>Ga0134127_10002813_pt1 | contig 12449 bp, 12 predicted proteins | sample KB31753_FD_96459 | JGI IMG/M metagenome (GOLD analysis project Ga0134127, IMG submission 96459) | Terrestrial soil microbial communities with excess Nitrogen fertilizer from Kellogg Biological Station, Michigan, USA - KB3-175-3 | ecosystem: Environmental > Terrestrial > Soil > Unclassified ...
CGTGTGCCGGTCCGCGAGCGCGTCGCATTCCCGTTGACGGCGAACGTGGGGGCGCCCACCAACGACCTGCAGATCGCGGCCGGTAGCAGCGGCGGTGTGCAGACCGGCGACATCGCGATGGCGTACAGCTGCGAGGCAATCTCGGTGTTCCAGGTCACTACCTACACACAGGCCACGGGCGTCATCGCGCATGCCGCCAGCACCGGCGCGACGCCCCGCAACGCCAACAACACGGTGAACTATTCGTACCGCCAAGCGGTGACCAACGTGGTCCCGATCGAGACGGTCGCTTACTACATCGCGCCGGCCACGCGCGTGAGCGATGCAACGGATCCGGCACCCGCTGGCACGACATCCTTGTGGCGGCGCCGCGGCAACATTGCGGCGGAAGAGCTGGTCGAAGGCATCGAGCAGATGCAGGTCCAGTACGGCGTCGACACCACCGGCGATGTCATCGTCGATGCGTATCGCACCGCCGACCAGGTCCAGGCAGACGGTCAGTGGAATGACGTCATCAGCGTGAGCGTGGCGCTGCTGGTGCGGTCGCTCGAGCAATACGGCACAGACACGGATCAGCGCGCGTACACCCTGCTCGACGTGAACGTCGCGGCACCGGCCGATCGCCGCCTGCGCGAAGTCTTCACGGCCACTGCCAGCATCCGTAACCGCGTTCGCGTGAATTGACGAGGAATCTGCGATGTCTTCCATGCCGGTCCGACTTTCGATGAAGCAACAGCGCGGCGCGGTACTCGTCGTCAGCCTGCTGCTGCTGCTCGTCATGACCGTGCTCGCGCTGGGCGCGAGCCAGACGACGCGACTGCAGGAGCGGATGTCGGCGAACATGCGCGACCGCGACCTGGCGTTCGAGTCGTCCGAGGCCGGCCTGCGCAATGGCGAGCGGATCATCGACAGCCTGACGGTCGCGCCGACGCCGTGCACCTCGGGCCGCTGCCAGGTCTACGACCGCGCGTTCCTGCCCACGGCGATGGCATTCCAGACGCAGACGTGGTGGGACACCCAATCGTGGGGCTACAAGACCGACGTGACTTTCGACAGCACGCATCGCACCGCCGCGAGCGGCGGCTTGATCAGCGGCAGCGGCATGGCCGGCGCCGATCCGCAGTTCGTCGTCGAAGAGCTCGAGGAAGTGACGGACGCACTGACCGTACCGCCGACCGGACCGCCGCCGAGCCGCATTTACTATCGCGTCACGTCAGCGTCCCAGGGCGGCAGCGCCCAGGCGCAGGTCGTGCTGCAGTCGACTTTCGCACGCAGATATTGAACCGAGGGATGCACCCATGAAATCGTCCGCCTCCACTCGTCTCTACAGCCTGCTGCTTGCAGCGGTCCTGCCGCTGCTGGATGCATCCGCCGCCGGCGCGCCCGGCGTCGTCGAAGGCACGATCACGCGCGTCACGACGGACGAAGTGCAGGTCGATCACAGCCGGGTCTACCAATTCAATCCGGCGCTCGCGCGCTGCTTCGACTTCCGCGGCGACGCGTTGACCTGCGACACGCTGGTGGGCATCGGCTACGTCGATCGCGCCCGTATCACGCTGCTCGGCACCGCCGTGCAGCGCATCGACATTCTCGAGCTGCAACAGTAATCGAGGCTGCACCATGAACTTCTCCATGCGCTCCTTCGTGCTCAAGGGCACCACGGCACTCCTGGTGGCCGGGGCCGTGTTCAGCAGCGCCAATGGCGCGGCCCTCGGGCTGCAGGACGTCCCCCTGTACCTGCTCTCGCGAGCCGATCCGAACGTGCTGCTCAATATGTCCGTGGAGACGCCGATGGGCGGCGCCGCGTACACCGATCAGGTCAGCGTGCCGACCGGATGCGCCGGGCGGTCTAGCGTCAGCGGCCAAACCGTCGGCACCTGCTACTTTCCGGCCTACCGGTACATCGGCTACTTCAACCCGGACATGTGCTACGCGTACTCCTCGAGCCAGTTCAATACGAGCGGCGCCGCGGGCGCCGGCCGCACATGCTCGGGTGCGTGGAGCGGTAACTTCCTGAACTGGATGTCGATGACAGCCATCGACATGTTCATCCGGACGATGACGGGCGGCAACCGCATCGTGGACTCGACGACCGAGACCGTCGTGCGCCGCGCGCGCAAGACCAACAACGACAGCTGGTTTCCGATCAAGTACGTCAATTCGGGCAGCAACGTCGCGCCCAGCACCGTGACGCCGTACAGCGATAGCGCGCTGTACTTCTACAACACGGACTTCGGCTTCAACGTCGCCACCAATTTCGACGACGCCCGCGCCGGCAGCGGCGGCGGCTTCAAAGGGAACTTCGCGACGCAAGTGCGCGTCTGCAGCTCGACCCCGAACGACGACAACTGCGTTTCCTACGGCGGTTATGCGAAGCCGGAAGGCGCGATCCAGCGCAATGCGCGCACCAAGCGCTTCGGAGCGATCAGCTACAGCACCGACGGCTCCAACACCCGCGGCGGCGGCATCCTGCGCTCGAACATGAAGTACGTCGGTCCGACGCTGCCGGATGGCTCCGCCAACTCGGCCAAGGAGTTCAACACCGACGGCACGCTGGTGGACAACCCCGACGGTGCCCCCACTGGCCTCAACAGCGGCGTCATCAACTACATCAACAAGTTCAGCGAGGCTGCTTACAAGAGCCTCGATCCGGTCAGCGAGCTGTTCTACGAGTCGATCCGCTATTTCAAGCATATCGGCCCGACGCCCGAGTATTCGGCGGGCCTGACCACCACTCAGCTGGGCGGCTTCCAGGCGGTCAGCAGCTGGAGCGACCCGCAGCAGTTCAAGTGCCAGAAGAACTTCATCATCGCGATCAACGACGCGAATCCGTGGCTCGACAAGAAGCTGCCCGGCACGTTCTTCACCTCCCCGACGATCACCGGCGCCTCCGGCACGATCACCCTGGACGGCGCCGACTTCGGCGAGCCGAGCAATCCCGATCCCGACATCAACGTCACCGATCTGACGAACCGCGTCGGCGCGATGGAAGGCCTGAACGGCAGCACCTGGGCCAACTCCGGCACGTGGACCAGCACCGGCGCGAATAGCAGCGTCAGCGGTGCGAACGACAGCGTCGGCGGCGGCGTCGGCACGTTCGACAACAGCTGCACCGGCAAGACCGTCGCCGCGCTCGGCGAGGTGATGGGCACCTGCCCGTCGCCCAACAAACAGAACTCGTACTACGTCGCCGGTCTCGCGTACTACGCGAACACCACCGACCTGCGCACGGATTTCCCGAACGACCGCGGCATGCAGAACGTGCAGACGTTCATGATCGATACGCAGGAGTTCAACAACAACCCGCTCGACGGCCCGAAGAACATGCTGTGGCTCACCGGCAAGTACGGCGGCTTCGTCGACGCCAACAACGACGGCGCGCCGCAGGTGAGCGAGTGGGACGCGGACGGTGACGGCTCGCCGGACAACTACGTGCTCGCGACCCAGCCGCAGAACCTGGTCAACGGCCTGGATCGCGCGTTCGACTTCATCGAAGGCCGCGTGTCCTCGGCATCGTCGGCGTCGGTGAACTCGGGCTCCATCTCCGATTCGACGCGCATCTATCAGACGCGCTTCAACAGCGGCACCTGGACCGGTCAGCTGCTCGCCTTCGGGATCAGGCCCGACGGCACTCTCGGCGACGGCGTGCCGCCGCTGCGCGACGCGGAAGCCGTGTGGGATGCCGCGCAGCAATTGCCGGACTGGGACGCACGGCAGATCATCACGCGCGACTCGACCGGCGCGAAAATCCCGTTCCAGTGGGCCTCGCTCGACGCGACGCGCAAGGCGGAGCTCGGCGACAACCAGACGATGCTCGAGTACCTGCGCGGCAGGGGCGGCGCATTGATCGAGGGCAACACCGCCGGCCTGTTCCGGCCGCGTCTCGTGACCAAGCTCGGCGACATCGTCTCGTCGGCGCCGCTGTTCGTCGGCCGGCCGCCGTTCCGCTACCGCGACACACTCGAAGCCAGCGGCCAGACTTATGGGACGTTCGTTGCTGCCAACGACGAGCCCCTCGAGCGCACGCCGATGGTCTACGCCGGCGCGAACGACGGCATGCTGCATGGCTTCAACGCCGCCACCGGCGCCGAAGTGTTCGCGTTCATTCCCACTCCGATGTGGAAGACGACCGGCACGCCGGCACGCGCGCGCCTCACGAAGCTGGCGCAACAGAACTACCAGCACGAGTACTTCGTCGACGGGCCGCCGAGCATGGGCGACGCGTTCTGGAGCGGCAACTGGCACACGGTCATCGCCGGTGGCCTCAACAAGGGCGGCCAGGGCATCTACGCGCTGGACGTCACCAGCACCTCGCGGCTCGCTGGAGCCGAGGGCGGCACCAACCCCGCAAGCACGATCCTCTGGGAATTCACTGAGAGCACCGACGCCGATCTGGGCTTCACGTTCAGCCAGCCGGCGATCTTCAAGTCGCACGACACTTCGGCCGGCACCGGCCGCTGGGTCGTGGGCTTCGGCAACGGCTACAACAGCACGCTCGCCGATGGCGCAGCCAGCGCGACGGGCAACGCCGTGCTGTTCATCCGCGACGCTGCGACCGGCTCCTCGATCGCCAAGATCGACACGGGCGTCGGCAACGCGCAGCGGCCGGCCGGCGTGGCATGGGACAACGGCTTGTCGACGCCCGCCTTCGTCGACGTCGATGCCGACCACATCGTCGACTACGCCTACGCCGGCGATCTGTACGGCAACATGTGGAAGTTCGATCTGCGCGATCCCAGCCCGGCGAACTGGCGAGTCGCCTACACTGTCAGCCTGGTGAAGAAGCCGCTGTTCACTGCGGTCGACGCCTCGAGCAACCGGCAGCCGATCACGGAGCGTCCGGAAGTGACGCGCGGACCGAAGGGCGCCGGCATGATCGTGCTATTCGGTACCGGCAAGTATCTGGAGCCGTCGGATCTGCTGTCGACGCCGGTACGGGCGCAGAGCTTCTACGGCATCCTCGATCAGAACACCGGCACAGCCGCGACGGACATGGTGACGACCCGCGCGCCGCTGACGCAGCAGACGATCCTCAGTGAAGTGACGTTCGATCCGCCGGATCCGGACGGCGCTGGAACGCTGTTCGAGGATCCGCCGCCCGTACAGGCGCGCATCACCAGCAACAACGCGGCGGGCACAGCCGGCTGGTACATCGACCTGGTCTCCCCGTCGGGCTACCAGAACGAGAAGCAGGTGACGAACCCGATCGTGCGCAACGGTCACGTGATCTTCACGACCACCATCCCGGAGACCAATCCGTGCTCCGGCGGCGGCCGCAGCTGGATCATGGAGCTCGATGTGCTCGACGGCTCGCGGCTCGAGGAAGCGCCGTTCGACCTCAATCGCGACGGCAAATTCGACGACGCCGACCTGATTCCGGTCGACGACGGCGCAGGCGGCACGATGTACGTTTCGCCGAGCGGTCTCGGCTCGGAAGACGGCGTGGGCATCCTGCAGACGCCGGGCGTGGTCGACAGCTCGTCGAGTCCGGTGCAGTACAAGTACTCGCCGGGATCGTCGGGCAGCATTCAGCGCATAACGGAGAATCCGGGCGCGGGCACGACCGGCCGTCAATCGTGGAGACAGATACGATGAGGACGCTGAGCATGCGCAGACAACGACAGCAGGGTGTGACCCTGCTGGAGCTGATGATGGTGGTCGGGATCATCGGCATCATCGCGGCCATCGCCTACCCGAGCTATCGCACTTACGTGCTGCGCTCGAACCGCACGGAGGCGCGCGTGGGCCTGGAGCAGACTGCCGGGGCACTCGAGAAGTGCTACACGCGCTACATGGCCTACAACGATGGCAACTGTCCGGTCGCCACGTCAGTCAGCGGCGGCGCGGGCTTCAACACGAACAGCGGCTTTTACCGCATCAGCTCATCGACACTGAATGCCACGCAGTTCACGTTGACTGCTACCGCGCAGTCGACGGGCGGGCAAACATCCGATACTGCCTGCGCCACCCTGTCGCTGGATCAGACTGGCACACGCTTACCGGCCACTTGCTGGTAACGCAGCGAGCATCGTTGGCGGCGCGCTTCAACCTGTCGCGCGCCGCCGACGAAGAGCGACATAAGCTTTTCCGCACCGCTTCAATCTTGTATCCTCCGCGCTCGGCTCGCGCCGGAAGCTTTTACAAACAATGAGCTTTTGAGGCGAAATCCGAGGGAACTCGCCATAACTCCCGCGGATTAAGAGGCGTGAAAATCAGTCGCTCCGGTCCATTTTTGTCCGACCCAGAAGAAGGGGAAAGAAGTCATGAAGAAAAGCATCTCCACCACGTTGAAGGCAGGCGTTGCTGCCCTGGTGCTCGTCGCTGGCAGCGGCTGCGTCTCGCAGAAGCAGGTCGACGAGATCAAGGCAACTGCCGATAAGGCAGTGCAAGACGCCGCAGCAGCCAAGGCCGCCGCGGACTCCGCAGCCAGCGCTGCCGCTTCGGCGCGGTCCGCCGCTGACAGCGCGCAGAGCGCTGCCAACCAGGCGCTGCAGGCCGCTCAGGCCAGCTAGGCCTGCTGCGACGCGACCAACGAGAAGATCGATCGCGCGTTCAAGAAGGCCGTATCGAAGTAATCGATCCGGTTGCTTGAATAAAGAACGCCGCGGCACTGCCGCGGCGTTTTTTTTGGGGTGGTGAATTCGGCGGGCCCCACAGCCTCGGCCATGGACTAACTCGGTAGAAGATGACTCCGGCCGCGAGACCCGCGGCACTGAGTCTATCTCAGGGCGCCCGGCGTCTCGCTCGTGGCCTGTACCGTCGTCGGAGCCAGCAGCACGGACTCGGGCACACCCGTCGCCTGGATGAACGCCCGCTCGGCCTTCGCCCAATCGATCACTACCGGCCGATTCTGCGTGGCTGCCACGAGCAAGCGCGTGATGTTCGTCAGGCTGCGCGTCTCGACGGCGTCTTGTCCCTCGAGCGGTGCGTGTACTTCCATGTACAGCTCCTCGCCGTGCCAGCCCATGCGATACGGCTGATCGACCAACCGTACCGACGTATTGACGGCGACGAGCTTGTACAGCTCCGCAATGTCTTCGGGATACATGCGGATGCAGCCGTGGGTCACCTGCATGCCGACGCCGGCTGGCAGATTCGTGCCGTGGATCAGGTAGGCGCCGCCGGGAATGCCGAGGCGCATCGCGTACTCGCCCAGCGGATTATCAGGCCCTGCCGGCACCGCTTTCGGCAGCGGCCGGCCATCGGCTTCGTGCTCTTTGCGCACGGACTCGGGCGGATACCAGATCGGCTTCTCGCGCTTGTTGACGATGCGCGTCATGCCGAGCGGCGTCTTCCAATCCATCTTGCCGATGCTGATCGGATACGTCATGACGACCGGCGCCGCGCCGGCCTTGGCGCGCGGGAAGTAGTACAGGCGATGCTCGGCGAGGCTGACGATCAGGCCTTCGCGCTCGTCCGGCAGGATGTAGCGCGATGGAATGAGCACGCGCGTGCCCTCGCCCGGCAGCCACGCATCGACGCCTGGGTTGGCAGCGACGATCTCCTCGTAGCCGACTCCGTAGCGGCGTCCGAGATCGAGCAGTGTGTCTTCATGCTGCGCGACGACGTACTGGATCTCGCCGATGACCGTGTCCTCGCCGGTCGGCAACGCGTACGTTGCTGCGTGCAGCTGCGCGCTCATTGCGCACCCGGCCAGCCAGGCGGCCAGGCGCAGTCCGTTCGATCGATCCCAGGTCTTCATCGCAGCGTCTTCACGAATGGCGAAAGTCTACGCCAACTGCGCGGTGAGCAGGTTGGCGATCTGCATCGGCACGCCCTTGCGCGCTTCGATCAGCCCGACGCGGATGGCGTTGCGGAACGACAGCACGTCGGCGCTGCCGTGACTCTTGATGACGATGCCGGTCAATCCGACCATGCTGGCGCCGTTGTAGGTGCGCGGATCGAACTCGCGGCGCAGTGAGCGCAGCACCGGCCAGGACGCCGCCGCACCGACGTAGCGCAGCGGATTGCGCGTGTACTCCGTTTTGAGCGCGCCCACGAGCATGTTCGCGAGCCCCTCCATGGTCTTCAGCGCGACGTTGCCGGTAAAGCCGTCGGTCACGACGACGTCGACGTCGCCCGAAAAAATATCGTCGCCCTCGACGAAGCCGACGTAGTTCAGCTTGCTCGCCGACAACAGCTTGGCCGCCTCCTGCACAACGCTGTCGCCTTTCGTCTCCTCTTCGCCGATGTTGAGAATGCCGACGCGCGGCTTCGCGATGCCGTGCATGTCGGATGCGACCACGGAGCCCATCACCGCGAACTGCAGCAGATGCTCGGCGGTGCATTCTGAGTTCGCGCCCAGATCGAGCATGTGCGTATGGCCGTGACGCGCGCGGATGCGCGAGATGATCGCCGGCCGGTCGATACCGTCGATCGTCTTGAGCACGAAGCGCCCGGTCGCCATCAGCGCGCCGGTGTTGCCGGCGCTGACGCACGCAGCCGCCTCGCCGGCTTTGACGAGATCGATCGCCACGCGCATCGATGAATCTTTCTTGCGACGCAGGGCTTCCTGCGGCTTCTCGTCCATGCCGACGACCTGGGTCGCTTCCTGGACACGAATGCGCGCGCGCAGCTGCGATGGCGCATCGCGCAGCAGCTGCTCGATCGGCTCACGCAGGCCGACCAGCACGACGTGCAGATCGGACTCGGCCTGGAGCGCAGCGAGCACGCCGGGCACAGTGACGCCGGGGCCGTGATCGCCGCCCATGGCGTCCACCGCGATTGTGATCGGCCGGGGACTGTTCAAGGAGATGTCGCCGCCAGCTCAATGAGCGGCGTACCGCGAGTTACTCGCTCTCGGTCTTGTCGCGGCTCTCGATGACTTTCTTGCCGCGATAGAAACCATCCGGCGAGATCCGGTGCCGCGAGTGGGTCTCACCGGAGGTCGGGTCGACCGAAAGGGCCGGACGGCCGAGGTGATCGTGCGAGCGGTGCATGCCGCGCTTGGAAGGGGTCTTTCGGCTCTTCTGAACTGCCATGGCTCATTTCTCCAACAAATCCCGCAAATTCTGAAACGGCTGCTGCGTGCCGTGGCTCGCGCCCTGCTCGACGTCTTGCAGCGCTGTCTCGTCGCATTCGCCCACTGCGTGCTGTGGCACGAGCGGCAGCGCCAACAGCGCCTGTTCCTCCGCCAGCCAGCGCACATCGAAGCGCGCCGGATCGGCGATCACCGGCTCGTAGCCGCCGGGCTCATCCGCACTCTCCTGCCGCACCAGGATCACCTGGAAGCGCTCGTCGGTCGGCACCGCCACCGGCTGCATGCAACGCTGGCAGCTCAACAGCACAGTGCCGCTCAATGTCCCATCGATTGCCGGCTGTTCATCGAACAGCGAGAACTGCAACCGCACGTCGATCCGCGATCCGTCCCCGGCGCCCGCTTCCTGGAGACGCGGCAGCTGCTCCACGGAAAAACGGCGCTCGATAGTGCTGCCCGCCCGCGCACAGACGTCTGCGTCCACGAGCAGATCGGTGGTGACGGCCGGGGGTCGCGGCATGGGGCGCGTATACTAGCGGCCACCCCCTGCAGTGTCAAAAAAATAAGGGCGTAAATGATTGTTTTAGTAGGGCTTGTTCCATGACCGCCGGGAAGGGTGCAAGCAAGCTGCGTCTGGTGCTCGCTTCGACCTCGGCGTACCGCAAGCAGCTGCTCGAACGGCTCGGCATCCCGTTCACCGTAGCGGCCCCCAACGTCGACGAATCGCCGCTTCCGGGCGAGTCGGCCAGCGACCTGGTCGGCCGGTTGGCACGAACCAAAGCTGAAGTCGTCGCCCGCCGCAGCACCAACAGTCTGGTGATCGGGTCCGACCAGCTCGCGATGTGCGGGCGCGACGTGCTCGGCAAGCCGGGTTCGGGCGACCGGGCGATCGCGCAGCTGAAATCGCTGAGCGGGCATCGCGTCGTGTTCAACACAGCCGTTCACGTCGTGGTCTCGGACAGCGGCACCAACGAGGGGCATCTGGACGTCACAACCGTGCATTTCCGTCGCCTGAGCGAGGATGAGATCCGTCGCTATGTGACGCGCGACAAGCCTTACGACAGTGCCGGCGGCTTCAAGGTCGAAGCGCTGGGTATTTCGCTGTTCGACAAGGTGGACACGCACGACCCGACTGCGCTCGTCGGTCTGCCATTGATCTGGCTGGCCAACGTTCTGCGCAAGCACGGCTTCACTGTGCCTTGAGCCGGCGTAACTGATCGATCACTGCCTGCAATTCCGGCGGCAGCGGTGCAGTCACCGTGAATGGCTCCTCGCCCTTGCGAAACGCCAGCGACGCGGCGTGCAGGAACATTCGCGTCAGGCCGTACGCCTGCAACTTGGCGTCCTTTTCGCGATCGCCGTACTTCTCGTCGCCAGCCACGGGATAGCCCGCATGCGCGGCGTGCACGCGGATCTGGTGCGTGCGGCCGGTGCCGAGATCCACATCCAACAGCGTCGCGAGCTTGCCGAACTGCTCGAGCGGCTTGAACGTCGTCACCGCCTGCTGGCCTTCGCTGTGCACGCGGACCACTCGTTCCCCGCCCTGCTTCAGATTGGTCTTGAGCGGTAAATCGATCGTCTTCGCTCCGAACGGCCAGCGGCCCGCGACCAGAGCCAGGTAACGCTTGGCCATGGCGCGCTCGCGGAGCTGGGCATGCAGATCCCGCAGCACGGCCCGACGTTTCGCAACCAGCAGGCAGCCGCTGGTCTCGCGATCGAGCCGGTGCACGAGCTCGAGCTCCTTCAGCCCCGGGTGGACGGCACGCAACGCTTCGATCACTCCGAAACTGACCCCGCTGCCGCCGTGCACGGCGACCCCGGCGGGCTTGTTGACCACGATGAGATCGCGATCCTCGTAAATGACGGCCGCAGTGACGAACTCACGCAGCGACTTCGATGGGGTCTTGGACGGCTCCGCGTCCTCCTTGCGGCCGGCGTCCTGCAGAGGCGGCAATCGCACGCGGTCGCCAGCGACCAGCCTGTAGGCCGGCTTGGCGCGTCGGCCGTTTACCCGCACCTCCCCGGTCCGCAGGATGCGATAGACCAGGCTGCGGGGCACGGAGCCCAGCGTACGCAGCAGGAAGTTATCGAGACGTTGCCCGTCATCCCCTTCCTGCGCCTCGACATAACTGACTGGCAAATGCGCGTAACCTATTGATCGATCATTGATTGGACGCGCACGCCCTGTTATATTCCGCGGCGATTTCCGCGGCACTCGAAGCATCGCGCATCGGGCGCCGCATATTAGTTGGTTCTGTTCGAATCTGTCTCACCTGGGCTTCGTAAGTCGCGCCGCTTCGGCACGCAAAGCGTTAGGTCACGGGGATTGCGCAGACCATCGTCCGGCCGCGTCTACGTCGGTGCCAGGCCTGTCGAACCGGGGTCTGGGCTGGCGGCAAGCGCCTCGGGCGGGCCAAAAAGTGAATGGAAAAAGAGCGCTGGACACAAGCGTCCGCGCCAGGCACCAATCGGATGAATTCGTTTCCCGATCGCACCTCTAGTCCAGCGCTTCCGCCCGCCGTGCGTGAGCTCGCGGCCCTTTGCGAATATTCAGAAGGGTCTCATGAAGCGAATGCTCGTCAACGCAACTCAAGAAGAGGAGTTGCGCGTCGCATTGGTTGATGGACAAAGAATCTACGACCTCGACATCGAAATACCGTCACGCGAACAGAAGAAAGCGAACGTCTACAAAGGCCGTCTCACGCGCATCGAGCCCAGTCTCGAAGCGTGCTTCGTCGATTACGGCGCGGAACGTCACGGCTTCCTGCCGCTGAAGGAAATCTCCAAGGAATACTTCAAGGGCGGCCAGGCGCCCGGCGGCCGCAACATCCGCGAGCTGCTCGACGAGGGCCAGGAAGTCATCGTCCAGGTGGAAAAAGAAGAGCGCGGCAACAAAGGTGCCGCTCTCACGACCTTCATCAGTCTCGCTGGTCGCTTCCTGGTGCTGATGCCGAACAACGCCCGCGCGGGCGGCGTCTCACGGCGCATCGAGGGCGAGGACCGCGAACAGCTGCGCGAAGCCCTCGACCAGGTGCAGATCCCCGACACCATGGGCGCGATCGTCCGGACGGCCGGCGTCGGTCGCTCGGCCGAGGAGCTGCAGTGGGATCTCGACAACCTCAAGGAAGTCTGGACCGCGGTCTCCGCCGCCGCCGAAGGCCGCCCGGCGCCGTTCCTGATCTATCAGGAGTCGAAGGCAATCATCCGCGCGCTGCGCGACTACCTCGCCGACGACATCGGTGAAATCCTGGTCGACAACCAGGAAGTGTTCAATGAAGCGCAGCAGTACATGCAGCGCTTCATGCCCGCGGGCCTGCGCAAGCTGAAGCTGTACGAGGACAGCGTGCCGCTGTTCACGCGCTTCCAGATCGAGAACCAGATCGAGTCGGCGCACTCCCACAAGGTCAACCTGCCCTCCGGCGGCTCGATCGTCATCGATCCGACCGAGGCGCTGGTGTCGATCGACATCAAC
>Ga0134127_10002814_pt1 | contig 12447 bp, 10 predicted proteins | sample KB31753_FD_96459 | JGI IMG/M metagenome (GOLD analysis project Ga0134127, IMG submission 96459) | Terrestrial soil microbial communities with excess Nitrogen fertilizer from Kellogg Biological Station, Michigan, USA - KB3-175-3 | ecosystem: Environmental > Terrestrial > Soil > Unclassified ...
AGAAGCTGACTAGTCCAAGCGACACCAAAGGCATCGGTCAGCCCGGTTCGGCGGTACTGCTCGCTTTTCCATTCGAACATGCGGCCGAGGCTGGCCGGCTCATGCAGGCTGAAGGAGAGCTCGCCGAGCTCGCGCGCGAGCTTGCGCGCCTTGCGCGCGAAGTCCGGCGGCGGCGCGAAGCTCGCGAGGTCGATCTGCGGCGAGGCCGCGGCGCTCGCCGTGACGTACGGCGCGAACCTGGCGGCCGGGTCGACCAGGTGATCGAAGCTCCAGACCGAGAGCCGCGCCGCCCGCATCAGCTCAACCACGCTCCACTCGGCCTGCGGCGCGGCGATCACGCCGTGGTAGTCGGAGAGCGCGCCGCCGACCGGGCTGCCGCGCCCCCAGGCCGCGCGCTGGTGCGGAAAGAAGCCCGCCGGCCGGCCGTCGTTCTCGATCACCACCACGCGCACGTCGTCGCGCACGCTGCCCACCGCCCGGGTGAACTCGGGGCAGAAGTACGGGCTCTCGAAGCGCGGCTCGCGCTCCTGGATCGAGCGCCAGGCGGCGATGAGGCCGACGTCCAGATCCTGGGTGTTAATCGAAAAGTACTTAGTGCTCATCGGGAAGACTCAACAGCGCGGCCTGCAGCCGGGGCCGCAGGCGCTCGAGCCCGCGCCCGCGCAGTGCATCGAGCGCCGATCCAAGGGAAAGGAGAATGAACTCGCCGACCTCGGCCGCGGTCGCCGCCAGCCAGCCGTGATGCTTGGCCATGTAGTAGTAGCGGCTCTGGTAGTAGTGCTTCGCCACCGCGCTGCCGACGCGCCGCACGCCCGACGAGCTCGCGCCGACCACGTGATGGGCGACTGCGGTGCCCAGCACCCAGTTCCCGTAGCCCGCCTTTTCGGCGCGGCGGCACAGATCGATCTCCTCCCAGTAGAGGAAGAAGCGCGGATCGAAGCCGCCCAGCTGCCGCACGAGACTCGAGCGGATCATGAGCACCGCGCCGCAGACCCAGCCGGTGCGCATCGGCGGCGCACCCGGCACGATGGTGGTGGCGCTCGAGCGGCGGCGCAGCAACGGCGCCGCGTCGCGCACCACGCTCCGCGGCGTGGGATAGGGGCCGGTCGGCTGGAGCTCGGGATGGTCCCGGTTGCCGCAGAGCGTCGCCGGGCCGACGACGCCGGCGCCCGGGCGCTGCTGCATGAACTCCAGCATCGTGCGCAGCGCCGCCGGCTCGATCGCCGCGTCCGGGTTGAGGAACAGCGTGTAGGGGCTCTTCGCGTGCGCGAGGCCGAGGTTGCAGCCGCGGCCGAAACCGTGGTTGGCGGGCTCGAGCAGCACGCGCGCCCAGCCGGCCTCGCGCGCGAGGATCGTGGGCGTCGCGTCGCGGCTCGCGTTGTCGACCACCACCAGGTCGAGCAGGCCCGCGTCGTGACAGCGGCGCGCCGCCGCGAGCGCGTCGCCGATGGTGCGCGCCGACTGGTAGGTGACGATGATTGCCGTGATCGGTTTCATGTGAGTATCGAGAAGATCCCGCGAAAGCTGCTGCTGGTCTTGAAGGCGAAGCGCGTCATCGAGCGCGGCGCTTCCGCCCTGGGCATGGCATAGCGGTCGCTCGCCGGCCCGACGTGGCCCCGGGCGTCGGCGGCGACCGCAGAGCGCCAGCCGGCGTCGATCACCGCCTGGCGCGTTTCGGCGTCCCAGCGCCCGTAGGGATAGGAGAAGTGCCGCGGCTCGACGCCGAGCTCTCGCCGCAGGTCCGCGGCGCAGCCCTCGATCTGCGCGCGCGCCTCGCCGTGGTGGCGGGTGAGGTCGAGATGGTCGCGCGTATGCCCGCCGATCTCGAAGCGCGGATAGCGCCGCGTGAGCTCGCGCACCCCGTCCCAGTCGAGCATCAGACGCGGCGCCTTTGCCGCAGCCTGGAACTCATCGAGCACGCGCATGCGCTCGGCATGGCTTGCTTCGAGCAGTTGCGCGTGCAGGTCTTTCCGGGAGAGCGAGTGCAGCGTATCGGACCACTGGTTCTCGCCGCGCTCGACCAGACCGGTGGCGAGAAAGAGCGTCGCCGGCAGGCGGTAGCGCTCGAGGATCGGCGCGGCGACGGTCAGGTTGTCGCGGTAGCCGTCGTCGAAGGTGATGCACACCGCGCCCGCGGGCGGGGTGCGGCCGGCGGCGATCGCGTCCACCAGCTCCGAGAGCGCGATCACGCGCCGCTCGACGGCGAGGAACGCCATCTGGCGCTCGAAGGTGCGCGGATCGACGCGGTTTCCCGGCTCGATATGGGGTGCGGCGTCCTCGGCCGCGACACTGTGGTACATCAGGATAATTGCGCCGCGCATGGCTCCTTGATGCCGGCAAGCGCGCCCTCGAGCAGCGTGGTGGCGTCGTCCCAGGTGTAGCCCCGCGCGGTGGCGAGCGCGGCGTCCGACATGCGCTGCCATCGGTTTCCCTGGAATATTTCCAGCAACCTCCCGGCGAGCGCGGCTGCATCGCCTACATCGACCAGAAACCCGTTGACGCCGTCCTCGATGAAGTCCCGTGGGCCGCCCATGCGCGTCGACACCACGGGGCAGCGGCAGGCCATCGCCTCGAGCGCGGGCAGGTGGAAGCCCTCGCGCCGGCTGGCGCAAAGCCAGACGTCGCAGCTCGCGTAGAGGCGCCGGATCTCCTCCTGCGGCGGGCGGTAGCGGAACTCGATCCAGTCCGGCAGCGGCAAGTGCCCGGCAACCCGCTCGGAAGAGAATGCGATCACGCGCAGCTGCGGTACGCGCCGGCGCACGCGCTCGAGCGCCGCGAGCGCCAGGTCGGCGCCCTTCGCGGGAATCGTGCTGTAGAGCATCCCGACGGTCGGCCGCGCCTGCCGGCCCCGGGGCGGGGCATGGAACAGCGCCGTGTCCACGCTGTTCGGCACCAGGTGGGCGTTCGGGTCGCGGAAGCGCTCGCGCGCCAGATCGGCCAGCCAGCGCGCCACCACGATCTTGGCGAGCGGCAGCCGCCATACTGCATCGAGCACTGGGTCGAAACGGTCCGGCGCGCTCTCGTAGCCCTGCACGAAGATCGCCTTGGCGCCCTTGCGCGGCGAAAGCGCGGCGACCGGCGCCGCGGTGGTCCAGAACGTGGCGATCACCACGTCGGCGTCCGGCACGTCGGCGTCGGTCACCGGCCGCATCCCCTCGAGCACGCGGTGCGGCACGTCCAGTCCGTCGAACCATGAAGGCTCGGGCTCGGCGTCCTTCGGCCAGCCGCGGCCGCGCAGCAGCGACTTCACCTTGCGCGCAAGGTCGGGCTGCGACTGCGGCTGCGAGACCACGGTGACGCGATGGCCGCGCCGCTGCAGGCGCTCGGCATGGATCGCGAGCACGCGGATGCCCCCCGCCATCCCGGCATGAGGCAATACGAAAGTAATCCTATAAGACATAGCCGAGCGCCACGCCGGCAAGGAGGGCGGGAAGCAGGCCCAGCTCCTTGCGCGCATCGAACAAGCCGTGCCGCACGACGAAGGCAATCGTGGTGGGCAGGATGGAGAAGTAGCTGTGCACGATCGCCCAGAGCGCGCCGGCGAGCCCGAAGAAATGCCAGCCGAGCGGCACCGCGGCGCCCAGGGCCGCCAGGCGGATGGCGCCGATCGCGCTCATCTGCTGCGGCTCGCCGAGCACCAGGAAGCACTGGGTGGCGACGCGGAAAGGCAGGGTGAGGAGCGCGAGCGCGAGGATGCGCAGCATCCAGCCCGCTTCCGCGTAGCGCGCATCGTAGAGCGCCGCGACCAGGCGCTCGGCCGCGGCGGCGAGAAATCCCGCCGCGAACCAGGCCGGCAGCCCGACCGCGAGGTGAAAGCGGTAGTACGCCGAGCGCAACGCCGCCGGCCGCTCGCGCGCGACCTCGCTCAGCGCCGGATACGAGACCTCGCCGACGATCTTGAGCATCACCTGCTCGACCGCGCTGTAGAGCAGGAACGCGATCGCGTACACGCCGAGCACGGAGGAGCTGACCAGCGCGCCGAGGATCAGCCGGTCGGCGCTGTTCACCAGGAAGCCGAGCACCGAGGCGGCGAAGATCCATCTGCCGACGGCGAGGATCTCGCGCGCGGCGGCGTCTTCCCAGCGCCAGCGGTTGGCCTCGCCCGCCAGCCAGGCGTGGCTCAGGAGCGTACGCGCGGCCGCCGCACCGAGCGCGCCCGCGACCAGCGCCCAGATCGAGCGGTCGGCGAGCGCCCACGCGATCATGCAGCCCAGCCCGAACAGCTGGCCGGCGAGCTCGATCTGCGTGGCGCGCGCCAGCGACAGCGCGCGGCTCGCTTCGTGCAGCTTGGTCGACTCGAAGCCGCCGATGATCGCCGTGAGCGAGAGGATGGCGATGACGTACGGCAGGCTCGGGTCGGCGTAGACGCTGCCCGGGGAGAAGTTCAGGAACAGAAAAACCAGAGCGATCGCGAGGGCGCCCCCCCAGATCACGAAGCCGCGCAGGACCTGGATGGTCCACGCGGTGTTGAGGAAGGCGGCGTCTTTCCCCCGCCGGTTTTGCACGATGCTCTGGCGCAGCCCGACGTCGGAGAACAGCGCGAGGCCGTACATCACCATCAGCGCGATCGCCATCACGCCGAACATCTCGGGCACCAGGAGCCGCGTCATCACCAGGTTGCCGCCGAAACGGATCGCCTGGCTCAGGCCGAAGCCGGCGACGGTCCAGCCGCCGGCGTGCAGCACGCGCGCGCGCAGCGCCTCCAACGGCTCCCTAGGCAGCGACGAAGACGCGCTCGCCGGCATAGCTGGGATTGGGCGCCATCGACGCCTGGCGCGCATAGGCTTGCGCGAGGCCGGCGATCGACCAGTAGACCACCGCGATCAGACCGATGCTGCTGGTGGTGAAAATCATCACCAGGATGCCGAGCAGCGCGCAGAACAGCGCCTGCCCGAGCGTGTAGAGCTCGGCGTCGCGGTTCCCGGCGCGGCGCATGGCGACGACCAGCCCGGCCAGCACCACGAGGAAGAAGCCGCAGAACAGCCCGAGCCCCACCAGGCCGCTCGCCAGCGCGACGCCGAGGTAGGTGTTGACGACGTCGATGATGCCCTGCCCCTGCCTGAGCTGCTGCATCACCGGCAGCTGCAGGAAGTCCCAGGCGCCGAACCACGGATGGTCGAGCACCACGTCGAGGGAGATGTCGAGCAGCCGCTCCCGGTAGGCGACGTTGTGCGCCTCGACCGTGCCGACGAACGGCAGGAAGTCGACCAGCGCCTGCCCGGCGCTCGACAGCATGAGGAACGGCAGGACGCAGAGGCCGGCCGCGCCGAGCTTCGCCAGGCGCGGCAACGCCCGCGGCCCGGTGGCGACGAAGGCAAGCAGCATCACGGCCGCGCCGATCCACGGGCCGCGCGACATCGCAGCGGCCAGGCCGCCCGCGAGCAGCACGAGCGCGGCATCGCGCCGGCGCCCGCGCGGCATGGATCGGTACAGGTAGAGCGCGAGGCACAGGGCCACGGCCAGCACATAGCCGAGGACGATCGGCTGCCCGGTGCTCGCCTGCGCGCGCAGCACGCCGTCGACGCGCTCCAGATAATTCAGCAGGCCCCAGTCGACGCCGAGCGCATCCTCCAGCGGCCGGTAGAGCAGCCAGTGCCGGGCGAACTCGAACAGCGCGATCGCCGCGGCCACCAGGGCGCCGAGCACGAACGCCATCAGCGCCTCGCGCAGGGCCGCGAGGTCGCGCGCCGCGCGGCTCGCCACGTAATAGGGCAGGAAGACGTCGGTGAGGGCGTAGAACACGCCCCGGCGCAGGGTCTCGGTGAGCGTGGCGTGCGGGAACTGCAGGCAAAGCTGCAGCACCAGGTAGGCGGCGAGCAGCTTGTCGGCGCTCGAGCGGCCGAACGGCTCGGCGTCGGGCCGCATGCGCAGCGCGAGCCAGGCGGGCAGCAGCACGGCGAGCGCGAGCAGCCGCACGTGATCGACCGCGAAGAAGTGCTCCACCAGGCCGAAGCCGGGGATCTCGGCGTCGATCGCGGGCACGGCGAGCAGCACGCTGAAATACAGCGCGAGCGTGTTGCCCTCCGCAAGCGCCGCCAGCACCAGCAGCGCGGCCGCGAAGGCGACGAAGATCCAGAAGTTGTGGGCGAGGAAGGCGACCAGCGTGAGCGCGAACCAGAGGTTGCGCCGGCGAGCGAAGTCCTGCTCGGTCATCGCCGCGGCGCAGGCGAGCGGGCGCGCGGCGGCGAACACCGCGCCGGCGAGCCCCAGGATCACCAGCAGCGCGCGCAGGTGTTCAGGCATGGCGCCTAGAAGTCGTTGAGCACCGCGCCGAGCACCGCGGTGCGCATGCGGGCGACGCCCTCGGCGAGCGCCTGCACGCGCCAGAGGCGGGAGTGGTTCCTGCGCACCACGAACAGCGCCGCGCGCGCGCGGGCGGCGACGGTCTGGAAGTCCGCGCTTTCGGCCGCGGGCGGGGTGTCGATCAGGATGAAGTCGACGTGCTCGGCGAGGCGCTCGAGCAGCACGCCGAAGGCCGGGCGGGCGAGCAGCTCCTGCGGGTTCGGCGGGGCCACGCCCGAGGGCAGCACCGTCAGGCTGCCGAGCTGCGGCACGCGCTGCACGGCCTCGGCGCCCGCGCGCCCCGCGAGCACTGCCGACAGCCCGATGCGGTTCTCCAGGCCGAAAAGCGCGTGCTGCGAGGGGTGGCGCAGGTCGGCGTCGATCAGCAGCGTGCGGCCGCCGAGCTGCGACAGCACCACCGCGAGGTTGGCCGCGATGTAGCTGCGGCCCTCGCCGCGCGCCTCGCTCAGCACGGCGAGCGACTTGTGCGCGGCGTCGTCGTTGAACCAGTGGAGCATGAGCTCGCTGCGCAGCGCGCGCAGCGCCTCCACCTGCGGGTGCGCCGGCTCGTAGGCGGCGACCACCGCCTCGCTCACCCGGCTCTCGCCGCGCAGCAGGTACGGGTAGTCGAACTGGCGCGAGAGCGCGAAGTCGATGTCGCGCTGCTCGAGAAGGCCGAGCGCTCTTCCGGCCTCGCCGAAGCGGCCGCCGGTGTCGCGCTGCTGGTCGAGGATGCGCTCGACGTCCTGGCGCGTGAGCGCGCCCGAGCCGACCAGGATCGCGCCGATGGTGCGCTCGCCGTCCTCGAACTCGGCGCGCTCGGGCGGCGGCGAAATGAGCTGGTTCATGTCCCGGCCTGCCGGGGCAGCGCGAGCGGCCCGTTGCGCCGGGAGAGGGCGAGCGTGCCCGGGCTCGCCTCGCGCTCGATCACGGAGAGCACGCGCATGCGCACCAGGCCGGCCACGTCCTCCACGCAGCGCACGCGCCGGTCGAGCATCTCGAGCGTATGCGCGGCGCCGACGCCGAGCAGCGCGCCGAACAGGATCGCGGCGAGGATGTAGAGCCTGACCTTCGGGAACGAAGGCTCGAGCGGCTCGATCGCCGGCCGCATCAGGAACACGTTCGACTGCGTCGCCTGGCTCTCGAGGTTGGTCTGCGTGAAGCGCCGCTCGGCGGCCTCGTAGGCCTGCTTGGCCGCGTCCACGTCGCGCTCGAGCACCGCGAGCTGGTCGCGCTCGCCGCGCATCGCGAGCAGCTTGCGGCGCTGCGTCTCGAGCGCGGCCGTGAGCTCCTTCTCCTTGTCGCCGGAGAGCGCGCGCGTCGCCGAGACGCCGCGCACCACGTGGCGCGTCTCGTCCTCGAGGCGCGCCTTCAGCTCGGCGAGCTCGGCCTGCATCGCCCGGTACTGCGGGTGCTTCGCGCCGAGGTTCGCGCCGGCATCGCGCAGCTTCGCCTCGAGGCGCAGGATGTCGGCGCGCAGGGCCTGGATCACCTGGTTCTGCATCACCTCCGGCAGCGCGTCGCCGCCGGCGCGCAGCTTGGTCCTCGCGTCGACGCCCTCGCTCTGCGCCGCGGTGAGCTGCGCGGCGAGGCGCGCGAGGCGCTCGGTCTCGGCGTGCAGGTTCTCGTCCTTCACGCCGATGCCCTTGTCGCGCTGGAACGCGGAGAGCCGCGCCTGCGCCGCCTCGAGCTCGGCGCGCAGCTTCCGGTTCTGCTCGCCGAACCAGCGCGCGTACTGGCGCCCGGGCTCGACCTTCATCTCGATCGCGGCCTCGGCGTAGTGCCGGGCGAAGGCGTTCGCCGCCGCCGCGGCCTCCCCCGGCGTGAAGCTGCGGTACTGGATGGTGATGATGTTGTCGCCGCGCCGGCTCGGGATCACGGTCAGGCGCCGCTGCATCTGCTCCGCCAGCCAGTCCTCGAAGCGCCCGCGGCCGCCGCCCGCCTGCTGCCAGGCTTCGCGCAGCCCCGGGTCGGCGTCGAACCCCAGCGTCTGGATGACCGCGCGCATCACGCGCTCGCTGCGGATGATCTCCTCCTGCGAGGCGAGGTTGGTCGGCATCAGCAGCGTGGTGATGGCGTCGGGCGACTTGGTCTCGACGCCGAGCGAGGTCGAGGCGGTGTACTGCTTGGGCAGGGTGAGGATCACCGGCACCGCGATCGCCGCGGTGGCGAGCATGATGCCGAGCGCGAGGCGCCAGCGCACCCGGAACATGAAGAAGTACTGGCGCAGGTTCATCGGGCGCGGCTCAGAAAACGCTCTCGCCGACGTGCAGCACGTCTTCCGGCTTCACCGGCGCATCGAGCTTCGGGTTGCTCACGACCTGCACTTCGCCATTCGCGCTGCGGCGATGCAGCTTGAGGTTGCGCTCGCTGCCGCGCTGGGTCGGGCCGCCGCCGCGCGCGAGCGCCTGGCGCAGCGTCATGCCGCGCTCGATGCGATAGGCGCCCGGCCGGTTCACCTCGCCGTACACGTAGACGCTCGGCGCGCGCTCGACGTAGATCACGTCGCCGCCGGCGACCGCGATGTCCTCGGCATGGCCTTTTTCATCGAACAGCTTCGCGATGTCGATCTCCTTGCGGAACGGCTTGCCCGCGCGCTCGCCGGTGAGGATCGCGAGGTCGCCGCCGGCGATGGCGACGCCGCCGGCGATCGCGATCATCTCGGAGACGCGCAGGCTGACGGTGTCGAGCGGGTAGCGCCCGGCGCGGTTCACCAGCCCGAGCACCGACACCTGGGCGCTGCGCGTCTGCAGCAGAAGGATGCTCACCTGCGGCTCGAGGATGAAGTTGCCGCTCTCGAGCGCGCGCGCGATCGCGCGCTCGGCCTCGGCGATGGTGCTGCCGCCGAGCGCCATGCGGCCGATCAGCGGATAGGTGATGGCGCCGTCCTCGGCCACGCGCGTCTCGAGCGTCAGGTTCGGGTTCTGGAACACCGAGATGCGGATCGAGTCGCCGCCGCCGAGGCGGTACTGCGCGAGGCGGTCTTCCTTGTCCTGCGCATTCACCACAATACTGAACAAGAACATTATTGCGAAAAACGCAAACCTCATTTGGCCCCCGCGACGTATTCGATGCGCGCCGCCGCGCGCAGGCGCTTCATTTCCGCGTCGAGCGCCTGGCCCGAGCCCCGCGCGCGCAGGAACCGCTCGATCAGCGGCGCGGCGAGCGCCTCGTCGAGCGGCGCGGAGCGCGCCGCGACGATGCGCAGCGCCACCGCGCCCCCGGCGCCGTCGTCGAGGGCGAGGACCTCGCCTTCCTTCATCGCCCGCAGCCGCGCGGCGAGCTCGAGCGGCAGCTGCTCCGCGGCCAGCGTCGAGCGCTTGATGCCGAAGCGCGCGTCGAGCGATTCCAGGCTGTAGATGCGCCGCTCGGCGAACAGCTCGGGGTGCTCGGCGTAGTAGCCGCGGACCTCCGCCGGCGTCGGCCGCGGCTGCGCTTCGGCGACCAGCTGGCGGTAGGCGCGCGCGAGGATGTCGGTTCTCGCCGCTTCGAGCGCGGACGCGATCTGCGGCGAGCGTTCGAGGCCCTGCTCGAGCGCGTGCTGGCGCGCGAGGCGCTGGTCGATCAGCCGCTCGAGCGTCTCGCCGCTATCGCCCGTCTTTCGGGCGGCCTCGAGCTCCTGGAGCGTGATCACCTCGGCGTTGACGCGCGCGGCGGCGCTGGACGGCGTTCCGCCCTCGCTCACGCCGCAGCCCGCGAGCAGCGCGCTGCAGAGAAGAACCAGCGCCTTAGAACGCAGCGCCCAGCGCTTTGCCGCGCCGGTAGCCCAGGTACCCGAGCAGCCCGAAGCACGCCGCGAGCATCCCGAGGTTGTCGGGCTTGCGCCGCGGCGCCGCGACCAGCGGCCCGGGGAAAGTCGAAGGAACAGAATAAGACGGCTCCTCAGCGTAAGTCGTCCTCACATGGTCCAGGAAGGATTTGCCGGTGGCGGCCGGACCATCCGCCACCGGGTTAGCCGCCGCACTTGCTGCCTCGGCGGGAGGCGCAATCAGCAGCGCCGTCAGGACGATGAGTGCGGGCAACATTTTCATGAGCGAGCGCATCGTATGTGGCGCACCCGGGGCCGCCTATGACCCTTTGGTGCTAAGAGAATAGAAAAGTAACTACATCGGCGCGCACGTCGAACGCGCACGACAGCGTTAGCTCCAAAGCGCTCTTACTGCCGATGGCCGCGCGCTCTTAGCATGCGACACGCATGAATCTTCTCGTCCGTGTTGTTTGCGCTCTGATCCTCACGTTCGCCGGGTTCGTGCCGGCCGCGGCCGCGAAGACCATCCTCGTGGTCGCGCCGCACCCGGACGACGAGGCGCTGACCGCGGCCGGCACCGTGCAAGCCGCGGTCGCCGCGGGCCACACCGTAAAGATCGTGGTCGTCACCAACGGCGACTTCTCGGGCGCGCAGACCGGCCTCAATCGCCAGGTCGAGTCGGTCAACGCCGCCCAGATCCTCGGCCTCGGCGAGCAGCACGGCATCTTCCTCGGCTATCCCGACGGCGCGCTGATGCAGATCTATGACGCGCCCTCGCCGACCGACATCATCACTTCCAACGCCGGCCAGACGCAGACCTACGGCAACCGCGGCATGGGCGGCATGGATTACCACCGCCAGCGCTTCGGCAGCCCCGGCGCGTACAACCGCGTCACCCTGGAGCAGGACCTGCGCGCGGTGCTCGAACAATTCCCCCCGGACGAGATCTACACCGTCAGCCACTTCGACAGCCACGGCGACCACCACGCCACCGCGATCCTGGTCACCGAGGCGCTGACCGCGCTGAAACGCCAGGGCGTGGCGCTCGCCACCAAGCTCCATCAGGGCATCGTCTGGGTGCCGGGGCAGGAGAGCGTGTGGCCCAACGCCGGCGGCTGCTCTCCCGACACGCCCTTCCCCGCGCCGCAGATGGAAACCCCGCTCGAGTGGAAGCGCACGCTGCGCGCCACCGTGCTCGCGAACCTGAAGTGCCAGGCGATCGGCGCGTACGCGTCGCAGGCGAATCCGCAGTTCCTCTCGTTCGCGCGCAAGGACGAGTTCTTCTGGATGTCGGATTTCGGCGCCAACCTGGCGCTCACCGCAACGGTCACGGCCTCTTCGGAAAGCGTCAGCCAGGGCCGGATGCGGGCGGTCGACGGCATCGTCGACGGTGCCTTCCACGACGCCGCGCGCGAGTGGGTGAGCGCGAACCAGCTCGGCGGCGCCTGGATCCAGCTCGACTGGCCGGCGCCGGTCTCGGTGTCGCAAGTGAACCTGCACGACCGGCCGCTCGGCGGCGAGAACGTGCTCGCCGGGACGCTCTCGTTCAGCGACGGCACCAGCATCGCCGTCGGCGCGCTGCCGGCGGACGGCAAGCTCCTGCCGGTGACGTTCGCGCCGAAGAGCGTGCGCTGGGTGCGCTTCACCATCGACCAGGCGCAAGGCACGGCGACGGGCCTCTCGGAGATCCAGGTGCTCGGCGTTCCGCTCGCGCAGGCGGGGACCAACGTGGCGCCGCATTTCATCGAGGGGCCGGGCGGCGCAGCCGACCCGGCCATCCTCAGCGCCGAGACCGCCACCTTCTCGGTCCAGGCCCACGACCTGAACGGCGACGCCTTGCAGTACCAGTGGTCGGCCGACGGCGGAAATATGGCGGCCAACGGCGCGAGCGCGGTGTTCACCCCGCCCGCGGTGACCCAGAGCACTCTCTTCACCATCACCGCCACCATCCTCGACGGCCGGGGCGGCAGCGCGAGCAACGTCGCCTTCGTGACGGTGGCGCCCGCGGTCGACGCGGTGACGCTGAGCCCCGCGTCGGTGTTCGGCGGCAACAGCACGCAAGGCAGGGTCACGCTCTCGAGCCCGGCGCAAGCCGGCGGGTTATCGGTAGCGCTTTCGAGCAGCAATCCGGCCGCGGCCAGCGTGCCGCCGAGCGTCACGGTCCCGGCCGGGTCGGCGAGCGCGACCTTCCCGGTGAGCACCACGGCGGTCGGCGCCAGGGTCGACCTGACGATCTCCGCGAATATCCGCGGCACGCTGCGCACCGCAGCGCTCGCGGTGACGCCGCAGCCGAGCCCGGTGCCGCCCGAGAACCTGCTGTTCTCCCCGGACAGCATCGGCGGCCAGAACTGGATGGTGTTCGGAGGCGTGCGCGCGACCGTCAACTTCGCATCCGCGCCCGACGGCACGCAGAACGC
>Ga0134127_10002816_pt1 | contig 12442 bp, 8 predicted proteins | sample KB31753_FD_96459 | JGI IMG/M metagenome (GOLD analysis project Ga0134127, IMG submission 96459) | Terrestrial soil microbial communities with excess Nitrogen fertilizer from Kellogg Biological Station, Michigan, USA - KB3-175-3 | ecosystem: Environmental > Terrestrial > Soil > Unclassified ...
GCGCCGCTCTTCGTGCTCTGGGCCAACCTGCACGGGGGGTTCGCGTACGGGCTCATTCTGATCGGCGCGTTTCTCGTCGGCGACCTGCTCGAAGCCTGGGAAGCCGCGGTCGGCGCCGAGCGGACCGCTCGTCTCGCATCGGCCCGGCAACGCGCGTGGGCGCTCGGCATCGCAGTCGTGTCTACGGTCGCAAATCCGCACGGGATCGGCCTGCTGGTGCACGTTGGAGGCTTCTTCGGTCAGTCGTCCATTCTACGCCAGACCAACGAATTCCAGTCACCCGACTTTCACACGATCAACGGCAAGCTGTTCCTGCTGGTCCTCCTCGCGGTGGTGGCCGCGCTCGCGGCAGCGCGCCGACGGCCCAGCTGGCCCTGGCTGCTCGTCATCCTGGGCAACACGGCGATGGCGCTGATCTCTCAGCGCAATATCGAGCTGTTCGCGCTGACTGCGCTCCCGCTTGCAGCATTGCATGTGGACCGCGAGTGGCGTGCGCTCCCCATCCTGGGTCGGCCCCGTGCTGTATTTCAGCGCGAATACCGGGGGAGCCACTCGGGGGTCGGCGCCGGAATCGTGGCCGCGCTCATGCTCGGTTTGGGGCTCGTGCACGGCAGAGTCGCCGATCTGGAGCTGGTTCAGAACAGCTTCGACCCGCACGTGTTTCCTGTCGAAGCGGCGGCGCGCGGGCGGGCGGCCCATCTGCGCGGGCCCGTTTTCAACCAGTTCACCTGGGGCGGATGGATGCTCCACGAATGGCCGGAAATGCCCGTCTTCATTGACGGCGGAACCGACCACTATGGCGAGGCCATATTCAATCAGTACATCCAGGTTTGGAACCTCGATCCCGGATGGCGTGACGTCCTGGAAAAGTGGAAGGTAGCGGTCGTTCTGGCGGACCCCCGCTCGCGACTTGCGTATCAGCTGGTGCGCGAGCCGGGCTGGGGAGTGTGGTATTGTGACTCGGTGGGTGCAATCCTGAGCCGCCCACCGGAGCCCGGGGCCGCTCAGGACAAGGCGCGTGAGCGGCTGTTTCACTGCGCCTCTTCCAAATCCTACGCACCCAGAGACTCGACCGGCTCGCATTGAGGGACCGCCGATGAAGCGATGGACGAACCGGCGCGTCGCCATCGCCGCAATCGGAGTGGGGGTTGTCGCCGGAGCCCTTTGCTGGCTAGCGTATCGGCTCCCACCGCCATCCACCTCGGATCTCGACCAACTCCTCCTGGCCGCCAGGGCTCTCTTTCGGGGCGAAAACCCATACGCGGCGGTTGCAGGACGGCAGTTCTATCCACTGTTCTACCCGCTTCCTGCGGTTTTGATCGCAGCTCCATTTGCTCTGCTGCCAAATCAGCTGGCGCATGCCGCGTGGGCTGCTGTGAGCGCGGCCGCCCTCGCAGTCGCAGCGATACGCTGGGGGCGCGGACTGCCGCCCGTGCTACTGAGCGCGAGCTTTCTCAATGCAGTTGTTCTGGGGCAGTGGTCACCACTGCTGACAGCTGGTCTGGTCATACCGTCTATTGGCGCGCTCTGGGTCGCCAAGCCATCGGTGGGCGCTGCTCTGCTCGTCGCCCGACCAACCCGCGTCGCCATCCTCGGCAGCGGCGCGATCCTGCTGGCAAGCCTGGCCGCCTGGCCATCGTGGCCAAAGGAATGGTTGCACACCCTGGCGTGGAGTGCGCACCGCCCACCGGTGCTCCGACCGGGAGGCGCAATTTTGCTGTTGGCCTTGCTCCGGTGGCGCACGCCGGAAGGGCGGCTGGTGGCCGCCCTCGCATGCGTTCCCCAAACCGTCGGCTTTTACGAAACTGTTCCACTCTTTCTCGTTGCACGAACCCGTTACCAAGGCTACCTGCTGGCCGCCCTCTCGTACGTGGCCGCGTTCTCGTCGGTGCTGGTCTTCCCCCGCGCTCCCGGTATGACGCTGGAAGCAGTGCTCGACCGACGGTGGCCGTTGCTCCTGTTATTCAGCTACATCCCGGCGCTCATACTGTTGCTGGCGCCGCAGGGCTTAGGCCCGGGCGCGGGCTCTCCTCCGACAGAGTCCGGCGTCGAGACCGACACGAGAGCTGGGCAGGGAACGAATTAGTAGGACGCCTTCGTCCGCCGGCGATCAAGGATCACCGTTAGGCCCCAGACAGCGGCAAACGCCAGCACGCCGATGAGAAACCCGGGCTCCAGAATCGCGAGGCGGACCTTTCCCGGCTGGGATTGGAGGACGTCCGACGTTCCCGGGGAGGCGGATGGCGCCGGCGCTGTTCGCGCGGCGCCCTGCCCGAGCCGCTGGTACACGTCGTACTCCCCCTTCTTCGCAACCAACTCGTATCGCTGAAATAGGTCCGCGAGATCTGGGTCACGCCCGAAGTACGCGACGTACTGAAGGCGCCGAAGCCCGTTCTCGGGAACATCCCGCGCCGACCGGAGCACCAAGATGAGCTTGGGCTGTGCGTCCATCAAATCCCGCCGCACGGCGTTCCACAGGTATTCCTCAGGCGGCTGCATCTCCGCTGGAGTGTGGTAGACCAACCGGGCCTCCGTCTGGAGCGCGTCCCAATAGCTGGTCGGAAGCAGCCATAGGTGGGGAAAGCGGGATGCGAGCGTGACCTCGGCGTAGTTGACCAGCGGGAAAGCACTTCCTATGTGGTAAGACAGCACGCCGACCGGCCGGCCGCCGGCATGATCGTGCACGAAAGCAGCCAGGTCGTTCAGTTCCTCCCTGGCTCTGCGATCGGCTGCGGTTCCACCTGCCAGGTCAACCAGTCGCAGCACGATGACCACGAGTCCAATGGTGACGGTGAGCACGCGGGCGACTCGGGCATACAGCCGCTCGCTGAGCCGCTGCGCGGCAACCGGTGCGTCGGCCGCGACGATGCCAAGCAGCACGAGCGCGAGCGCGAACGACGGGTAGAAGTGGTATCGCAGCCCTTTCTGCTGGGCTACACCTGCGAGGTAGCAGGCCACGACCTCGAGTGTGACCACCGCCCAGAGCGCAGGGTTCCGCGCATAGCGCCACAGTACCCCGACGGCGAGAAGGCTGATGAAGACCAGCGGAGCGCCGGGCGCGAGCACGACGATGCTGTACCACGGCTCCTTCAGGTATTGCAGGTAGGAAGGTCCGAGCAGCGCGGCCATGGTCAGGTATTCGGGTGCGGCAAGAAACACGAGCACCCCATAGGCCACGAGGCACGCCAGGGTCCAGCTGGTCTCCGTGGTCAGACGCCACCGGCCTCGGAGGGGCTGAAACAGCGTCAAAGCGAGCCAAGCCAGAAGAAAATGCGGCTTGAGCGCGACGGCGAGGCCGGCGAGCACCCCCACCAGCGCTGTCTCCCGGTAGCGCGGCGGATTGGCGCGCAGCGCGGGCCCCCGCGCCCGAGCGGCGACCAGCAGCAGGTTTGGCGTGAGGAGCGCGAACACGAAATGCTCCCGCTGGCCGAAGTCGTCGCCGGCGAGGGGAAACAGTGCGACGCAAAGCAACAGAAGCACGTAGCGGCCGAAGACCGGCCGGTCGGGCAGGACGTACAATCGCACGATCCGGTAGCACAGCCCGAACACGAGCCCGATGAACGCCGCGGCAAACAGGCGGTATGCCACGAACTCCGACGCATGGAGGGCTCGGGCAAGCGCTTCGATCGGCAGGTTGAGCCAGATGACGAGCGGCGGGTTGATTTCGACCACGTCGCGATAGAGCTGAGCCCCGTCAAGTACCCGCCCGGCAGCGTAGAGGAGGAACGCCATGTCGGGCGGGGCGGTTCGGTTTAGCTCGGCGGCGAGAGTGAGCGCAATGAAGGCAAATACGGAGGCGGCGAAGAGCGGACGCCGCTCGAGCGGCGCGAACCAGGAGCGCTCGGAGGCGGCTGGCGTGGTCAATTCTAGGACACGACTAGGAAGCGAACCCCACAGCTTGTGGCGATTCTACCGGCGCCCAGGGCGCCACATGCGGCGCGGCATATTGGCCCTGAAGGCGCCAGAGGCGAATGCGGACCAGATCGGCGGCCATCCTGGCTGAGTCGGTGAGCAGGTTGACCCGCGAGCCGGGTTGGTGCACCCAGTTGACCGGGATCTCGGCGATCCGAAACCCGAACAGCCGCGCCATCATGAGCACTTCGACGTCGAAGCTGAATCCGGTGGTCCGCATACGAGAAAAGAGAGCATGGGCGACCGCTCCGTGGAAGAGCTTGAAGCCGCACTGCGTGTCGGCGATGTGGTCTACGCCGCTAAACCGCACCAGCAGATGAAAGGCGCGGCCGATCACGCGGCGATGGAGCCGGGCGCGCACCTCCACGCCGGCCGCGGGGAGCGCGCGGGACCCGATGGCGACGTCGGCGCCGTCGTCGAGGGCCGATTCTAGCCGCGCGAGCTCCTCGATGGGAGTCGCCCCGTCCGCATCGGCGAAGAGTATCCGCCGGCCGCGGGCGTTGACGATTCCAGAACGCACGGCGTAGCCCTTCCCTTGATTCTGCGCCAACCGAATAAGCCGAAGCTCGGGCAGCTCGGCGCCAAGCCGCTCGACCAGCGGGGTGGTGTCGTCCGTGCTGCCGTCGTCCACCACGATGACCTCGACGGTCCGGCGCGGCCGGCAATAGGCGAGATACGCGCGAAGCGTGGACTCGAGCCGTCCCTGTTCATTGTACGCAGGGATGACGATGGACAAATCGGGTTGTGGGCGCATGTAAAGACGCGAAGGCAACTGTTGTACCAGGGCTCAAGCATGCCTGTGCCAAGGCCTTCCATGGCGTCGCGGCGTCCGAGGCAAGCGCGATTGTAGCTATCGGCCCTTCAATTGTAGCGCCCCCGCCACGCGAGAAAGGTCTTCACCCCAGACGCCCACGCGATAGCCACAAAGATTGCCAAGCCAGCGAGCAGTCCGCCGTCGATCACCGGCGGGCGCTCGGACGAAGCGGCCTCCCGAACCGGCAAGACCACTGGTGAGGGCGCTGCTTCCACCCGAGTCGTATCAGAGTCAACGCGCTCAAAGATGTCGTACTGCCCCACTCCGGTGATCCGCTGATACCGGGCGAGCAGCGCGGCGATCATTGGATCTCGGCCGAAGTAGGCGACGTAATTCAGCCGGCGGAAGCCGTAAGGCCGCCGGTCGGGGAAGGGCCGAAGAATCAGCAGGAGTCGTGGGCGGGCGCGGACCAGATCTTCGGCCACAGCGCGAGTCAGCATCCGTTCAGGCGCGCCCATCTCGGCCGGTTCGTGGTATCGGATCGGCGCTTCGCCGGACAGCGCCTCCCAGTAGCTGGCCGGCAGTATCCAGAGGCATGGGAAACGGGAAGCGAACGGGACGCCCGCGTAGTTGATCAGGGGAAACGCAGATCCCATGTGATACGACAGCACGCCGATGGCTTCGCCGCGGGCATGCATCCGAACTGTCGCAAGCAGGGTCCCAAACTCGGCGCGCAGCCGTCGATCCGAGCCGGAGCCTCCGAAGAGGTCGAGCCCAGCGCTGCCAAGGGTCACTATGACGACCGCCATCGCCGCCCAGCTCGCAACCCGACGGTAGGTGCGGCCACTCTTCGTGACCCCCTCGCTGCAGGCAGTTGCGACGAGGCCAAGCAGTACCGTGGCGAGTGCAAGAGATGGGTAGAAGTGATACCGCAGGCCCTTCTGTTGAGCCACGCCGGCCAGGAAGCAGCCGACCATGGCTACACTCACAACCGATCGGGCCTCATCGTGGCGGCGCTCGCCGCGTAGCGCTATCGCTGCGAGCAAGGCGAACGCCGTCAACGGCGCACCTGGGGCGAAGAGAATCAGGTTGAGGGGTGCAACGCGCAGATAGGTCGTGTACGCCTGACCCAGCGTGCCAACGAGCCGCAGGTAGTCGGGAGTCACGGTCAGGACTACCACCAGATACAAGCAGACGACGACGGCGAGCGCGCTCACCTCCGGGGTAGGTCGCATCCGGGAGTCCGGCGACCGCCACCGGCACCAGGCCTCGGACGCGATTAACGGCAACGCAAAGGGTGGCTTGAGCGCCACGACCAGACCCGCCAGAGCACCAGCGATGGCTGCATCTCCGGTCGCCGGGGACGGGCGCTCCAGCCGGGCGATGACGATGGCGAGATATGGCAGTAGCAACGCGAGAACCAAATGTTCTCGCTGACCGAAGTCCTCCCGAGCCAGCGGCAGGAGCACGAAGGTGAGAAGCAAGAGGACGTAGTGCCGTTCCACCGGCCTTTCGGGAAGCAGGTAGTGGGTAAGGAGCCGGCGAACAAAGAGCAACACTGCTCCGACGACCAGCACCGTCACCAAGCGATACAGCTGTATGTCAGATACGTGAGTGACCCGGGCTATCCAGACGATCGGGAGGTTGAACGCAAAGATCGGAGGCGGATTGATGTCCACCACGTCGCGATACAGCTTGGCGCCGTCCAGCAGGCGTCCCGCCGCGTACAGCATGTAGCCCATATCGGGCTCGGCCAGTCTTGCGAATTGGCCAACCAACGTGAGAGCGACCAACCCGACGCCGGTGATCCACGCGGCGCGCCGGTCCGCCAGGATCCGGCCCGAGATCATATGCGGGCACGGCGCCGATCGGCTGCCGCCAGCAAGACCCAGCAGATCCCGAACACCAGGGCGCCGGCCAGCGACTCCGGGTCCAGCATGCCCAGCCGAACCTCACTGAGCTCAGGCCGGATCACGTCCTGAGTCCCCGGCGCCGACGACGGAGCCGACCCGCTCGCCGGCGCGTCGGGTGGTCGACGCTGATACAGCAAGTACTCGCCCTGGTGCTCCACGAACTCGTAGCTGGACAGAAACGTGGCCAAGTCCGGGTCTCGCTCCAGATACTCGACGTAATGGAGCCGCCGGAGACCGTTCTTCGGTACGTCCCGCGCGGGCCGCAGGACGATCAGCAGTCTGGGCTGTGCAGCGAGGAGGTCCTCTCGCACCGCTTTGACGAAGTAGCGCTCGACCGGAGGCATGTCCGCGGCGCTGTGGTAGCGCAGGGGAGTGCCCCGATCGATCGCGTCCCAATACGTCGCGGCCAACGGCCAGAGGTGCGGGAATCGAGAAGCGAGGTCCACGCCAGCATAGTTCACCAATGGGAATGCCGAGGCGATCGTGTAGGAGAGAACGCCGACGGGACGACCCCCCGCCCGCGCCTTGACCGCGCCCACGAGACTCGCCATCTCCTCCTTTTGCTGCCGCACCACACGGTCTGCGCCGGCAATGTCCAGGACCGCCCACCCCATCACGACGGCAATGATGGCACCGAGGAGCGCACGTGAGGCACGGGAGTAGAGCCGCTCGCTCAAGGCTGCGTTTGAAGCCGGGCGTTCGGCGGCCAGCAGGCCCAGCAGCACGAACGCCAAAGCGAGAGCGGGATAGAAATGGTACCGAAAGCCCTTCTGTTGCACGGCTCCCGCGATGAAGCAGGTCACCATGCTCCACGCGACGAGGCCACCCAGCGCGGACGCGAAGAGCCGTCTTCGCAGCACCACCAGCGCCAACAGCACAAAGCCTACGAGGGGTGCCCCTGGACCGAGAACCAAGAGATTTACGAACGGCTCTCGCATGTAACGGATGTAGGCGGGGCCGAGCAGCGATGCGACCGTGAGGTAATCGGGCGTCAGCCAGAGCACCGCAAGCCCGTACGTCGCTAGGAAGCACGCGAACCCGGTCATTTCGGGGGTCACTTGCCAGCGCTCGGCGCGGGAGCAATCGGTGCGCCGGAAGACCTCGACTGCCGCCCAGACCAGGACGAAATGCGGCTTGAGGCCCACCGCAGCTCCTGCCATGAAGCCGATGATCGCAGCTTCCAACGCGCCAGGCGTTCTCCCGAGGTGCCGACCGGCGGCCACGAGTACATACGGGAGCAGCAGGGCGAGAACGAAATGCTCCCGCTGACCGAAGTCGATCCGCGGCAGCATGAAAACGGCGAAGGCCAGGAGTAGCACGAGGCCGCGTCGCCGGGCAGGCTGGCCGGGAAGGACGTAACGGTGAATCAGCCGGGCTGAGTACGCCAGCAATGCTCCGACGAACAGAACACTCGCGACCCGGTAGACGATGAACTCGGAGAGCCCGATGGCCCGGGCCAGCAGCACGATCGGCAGGTTGAGTACGATGATGAGGGGTGGATTGATCTCGACGACATCGCGGTAGAGATGCGCGCCGTCCAGCACCCGTCGGGCGGCGTACAGGAGGAACCCCATGTCGGGAGTTGCCGGCTTCGCCAGCTCGGCCGCGAGGCCTAGAATCGCGAGCCCCGCACAGATCGCCCACACCGCGCGGGCGGACCTCACGCCCTCGCGCACCACGCCAATAGCGACGAGCCGAACGGGAGCCCGAGCCGGCCAATGGTCGCCTGCTCGAGGCGCGTGATCCCAAGAAGCAGGCGGTTGACCACCTGTGGGGGCACTTTGGCGGGAGCGCCGTCCGGTTTGCTAAGCAGCTCGAGAAACCGGACCCCGAGTTTTACCGGGAACAACCAATGGAAGAAGTAGCGACCCGACAGCATCCGGAGCCCCGCGCGCCCGAGGACGACGTCGAGGCTTTCCCGCGTGTATCGGACAACGTGACGATTCAGATCGTCGTGGCGGGTCCAAAGCACCTGGAACGCAGGCACCGTGATGAGCAGGCGACCGTCCGGCTCGAGCAGCTCATTTGCCTGCAGGAGCGCCGCCTCCGCGTCGGCGAGGTGCTCCAGTACGTCCAGCATGAGGATCAAACCGAACTGCCGGCTGGGACGAAACGTGGAGAACGGGCCGATGTGGATTCGCGAGCGGTGAGGGTTGTCGGGGGAGACGAGACTGTCGTCCGACTCGACCCCCCACACCCCGCCGAACCGGCTCAGTTGATCGAAGAACAGCCCGTCCCCACAGCCCACGTCCAGGATAGCACGCCACCCATTTGCCGGACTCCGCCCCTCGATCTCGCGCACAAGCATCGCTTCACGGGCACGCCACCACCAGTGGCGCCGGTAGAGGTCCGTGTAGGCAGCGGCGTACTCCGGATTCAACCGCGAGCCCCCAGCTCCACGGGTGCCCTCGGACGCGGAGCCTCCGAGCCGGTGCCGCGGGCAACCTGTTCCACGACGTACAGCGGCCGTCGCTTCACTTCCTCGTAGACCCGGCCGAGATACTCCCCCAGAAGTCCCAGGAACAGGAGGTTCAGACCCGAAAGGAAGGTCATGACCACGATGAGCGTCGTGAAGCCTTGAGGGGAACGCTCGAACACGAGCTTCGCTACGACCGCGTAGGCCGCGTACAGGGTGGACAGGGCAATCGCCCCGAACCCGAGAAGCGCCGCGGCACGGAGCGGCGCGACCGAGAACGAGAAGAACCCGTCGCAAGCGAGCGCGATGAGCTTGCTCAGGCTGTACTTGCTCTCGCCACCGGCTCGCGCTGCTCGCTCGACGTCGATCCCGATCTGGCGATAGCCGGCCCAGGCGCGTAAACCGCGGAGATAGCGGTGGCGTTCGGGGCTGGCGCGCAGCTGCTCGATGACGCGCCGGGACATGAGCCCAAAGTCCCCCGCGTCGGTTGGCAGCTCCACATTGGAGAGCCTGGCAAGTATCCGGTAGAACGTCGCGTAGCAGGTGCGGAGCAGCCAACTCTCCTTCCGCTTCACGCGCCGCGCGTACACAACGTCATACCCCTGAGCGTGGGTTCGAACGAACTCCGGAATCGCTTCCGGCGGGTCTTGCAGGTCGCCATCCATCAGGACGACGGCATCGCCGGTGACATGGTCGAGCGCCGCGCTCAGCGCTGCCTGATGGCCAAAGTTCCGGGAGAGGGTCACGACGACCAGACGAGGCTCGAGCGGCGTCGCTCGAAGCAAGGCCTCTCGCGATCCGTCGCGACTGCCGTCGTCCACGATGACGATTTCGTGAGGGCCGCCTGCGACGGCGTCCAGCACGGCTCCCAACCGTCGCAGCAGCTCGGGAACCAGCGGGGCCTCGTTGTAGATGGGGATGGCGACCGATAACCTCATCATTGCCACCTGAGGGTGAACTTGCCGACGCACTCCTGGTGCGGGAACCGCTGCGCGAACCGGGCCTCAAGCTCCGGGCTCAGTGAAGAAGAAAGCTTGACGGCGCGGTTGATCAAGATCGCAGTGACCCCGTGCCGGTCCACCGCTGCCAACACCGTATCCGCCGATTGCTGGGCCGGCTCCAGGAAGTCGAAGAAGGCGCGGGTCGGGTTTCGCAAACCGGACAGAAAGTAGACCTCGGGAGCGTCGGGGCCGGCATAAGCGTAACCTCCCCGCGCATGCGCCTTCAGACTATCCACGGCCGCCCGGTACTGGTCGGCATCCCGGACGCCGACGAGCACGCCGCCTCGCGGCAGGTCCAATCGCGCCAGCGCCTCGGCCCTCGCAGCAGTCAGGCCGAATTCGTTGATGGACTGGTGATTCAACACGAAGACCGCAAACGCCGCGTAATACGCTGCCAGCAACGCCCCCGAAGGCCGCGGCAGTCTGCCGGCCAACCGAAAGAGACTCAGTAAAGCAAGCAGCGCGATGGGCGCGGTGAAGCAGAAGTAGATCGGCCCGGAAAACGGATACTCGATGAGGCTCCCGAAAGCTGCGATCGCCAGCAGCAGAAAGCTGCTTTCTCGGGCACGCGGCTCCGCCGCCGGCTCGCGAAGGAGGATGACCAGTCCTACGGTCACGACGAGCGGGATCGCCTGCGCCACGGAGGCCCAGCTGAATGCGTAGGCGAACTCTGCCCCGCCGATTATCCAGGCGGTGGCGGGAAGGAACAGATAGACGGCGGCAGGCAGCCATGCCCGGGGTCCGCGGCCGGCACGGAATGCCGCGATGAGCGTCAGCGCGAGCAAGAGAGCCGGGATGATGGCTGGCCAGGGAACGGGTGGGCGAGCAACTGAACCCAGTCGGGTCGTCGGGGTCACGAACAAGCCACGCATCAGGGCACCGGCTGCTGCCGCATCTATGTAAGGCCATGCAAACAGCACTACCGGAATCCCGAGCCCCAGAAGAAACGGCCAGGTCAGGCTCCAGAGGCGCGAAAGCCGCATCGTGCTCGGAACAAGCCCGGACGTCGATACGATGCGGAACGTCGCGCAGGCCACCGCAGCGCCCGGCAGGAGGAAGTGATACGCGTGCTCGATCGTCAGGTGTCGGCGCAGCAATCCCACCAGCGTCGCGACCAGCGTAAGAAGGGCAGCATTCATCATCCAGCGATGGCCGGCCCCCCCTCGAGCATCGCTCCCGTCTTCCGCCGACAGCACTAATGCTTCGTGCACCACCAGGAAGAGCAGTGCGCCGGCGACGTAATAGAAACCCGTGATCTTCACCACCATGGAGCAACCGCCCATCGCACCCGCCACGAAGAGCCATTGCCGACGCGGGTCATCGGTATACCGCAGCAACGCCGCCGCCCCGAAGGTCGCGAAGAACAGGTTGTACCAGGACGGCATTGCTGCCGGATAGTTCGGTACCGTCCAGATCGCCGCGAGCAGCGTCGCCGCTGCCGCCCCGACCGGTGAGACGAAACGAGCCGCGCAGTAGTAGAAGGCCGGAACCCACAGGACGACAAAGCCGAAGAGGATGTACCGAAGCGCCATGAGCTGCATGCCGAAGACTTTGAAGCCGAGCGCGTTCAGGTAGTCCAGGCCACCGGTATACACCTCCGCGAAGTCCCGATGGGGCAGTTCCCCGAGGAGCACACGCTCTGCTCCCTGAGCGAGCAGCCCATCGTCGTGAGGGATCCAGTTGTGGTCCAGCAGGTGAAAGATGTATAGGCTGCTCACGACCCAAGCGAACGCGAGGCAGATCCGCGCCGATCGCGAGCTCAACCGGCGGGGGAGCGCAGGGCTCATGGAAAGCGATAGCGGCGCAGTACCACGCCGTCCTTGCCGTAGGAGAACTCGAGCCGTCCGCCAAGGCGGTCCAGCTCCGGATAGAGCGCTCGCTCGAACCCATAGCTGTGGCTGATGAGGAGCCAGATCGTCGGATGCGCTTCGGCACGGATGCGGCCGGACTCGAGCGCGGCCCAATTCTGATCCGGTACGGCCTGCTCCAGGCCGGTGGCCGAACGCCACTGGGCGCCGTTCGGGCGTCCGAGCACCTCGATCGCATTGCCCAGGGGGAATGCCAACGTTTCGCCAGGCTTTGGCAGAGGGACGTGCGGGGGCGCATTCTCGAACGCGGGGCCACCCGAGCCGGCGAGCCGTGCAGTTCGGGTGAGGCGGGCTCGATCGGGAGACGCCCAGTTTGTCGTATAGAACGTCCAGGCCGGGATCGCGGCAGCGCTCACGTAGACTGCTTCGCCGGGCTCGGCCCGGCGCGTCCACTCCGCGACCGCGGCGCGCACGTGCTCGAACATGGTGGGATGCAGGGCCAATACGACATCTCGGTGTAGTGGCGGCGCCAGGAGGAGCAGAGTGAGAGCGGTCGCCGGCACGCCGCGCGCTGACTTGGCGTGCCGACTTGCAAACGACGCCGCGCCGGCAGCGACGGGGACGATCAGCGCGGGAGC
>Ga0134127_10002818_pt1 | contig 12441 bp, 13 predicted proteins | sample KB31753_FD_96459 | JGI IMG/M metagenome (GOLD analysis project Ga0134127, IMG submission 96459) | Terrestrial soil microbial communities with excess Nitrogen fertilizer from Kellogg Biological Station, Michigan, USA - KB3-175-3 | ecosystem: Environmental > Terrestrial > Soil > Unclassified ...
ACGCCCGCGCTGGTAAACACCCTTAGTGAAGAGTCTCTGGCGATTGATGCGGCAAACGCACTTGCTCGAATCGGGGACCCACGGGCAGCTGATGAACTACTCAAATTGCTCCATAACGAAGACGCCGCAACGAGGCAGGCAGCAGTAAGCGCGCTCAATTCGCTGGGGCTGTCGCAAATGTCGGAACGTATCATTCCGCTTCTCGATGACCCAGATCCGAACGTTCGCGAGTCGGCGGTAAAGATTGCCGGATACTTCGGATATCCGGCGGCGGCGAGTGCATTAGTTGAGCTGAGTCGAGATCCAAACGAGCGGGTGAGGTGTGCAACGATTGAACATCTGCCGTTTGTCGAAGATGAACGAGCTTTCGATGTTCTCGTCCACGCAATGAAGGAAGAAACGCCCAAGGTGCGTGCTGCTGCGGCTCGTGCGCTTGGAAACATGGATACTCCGGAGGCGGCGGAGCAGTTGATTGAAGGACTCCTGGACGAGGACGGTTGGGTACGCTACTTCAGTGCGAGAGCCCTCGGTCGCCGGAGGTCACAGGACAGTGTCGACGCGCTTGAAAAAGTAATTAAGACAGAGAAGTTCAATCACGTTCGGATTGCGGCCCTTGATTCGCTGGGACAAATCGGCGGTTCGCGTATCGCGGGGATTGTTGAGGGGCTGGTTCGGGATGACGATCCGGATGTTTCGCGTGCCGCGCAGGCGGCGTTGGGAAATAGTGAGAAGAGCCAGTAATAAAGGTTAGTTTCACAGGATTACACGATTTTCAGGATGGACTTGATTGACTGAGATATGGCGTTACGTTCACACGATTTGGCGCTGCCCGCAGGCGCCAGTACTTTAATTCAGAACCTGATTCATGAACGTACCGGGATGTTTTTTGACAACGGCAAGAGCGATCTCCTGATCGACAAACTCGCTCCTCTCGTTATCGAACGCGGTTTCAGCTCATATCTCGACTATTACTACCTGCTGAAATACGACGAGACGTCAAAAGCTGAATGGCAGAATGTAATGAACACGCTCTCGGTGCAGGAGACATACTTCTGGCGCGAGATTGATCAAGTTCGGGCTTTGGTCCAAACACTTTTGCCACAGTGGCATGCTCGAAACGGCAGCAGTTCGACTCTGCGAATTTGGAGCGCAGCCTGCGCCACCGGGGAGGAACCGTTGACGCTGGCCATGGCCTTGAACGAAGCCGGCTGGTTTGAACGAGCCTCGATCGAGATCGTGGCCAGCGATGCCAGCTCTAAAGCGATCGATCGCGCGGTTCAGGGTGTTTATCGGGGGCGTGCTTTTCGCAACCTCTCACCCCATTTGCGGGATCGCTATTTCGAGCAAGATGGTTCAGACTGGCGTATACGAAGCAACATCCATTCGCGAATTAAGTGGGAAATTGCAAATTTGATAGACGAGAGCCAGATCGCCCATCTGGCAGCCGCTGATCTTATTTTCTGCCGTAACGTTTTTATCTACTTTTCTGAAAGTGCGATCAGCCGGACGGTTCGTTCTTTCGCAAGGTTTATCCGGCCTCCGGGCTATCTGTTTGTGGGCGCCGCGGAATCGTTACTAAGACTGACGACGGATTTTACCCTTACCGAAATTGACGACGCTTTCGTGTACGTGAAACGAGAGAGAGCCCTCTGACGAACGGAGCATTGATGGACCGAGTCCTGAAAGTACTAGTGATCGACGATTCCGCCTACGTGCGAAAGGTAGTCAGAGAGATCCTGTCTCGCAGTCCCTTCGTCGAGGTTGTTGGAACAGCGCGTGACGGTCGAGAAGGACTCGAACTGGTAGAACGACTTGATCCGGACGTGGTCACTTGCGATCTCATCATGCCGGAGCTCGACGGCGTCGGGTTTGTGCGCGAGCAAATGAAGCGCCGGCCGGTGCCGATCATAATCATGAGCGTTGCGAACGAGACGGCTGAAGCTGCCCTGACGGCGCTCGACGCGGGAGCGATCGATTTCGTGCAAAAGCCAACTGCCCTGGCGACTGAAAAGATTTTTGAAGTAAGCACGGAATTGATCGAGAAGGTCAAAGCCGCCGGCCACATCGCCCTGAACAGAATTCCGACTTTACCTCCGCCGCAGACAGCATCGACAATCGAGCCGCCGCCCGCGGTTTTTGGAAGTCACTCCGCGGACATAGTGGTACTTGGTATTTCGACTGGCGGACCACAGGCGCTTAAACGCTTGATACCGCAGTTGCCGAAAGATTTTCCGGTTCCGGTAGTGATGGTGATGCACATGCCGGTCGGTTATACGGAGATGTATGCGGCGAAGTTGAACGACCTATCTCATCTGGAAGTACGAGAAGCAGCGGAAGGAGACGAGGTCAAAGCCGGCCGCGTCTTTCTTGGGCCGGCGGGTCGCCATTTGTCATTCAGACGGGATGCAAATGGTAAAGTTGTCACACACCTTGATGCTAAACCTTTTAACACGCTGCACCGGCCGGCGGTTGACGTGCTTTTTAAATCCGCGGCCGAAGTTTATGGCAATCGTGCCTTAGGTGTAGTCATGACCGGAATGGGTTCGGATGGAAAAGAGGGTGCGGCCTGGATCAAATCCCAGGGCGGACTTGTCTTCACGGAAGCGGAGAGCAGTTGTGTAGTATATGGTATGCCGTGCTCGGTGGTGGAGGCTGGCTTGAGTGATAAGAGTGTCGCGCTTGAAGACATGGCCCGCGCCATCAGGGAGGTCGTATGAGCCCAAAGATTCTGATCGTCGACGATTCTGCGCTTTCACGCCGGACCTTACGACGCATTCTCGAATCAGCCGGTTATGATGTGGCGGAAGCGGACGACGGAATGACCGCGCTTGAAATGTACTTCCTCGAAAAGCCGGCTCTTGTGTTACTGGATTTGGTGATGAAGGGCATGTACGGACTTGATGTGCTCGTGAAATTGCGCGAGATGGATCCGAAGGCGCAAGTTGTAGTTGCCAGTGCCGATATCCAAAGTTCGACGCGGAAGATGGTTGACGACGCCGGCGCCCTTGGGTTTATTCATAAACCCTTTATTTCCGAAGACGTGATTGCAGCTGTTGAGGCAGCTCTTGCGGCAGGAGCTACGAGTGAAACTAACTGAGCGCCAGAGCGACGCACTTTCTGAACTAATCAATATCGCGTTCGCGCGCACAGGAGCCGCTCTGTCCGAACTGACGGGGCATCGTGTGATGCTTAATCCACCCGAGGTTGCAGTTTATCGCACTGAAGAGTTGCGCGGAGCGCTGGCCAAATTTGTTCCCGGAGATGTGGCTTCAATTCATCAAGTGTTTGCCGGACCCATTGCCGGCGATGCGCTCTTGTTGTTGAATTACGACGGTGCCGTGCAGCTCACTGAATTACTCACCGACGGCGGCCACAAACCGTCTTCTTTTCTCGACGAATCAGCGCGAGAGGTATTAACGGAGGTCGGCAATATTCTGTTGAATGCGTGCCTGGGAATGTTCGGAAATCTGCTGAACGTTCACGTCACGTTTTCCGTGCCGCGACTTCATATCGAGACGCTCGACGAGTTGATCGATTCTACGATGACGGGCAAAGCTGAGATGCATTACGCCCTCGTGATATACACGGCATTTCAAATCCGCGACAGTTCAGTCAGAGGATTTTTGGTGATCGTTTTGAGCGTCGCTTCCCTAGATCGTTTGATCCAGGAAGTCGATGCCTGGGAGGCCCAGCAGGGCACATGACCTCGCGATCGGGTATGAAAGAGGCTAGCTCCAAGGAAACGTTGCTCAACGCCGCGGTCCTGCATTGGATGCACGGATTGGCGGCGCAGGGGATTGTCACGACTGATAATAAATTGAATGTCGTGCAGTGGAATCACTGGATGGAGCAGCACACCGGAAAACGCGCGAGTGAAGTAACGGGTAAGAATCTGCTCGAGCTGTTTCCGGAATTGACCGAACGACGTCTCCATCGAAATTACAAATGGGCGCTTGAAGGACAGGTCAGAGTGTTGTCGCAAGCGTTGCACAATTATTTGATCGCCATGCCCGCTCTGTCCGGCGAGCACGACTATGCCCAGATGCAGCAAGCGGTTCGGATCTCGCCACTCAGTCACGAAGGTCGAGTAATCGGAACGTTGACGATTATCGAAGACGTGACGGAACGCGTGGCGCGTGAAGCTAAATTGCACGCGCAAATCGAAGAACGATCGCGACTCTTATCAAGTGAGAAGTTAGCGCGAAATGAAGCGGAGCGAGCAAATCGCTTGAAGGACGAGTTTCTCGCTACGATCTCGCACGAGTTGCGTAATCCTCTGAATGCGATTCTGGGCTGGGCCCACATGATGCGCGTCGGCAAGCTCAATGAGTCCAACACGGAACGGGCAGTAGAAACAATCTACCGGAACGCGAAATCTCAAAGTCAATTGATCGCCGATCTGCTCGACGTGTCGCGCATTATTTCCGGGAAGCTACGACTGGATGTGCGAACAGTTGACCTGCTTTCCATAGTCAACGCGGCGATAGATTCCATTCGCCCTGCGGCTGATGCTAAAGGTATTCGGCTGCAAACTACGTTAGACCCTGCCGCTGGTCCACTCTCCGGCGACGCTGATCGACTGCAACAGATTGTGTGGAACTTGTTGAGCAACGCCGTTAAGTTCACTCCGAAAGGCGGTCACATAAGCGTCAAGCTTCAGCGCGGAGCCTCTCATGTCGAGATAGTCGTGAGTGATTCAGGTTTAGGCATCAGCAAAGAGTTTCTTCCTTACGTTTTTGATCGCTTTCGTCAGGCAGATGCGAGCACTACGCGCACGCATGGTGGCCTCGGACTTGGCCTTTCGATCGTTCATCAACTCGTGGACCTTCATGGTGGCTCTGTGACCGTGCAGAGCGAAGGTGAAGGGAAGGGAGCGACCTTTACCATCAGTCTGCCAGTTATGGGTGTGGTTAGTAATCAGAATGAAGTTGAGGTTGCTCATCCGGTTCCGAGTGAGAACGTTCTTTCTTTCGACGGTTTGCCTTCGCTTCAGGGCCTCAAGGTGCTGGTAGTTGACGATGAGGCCGACACGCGTGAATTAATCGGCCAGGTGCTCAAGGAGTGTGGCTCGGAAGTGATAACCACCTGTTCGGCGGCCGAAGCTTTAGTGGCAATTGAACAACATAAGCCGGACATTCTAATCAGCGATCTCGCGATGCCCGATGAAGATGGTTACTCCCTGATCTCAAAGATTCGCGCTCTGCCTTCGGAGCGAGGCGGACAGATTCCGGCGGCGGCGCTCACCGCGTATGCAAGGGCCGAAGATCGAATGCGAGTGTTGCGTTCTGGATTTCAGTTTCACCTTCCTAAACCGGTGGACTCCGCGGAGCTGGTAACAGTCGTCGCGAGTCTGGCGGGACGCGCCTACAATAGCTAACTCGACGCAAAAACCACATAAAGCACAAGAAAGCATGTGTGCTTTATGCGCCTTTTCGTGGCAAGATCCGGATTCATATGTCAACGCAAACAACAACGGTCGCGCGAGCCGTGGCGCATACAACCCAGCGCGTTGCGTTGCGGTGCGCGGGGCTCGTTAAGAGGTTCGCGGACGTAACAGCCGTCAATGGGCTCGATATGGAAGTGTTCGCGGGAGAGTGTTTTGGTCTGCTTGGTCCAAATGGCGCCGGCAAAACAACCACTGTCGAAATACTGGAAGGTCTGACGGCATCGGATGAGGGGACAGTCGAAATACTGGGGCAGCGCTGGAAGAAAGGCGATGACCGAGCACTGCGTGAACGTATCGGCGTCCAGTTACAGGAAACGCAGCTCGCGGAAAAAGTTACGGTCGTCGAGACCCTGCGTCTCTTTCGCAGTTTCTACCAGCGGGGTCACAACGTTGATGAAGTCATTCGTACCGTTGCACTTGAAGAGAAACGAAACGCGCGCGTAGGCAAACTCTCAGGCGGTCAGAAACAACGGCTCGCAGTTGCCTGTGCGCTCGTTAGCGATCCGGAGCTACTGTTTCTTGACGAGCCGACTACCGGACTCGATCCGCAGGCGCGACTCTCGTTATGGGACATCGTTGAGAAATTTCGTGCCGGTGGCGGCACGATTCTTTTGACAACTCATTACATGGAAGAAGCAGCGCGGCTCTGTGACCGCGTCGCGATTATGGACCATGGGAAAGTCATCGCGCTCGGAACGCCTGCCGAGCTGATTGAATCGCTCGGCGCCGATCAGATTATCGAGTTCAGCGCTACTCACGCGCTTGAAGACGATCCGTTAAAGCGCCTTCCGGCGGTTAGTCACTTGCACAAACGTGATGATGTTTATTCACTTACAGTTTCGGAGATCGGCGTCGCCTTGCCTGCATTGCTCGCGGAAATCAAACGACAGCAATCAGAGCTCGTCACGCTCACGACGCACCAGGCGACACTCGAAGATGTATTCGTCAGTTTGACAGGGAGAATGCTGCGCGATGGCTGAGGCGAAAGAAACTCATCCGCTGGTCGAGTTGACGCTGATGCGCGTGCGCGAGTTCCTGCGTGAGAAAGAGGCTGTGTTTTGGGTCTTCATCTTTCCCGTGTTGATGACGTTTGCGCTTGGAATAGCCTTTCGTAATACCGGGCCCGATAAAACTCTCGTTGCGATCGAGAGCGGCGATGCGAGAGCCAGTGACACTGCAAACGTCCTGTCTCGTTCTCCTGAGGTTGCTGCAACTGTTTTGAGTCCCGACGAAGCCGCGCTAGCTTTGAGAAGCGGGAAGGTATCTATTGTCGTCAAACCTGTTGATGACTCTTTCGAATATCGTTTTGATCCAACGAGACCGGAGAGTCGAGCTGCGAGGCTTCTGGTTGACGATATTTTGCAGAGAGGCAAGGGGCGATCGGATGTGGTGAACGTTGAAGAAGCGAAGATTACGGAGCCTGGTGCTCGTTACGTAGATTTTCTGGTTCCAGGGTTGATTGGCATGAATCTGATGGGCAGCGGGTTGTGGGGCCTCGGATTTACGGTCGTGATAGCGCGCTCGCGGAAACTCCTCAAGCGTTTTGCCGCGACGCCGATGCGGCGTTCGCATTACCTGCTTTCGTTCATGCTTTCGCGTTTGGTGTTTCTCGTGCTTGAAGTTGCAGCTGTCATTGTTTTCGCGTGGCTGGCGTTTGGTTTTACAGTGCGCGGCTCGTGGCTCAGTGTTGTGCTGATTATCGTGCTCGGAGGTTTCACTTTTTCCGGCATCGGATTGCTGGTTGCTGCTCGACCGACGACGATCGAAGGCGTGTCAGGCTTGATGAACTTCATCATGCTTCCCATGTGGTTGCTGTCCGGCACGTTCTTCTCTTCGGAACGATTCCCACAGATCCTGCAGCCCTTCATCCAGGCGCTGCCCTTAACCGCTCTCAACAACGTGCTCCGCGCCTTGATGAACGAAGGCGCGACGCTTTCGTCCAACTGGAGTCCAATCGCGATACTGCTTGCGTGGTGTGTCGTGAGTTTTCTGGTCGCGTTGAAGATTTTCAAGTGGCAGTGAGTAATCAAATGTGGGTTCCGTCATAAATGAAATTGCGCGGACGATCTTATTTAGAAGCCAGACCCACTTATGACCGGACCCACCTGTACGCCGCCAGGTTAATCGCGCAGTTCGAGTGGGGAACGTAAACGATGTTTCAGAAAACGTTGCGGTATAGGGTTGGGGAAATGTAGGCTATCACCTCTGTAAGAAACTCTATCCTCTGGGACACGGTATTTGGCTACAGGTGGTAAACAAGCATGAATTCCAATTCGGCAGCCGATGGTGTTTCTTTAAATGTTGAAGCAATCCAGGAACTGTTACAGCGCAAAGATGCTCGGGAAATGCTCAGAGCAGCGACTCGTTTGCGAAAGTGGCTCGGCAACGTCCGCGAGCTAGTTCATGAGTTGGACCAGGTAATCGTTGACCTTGAAGGATCAACCTCAAACCAAGGAGATGGTTATGGCACAAAAGAAAGTAAGCGCAAAGAAGTCAGCTAAAAAATCAGCAAAAAAATCTTCAGCCAGGAAACCACGGCCGGTTAATTTCCGCTCCATCAAGGCCGGTACACTGCTGGAGTATGGCGATCCCATCAGGGATGCAGTGGCGCGCGGTGACGTTAATGAGTTGCGAAAGCTTGCAGACGTGGCGCGCAAACAAATCCAGAACGTGGAAAATGTGGTGAGAGTTCTCGAAGAGAACATTCAAAAGGTCAGTTCAGCAAAATAGCCAAGAGTTACCATGACAGAACCACGACGCTTTCTTTCGGTTAACGATCGAAGGTCGCTCACGCCTGTCCACGCCGTTTGGGAAATCACTCTAGCTTGCGATCTAAAGTGTCTTCACTGCGGCTCGCGAGCGGGCAGTCGACGCCCGAGTGAGTTGTCGACTGAAGAGTGCGTGGCTCTCATATCGCAGCTAGCTAAGCTCGGAACGCGGGCAGTGACCCTCATCGGCGGCGAGGCATATCTGCGTCGTGACTGGGTGGAAATCGTCCGCGCCATACGCAGGCATGGTATGGATTGCACGCTTCAGACTGGTGGGTTGAATCTCACGGCGGAGCGCATTGATAAAGCAGTAGAGGCAGGACTCCAGGGCGCTGGGCTTTCAATTGATGGCTTAGCGGATGTACATGATCAACTTCGGGGCGTCCCTGGTTCTTTTGACGCAGCATTCAAGGCGCTACGTCTACTTCGCGAGCGCGGCCTGCCGATCAGTGTCAATACGCAAATCACCACTGCCACCGTGCCTCAGTTACGTGAGTTGATGGACCGCATTATCAATGCGGGTGTGACGAGCTGGCAGGTGCAACTCACGGTGGCCATGGGCAGAGCTGCTGACCATCCCGAGCTTTTACTCCAACCATATGAGCTGCTCAAGCTGATGCCTCTCCTCGCGGAACTTTATCAAGAGGGATTGAAACGCGGATTATTGATACAGCCAGGCAATAACATCGGCTACTTCGGTCCTTACGAATCTTTATGGCGAGGCAGCGGCGATGAACGTGTCCACTGGACCAGTTGCAACGCCGGCCAAAACGCCATCGGGATCGAGGCAGATGGAACCATCAAGGGTTGCCCTTCACTGCCGACATCGCCCTACGCCGGCGGGAACATCCGTGATCTCACACTCAAAGATATTTGGAGAACGGCGCCGGAGTTAAGTTTTACGCGCTCGAGGTCGACCGATGACTTGTGGGGCTTCTGTCGCGATTGCTACTACGCCGATGTCTGCCGAGCAGGATGTACCTGGACCGCACACGTGTTGTTCGGGCGGGCAGGAACAATCCGTACTGCCATCACCGCGCGATCGAATTATCTCAACGAGGGCTACGCGAGCGTTTGATGCTGGCCGAGGCTGCGCCGGGCGTCCCGTTCGATCACGCGCAATTCGAACTGATACTCGAGCCGCTCGACGGAAACGGTTCTGCTAATGGAAAGAAAGGGCAATTGGATATTGGAGCCAGGCCCAAACAACTGGTTCAGATTAGCCCACTGAAGAGAAGTCGCTTAACGGTTAAAGCCTCAAGCCATCCTCGCATTCCCCCTCCGGCGTTGATACTTTGCCGCGGTTGCAGGCGTTATGTTTTTGCGGAAACAGTTACTTGTCCGTTTTGCGCTGGAGATGTAAATGCCTTGGCTGCTGCTTATCATGATCGACTGCGCGCGGCCCGCAAACTTTCACAGCGCCTCCGCAAGCGTCTAAAGCAGATCAATGTATAGGTCCAGCTAACGGGGTTCTTAATTGTAGGTCGGCCGTCTGTGGCCGCCCTGCCAATAAGGTTACTGGAATGAGCACCTCAACAAAGCTTTTCCTCGTCGCTTTTATCCTCTGCCTCGCGGCATTCATCTCTATTGAAATGGCTCAACTTCCAGAGCCATCGACAAACGGGTTTACGCTTAGTGACACTCCTGCGCCTTGGTCAATCTGGGATTATCTGTTCTTCGTTTTTCTAACGTGTTCCGTGGGTTTGTTCATCGCAGGAATTAAACTGAGGCAACGATAAACGCCCTGCGCCTCACAAAGTGATTGTTAGAAAGTTCTTGACAGGACCGATGGCCCTGTCCTATACAAGACAGCTTGTGCCGCAACGAATGCGCAGCATGAAGGAAACAATTTCAATGTTGACGATGATGAGACTTAAAGAGCAAACGATGAGATGGCAGCCGTGCGCCGCCATGCACTCACTCGTCTGCTCGTTAGTCGTGACGTCGTCAGCGACCAGCAATTTCGGCGGTAGGCCAGGACAAAAAATATCCGAAGATCGCCGGAATAGCAGGCATTAATCAGCGGGAGCGGACTCCCGCTCCCAAATCTCAAAGAAAACTCAAGAGAATTGAAGGAGCGGGCAGCTTCCCTGGGAGGCTAAAAGCCCGCTCCTTTTGTTTTTTGATAATCGAAGTACCTTATCTGAAACCTGAAATTCAATATGGAAGGGTAGCCTAACTGGTAAGGCAGTAGTCCCGAAAACTACCGCGCATTGTTCGCTTGCAGGTTCAAGTCCTGTCCCTTCCGCCAATTTATTCGGACCTGTAGCTCAGTGGAATGAGAGCGCGACTCTGCGAAGGTCGAGGTCGCACGTTCAAAGGCGGCCCGCGTACCCGGCATCGGTCTTCTAAACCGAACCTTCGAGAGCTGGGCGGACAGGCACGAGGTTCAACTCCTCCGCGGGCTTCCAAAATCTCAACGGCTGTGTAGCTCAATCGGAAAGAGCAAGCGTCTCATAAGCGCGAGGTTGGTGGTTCAACTCCACCCACAGCCACCAGATTATTTTCGCCACAAAGAAGCACAAAAACACAAAATGAGTTCTATGTGCTTTTTGTGCTTCTTTGTGGCTGGAAAGTTTTCTTGTGTGGCGTAGCCAAGCTGAAGAGGTAACAAGCAATGGCAAACAAGGGTAGTGATGTCCTAATCTGAAATCGGGAGTTGAGCGTTTGGCACGTTAGTTATCCGGCTATAGAATACCATCGACTGGCGGGGACAACAGATCGCTTGTTCGGTCTGTGCTTAGGATGCAGTCTCGCCAGTCACCCAGACAAACCAAAGGCCGGCATTCCCGTACTACAATGGTCGCCCACATATGTTAGATAACGTTGGCTCCCTTAGCATGATGGCTGTTCTGAGTATCGGGCTCGTGTTTGGCTTGAAACACGCGACCGAAGTCGATCACGTCGTGGCCATATCGACGATTGTGAGCCGGCATAAGAATATTTTTCATTCAGCCATCGTGGGCGCGCTCTGGGGTGCTGGACACACTGCAGCGCTACTGATTGTCGCTGCGATTGTTCTGAGTCTGCGAATTGCGATTCCAGAAAGAGTGAGTGGTTGGCTGGAGTTTAGCGTCGCGATCATGATCGTTTGTTTGGGCATCAGTGCGCTGAGGCAAGCGTTGAAGAAGAACGCACACGTTCACGTACACCAGCATAATCACGACGGGTTATCTCACACGCACATTCACTTTCACGAAAACGAGACACGACACAAGCCGGCTTTGCCATCTCAGCACTCTCACGCATTGTCGCGCCTCGGATGGAAGCCGATTTTGATCGGCATGATGCACGGGTTGGCGGGTTCTGGAGCACTGATGCTGCTGGTGCTTACTCAGATTAGTTCCCCCTGGCTTGGCTTCTTGTATGTGGCGACTTTCGGCCTTGGCTCCATCGTAGGAATGCTCCTGATGTCAGGATTGATCGGCTTACCCTTCGCGTTCAGCTCTAGAAAACTGACTCACCTTCATCAGGGACTGCAGACTGTTGCCGCCGTCTTCAGCATCTGCTTCGGCATCTGGTACGCATACAAAGCAGCGATGTTTTGATCCGGTCTTAATGCCACGCACTTCACGATTATTACTCGCCGCTACAATCATCGCTCTTCTTATCGCTGCCTGGTTAATCCTTGCCCTCAACTGCCCGAGCGCCGGCATCGCTCTCACCCCTCGCGCGCGGCATCTTCACCGGCTAAAGAACAGAACATCATTCCCGCAAACCACTGACTTCGACCCGAGGATCACGCTCGAAACGTTTCTGCAACCCGGCGACGATCGTAATCGCTGGTCCACTGATCGCGCCGCTCGAATTCAGGGCGAGGTGATCGACGTCGCGTACGCGGGCGCGGAAGCAACAAACTGTTACAACCCGTGTCGACGTGATGTCCACATTCTGCTCGCGACGCGAAAAGGCGTTGCGAAAAGCGAGCATGTCGTGGTCGAAGTCACACCGAATTTATTCGACTGGGCTGCGGAACAGGGGATTGATTGGTCTGAACAAACTCTACAAGCGCAGCTAGTACGCCACTGGTGCGAGTTCGAGGGTTGGTTATATTTCGACCTTGGTCATGCAGAGGAATCCGAGAACATCTCGCCCGGCAAACCTGACAACTGGCGCGCCACAGCGTGGGAATTACATCCAGTGACGCGGATCACAGTGCTCAGATAGAGTTGTTTTACAGGATTTACAAGATTTCACAGGATTTACATGTGTTACGGCAACACGCCC
>Ga0134127_10002825_pt1 | contig 12436 bp, 12 predicted proteins | sample KB31753_FD_96459 | JGI IMG/M metagenome (GOLD analysis project Ga0134127, IMG submission 96459) | Terrestrial soil microbial communities with excess Nitrogen fertilizer from Kellogg Biological Station, Michigan, USA - KB3-175-3 | ecosystem: Environmental > Terrestrial > Soil > Unclassified ...
GAACGTGCGCCCGGCGCGGTCACGCAGGAACAGGCCGACGAGAATGACCGTGTGCTCGGGCAGAGCCGCGGCCTGCTCCAGCATCTCCTCGAATGTGCGATCGGTCAGCTCGATCGCCTCGAAGCGGTCCCGAAAACTCGCGGCCACTCGCTGGAACTCGACCGCCGTGGACGGCGTCGTCCCCCCTCCCGAGACGAACGCGATGCGGCGCGTGTCCGGGTGGAGTCGCAGGATGAGCTCCACGTTGGCGCGCCAGTCGCGATCCATCCACATCCCCGTGACGTCGGGCGGAAGCGGCAGATCGGCGAGCACTGCCTCTCGTGCGGCAACGAACACCAGGGGAACGCCCGGAAAGATGGAGGCGCGATGGAGCAGGGCGAATCGAAGGGCGGGAGGTCCGACCGGAATGACCAGGGCCAGGTTGCGGTTGGCGTACTTCACCCGCAGGAGGTCGAGCGCCGCCCGTTCCACCTCCTTATCCGGGAACCACGAGAGGTCGAGTGCCTCGGTGTAGAAGCGGACCGGGGTGGCGGCATCGGCGCCGAGACGTGCTCGCAGCTCGCGGTCGGCCACGACGTTGGCCGGCAGGAGCATCGAGTCTGCGTAGAGCAGCAGCACGTCCTTCCGGGCTGGCTCCTCGGCCGCCGCTGTCGCGGGCAACAGCAGAGCGAGCACAAGCAAGACGCCAGCGACGCCGCTACCGGCGCCGGCCGCGAACACACTAAGCCAGCATGCCACGCGACGCGAATATCACGATCGGGGCGGCATCCTCAATCGCGGAACCCGCAATTAGGACCAAGGTCCTATGCTCCGCGACGGCGGCGTCGAGAGTGTCGCGGTTGCGCTTCCAGGCAAGATCTATGGGTGCTCCGACCAAAGTCTTATAGTGGCTAGCCCCGCGACCTTCGTACCCTAACGGCGTTTCCGGCGATCACCGGACCTGGAGGCGTGTATCAAGGGGAAAACGTGTGCGCTGATCACGATGCTGGCACTGGGCGTAGTCTCAACCGTGGTGCCGGTGTTCGGGCAGGGCAAGATCTCCGGCGTGCCGGGTTCGCGCAGCGCCACTGAGACGATCGACGGCAAGTATCTCCCGCCACCGCCGCCGAAGTTCGGTGGCGTCATCAACTTGGGGGCCGAGCAGTCCACGGCGTATTGGCCGCCGGCGGTCGTTCCCCCAAAGGCGCTCCCAACGTGTTACTCCACTGGGTGAATGCGTTCAGCGGCGAGCCTCAGCTCATGACCGGGCCCGACCGAGTACCCGCAGATTATTGGCGGGGACAGGAAAACGTGCCCAGCGCTGCATGGAGGCTGAGCAGTCGCGACGGGAGCTGGCAACGAGATCGATCGGGAGGTGGGTGATGGGTGCAAGAACCTCGAAGAGAGGCATCGCGCTGCTGACGGTCGCCGCCGCATGGCTGGTTGTCGGGCGTGCCGAGGCCGTTGACCTGCAGGTGCTGAGCGCGGGCGCGGTGCGCTCCATCGTCACCGACGGGGCCGAGGCGTTTCGCAAGGAAACCGGGAATGCCGTGACCCTGACTTTCGGAACGGTCGGCGTCATCAAGTTGAAGCTCGCGGACGGGGCGCCGGCCGACGTCGCGATCATGACGGACGCCGCGATCGACGAGATGGCGCGCCAGGGCGCCGTGGTCATCGGCTCGCAGACCCCGATCGGCCGCACCGGCATCGGCGTGGCCGTGCGCGAGGGCGCACCGAAGCCCAATATCGGCAGCCCGGAAGCTCTCAAGACCACACTCCTGTCGGTGAAGTCGCTCGTCTACGTCGATCCCTCCCAAGGTGGAACCAGCGGCATCCACTTCGCGAGTGTGCTCGAGCGGCTGGGGATCGCCGAGGCGATGAAGCCCAAGACCAGGCTCGTGTCGGGCGGCTATCCGGCTGAGCTCGTCGCCAAAGGTGAGGTAGAGCTGGTCGTCCATCAGATCAGCGAGATCGTCCCCGTGAAGGGAGTGACCCTCGTCGGCCCGCTTCCGAAGGAGCTGCAGAAGGCTACCGTCTATGTCGCGGGGGTCACCGTCGCGAGCGCCGCGCCGGCGACCGCGCGGGCGTTCATCGCCTTCCTCGCCGGACCCGCTTTCAAGGCGAAGCTGGCCGCCGCGGGCCTCGACTACCGGGAGTAGCGTCCGCGCCCGCCGCTCGGACTACGCGAGCATGATGTGGCGGGTGCGCTCCGCGGCTGCGGGCTGCGGAGTTGGTCAGCGATCACGCTGGCCGACTGTTTAAGAACAACTTATTCCGAGGCTAGCGTTCGCTATTCGAGTGCTGACGAATGAAGGTCTCGATGGTCTGCTCGCTGAACCTGACCGAGCGCCCGTTCTGGACCCGCGCCGGGTGGCGCTTGTCGGGTAACGGGTGTGCGGAGCGCAGCCCAGTTTGTCAGCGGCTTCGGGGGCGGTCAGGAGACGATCGCCGCCAGCAGGAGCCGAGGGCGAAGAGAAGTGCGACGACCTGGGCGAGTAGTGCCTGCTCCTCAGACGAGAGCAGACCGGCGCGTGCCGGGTCGCGGACCAGGTCGTCCAAGCAGGGGCTCATGCCCCTTGTATCCGTTGCTCTGTTTCACCGGCGAGGGTTTCGAAGCAGCGCGCGTTACTGGATGACCTGATCCGCTCGCAGCAGCAGCGTCTGCGGAATCGTGAGGCCGAGCGCCTTGGCGGTCTGGAGGTTGATGACCAGCTCGAACTTCGTCGGGCGCTCGATCGGCAGGTCGCCGGGCTTGGCCCCTTTCAGAATCCGATCGACGTAGCTCGCCATGCGATGGAACATCTCGTCGATGCTCGGCCCGTAGGACATCAGTCCGCCGTCTTCCACGTAATTCCTGAACTCGTAGATTGCGGGCAGGCGGTACCGGGCGGCGAGCTCGGCCAGTCGAGCGCGTTGCGCGTTGAAGTACGGGGACGGTAGCACATGGATGGCCCCCGCGCGCTCGCTTCGTGCCGTCTTGAAGGCGCTCTCGAACTCGGCCACCTCGGCAACCTTGAGAGTTCGTACCGTGAGGCCGAGCTTCCGCGCCGCCGCCTCCGCCGCGGTCAAGACGATAGGCGCGATCTCAGGGCGACAGAGAAGCGCGACCCGAGAGAGATTGGGTATTGCCTCCTTCAGCAGCTGAAGTTGCTTGGTGGCCAGCTCCTCGAACTCGGAGGCCACGCCAGTCATGTTTCCGCCCGGACGGGCGAGGCTGGGCACGAACCCCAAGGTCACTGGGTCGGCCAAGGATACGAATACGATGGGAATCGCGCTCTTCGCCTCCTTCGCCGCACGGATCGCGGCTGTACCGGCCAGCACGATGACGTTGACCTTAGCCTGAACGAGCTCGCCGACGAGGGCCGGGAGCCGATCAGGGTTCTCTTCCGCCCAGCGATACTCGATCGTCACCGTCTGGCCCTCGATCCAGCCCAGCTCGCGAAGGCCTCGACGGAACGCCTCCGCTTGCGCGGACACCACCGTCGACTTCCCGTTGCCGAGGTAGCCTATCCGGGGGGTTCCGGTTGGCTGCGCCTCGCCCACATGCGGTACAGATGTGAGACTGAGAGCGAGAAGAACCGCGAGCCCGATCAGCCGCATCGGCACCTCACAAGGATGGCTGGCGGGAGTCTAGCCGAGGTCAAGGCAAGCGACCTCGTTTGTTTCAGCGAGGCGAGAAAGTCGATGGAAAGTGGATAGCGGTCGCGAACTTCCTCTTTGTTTTAGCTAGTTAAGCCCGGAAACCGGTTCTGCTTCCAGTCGAAGCTCGACCACATCACGTCCATGCGATCGGCGATCCCCTGGAACTTGTGGCGGCGGTCGTCGTGGGCGGCCAGAAGCTCGGCGAGCGAGGCGAACTGCGAGAGGTAGGCGAGCCCGTACTCCCCCGGCTCGGCCATCTTCATGTCGCCGGACAGGAAGCGCCGGTAGCCTTCGCCCGGGGCGATCCAGAACCCCTCGGATGTCTCCTCGGTGAAAAGCTGCGGCTCTTGCCCGCGCGGGGTCGGACCGAGAAAGAACCGCGCGGCGAACCGGATGGGGCTGGAGGTCGGCGTGGTGAAGTGCGAGAGATACCTCAGAGGCCGCAGGTCGCAGTACCACCCTTCCTTCGCGATCAGCGCGTCGAACGGCGCCTCGCCGGCCATGAGAGCCGCGCGGCAGCGCTCGATACCGTCACGCACTCGCGGCGCCGACGGGTCGAGCGCGTGCCCGTTTTCGTCGCACGCGAGGAGGATGCCGCTTTCTTCCAGGAGCTCGCGGACCGCCGTGACCCAGAATGCCAGGGCCGGCGGGCTCTCGAGCCCATCGAAGAGCGCGTTGGCCTCGGCGGCCGCGACTCCGCGGCATCGCGCGAGCGCCGCCGGCGAGCCGTCGACCGGATCGACCTTGCCGCCGGGGAAGGCATAGTAGCCGCCGAGGAACTTCATGCCCCGGTTGCGCCGGATCATGTAGACCTCGAGCGGCTCGGGCGCACCAGCGGGAGCATCGCGCACCAGCAGGACGGACGCCGCCGGCTTGGGCTCAGCCGGCGTCTTCGGGGTTGGGGCTGGGCCGCTCATTACCGCAGATGAACGGGCGTCCGGAGCCCCGAGCCCTCGTGGCAGGCCACCCTCGGTCGAACCGGGCTCACGGTCCCCGCTACAAATTGATGAGCTGCGCGACCCGCTCGCGATGATACGTGGCGTCGCCGAAGGTGAACTCCGACGACTTGGCGCGCTTGAAGTAGAGGTGCAGGTCGTGCTCCCACGTGAAGCCGATACCGCCGTGCAGCTGGATGCCGGCGCCCGCCACCTTGCGGTAAGCGTCAGTCACATACGCCTTGGCCATCGACGCGGCTAGCGCTGCCTCCGGCGCGTTCTCGTCGACCGCCCACGCCGCGTAGTACGTCAGCGACTTCGCGTTCTCGACGTCGACCAGCATGTCGGCGGCCTTGTGCTTCACGCCCTGGTAGGTCCCGATGGGCTTGCCGAAGGCGATGCGGATCTTCGCGTAGTCCGTGGTCATGTCGAGCACACGCTGGGCGCCGCCGCACATCTCGGCGCAGAGCGCGACGGTCGCGCGCTCCACCACCCGTGAGAGCGCCGGCCACGCGCCGCCCTTGGCGCCCATCAGCGCGTCAGCGGGCACGGCGGCGTCCTTGAACGACACTTCGCAGAGCTTGCGCGTCTGGTCCATGGTCGGCAGCAGCTTCACCTCGACGCCGCGCGTGGCCTTCGGCACTAGCAGGAGGCTCGTTCCTTCCTCGGGCGTCCGGCCCTCGCTCGTGCGCGCGACCAGCACCAGCGCGTCGGCCAGGTGCGCGTCAAGCACGAAGAGCTTCGTCCCGTTCAGGACGAAGCCGTCCTTCGATTCGCGCGCGGCGCACGTGACGCCGGCGGCGTCCCAGCGCGCGCTCGGCTCGGTCCACGCCAGCGCCGTCTTGGCCCGGCCCGACGCGATGCGTGTGAGCCACTCCTTCTTCTGAGCCGCGGATCCCGCCTCGCGGATCGCCAGGCCGCCCAGCAGGACTGTGGAGAAGAACGGACCGGGCATCACGACGCGGCCCATCTCCTCCATCAATACCGTGAGGTCGACGAAGCCGAGCCCCGAGCCGCCGTGCTCCTCGGGGTAGATCAGCCCGAGCCACCCCTGCTCGGCCAGCTTGCCCCAGAAGTCGTCGGTCACCCCCGCCGGCTCTTCCATCCGCGCCCGAACGAACCCCGACGTGCACTCGTTCTCGAGGAACTTTCGAGCGGTCGCGCGCAGCAGCTCCTGTTCCTGGCTGAAGCCGAAATCCATTGGATCAGTCCCTCGGCAGGGGTTAGTCCTTCGGCAGGCCGAGCAGCCGCTCGGCAATGATGTTCTTCTGGATCTCGGTCGTCCCGCCCTCGATCGAGTTGGCGCGCGATCTGAGGAACGAATGCGGCCAGACGCCGGCGTCGACCGCCCAGTCCGAGCCCTTCACGAGCTGCGAGTACGGCCCCTCGATCTCCATCGCCAGCTCTTGCAGCTTCTGATGCGTGTCGACCCACGCCATCTTCCCGGTCGACGCCTCGGGCCCGGGCATCTCGCCGCGGAGCAGCTTGGTGATGGCGCGCGCGCCGGTGTACTTGAGGCACTCAGTGTCGATCCAGAGCTGAGCCAGCTTCTGGCGCATGACCGGGTCTTTCGTGAGGACACGGCCGCTCTTCTCCACGCGTCGGGCCAGGTCGACCAGACTGTCGAGGGCGATGCGCAGCCGCACTTGCAGGCCGAAGCCGAGCGTGAGCCGCTCGTACATCAAGGTGGTGAGCCCTACCGCCCAGCCGTTGTTGACGCCACCCAGCACCTGCGACTCGTGCACGCGGACATTGTCGAAGAAGACCTCGTTGAACTCCGCCTCACCCGTGAGCTGCCGGAGCGGCTTCACGGTCACGCCGGGCAGCTTCATGTCGAGCAGGAAGTAGGTGATGCCTTTGTGCTTGGGAACATTCGGGTCGGTGCGCGCCAGCAGCATCATGTAGTCGGAGACGTGGGCGAACGACGTCCACACCTTCTGACCGTTGATGACGTAGTGCTCGCCGTCCTTCACTGCGCGCGTCTGCAGGGACGCCAGGTCAGACCCCGAGTTCGGCTCCGAGTAGCCCTGGCACCACACCTCGTCGCACGAGAGGATCTTGGCGGGGTAGCGCTTCTTCTGCTCCTCGGTACCCCACGCGACGATCGTGGGGCCCGCCATGCCGACGCCGAGCACATTCAGGATGGGCGGCGCTTTCGCGACTGCCATCTCTTGCTGGAGGATCAGCTCCTCCATGAAGGTGAGGCCGCGGCCGCCGTACTCCTTGGGCCACGTGAGCCCGATGAATCCGGCCTCGAACAGCGAGCGCTGCCAGCCACGGAGGAGCTCGTACTGCTCCTTGCGCGGAATCTCGGAGCTGCCAATCGGCTTCCAGTCGCGCGGGATGTTCTGCGAGAGCCACGCGCGGACGGTCGCCCGGAAAGTCTCCTGATCGGGCGTCAGTGAGAGATCCAATTTCCCCTCCTGAAAGGTGGGCCGGCGGCGACGACTGAACCGTGGTTCATTCTCGAATCCTTCACTGGGGAAGTCAAGGCTTATACTGCCGGTGTGATCGCAATTTCCCTGCCGCGACTGACCGCGCGCATCAACGCGCTCGCCCGCTTTGGCGGCCTCCCGGGCGGGGGCGTGACGCGCTCGTGCTGGTCGCCGCCGCACGAGGAGGCGCGCGCGTGGCTCATCGGTGAAATGCGCGCGGCCGGGCTCACGACGTGGGTCGATCCGGCCGGCAACACCTTCGGTTCCCTCGGAGCTCGGGCCCTATCTCCGGAAACTCCCGCGGTGCTCACGGGCTCGCACATCGACACCGTGCCCGAGGGCGGCGTGCTGGATGGTGCGCTCGGTGTTCTCGCGGGCCTCGAGTGCCTCCACGTGATCCACGAGACGAGGACGCGGCACGCGAAGCCGCTGGCGGTGGCCGCGTGGAGCGACGAGGAAGGCCGCTACGGAAGCCTCTTCGGCTCCCGGGCCTTCTGCGGCCTCCTCGAAGGCAACGTCGACGAGATGGCGGCCCCGGACGGCACCCGGCTCGTCGACGCGATGGCGCGCGCCGGGTTCGACGCCCACCGAGCGGCGGATGCGCGCACGCCGGCGCGCGCGGTCTCGTCGTACGTCGAGCTCCACATCGAGCAGGGTCCGCGCCTCGATGAGGCCGGCATCCCCATCGGCGTCGTCGAGGCGATCGTGGGCGTGCGGCGGTCGCGCGTGGTCTTCGTGGGCCAGGCCGATCACGCCGGCACCACACCCATGGAGCGGCGGCGCGACGCCTTTCTCGCCGGCGCCGACTACGCGCTGCGCGCGCGCGAGCACGTCGTGACCCGGGGCAGCAGCGTGAGCGTGACCAACATCGGCGTGGTCCGCGTGCATCCGGGCGCGTCCAACATCGTCCCCGCGCGCGCTGAACTGCTGCACGAGATGCGCGACCCCGATCCGGCCGTGCTGGAGCGTCTGGCCAAGGAATGCGCGGCACTGGCTCACGACGTGGCCCGTGCCCATCGCCTGGCGGTGGAGCTGCAGCCGATCTCGGCCACGACGCCTGCGCAGTGCTCGCCCCGGGTGCAGGCGACGATCGAGACGGCCTGCGCCAAGCTCGGCCTCGCCACCCGCCGTCTCTACTCGGCGGCCGGCCACGACGCGCAGAACCTGGCCCGCATCGGCGACGCCGGGATGATCTTCATTCCGTCCCAGGGCGGCAAGAGCCACCGGGTCGACGAGACGAGCGACCCGGCGGCGATCGAGCGCGGCGCGAACGCGCTCCTGCACACCCTGCTCGCGCTAGCGGACGGATGACCTCTGCTAATATGAGCCACGCATGAACATTTGCGTGGTCGGCGCCGGCTACGTCGGGCTCGTGACAGGCGCCGTCTTCGCCGACCTCGGCAACGAGGTCGTATGCGTCGACAACGTCGCCGACAAGATCGACGCGCTCCGCGCGGGCCACCTGCCCATCTACGAGCCCGGTCTCGAGGAGATGGTCGCGCGCAACATGGGCGACGGCCGTCTGTCCTTCACCACGGACGTTGCCGCCGCCGTGCGCGATTCGGTCATCGTCTTCATCGCCGTCGGCACGCCGCCGAAGATCGAGGGCCAGGCCGACCTCAGCGCCGTCGAGGCGGTGGCCCAGGAGATCGGGCGCGCGATGGAGCGCTACACGGTCGTCGTCAACAAGTCGACGGTGCCGGTGGGCACCGGCGAGTTCGTCCGCGAGGTCATCGAGCGTCACCAGCGCCAGCCCATACCGTTCGACGTCGTGTCCAATCCCGAGTTCCTGCGGGAGGGCTCGGCGATCGAGGATACGCTGCGGCCGGATCGGATCGTCATCGGCGCCCCGACCCAGCAGGTCGCCATGACGCTCCTGGAGCTCTACGCGCCGCTCGAGCGCCCGATGATCATCACCGACGTGCCATCGGCGGAGATGATCAAGTACGCCTCCAACGCCTTCCTGGCCACCAAGATCTCGTTCATCAACGCCATCGCCAACATCTGCGAGCTGGCGGGCGCTGACGTGACGCAGGTCATGAAGGGCATGGGGCTCGACGCGCGGATCGGGTCGGCCTTCCTGCAGGCCGGCCTCGGCTACGGTGGCAGCTGCTTTCCGAAGGACACGGACTCGCTCGTCCACACCGCCGCGGCGCTCGGCTACCGCTTCGACCTGCTGCGCGCCGTCGTCGACGTCAACGCCGAGCGCTCCGCCCACTTCGTGTCGATCATCGAGCACGCGCTGGCGCCGATCCAGACCCGGCGAGTGGCGGTGCTCGGACTCTCGTTCAAGCCCAACACCGACGACATGCGTGAGGCCAAGTCGGTCGAGGTCATCTCGCGGCTCGTCGAGCTGGGCGCCACGGTCTGCGCCTACGATCCGGTCGCCATGACCAACGCCCGCAAGATGCTGCCGACGGTCGTCGAGTACGCCGATTCGCCCTACGCGGCGGCGACCGGCGCCGATGCGGTCGCGCTCATCACGGAGTGGAACGAGTTCAAGTTCCTGAACCTCGAGCGGTTGCGGACCGTGATGCGGCGTCCGACCGTCTTCGACGGGCGGAACCTCTGGGAAGCGGAGCGCATGCGGCGTCTGGGCTTCGAGTACTACTCGATCGGCCGCAAGCCCGTTCGCCGGCCGTAGCAGCGGTCATGCGCGTGCTCGTCACCGGCGGCGCGGGATTCATCGGCTCGCACCTTTGCGAATTCTTCCTCGCCAAGGGCTGGGAAGTCGTCTGCATGGACGATTTCGTCACGGGTTCGAGGGACAACCTCAGCGGCTTCGCAACACAGCGCGACTTCAAGCTCGTCGAGCACGACGTGACCGAGTACATCCGCCTCGACGAGCCGCTCGACTGGGTACTCCACTTCGCGAGCCCCGCGTCGCCTCGCGACTATCTCGAGTTACCCATCCAGACCTTGAAGGTCGGTGCGCTCGGCACTCACAACGCGCTCGGGGTGGCTAAGGCCAAGGGCGCGCGCTTCCTGCTGGCGTCGACCTCGGAGGTGTATGGCGATCCGCTCGTGCACCCCCAGCGCGAAGACTATTGGGGGCACGTCAATCCAGTGGGCCCGCGCGGCGTGTATGACGAGGCCAAGCGGTTCGCCGAGGCGATCACCATGGCCTACCACCGCACGCACCAGATCGACACCCGTATTGTCAGGATCTTCAACACGTACGGCCCGCGCATGCGGCTCAACGACGGGCGCGCGATTCCCGCGTTCATGAGCCAGGCGCTGACCAACGAGCCCATCACCGTCTTCGGAGACGGCTCGCAGACACGCTCGTTCCAGTACATCACCGATCTCATCGAGGGCCTGTGGCAATTCATGCACGCTCCGCTGAACGAGCCGCTCAACATGGGTAATCCGCTCGAGATGACGCTGCTCGACCTGGCCAAGCGGATCATTCGACTCACCGGCTCTCGCAGCGAGATCGTGTTCCGCCCGCTGCCAGTAGACGATCCGAAGGTTCGACAGCCTGACATCGGGCGCGCGCGTGCGCTGCTCGGCTGGGAGCCGCGCGTGGATACCGACGAGGGCTTGCGGCTCACCGTCGACTGGTTCCGGGAGAAGCTCGGCGCGTGAGAGTCCTGGTCACGGGCGGCGCCGGGTTCATTGGCTCGCATGTCGTGGACCGCCTGCTCGCCGACGGGCACGCCGTGGACGCGGTCGACAACCTGACGACCGGGCGGCGCGAGCGCGTGAATCCCGGGGCGCGTCTTCACGTGTGCGACCTGCGCGACGCGCGGCTCGGCGCGGTCGTCGCGGCCGCGCGGCCGGACGTGGTCGTGCACCTCGCCGCACAGGCCGCGGTGCCCCGGTCCGTTGCCGACCCGGTCTTCGACGCGAGCGTGAACGTGCTCGGCACGATCGCGCTCCTCGAGGCGTGCCGGCGCGCGGGCGTCCGGCGCGCGCTCTACACCTCCAGCGGCGGCGCCGGCTACGGCGACACCGACGTCCTGCCGACTCCTGAAGATCATCCCCTGCGGCCCGCCTCGCCCTACGGGGTGTCCAAGATCACGGCCGAGCACTACCTCGAGTGCTGGGCCGGGCTGACGGGAGGCAGCGGGCTGACGCTGCGTCTGGCGAACATCTATGGTCCGCGCCAGGATCCCGCGGGCGAGGCCGGCGTGATCGCGATCTTCACGTCGCGGCTCCTCGCCGGACAAACCTGCATCGTGAACGGCGACGGCGAGCAGACGCGCGACTACGTCTTCGTCGGCGACGTGGCCGACGCGGTGGCGCGCGGGGTGACGTCCGCCGACGTGACCGGGACCGTGAACATCGGCACCGGCGCCCAGACGAGCGTGAACGACCTGCACCGCCGCCTGGCGCGCCTGGCCGGAGTGAATCGGCCCGCCGAGCACGTCCCGGCCAAGCCCGGCGAGCAGCGGCGCAGCGTCCTCGACGCGACCCGCGCCAAGACGCTCCTCGGCTGGAGCGCGCGCACCACGCTCGACGAAGGTCTCACGCAAACCATCCAGTGGTTCCGAAAGGAGCTCCGAGCATGATCGATCAAGAACTCAAGGCCATCCTCGCCTGCCCAGCATGCAAGGGCGATCTCCTCTTCGAGGAGACGCGCATCATCTGCCCGGCCTGCCGCAAGGCCTATCCCATCCGCGATGACATCCCGGTGATGCTGATCAGCGAGGCGCAACCCTGGTCGCCCGGCACGTAGTCACCGGCGACCGGGCGCTCCAGGCGGTGATCCTGGCCGGCGGCCAGGGCACTCGCCTGCGCCCGTTGACCCTCGCGCGGGCGAAGCCCGTCGTCCCGCTCCTGAACCGGCCCTTTCTCGCCCACCAGCTCGCGCTGCTCCGGGCGCACGGCGTTTCCGACGTCATCCTGGCCTGTTCGTACCGGGTCGACGACGTGCGCGCGGCGCTCGGCGACGGCGCCGCGCTCGGCGTGCGCCTCCGGTACGTCGTCGAGCGCGAGCCCCTCGGCACCGGCGGCGGCGTTCGCAACGCGGCCGACCTGGTCTCGGGGACGCTGTACGTCCTCAACGGCGACATCCTGACGGACGCCAACCTGACGGCGATGCGGGCGCTGCACGAGTCGCGCAGCTCGCGGACGACCATCTATCTGCAGCCGGTGTCGGACCCGCGCCAGTACGGCCTGGTCGAGACCGCCGCCGACGGTCGGCTCCGCGCGTTTCGCGAGAAGCCGACGGCCGACGAGGAGATCACCACCAACACGATCAACGCGGGCATCTATCTCATCGACGCGCCGCTGCTCCAGCGCATCCCGCTCGATCGCGCCAGCTCGATCGAGCGCGAGTTCTTTCCCGCGCTCATCGCCGACGGCGTGCCGTGCTACGGCTGGTGCCCGACCGCGTACTGGCGCGACATCGGTAACCCGGCGGCGTACCGCGCGGCCCAGATCGACATGCTGCACGGACGGGTCGCCCTGCCGCTGTCCGTACCCGGCCAGTCGCGAAAC
>Ga0134127_10002826_pt1 | contig 12435 bp, 11 predicted proteins | sample KB31753_FD_96459 | JGI IMG/M metagenome (GOLD analysis project Ga0134127, IMG submission 96459) | Terrestrial soil microbial communities with excess Nitrogen fertilizer from Kellogg Biological Station, Michigan, USA - KB3-175-3 | ecosystem: Environmental > Terrestrial > Soil > Unclassified ...
CAGCGGGCGTCGAGCCAGCGCCAGCCGGCGCTGCAGCCGAAACCTCACCGCCTGACGACGGCGGGCTGCTCGACTTCGACGATTTCGCGCTGCCTGGTTCCACGCCCGCGTCTTCGGAGGCCGATCTCCCGCTCTCGGATCCGTACGGCGGAGTGCTGGGCGCAGCGCCGGCGGAGGAGCCGATGCCCGACGACCTGGGCGACGCCGCGATGCCGGCCTCCGGTCCGCCGCTCGGCGAGACCGAATTCAGCGGCGAGCTGACGGTGCTCGACGCAGGCACCGTCGAGGCGTTCGGCGGCGACGCATCCGTCGCCGAGACGTGGATCGTGGAATCGACGACAGTCGAGCCGGCAGCAGTCCCCGAAGCGTTCGTGACGGAGACGATGGCGGAGCTGTATCTCCGCCAGGGACACGTCACGGAAGCCCTCGATCTCTACGATCGCCTCCTGGCGCAGCGGCCCTATGACGATGGCCTTGCCGCGCGCGCGGCAGCGGCGCGCCAGCAGGCGCTCGGCGGGCCCACGATCCGGGAATTCCTCGTGGGAATCTTTCATTCGGGCACGGGACCCGTCGCCGCGAATGGCGCGAGCACGGATGGCTTCTGGGCTGGGTCGCCGACTCCGTCGGCGGATGACGAGCGCATCGCCGGCGCGCTCGCGCGCGGCTTCGGGAGCGATGCCTCATGAAGATCGCGGTGCTGAGCGGACCGAATCTCAATCTGCTCGGGACGCGTGAGCCGGCGCTCTACGGGAGACAGTCGCTTGCCGACGTCAAGGAGAAGCTCCGGCGCGTCGCCAAGGAGCTCCAGCTCGACATCGAGTTCGCGCAGTTCAACGGCGAAGGCCAGATGATCGATTGCATCCAGGCCTGGCGCGGGCGGGTCGACGGCGCGGTCGTCAACGCGGGCGCGTACACGCACACGAGCCTGGGGTTACGCGACGCGCTCGCCGCCGTGAGCGTTCCATTCGTCGAAGTGCACGTGACGAATGTGTACGCTCGCGAGCCGGAGCGGCGTCATTCCATGCTTGCACCGGCCGCGGTCGGCGTCGTGTGCGGTCTGGGTGCGTACGGCTACGAGCTCGCGCTGCGTGGCCTGGCGAATCGGCTCGCGCGCGCATGAACGACCCCCGCCCGCGCCGCCTGGCGGCGCTCGCCGGCGGCCTGACCGCCGCGCACGTCGACGGCTTGCTCGTCACGAGTCTGCCGAGCATCCAGTATCTGACCGGCTTCTCCGGCTCGAGCGCGCTGCTGTTCGTGAGCCAGCGCGATGTGGTGCTCGTGTCTGACTTTCGGTATCAGACGCAGATTCGTGAAGAGGTCGGCGACCTCGCGCGTGTCGCCATCGAGCCACAGAGCCTGTGGACGGGTCTCTGGCAACAGTTGGGACAGCTCGCCCCGCTCGACGTGCTCGGGTTCGAGTCGGCCCACCTGCTGCATCGCGACTTTCAGCGGCTGCTCGAGGCGGGCGCACGCTGGCAGTGGCGGCCGACCGTCGACCTCGTGGAGACGCTCCGCGAGCGAAAGGACGATGGTGAGGTCGGGCTGATCCAGGCCGCGGCGGACATGGCGACGCGGGCGCTCGGCTGCACGCTGCCGGCGGTTCGCGCCGGCATGACGGAGATCGAGATTGCCGGCATCCTGGAGCGGGCGCTGCGGGATCAGGGCAGTGAAGGATTTCCTTTTCCATCGATCGTCGCGTCGGGGCCGCAATCCGCGCTGCCACATGCGCGCGCGAGTGCACGCACGGTGGAGCAGGGTGATTTTCTCCTGTTCGACTTCGGCGCGATCCACGCGGGGTACTGCTCCGACGTCACGCGCACCGTCGTCGTGGGGAAGGCGAGCGAGGAGCAACGCGAGTTCTACGACGTCGTGCGCGAGGCGAACGAGCGCGCGGCGCAGCGCGTGCACGCCGGCATCACGGGACGGGATGCCGACGCCATCGCGCGCGACTACATTGACCAACGCGGCCACGGTGCCTTGTTCGGACACAGCTTGGGACACGGCATCGGGCTGGAGGTGCACGAAGCACCGCGGTTGGCGCGCACCGCAGAGGGCGTGCTGGTCGACGGTGCGGTGGTGACGATCGAGCCAGGCATCTACCGGCCGGGATGGGGCGGCGTGCGGATCGAGGACGATGTGCACCTCGATGGGCGCGGCGCGACCATCCTCACGCAGTTCACGCGCGAGCTGATCGAGCTCGCCTGACGCGTGGCCGCGACTCTCCCGACCCCTATGATTGATCTACGCTACGTCAAGAAGCTCATCGAGATGATCGACGAATCGAGCGTCGACTCGATCGAGATCACCTCGGACAAGGGGATGAAGATCCGCATCTCCAAGAGTCCGCAGCAGCGGGGCGCCGTGCAGGTGGCGGCTCCGATGCCCGTCGCCGCGATGATGCCCGCCGCGGCCGCGCCACGGTTGACGCCCGCCGAGGGCATGCCGGCGTTCGCGGAAGGCGCGGAGAGCGCGGCGCGTCCCGCCGAGCCCGCGAAGAGCAACACGCTCGAAGTCAAGTCGCCCATGGTGGGCACGTTCTACGCATCGCCGGAGCCCGGCGCCCGCGCGTACGTCGCCGTGGGCGATCGCGTGGCAAAGGGGCAGATCGTCTGCATCATCGAGGCGATGAAGATCATGAACGAGATCGAGTCCGAGTACGCCGGCGTGGTTCGTGAGATCCTGGCGCAGGACGCCCAGCCGGTGGAGTACGGCCAGGTGCTGTTCCGGATCGATCCGAATGGCTAGTCCCACCCCGCCGCTCTCGGCGAAGCCGGTTCCCGCTGCCGCGCCCCCGCCCGCATCCGCCGGAGCGCCGGCCGCCGGCCTGAACTTCAAGGGCGTGCTCCAGGAGATGATTCGCCGCAACGGATCCGACCTGCATCTCAAGGTCGGGCGTCCGCCGACATTTCGCGTGGACGGTGAGCTGGAGGCGCTCGACCACCCGCCGCTTCGCCCCGAGGATCTCAAGACCCTCGCCGAGCAGCTCATGACGCCCCGGCAGGTCAAGGAGTTCGCCGAGGACAAGGAGTGCGACTTCGCGATCGGCGTCCCGGGGATCGGGCGCTTTCGCGTGAACGTCTACCAGCAGCGCGGCTCGCTGTGCTATGCCATGCGCGCGATCCCGTACCAGGCGCGCACGATCGACGAGCTCCACCTGCCGGCGGTCCTCGGCGACATCGCCATGAAGCCCCGCGGGCTCGTGCTCGTGACAGGCGTGACGGGCTCGGGCAAGTCCACGGCGCTCGCCGCGATGATCCAGCACATCAACGAGAATCGCCACGCGAACGTGATCACGATCGAGGACCCGATCGAGTTCCTGCATCGCGACATCAACTGTCACATCAACCAGCGCGAGATCGGCACCGACACGACGGATTTCTCGCAGGCGCTGCGCCGCGTGCTGCGCCAGGATCCGGACGTCATCCTGATCGGTGAGATTCGAGATCTCGAAACCCTGGATACGGCGCTCAAGGCGGCGGACACGGGCCACCTGGTCTTTTCGACGCTGCATACGACTGACGCGACGCAGACCATCAGCCGCGTGCTTTCCTTCTACCCGCCGCACCAGCAGGCCGAGGTGCGCTTCGCGCTCGCGAGCGCGCTCCAGGCCGTCGTATCGCTGCGGCTCGTGCCGCGGGCGGATCGCGCCGGACGCATTCCGGCGTGCGAGGTCCTGATCAACACGGCCGCGGTGCGCGACCAGATCCGCGACATGGCCAAGACCCTGGATATTCCCGATCTCATCAAGGAAGGCGCCGTGCAGTACGGCATGCAGAGCTTTGATCAGTCCCTCATGCAGCTGTACTCGCGCGGCGCGATCTCCTACGAGAGCGCGGTGTTCTATGCCACGAGCCCGGCGGAGTTCGCGCTCCGCGTGCAGGGCGTGGCGGGCACCAGCGACACCTCCTGGTCCGGCTTCGAAGACCAGCACAAGTCCTGATGTTCAACAAGATCCTGATCGCGAACCGCGGCGAGATCGCGCTGCGCGTCATTCGCGCCTGCCGCGAGCTCGGCATCCAGACCGTCGCGGTGTACTCCGAGGCCGATCGCGAGTCGCTGCACGTGCGGTTCGCCGACGACGACGTCTGCATCGGACCGGCACCCGCGCGCGAATCGTATCTCAACATCCCGCGCATCATCGCCGCCGCGGAGATCACGGGCGCGGACGCGATCCATCCCGGCTACGGGTTTCTCGCCGAGAACGCCGAATTCGCGGAAATCTGCGCCGCGTCCAAGATCGACTTCATCGGTCCCACGGCGCAGCAGATCCGCGTGATGGGCGACAAGGCGGCGGCGCGCAAAGCCATGACCGCCGTCGGCGTCCCCATCGTGCCGGGCACGCCCGGCCCCGTGGACGACGTCGACGAGGCCCTGGAGTTTGCGCGCCAGATCGGCTTTCCGGTCATCATCAAGGCCGCGGCGGGCGGCGGCGGGAAGGGCATGCGTGTCGCGCGCGACCCCGACGACTTCGCGCGCTCCTTTCAGCTCGCGCGCTCCGAGGCGCTGTCGGCCTTCGGCAATGGCGAGGTCTACGTGGAGAAGTACCTCGCGCGGCCGCGGCACATCGAGTTCCAGATCATGGGTGACAAGCACGGCCACGTCATCCATCTGGGCGAGCGCGACTGCTCGGTCCAGCGCCGCCACCAGAAGCTCATCGAGGAGGCGCCGAGTCCCGCGATGACGCCCGACCTGCGCGCGCGCATGGGCGCGGACGCCGTCGCCGGCGCCAAGGCCATCGACTACGTGGGCGCCGGCACCATCGAGATGCTGCTCGACGAGGACGGTTCGTATTTCTTCATGGAGATGAACACGCGCATCCAGGTGGAGCATCCCGTCACGGAGATGCTCACCGGCGTGGATCTCGTGAAGGAGCAGATTCGCGTCTGCGCGGGTGAGCCGCTCAGCGTCTCCGAGCTCCCGCCGCTGCGCGGCCACGTGATCGAGGTGCGCGTGAACGCCGAGGACCCCGCGCGCAACTTTCAGCCGTCGCCTGGAAAGATTCTCGCATTCCATCCACCCGGCGGACCCGGCGTCCGACTGGATACCCACGTGTACGATGGGTACACCGTGCCGCCCTTCTATGATTCGCTCCTGGCGAAGCTCATCTGCCAGGGACGCGACCGCGCGGAGGCCATCGCGCGCATGCACGTCGCCCTCGACGGCTTCATCATCGAGGGCGTCACGACGACCATTCCATTTCTCGCCCGCGTCATGCAGAACCCGCGCTTCATGGCGGGCGAGGTCGACACGAAGTTCCTCGAGCGCGAAACCGAGCTGATGAAGGAACCCACGTAATGCGCATCGAGGTGTACTTCGGCCCAAGCGGGCTTTCGCCGTCGGACGTGTCGTCCCGCGTCGTCGTCGTCATCGACGTGTTGCGGGCGTCCACGAGCATCGCGGTGGCCCTCGCCAACGGCGCGCGCACAGTGATTCCACTCGACAGCCCGGACGAGGCCGTCACGCGATCCAAGAACTTCGACAGGAAGGAAGTGCGGCTCGCCGGTGAGCGCCGCATGGTCGCGATCCCGGGATTCGACCTCGGCAACTCGCCCGGCGATTTCACCGCCGAGGCGGTCGAGGGCAAGACGGTGCTCATGACGACGACGAACGGCACGAGCGCCATCATGGCCGCGCAGGGCGCGCGTGACGTGGTGGTGGGCTCGTACGTCAACTTCTCGGTCGTGAGCTCCATGGTACGCGCGGCGCTGCGCGGCGGCACCGACATCGCCATCATCTGCGCCGGACGTGACAAGCAGTTCGCGCTGGAGGACGCGGGATGCGCGGGGCGGTACGTGCGCCACGTGGCCAAGCGGCTGAACGGCGTCGAGATCGACGACGCGGCGCGCGCCTGTGCCATGCTCGACCGCCAGTACGGCGACAATCTGCTCAAGCTGTTTGCCGCGTCCGAGCATGGACGCGCGCTCGCTACCGCGGGCTTCTCGGCCGATCTCGAGCTGTGTGCCGCGGTGGATTCCTACCCCGTGGTTCCACTCTACCAGGACCGCCAGATCACCAAGCTCGGACCCGATCGGGAGCGGTAATTCGTGGGCAGTTCCTCACTCAAGCGCGAGATCGTTGGCATCGCGCTGCTGTTGTTCGCGGTCTTCCTGGCCGGGGCGCTTGGCGCGCTCGGTTGGGCGGAATTGCACGGCGTGGCCGCCAATGCGGCCGACGTCCGCGAAACGGTCGGGGCGCTGGGCGCGCTCGTCGTGGGACCCGTCTGGCTGTTCGGCTGGGTCGCCGCGCCGCTGCTGCCGCTCGTGCCCGCGGTGCACGCGTTGCGGCTGTTCGGGCGGCTGGAGTCCACGCAGGACAGGAAATGGCTTGTGTTCTTCTGCGGCCTGCTCCTGCTGCTGCCGGTCGCGGTCGGACTCGCGTTTCCTCGAGTCCCCACCGAAGCGCTTCATGCGTCGACCGGCTTCTGGGGCGACCTGGTCGCGACCTTCTGGCGCGACTGGTTTGGGAGCTTCGGCGCCTGGATCGGTGTCGCGCTCGCGGGCTCTGTCCTCACGGCCGCGACGCTCGCCTGGAATCCCATTCGCGCCCTGGTAGGACGCCGCGCGCCGATCGGGCTTCCCGAGGTGGCGGCAGAGGCCGCCGCACCCAAGCGCAAGCGGAAGCGCGCGGCTGATGATGATGCAGCGGGCGGCGAGCTCGCGCTCGATCTCGCGCCGTCGCCCGACGAGATGCCGGCGCTCGATCCGTCGCTGATGCTCACGCCCGTCGCCGCCGATGTCGCGGCGGCGCAGGAGCCTGGCGGTGGCGACGACGGCGCCAGCCGCCGCAAGCGTAAGCGCTCCAAGGCTGACGTCGCCGCGGATCACGATGCGGAAATCGCCGCGGCGATCGAAGCGACGGCGCACGCCGATCTCACCGGCGAGGAGCTGCCGCGTCCAGAGCTGCTCACGGCCGCGCAGCCGCGCAATCGCGAAGCGGGTGATCGCGAGCTCGCCGAGATGGCCGACAAGCTGATGGCCGCGCTCAAGACCTTCAGGGTCGAGGGCGAGCTCACCGGCCGTACGACGGGACCCGTCGTCACCCAATTTGAAATCGAGCCTGCCCCCGGCGTGAAGGTGCGGCAGTTCGCGAATCTCTCGAACGACCTCGCGCTGGCCATGCGCGCGGCGTCCATCCGCATCGTGGCGCCCATTCCGGGTCGCGGCGCCGTGGGCGTGGAGGTGCCGAATCCCCAGCCCGAGATGGTCGCCTTCCGCGAGTTGATCGAGTCGCGCGACTATCAGAACGCCCGCGCGGCGCTGCCCATCGCGCTCGGCAAGGATCTCGAGGGCAAGCCGGTGATCGCCGATCTCGCCAAGATGCCGCACCTGCTGATCGCGGGCGCGACGGGCTCCGGAAAATCCGTCTGCGTGAACACGATCATCACGAGTCTCGTCTACAGGCACACGCCGCGTACGCTGCGCTTCCTGATGGTCGACCCGAAGATGGTCGAGCTCTCCGTGTACAACACGCTGCCGCATCTGCGGCACAAGGTGATCACCGACAATCGCGACGCGGCGGCGGTGCTCAAGTGGGCCGTGATGGAGATGCAGGAGCGCTACGAGCTGCTGGCCGCGAACGGCTGCCGCAACATTCAGGACTTCAACAAACGCGTACAGGACAACGTTCCCCTCACCATGCCCAAGACGCCGGGTGTCGCGTTCGAGGAGCGGGCGTACACGGGTGCCATTCTGCCGTACATCGTCGTGGTGATCGACGAGATGGCGGACCTGATGATGACGGTGCAGGGGGAAGTGGAGACGCCCATCGCGATGCTCGCGCAGAAGGCGCGCGCGATCGGCATTCATCTCATCCTCGCCACGCAGCGGCCGAGCGTGAACGTGATCACGGGTCTGATCAAGGCGAATTTCCCCAGTCGCATCGCCTTCCGGGTCGCCTCGCAGGTGGACAGCCGCACCATCATCGATGGCGCCGGCGCGGACATGCTGCTGGGCAACGGTGACATGCTCTTCATCCCGCCGGGCAAGAGTGAGCCGTCGCGTCTCCAGGGCGCCTTCCTGTCCAGCGAGGACACCGAGCGCCTCATGGGCTGGTACGAGGCGGGCCGCAAAGCCAAGCGCGCCGCGCTGGCGGCGCAGGGTCTGGTGCTCGAGGAGCCGCTGGACGCGGAGGGCGACATTCTCGAGGCCGTCCGGCAACGCGAAGGGCTGGAGTCGGCTGGTCCGGACGGCGATCAGGCGGACGCGAGCGATCGCGACAAGCTCTTTCGCGAAGCCGCGGAGGTCGTGGTGCAGCACCAGCAAGGCTCCACGTCGCTGCTGCAGCGTCGCCTGAAAGTCGGCTATGGCCGTGCGGCGCGCATCATCGATCAGCTCCACGCCGCGGGTGTGCTCGGGCCGCCGGAGGGATCCAAGCCGCGCGACGTGCTCGTCGGCCTCGAGGATCTGGATCGTATCTGTGCGCCGCGCTGACGCGCTGCGTCGCGTAGCGGTTGCTGTCTGCACGTCCTGCCTGGCGCTCGTGGGACCTGCCGCGCGTGCGCAGACGGCCGGGGGTGATTCAGCTAGAAGCGGCGTGCCGCACGTACTCTCGGTGAACGCGGCCGCTGTGCCTCCCGGCCAGTTCGTGTACGCGACATCGCTCGCCCACGATACAGCATCGATGCAGTACGGAAGCCGGATCGTGTCGCTGGTCGCCGCGACATATGCCGGCGCGCCCGCGTCGCTGTTGGTCGAGACGCGGCTGTCGCCGACCGACACGGCGCGAGACTCCCTCTTCGTCGATCCGGTGAGCCTGACGCCCCTGCACTGGGTCGGCAGCATCGGGCCGGCGCAGATCGCCTTCGAGTTCCGCGGCGACACGGCGTATGGCGGCACCAGCGCCCCGACGGGGCGGCGATCGGCGGTGACCATCGTGCCGCCAGGGACCCTGGTGAGCGCGGCGATGCTCGAGACGGCGCTCCGCGCGCTGCCGCTCGTGCCGGGCTACCAGGATTCGACGAACACCCTCTCCGTGAACCTGCACGACGAGACGCTGGTGCCCACGACGCTGAGCGTGATAGGTCGCGAGATGGTTCGCGTTCCCGCGGGCACGTTCGACTGCTGGGTCGTGTCAGTCCACGCGGGCGATCGCGGTCGCGGGCTCTACTGGGTCAGCACCGACAGACACGTCGTCGTGCGCAGCGAGCTCGATGTCGGCGGAACGCCGGGCGAGGAGTACGTCAGCACGCTGTTGTCCGCGTCGACGCCCTAGCGCGTCTGTCATCCCGAAGGAGCGCAGCGACTGAGGGACCTGCGCGCATCGCCGAGATCTCGACCCATCCCGTAGGTCCCTCGCTTCGCTCCGGATGACATGATCCCGCAATGTGCCGCGCCGCCCTGCAATGCCGTGGTGAAGGGGTTTTCCGGCGTTGCTGTAGGTTGGCCCCATGTCAGCGACCAGGCAGGCGTTTGGGGTACTGGGGGAGCAGATCGCGGAGCGGTGGCTCCGGAGACACGGCTGGCGGGTCGTCCAGCGGCGTTTCCGGTCCGGGCACCGGGATATCGATCTCGTCGTGGAGCGGCAGGGCACTGTGGCGTTCGTGGAGGTCAAGGCGCGGAAGGGCGATGATTTCGGCAGCCCCGTAGAAGCGGTTAACTGGGCCAAGCAGAAAGAGTTAAGCCGCTCCGCAGCCGTTTGGATCGACCGCCATGGAAAGCCCTTCGAGTCCTATCGTTTCGACGTGATAGGTGTGCTGGTTCAAGGCGAGCGTGTCAGAGTGCGACATGTTCCGAATGCCTTCGCCGTCGAACGTTCCGCTTGAAGGACCGGCGTCACTTTCGTATTTTATTCGGGTATCAAATCGCCGGCCCTCCGGGTACGATTACGCTGCATGGTCAGAGCCGGACCACGCTCACGAGAGGATCAACACCGATGGCTGTCTCAACGCTGCAAGACGACAAGAAAAAGGCTCTGAACCTCGCCATCGCGCAGATCGAAAAGAGCTGTGGCAAGGGCTCCATCATGCGACTCGGCGCGGACAGCAAGGTTCGCGTGGAGGCGATTTCCACGGGCGCCATCAATCTCGATGCGGCCATCGGCGTCGGCGGCATTCCGCGCGGACGCGTCACCGAGATTTACGGGCCTGAATCGAGCGGCAAGACCACGCTCTGCTTGCATGTGGTCGCCAACGCGCAGCGCAACGGCGGCGTGGCGGCCTACATCGACGCGGAGCACGCGCTCGACACCGACTACGCTCGCAAGCTCGGCGTGGACGTCGAAGCGATGCTCATCTCGCAGCCGGACACGGGCGAGCAGGCGCTCGAGATCTGCGAGATCCTCGTGCGCTCCGGCGCGGTGGACGTCGTCGTGATCGACTCGGTCGCGGCCCTCGTGCCCAAGGCCGAAATCGAAGGCGACATGGGCGACTCGCACGTGGGTCTCCAGGCGCGCCTCATGAGCCAGGCGCTCCGCAAGCTCACGGGCTCCATCGCGCGCTCCAAGACGTCGGTGGTGTTCATCAATCAGCTTCGCGAAAAGATCGGCGTCATGTTCGGCAACCCGGAAACGACCACCGGCGGCAAGGCGCTCAAGTTCTACGCGTCGGTCCGGCTGGACATCCGCCGCATCGGCCCCGTCAAGGACAAGGAAGACGTGGTCGGCTCGCACGTCCGCGTAAAGGTCGTCAAGAACAAGGTGGCCGCTCCGTTCAAGCAGGCCGAGTTCGACATCATGTACGCGGAAGGCATCAGCCACGCGAGCCTCGTGCTCGACATCGCCGCCGAGGCGGGGATCATCGACAAGTCGGGCGCCTGGTACGCGTACAACGGACAGAAGATCGGACAGGGCCGCGAGAACGCCAAGCTCTATCTCAAGGACACGCCGGCTCTCATGTCCGAAGTGGAAGAGAAGGTCAAGACCCTGTTGGGCGTTGGCGCCAACACGATCGTTCTGGACGGAGAAACCGTAGAGGAGTAGCACGACGCGGGATCGTCCACCGGCAATGAGATCGAGCCGGGGAGAAGCAGTCCTGGGATCGTTGGGACCCGGAAACTCCCTTCGTAACAGGCTGTTGCTCCCCGGCTCTTTCTTTTTCGGTGAAACTCCGCGCCTCGCTGTCATTCCGCGCCTGGCCGTCATTCCGAGCGTAGCGAGGAACCTTCTCTCCCGGCGATCGACCGCATGATCATCACCGCCATCCTTCCATCGCCGCGCCATCCGGGACGCTTTGCCGTGATGATCGACGGCAAGCAGGGCGCAATGCTGTCGATCGACGCCGTCGAGCGGCTGCGACTCGGCACCGGCGTCGAGATTGACGAGCGAATGCTCGCCGCCATCGAGCGGGAAGCGGCGATTCTCGGCACCTACGACCGGGCCGTCGCGATGCTCGCAGCCCGCGGCCGAGCCTCGGCGGAGTTGCGCCGGTTGCTCGTACGAAAAGGCGAGCCGGCCGATCGGGTCACAGTCGCGATCGAGCGCCTGACCGCCGAGGGTTATCTCGACGATGCCGCATACGCGCGGCAATTCGCCCATTCCAAGATCACCGGAGTGGGGTTGTCCAAGCGCCGGCTACAACAGGAGCTTGGCAAGCGCGGCGTCGCGCGCGACGTCGCGGAGCAGGCTGTCGGCGACGTGTTCGAGTCTGAGGGCGTGGACGACTCGGCGAGCATCGAACGCGTCGCGCGCAAGAAGCTTCGCTCGCTCGGCGGCGCGGACGAAGCCACACGCCGCAGGCGACTCTACGCATTCCTGGCTCGGCGCGGCTACGACGCCGACGCGATCGCGAACGTGATGCGGGCGATCGGGGCGGGGGACGACACGGAGCTATGAAAATCCGCGACCTGCTCCGTCTCTTGCTCGATGACGGGTCGTCCCTTGCCCGAACGCGGGGTGCACGGAAGCGACCGTGACTCACCCCATCGGCGCGACCTGATACTGCTCGAGCATCCCGTTCGGCAGCTCGTACGTCCATACCCGGAGCACGCGGCCGCCAACGGTCACCCGATATAGGCGTTCGAGCATCCCGCCTCGGAGCTGCTGGCTCGTCTGGTCGAACCCGGTGATGGCGCCGAGCGGTCCGAGGGGCGACTCGAAGTCCTGCAACGCCTGCGCAGTGAAATAGGCGTTGGCGTCTGGCGTGAACAGCGACCTGTCGATCGTCCCGTGCTGGAGTCCCTCGAAGATGCCGCGCGCCCGTGCAGTGCGCGCCTGGGTCTGCGCGTCTTCCGTGGCGAAGAGCGCGTTGGCGAGTTGACCCGCGATCGCTCCCGATGCGGGCCCGGCGTCCTGGTTCGTGAGCACCACGATCGCTGCGCTGTCGTCAGGGAAGATCATGTTGGCCGCGGTGAAGCCGGCGACCTCGCCTGTGTGCGAGATGTTCCGGTGACCGTTCGTGAAGCCGACGTCCACGCCGAGGCCGTATCGGCCATCGCTGTTCTCGACGTCGTCGGCGCGGAGGTCGACGCCGACGTTGGCGTGCGGCTCGACGCGATCCCAGAG
>Ga0134127_10002830_pt1 | contig 12428 bp, 14 predicted proteins | sample KB31753_FD_96459 | JGI IMG/M metagenome (GOLD analysis project Ga0134127, IMG submission 96459) | Terrestrial soil microbial communities with excess Nitrogen fertilizer from Kellogg Biological Station, Michigan, USA - KB3-175-3 | ecosystem: Environmental > Terrestrial > Soil > Unclassified ...
CTACCTGGATGCCGGCTACGCCTGCCACTTCCGCGGCTCGGCAGGCACCGGCAAGACCACGCTGGCGATGCACGTCGCCAACCAGCGCGGACGGCCGGTGATCATGATGTTCGGCGACGAAGAGATTGTGACCTCGGACCTGGTCGGGCGCGAGAAGGGGATGGTCTCGACGAAGGTCACCGACAACTTCGTCCGCTCGGTGCACAAGACGCAGGAAGTGCGGCGGCCGCAGTGGGTGGACAGCCGCCTGACCACGGCGTGCAAGCACGGCTACACGCTGGTCTACGACGAGTTCTCGCGATCGCGCCCCGAGGCGAACAACGTGCTGCTGGCGGTGCTCGAGGAGCGCATCCTGCCGCTGCCCGACACGCCGGGCGGCGCCTACATGCCGGTGCACCCCGAGTTCCGCGCCGTCTTCACCAGCAACCCCGAAGACTACGCCGGCGTGCACAAGACGCAGAGCGCGCTGCGCGATCGCATGATCACCATCGAGGTCGACTACTACGATCGCGACACCGAGATCGCGATCACGCAGGCGCGGGCCGGCGCCGATCGCGCGGTCGCGGAAAAGATCGTGGAGATGGTGCGCCGCATCCGCGCCGACGGCGCCTCGCAGCAGCCGACCCTGCGCGCCAGCGTCATGATCGCGCGCATTCTCAAGCAGATCGGCGGCGAGCGGCCGTTCGAGGACCCGCTGTTCATGGACGCGTGCCTCGACGTGCTGCACCCGACGCCGCCGGCCGGGCGCGACGGGCGGTGGATGGTGGCGCAGGGAGCGATTCGGACGGCGATTCTCGGCCTGCGATGAGATCGCCGCCGCGCGGAGAAGAACGATGAATCGAGCGAAGCGACTGGAAATCCCACGGCGGATCCGCAGCGTGCCGGGACAGGCGCGCAACGCCGCCGAAGCCGTCATGCACCTTGCGCACGTGGCGCGCGAGCGGCACCGCCTCGAGCAGGAGCGCATCTCGCTCGAGCGGCGGATCGTGAGAATCAAGACCCGGCTGATCGCGATCGCCGGAGCGGAGACAAAGCTGGTGCCGCTCATCCAGCCGTCGAAGCCGCCGGCCGCGGAGGGCGCGCCTCCGCCCGTCGTGCCGACGGTGCTGCCCGCCGGGGTCATGCAAGTCACCCTGCAGTACTGACAGACCAGAGGAGCGGAATGATGTCGAGCGCGGGCACGTATCTGTACGGTTTCACGGATCGGCAATGCCAGGCGCCGCCCGATCTGCGCGGCCTCGCGGGGGCGCCGATCCACCTGGTCCCCTTCGGCGACCTCGCCGCGGTGGTGAGCGATCACCCGGTCCAGCGGCTGATGCCGCTGCGCCGCCACGTCGAGCCGCATCACGCGGTGGTCCGACATCTCAGCACGCATGCGACGCTCGTTCCCGCAGCGTTCGGGCACATCAGCGAGACCGAGGACGAGATTCTCGCGGTGATGCAGGGCAACTATGACGACATCCGCGCCGAGCTGGCGCGCCTCGGCCACTGCTGCGAGATGAGCGTCACGCTGCGCTGGAGCGTCGACAACGTCTTCGAATGGCTGGTCCGCCACAACCGCGACCTGCGCACCTTGCGCGATCGCGTCTTCAAGAACCGCCAGCCGTCGATGAACGAGAAGCTCCAGGTCGGGGCGCAGTTCGAGGCGACGCTGAGCCGTGAGCGCGAGCTGCTGACGAAGGTGATGCTCGACGGCTTCGCCGGCGTGATCGGCGAGAGCGTCACCGTGCCGCCGCGCGACGAGCGCGTCGTCTGCCAGGCCAGCCTGCTCGTCCATCGGCAGAGCGTCGGGGCCTTCGAGGAGGCGGTCCCCTCGGTGGCCGGCCGCTTCAACGCCGACTTCACGCTCGGCTACGGCGGACCGTGGCCGCCGTACAGCTTCGTCAACCTCCGGCTCGGCGGCGCCCGGCAGGCGTCGCACAACTGAGGCGCACGATGTTCCTGCTCGACAGCCTGCTCGCGGCGCCCGGCAGCGCGGCCGTCCTGCTCTTCAAGGAGCTGGCGCGCAAGGCCCAGGAGGAGTGGCTCGACGACGACTCGATCAAGCAGGAGCTGCAGGAGCTCTACACCCTCCTCGAATCAGGATCGATCTCCGACCGGGAGTTCGAGGCGCGCGAGTGCCGACTGCTCGAACGCCTCGAACAGATCGCACGCGCCAAGTTCCAGGACAAGTGGGGAGCGGAGGAGGCGCCGGCGGCCGTCGAGCCGCCTCCGCCGGTCACGAGACCGATCGCCGAGCTGCCGCCGGCGATCGTGCTGCCGCCGCCGATCGATCGACCGACACCGCAGCCCGCCTGTGCGGCACCGCCGGCGCCGACACCGCCGCCCGTTTTCGAACCACCACCGGTGGTGACGCCGCCGGCGGCCTTCGCGCCACCGCCGGCGCCCGGCGGACCGCTCACCGTGTTCCAGATCATCGACACCATGAACCGCTCGCTGCCGCAGCTGCGGCTGCGCGTGTCGTCGATCACGTCGGCGGCGCGGGACGAGGAAGGATGGCGCGTCACGGCGGAGCTGGTCGAGCGCAAAGGCGTACCCGACACCAACGATCTGCTCGGCATGTACGAGTTCCGCCTCGACCACAACGGCTGCATGGTCCGCTACGAGCGGACGCGCATGCGCCGCCGTGGGGACGTCAAGAGCTCATGACCACGACCACGCTCACCGCGCCGCGCGGCTGCTCGATTCCGCGCCCCGCGGGTTTCGAGCGGCCGGTCAGCCTCGCGGAAGTGCTCGACCGCGTGCTCACCAAGGGAGCGGTCGTCGCCGGCGAGGTCGTCATCTCGGTGGCCGGCATCGATCTCGTCTATTTGGGAGTCAACGTCGTGCTGACCTCCGTCGAGACCGCGCGGCGCACGAAGCTGGAAGTGCAGGTGCGCGATGCCGGGTGAGACGCCGCGCGTCCGCGTCGAGATCGATCCCGACAAGATCGAGAAGGGGCTGCTGAAGCTGGTGCTGGCGCTCGTCGAACTGCTGCGCCAGCTGATGGAAAAGCAGGCGATGCGGCGGATCGAGGCGGGAAGCCTCTCGGGCGAGGAGATCGAGCGCCTCGGCCGCGGGCTGATGGACGCCGAGGCGACCATCCACACGCTGCAGCGGCAGTTCGGCATCGACGATCTCAATCTCGATCTCGGGCCGGTCGGCAACCTGCTCGACGCGTAGGAGGCCGTGATGCCCCAGATCGTCCACTCCACCGACGGCGCCAACCTGGCCGACGTGCTCGAGCGCGTGCTCGACCGCGGCGTGGTGATCGCCGGCGACATCCGCATCCGTCTGGTCGAAGTCGAGCTGTTGACGATCAGTATCCGCCTGTTGATCTCGTCGGTGGACAAGGCGCGCGAGATCGGCATCGACTGGTGGACGCAGAGCTCCTTTCTCTGCTCGCAGGCGCGGCCGGAGATCGCGGGCGGCAACACCGATTTCGAAGCGGAGCTGCTCGACATGAAATCGCGGCTCGAAGCGCTCGAACGGCCGTCGTGACCGGCGCGGGACACGGCCTGCACGTGGTCGGCCTCGACGTCGGCACCTCGCGCGTCGTCGCGCTGGTGGCCGGGATCGCCGGCGATCGCCTCGACGTCTTCGGGCTCGGCACCGCCGACAGTGAAGGCATCCGCCGCGGCTCCGTGACGCACCTGGACGCCGCCGCCGCCTCGATCCGCCGGGCCGTCGCGGAGGCGGAGCTGACCGCGGGGCTCGCCATCCACGGCGTTCATCTCGGCATGTCGGGCGCGCACGTGAGCGCCGTCAACAGCCGCGGGGTCGTGACCACCGCCGGCCGCGCCATCGATCGCGCCGACGTCGTCCGCGCGGTGACCGCCGCGACACCGCTCATGCTGAGCGGCGGACGGGAGATCCTGCACGTCGTCCCGCAGCACTTCAAGGTTGACGAGCGCGACGAGGTCGGCGATCCCTGCGGCATGACCGGGACGCGGCTCGAAGCCAACGTCCACGTGATTGCCGGCCATGCCTCGTCGGCCCGGGATCTCGCCGCCTGCGCCAGCCGCGCCGGGCTGGCGCCGTTCGACGTGGTCGTCTCGCAACTGGCGGTCGCCGAGTCAGTGCTCACGGCCGACGAGAAGGAGCTCGGCGTCGCCGTCGTGGACATCGGCGCCGGCATGACCGGCATGGCGCTGTACGAGCGCGGCGTGCCCTGGCACACCGCGGCGATCGATCTCGGCGGCGATCACCTGACGGCGGACGTGGCGATCGGGCTGCGCACGCCGACACGGGACGCGGAGCGGCTGAAGTGCCGCAGCGGCTGCGCCCTGACGCCGCTGGTCGATGCGATGGAAGAGATCGTCGTGCCGAGCCTCGGCGATCGCCCGCCGCGGATGCTGCCGCGCCGGGTGCTCGCGACGATCCTCCAGGCCCGCAGCGAAGAGCTGCTGCGCGGGGTCGCGCGCGAGATCGCCGCCGCCGGCTTCGAGCACCGGCTCACCGCCGGCGTCGTGCTCTGCGGCGGCGGCGCACTGCTGCCAGGATTCACCGAGCTGGCAGAGTTGAGCCTCGGCACGACCGTGCGCTGCGCCGCCCCAGAGGTCGGCGGCCTCGGCGATCAGGTGGCGAGCCCGTCATTCGCGGCCGCCGTCGGCCTGGCGCGCTACGCGAGCCGCTTCCGATTCCCGTCCATCTGCGGGCTGCTCCCGCGCTGACCGCCACAGATAAAGGCCACAGATAAACACGGATAAACACTGATTGGATCCGGGTCATCGACCAGTTCGGATCGATTCACATCATCTGTGTTCGTCTGTGTTTTTCTGTGGCTGTCCATCACTCTTGCGATGCATGGGTGGCTGCTCCCCTGTCGCGCGGATCATGAACGCGGTCCAGATCGGCAGCGCCGCCTGCGCGCCGGTGAGGCCGAGCGGCTGGTTGTCGTCGCGGCCGACCCAGACGACCGCGAGCAGATCGCGCGTGAAGCCGGCGAACCAGGCGTCGCGCAGATCGTTGGTGGTGCCGGTCTTGCCGGCGGCATCGGCGGTGAACCCCGCGGCGCGCGCCTTTCGCGCGGTCCCCTGGTCGATGACCGAGCGCAGCATGTCGGCGACAGTGGCGGCGGTCTCGGGGCGCGCGACGCGCACCTCTGGCGCGACCTTCATATCGAGAGCGCGGCCGTTCTCGATGGCGGCGCCGACGGTCTTCAACGCCGGCGCGACGCCGCCATTGGCAAACACCGTATAGGCGCGCGCGACCTCCACCGGCGTGCCGCCGATCGCACCGAGCGTCAACGACGGCGGCCTGTCCTGCAGCCGCTGCCCCGACGCCTGCTCCCACAGCGCCGCCACGCGGTCGAGACCGGCCCACGACGCGACCTTCACCGCGGAGACGTTGCGCGACTCGGCGAGCGCGCGGCGCCAGGTGATCGATCCGGCGTAGTCGTTGCCGTAGTTGGCCGGCCGCCACGGGCGCCGGCCGGGAAAGGTGAACTGCGCCGGGGCGTCGACGACGATCGTCGCCGGCGTGATGTCGGCCCGCTCTTCCGTCGCGGCGCGCTCGAACGCGGCGAGGTAGTCGAACGGCTTCATGATCGACCCGAGCTGCCGGCTCGCGCTCGCGGTGCGGTTGAACTGCGACTCGTCGTAGGAGCGGCCGCCGACCATCGCCAGCACGTCGCCGCTGTGCGGATCGATGGCGATGAGCGCCGCCTGCAGCTTCGGCGTGACTGAGGCGCGCACGACCTGCTGCAGATCGACGAGCCCCTGGTCGACCGCGTCCAGGGCCATCTGCTGCCGTTCGGGATCCAGCGTCAGGTAGATGCGCCCGGCGTCGATCCGCGGCATGTCCGAGGCGGCGTAGTCCAGAAAGTGGCGGCTCGATCGCTGCAGCGCGTCGGCCGCCGCTCCCGGCGGCGCGAGCGCGGCCTCGAGGCGTTCGAGGCGCGCCATCTCCGCCTCGGCATAGCGCTCCGGGAAGTTTCGCTGCATCAGGTGCAGCACGCGGTTGCGCTGTTTGCGGAGTCGCGTGTCGTCGCCGGCCTGGAGATCGTCGAGGTATCGCGACGGCTGGTTGAGGAGCGCGACCAGCGTCGCCGACTGCAACACCGTGAGCCGCCCGACGTCGGTGACGCCGAAGAACTCCTGCGCCGCGGCGCCGAAGCCGTGGATCGGCCGGCCGCGCCGGGCACCGAGATCGACGGTGTTGACGTAGGCCGTCATGATCGCCGGCTTCGAGTACAGCCGCTCCATCGCCATCGCCGCGCCGATCTCGTTGATCTTGCGCACCAGCGTCCGGCTGCGATCCTGCAGCACGCTGAGCCGGGCTACCTGCATCGTCACGGTCGACGCGCCGCCGCCCGCGAGCGGCGCCAGCGCGAGCCGGCCGAAGTCGACACCGTGGTGGGTCGGGAACCAGCGGTCCTCGCTGGCGACGATCGCATCGAGCAGCGACGTGCCGTCGAGGGCGGAGTACGGAATGGGATCGTTGCGCGTGCGGCTGAAGGCGCCTTCGGAATCGCCGGTCTCGGTCAGGATCGTTTCGGGCTCGACGATCGCTTCATGGCGGGCCTCGCCGGCCGGCGTGGCGATCCACGACACCTCGTCGCCGTGCCAGCCGATCGCCACATCGGGCAGTTCCGGGTAGCGCGCCCACACGGTCACCGACTGTTCGCTTCTCGCGAAGCAGCCGCGCTCGCCGGGGCAGTTGCTGTAATAGCCGATGCGCTGCAGGTGCTGTTCGAGGCGCGCTCTCGGAAAGTACTGGTGCGGGGCGAGGCGGATGGGACGCGCCAGCAGGCGGACACCGCGTTCGCCGATCGACGGCGCCCGGCGCAGTCTCGCCATCGCGCGCGAGTAGAGCGCCGCGACGCCGACGTCAGCGACGGAGGACGCGGCCAGGAACAGCGTCGCGGCCGCCACGATCGAGCGATTGGGAATCCGGGTCATGCCGCATGCGCGCGGGCGGCCTCGACGCTGGCCATGTCGAACAGAATCACGCCTTCCGCGGCGCGCACCGGCCTCCGGATGTGAGCGAACGGCGCGGCGACGGTGGAGTGGCGCGAGGCTTCAGCCGATCCCGGCAGTGCGGCAACGACGACGGGTGCCGGCGCGCGGACGACGATCGGACGCACCGGCCAGATCTTCGCCGCCGCCATCAGGAGCAGCGGACCGAAGACGGCGGTCGCGCCGAAGGCGAGCGGCAGCGAGTACGGAAGCGGCAGGCCGAGCGTGCGATCCTCGAGCAGCAGCGCCCCGAACGAGGCCAGCGCGGCGAGCATGCAGAGCGACCAGACGGCGATCAGACGTTTCATTGCACACCCTCGACAACGGAAAGGACCAGCGGCTCTCCCTTGAGCTGCGGCAGGAGCGGAATGTTTTCGTCGAGCCTTTCGCCGTGCGCGTTCGACACGCGGTTCAAGCGGTACGATCCGAGCACGTCGGTCAGCGTATGGACGGCTTCCTCGAGCAGCGGCGAACAGTCGTTGAGCGTGTACTCCGCTGGCGAGGCGACGCGGACGATGCCGCGGACATGAAGCGGCTCGATGACGATTGGCAGCGGCATCGCGCCGCGCCGCCCCATAAGTGCGTCGAAGACGTCGCGCAGCCGCTGCCGCCATTGCAGGATGCGCGTGGCGAGCGGGATCTTCCGCCCGCCGCGCCACAGCGCCAGCATCGGCAGCAGCTCGACCCACAGCGCCGCCCCCCACGCCGTGATCGCGCGCCATGATTTCCTGCGCGTCTCTTCCGCGAGCACGCTTTGCAGATCGGCGGGGGGCGCCGCGAGCGGCGCGTAGACCGGCAGCGCCGGCGGCTCGGTGAGGACCAGCAGCGCGGAGGCGTGGACGTCCGACAGATCGCGGAAGACGCGATCGATCTGCGCTTCCGCTTCGAGCGGCTGCGCCGGCAGATCGAACGACAGGCGCTCGACCGACGGAACGCGCTTGTCCAGCTCGCGCGCCGCCGCCAGCTTCCGCTGCAGCGCGCGCAGCGGCTCGGCGGAAATCGGCTCGGCCGAGTCGCGCCGCGCCGCAGCCACGCGGCGCCGCTCCGCCTCGATCGCCGATTGCGTCGCCGCGATCTCACGGCGCGCGGCGCTGGCGAGATGGACGAGATACTGCGAGACCTTCTGCGCTTCCGCGGTCCAGTGATCGCGGCGGCTCTGCTCGAGATCGCGGCGCGCCACTTCCGGCGCGATCCACGAGAAGGTCGCCAGCGTCGCCAGTCCGGTCGCCAGCAAGAAGAACGGCGCCCAGCACAGGAGCAGCGACGGCAGGCTCTGGCGCGGACGCACGGCGCTGATGCGCTCGACCAGCAGCTTTTCCAGCACGAAGGTCGCGCCGGCGACGCCGGCGCCGAGCGCGAGCATCAGGAAGGTGCCCTGCCCGCGCAGCAGGCGGGCGCCGGTCGTGACGGTGACGGCGCTGACGCCCGCGAGCATCAGCGCGGGCGCGTCGGCCCACGTGACGCGACCGGACTGCCAGGGGGATGCGGCCATGATCGAATGTCCCTCACCAGGTTTCCGGACGAAGACCTTGTCAGCCGGTGCGGCCGGGCCACGAGCCAACGCGAAGCGCCAGAGGCTCCGCGCTCCCAGCGGCCGCTCCCGATCGCGGCAACCGGCTGACAATCTCGGGTTAACGCGACATCGCGACGTCGCCGACGCTCGCCGTGGGCGGCACGCCCAGTCTCGCGGCGACGTTGATGCCCCAGTTCGAATCCCCTTCCGCGTACTTCTCGCCGACCAGCGACAGCGGATCGCTCGGCTGGTAGATCCGGCTGCGCCCGGTGACCATCACGCGCACCTGGTGATGCAGCGCGGCCCAGCCCATCTCGCGCGTCGGAAAGACGACGATCCCCGTGTCCTTCCAGGTCGGCAGATCGTCGGCGCCGAGGGCCGGCTTCTTGAGCGCGCCCGGGTTGTTCAGGCGGTACGGCAGCGAGTGCCCGTCGTGTTCGCCGGACGCGTAATAGCCTTCCGCGACGGCAATCGCTTCCGCGATCGCCAGCACGCGTCCGTCGTAGGCCCGCGGCAGCCGCGGCGGGTCCCCCTGCTCGACCGGCCGCGGGTGCGCGGTGATCACCGTCCAGCCGATCACGCCGGCGGCGCCGGCCGCGAGCCACGAGATCGGCCAGTCGTGCACGCCTCTCATCGCGCGCGCCCTCCCAGCCGCCGGGTCAACCGGTTCAGGCCGCTGCGCACTGCGCGCAGCCGATTGCGAATCGTCGCCGCGACCCGCGCGGTGCCGGCCTGGACCGACGCGGGGCCGGTTCCGTTCAACCGCCGCTGCCGCGACAGGACGGTCGGCACGGTTTGCGTCCGCAGCGGCTGCGGCAGCGCGGCGCGGTGCCGCGCCGGACGGCGCATGTCGGGCCACGGCATCTGCGCCCGCGGCGGCCGCACGCGCGTCCGCTTCGTCTTCTGTTGCTGTCGCGCCTGCCGCGCCGCCGCCCTGGTCACGTCACGGTCGAACGTGTCGATCGCCAGGCCGAGCACGTTGCCGATCTGCGCCAGGTCGCGCTGCGGATCCGGCCGCCGGCGGAATCCCCACAAGGCCATCGCGCCCTCCCCCGTCAATCTCAGATGCTCAGAAGCGGCGTCCGACCGTGCGGACGCGGTAGTAGCCGGTACTGGTCCCCGCGGTGGACGACCGCCGCGAGCACAGCCACGAGAAGAGCAGGTGGGCCAGCCCGATGAGCGCGGGGATGATCCCGGCAAGCAGGCCGCGCATCGCGTTCAGCGGGTCGGGCACAGCCTGGAGCTGTTCGTAGCCGTAGAGCGCGCCCGACAGGCCGGCGGCGCCGAACATCCAGCGCAGGCCGCACAGCAGATGGTCGCGGGCGTCGGTCTGCGGCTTCGCGAACACGTCGCGCGCGACCCCCGCGTAGTGCAGGCCTTTCACCATCGCGGCCATCCGCTCTGTATGGAGCATCTGCCGGCGCCGGCCAAGGTAGCGGATAGCAAAGAAGCCCAGGCCCAGCGCGAAAACGGTCAGGCCGAGCGCGACGATGTTGCCGGTGAGCTGCGAGAGATTGCCGGTCAGGAAATCGAGGATTCCGCCCAGGATGCCGCTGATCCCGCTCATGCCGCCTCCTTCCAATCGCGTGTGACAGACTGGAAGGGCTACCTGGCGGGTAGCGCCCGCTACTTTCGGGGTAGCGGGCCGGGTAGCTCGATGTGCCAGGGGGTGGCGGCGGCGTAGGACAGCCACAACCCCTTGCGCAGCGCGGATCCGAGGTGCCGCGCCAGCGGCTCGAGGCCGGGGCCCTGGGCGATCCGCTCGACCGCTTCGGTGATCGCCTTGCCGACCGCCTTGCGGGCCTTTTCGCCGGCGTCGCTGAACGCACCTCGCCGCCGCGCGCCGCGGGGGGTCGCGGCCCGCGCCAGTTCCTCGGCGATGCGCTCGTGTTCCTCGTCCAGCGCGGCCGCCCGGTCGAGGTCACCGGTCGCGACCGCGCGGTCGCGGTCCGCCGCGACGTCGGTCAGCCGCGCCACCAGCTGCGCCCGCGCCTTGCCGTCGAGCAGATCGACCGGGCCTTCCAGCTCGATCGGCCCGGTCTCCTGCCCGGTCGCCAGCGCCACCAGCTCACGCGCGTGGATCGCCCCGCGCCCCTCGTGCGCGTCACGGATCAGGATGGCGATGTAGCGGAGGCCGCGGCAGTCCTGGACCAGCGACGTGCAGCCGCCGTACGAGATCTGCCAGTAGTCGCCGCGCAGGATGAGCGCGTTCGGGGTGACGGGCGCCGGCAGCGGCGGCAGAATTTCCGGAGACGGCAGCGACGGGAGCGCGGCGGCCACCGCGGCCGTCGCGGTCGTCGCGGTCATGACCGCCGGCGGCAGGGCGGGTAGCGCCGCGGCAGGTAGCGCAGCGGCCGGTAGCGCGGGAGCGGGCTGCGTCGGCGCCGCGGAACGTGTGACGGGCCGTTCGTTCGCGGTCTGCGATCGCTGCTGGCTCACCGTCAGCGGCAGGCCGCGGCGCAGCTTCCGGAACGCGAGCGAACGGGGACGCCGCAGCGGCGACGCCGCCGATCGTGTGGGGTGCCGGGGATCGCGCTTCGCAGGCATCGCGGGGCCAGCAGCGGGACTATACCAAAGGGCGGCACGCGCGGTCAGTCGAGCAGCCCGCCGTCGCCAGGGCCGCGGGGGGCAGGGGACACGCGCGCCAGCTTGCGGTCGAGACGGGCGATGCGATGCCGCGTGGCTTCCGCCTTTCCTGTCCGCAGTTTTGAGGACGGAACGCTGAAGTCACCATCCTCCAGTTCATCCAACAAGCGGAGCGTCAGCTCTTTCGCCCCCTCATAGTCGCGCTCCCGATGCTCCTGATGAATCGCCAGCGCCTCGACCGCGTACGCGCGCAGCGGCGCGAGCATCGCACTCCCTTGCCCACCGTAGCCTTGGCGAAGGTGGGGCCGGCCCTTGCGCGACTGCTTCAGGTCCAGGATCCGCCGCCAGCAGTCGGCCGCTTCGGCGAAGCGGCGATCGCGGCGCAGGCGGACGCCGAGGCGGTAGATCGCTTCGGCGCGCACGTCGATGTGCGCGGCCTCGTCGCGCGACGCGGTTTCGTACGCCGCGAGGGCGCGATCGACGCAGCCGGCACGCTCGTACACCTTGCCGAGCGCCAGCGCTTCGGCGGCGTCGCGGCAGCGCTCTGTGCCCTTCTCCACCAGTTCGACGGCGTGCGCGGTGACGGCCGCGAGCGAGATCAGGTCGAGCCGGTTGTGCTCGAGCACCGGTTCGAGCGGACGCGCGTCGCCGCTGCGCAGGAACTGGAAGTAGCGTCCGGGGATATCCATCCCCGGAATGTCGCCGACCCGGCGTACTTCGCAGAGCACGCGCTCGAGCGTGCTCAGCCGGCAGCCGCCGGAGTCGTCTCCTGGCGCTCGGGGCCGCCGCTCCGCGGCGGTTCCCGCCGGCCCCTCGCTTACGCTCGCTCCATTACGCGGCCGCGTGGCCGGCCGCTCCATTCCGCTCGCGTGAACCCAGCGAGAGGCCCACAGCCGTCGCGCCGGATGCAGCATGTCGAAGTGGCGGACCGATTCGAGCGGCAGCGGCATGCGATGGAACTGCCAACGCGTCTCCATCATCGGTACGTCGAACGTCTTGCCGTTGTAAGTGACGAGCAGCGACGTGGCGTCGAAGCAGTCGGCCACCGCGCTGAGCAGCGCACGCTCGCTCGCATAACTGGTCAGCAGGAACTGCCGCACCTGGAACGCGCCCATGTCGAACCAGCCGCAGCCCACCAGGAACGCGACCGTGCCGGCGCCGCCGCTCAGTCCCGTCGTCTCGAGATCGATGAACAGCGTTCGCGATCCGCTGCCGTCGGGGACTGGGAGCGACGGATCGAGCAGGCGGAGGGTGTCGCCGTCCGGCAGCTCGCACTCCCCCACCCGCCGCGTGCCGTGGTAGCGATCGGACTCGTAGCGGCGGTCGATGATCAGCGCGCGCCCGAAATGGTTGGTGACGACGCGTCCGCCGAGCACGTCGGCCACGCGATC
>Ga0134127_10002832_pt1 | contig 12421 bp, 12 predicted proteins | sample KB31753_FD_96459 | JGI IMG/M metagenome (GOLD analysis project Ga0134127, IMG submission 96459) | Terrestrial soil microbial communities with excess Nitrogen fertilizer from Kellogg Biological Station, Michigan, USA - KB3-175-3 | ecosystem: Environmental > Terrestrial > Soil > Unclassified ...
CGACTTCTCGGCAACCAGCGCGGGGAGGTCATCCCCGGCGCCACCCTGCGCACCGACACCTGGTGGCTCCTGCCCGCCACCGTGGTGGTGGTGCTGGGAGCGTTCATCGTGTACTCGACGTGGGCCGCGTTCCAGAACGCGCACTACTTCGCGGCCCCGTATCTCTCGCCGTTCTACTCGCCCTGCCTCTCGAAGTCGTGCCTGCATCCCACCTTCGGGGTGGGCCTGCCCGACATCCGGATGCCCATCATCGGCCTGGTGTCCCCCGCCTTCCTCATCCTCTGGGGGCCGGGCCTCTTCCGATTGACCTGCTACTACTACCGGAAGGCGTACTACCGCTCTTTCTGGCTGTCCCCGCCTTCCTGCGCGGTGAAGGACGCCCACGGCAGCTACGGCGGCGAGACGCGCTTCCCCCTCGTGCTCCAGAACCTCCATCGCTACGCGTGGTACGTGGCGGTGGTCTTCATCTGCCTGCTCACCTGGGACGCGCTGCTGGCCTTCCGGTTCCCCGACGGCTTCGGGGTCGGGGTGGGCACGCTGGTGATGTGGGTGAACGTGATCTGCCTCGCCGGCTACACCTTCTCCTGCCACTCCTGCCGGCACCTCTGCGGCGGCAGCGTGAACCGGTTCCACCGGGCGCCCCTGCGCTATCGCCTCTGGCGCGCCGTCACCAGCCTCAACGAGCGGCATCCCGTGTTCGCCTGGCTCTCCCTCTTCAGCGTGGGCCTCACCGATCTCTACATCCGGCTGGTCTCCATGGGCGTCATCCGCGACCTGAGGATCCTCTAATGGAAGCGTACAAGACCTACGACTACGACGTGATCGTGATCGGGGCGGGCGGCGCCGGCCTGCGCGCCGCCATCGAGGCGCATGGCCAGGGGGTGAAGGTGGCCCTCGTCTGCAAGTCGCTCCTCGGCAAGGCCCACACCGTGATGGCCGAGGGCGGCATGGCGGCGGCGATGGGCAATGTCTGGAAGGAGGACAACTGGCAGGTCCACTTCCGCGACACCATGCGGGGCGGCAAGCTCCTCAACAACTGGCGGATGGCCGAGCTGCACGCCAAGGAGTCGCCGGAGCGCGTGCTCGAGCTGGAGGAGTGGGGGGCGCTGTTCGACCGCACCAAGGACGGTCTCATCTCGCAGCGGGATTTCGGCGGGCACCGGTACGCGCGCCTCGCGCACGTGGGCGACCGCACCGGGCTCGAGCTCATCCGGACGCTCCAGCAGCGCGTGGTCGCGCTCGGCATCGACGTTTACATGGAGTGCAATCTCCAGCGGCTGATCAAGGACGGCGACCGCGTGGCGGGGGCGGTCGGCTACTGGCGCGCCACCGGCGAGCTGGTGGCCTTCAAGTGCAAGGCGATCATCCTCTCCACCGGCGGGGTCGGGAAAGCGTGGAAGTTCACGTCGAACTCGTGGGAGTGCACCGGCGACGGCATCAGCCTCGCGCTGGACGCGGGCGCGGAAGCCATCGACCTGGAGTGCATCCAGTTCCATCCCACCGGGATGGTGTGGCCGCCCAGCGTGCGCGGCATCCTCGTCACCGAGGGCGTGCGGGGCGACGGCGGCACCCTCAAGAACGCCGAGGGCGCGCGCTTCATGTTCAACTACATCCCCGAGTTCTTCAAGAGCGAGACCGCCGACAACGAAAAAGAGGCCGATGGCTGGTACGACGACAAGAAGAGCAATCGCCGGACGCCGGATCTCTTGCCGCGCGACGAGGTGGCGCGAGCCATCAACTCCGAGGTGAAGGCGGGGCGGGGGAGCCCCCACGGCGGAGTCTTCCTCGACATCGCCTCGCGGCGGCCCGCCGACTACATCCGGAAGCGCCTGCCCTCGATGTACCACCAGTTCAAGGAGCTGGCGGGGGTGGACATCACCAAGGAGGCGATGGAGGTCGGGCCCACCTGCCACTACCTCAACGGCGGGCTCCGGGTGGAAGCGGACAGCACCGCCACCAAGGTGGCCGGGCTCTTTGCCGCCGGCGAGGTCGCGGGCGGGCTGCACGGCGCCAACCGGCTCGGCGGCAACTCGCTGTCCGATCTCGTGGTCTTCGGCCGCCGGGCCGGGCTCTACGCCGCCGAGTACGTCCGGTCGCTCAAGAGCGCCGGCGCGCTGGACGGCGGCCAGGTCGAGACGGCCATTCGCACCTTGCTCGCCCCCTTTGACAGCAAGGGCCGGGAAAACCCCTACGCCATCCACGCGGACCTGCAGGAGTGCATGCAGACCCTGGTGGGGATCATCCGCACCGAGGGTGAGCTCCGGAAGGCCCTCGAGGAGATCGCCGTCCTCCGGCAGCGCCTCGCCCGCGCGAAGGTGGAGGGAGGACGCGCGTTCAATCCCGCCTGGCACCTCGCGCTCGACCTCCACTCCATGCTCACCGTGTCCGAGGCGACGACGCTGGGGGCGCTCGAGCGCAAGGAGAGCCGGGGCGGGCACACCCGCGACGACTATCCCTTTGCCGACGATCGCTACGGGGCGGTCAACATGGTGATCAAGCGGAAGGACGGCGCGCTCACGGTGACCCAGGAGCCGATTCCGCCGCTGCGCGAGGATCTCAAGGCGCTGCTCAAGGAGACGAAGTGATGCCGCCCTCCGACGTGACGATGCGGGTGTGGCGGGGGGACGCCAAGGGCGGCGCCTTCAAGGACTTCCAGGTGCCGGCGGCGGAAGGCATGGTGGTGCTGGACGTGATCCACACGCTCCAGGCCACCCAGGCCCCCGATCTGGCCTGCCGCTGGAACTGCAAGGCGGGCAAGTGCGGCTCGTGCAGCGCCGAGATCAACGGCAAGCCTCGGCTCATGTGCATGACGCGGATGGACACCTTTCAGCCCGGCGAGACCGTCACCGTCTCCCCCATCAAGACCTTCCCCCTCGTGCGGGACCTCGTGACCGATGTCTCCTACAACTACGAGAAGGCGAGGGAGATCCCCTCCTTCACCCCGGGGCCGAAGGAGGCGGACGGCACCCGGCGCATGTGGCAGGAAGACGTGGAGCGGAGCCAGGAGTTCCGGAAGTGCATCGAGTGCTTCCTCTGCCAGGACGTCTGCCACGTGATCCGCGACCACCCCGAGAACAAGAAGCAGTTCGCGGGGCCGCGCTTCCTCATGCGCATCGCGGAGCTGGAGATGCATCCGCTGGACGTCAACGACCGGCTGGAGCTGGCGCGGGCCAAGGCCGGCCTGGGCTTCTGCAATATCACCAAGTGCTGCACCGAGGTCTGTCCCGAGCACATCCACATCACCGACAACGCGATCATTCCGCTGAAGGAGCGCGTGGTCACCGAGAGCTACGACCCCATCGTCTGGCTCGCCCGCAAGCTCACCGGGAAATCCTAACCCCGGTGAAAATTCACGAGTACCAGGGCAAGGCCGTCCTGAAGGAGTTCGGCGTGCCGGTGCCGAACGGGGACGTGGCCGACACGCCCGCGCAGGCGCGCGCCATCGCCGAGCGCCTCGGGGGCAAGGTGGTGGTCAAGGCTCAGGTCCACGCCGGCGGCCGCGGCAAGGGCGGCGGCGTCAAGCTGGCCGATGATCCCGCCGGCGCGGAAGCGGCGGCGAAGCAGATCCTCGGGATGATGCTCAAGACCCCGCAGACCCCTCCCGAAGGTATCCGGGTTCTCAAGGTGCTGGTGGAGGAGGCCTCGCCCATCGCCGCCGAGCTCTATCTCTCCATCACGCTGGACCGCGCGCGGGGCGCCCATGCGGTGATGGCCTCGCCGGCGGGCGGCATGAACATCGAGGAGGTGGCGGCCACCCATCCGGAGAAGATCATCCGCGAGTGGGCCGATCCCGCCCTCGGCCTCCAGGCTTTCCAGGCGCGCAACCTCGCCTACGGCCTGGGACTCGCCGGCGATCAGTTCAAGGCCGGGGTGAGCCTCATCCTCAATCTCTTCAGGGCGTATCTCGACAAGGACTGCTCGCTGGCCGAGATCAACCCCCTGGTGGTGACCAGGGACGGGCGGGTGCTGGCGCTCGACGCCAAGCTCAACTTCGACGACAACGCGCTGTACCGTCACAAGGACGTGGTGGCCCTCCGCGACCTCAACGAGGAAGCCCCGCTGGACGTGGAGGCGTCGAAGTACGGCCTCAACTACATCAAGCTGGACGGCAATGTCGGCTGCATGGTGAACGGGGCCGGGCTGGCCATGGCCACCATGGACATCGTCAAGCTGGCCGGCGGAGAGCCCGCCAACTTCCTGGACGTGGGGGGCGGCGCCTCCCCCGAGCAGATCGAGAACGCGTTCCGCATCCTCTCGTCCGATCCGAGCGTGAAGGCGGTGTTCATCAATGTCTTCGGCGGCATCCTGAGAGTGGACCGCCTCGCGGAGGGCATCATCTCCGCGGTCAAGAAGCTCGGCCTCAAGCTCCCGGTGGTCCTGCGGGCGGAGGGGACCAATGTCGAGCAGGGCAAGAAGATGCTGGCCGAGTCGGGCCTCGCGCTGGTGATGGTCGACGACATGGGGGAGGGCGCCCAGAAGGTGGTGGCCCTGGCCCGGGGCGCCACCGCATGAGCGTGCTCGTCGACAAGAACACCCGGGTGCTGGTGCAGGGGATCACCGGCAAGGAGGGCGCCTTCCACGCCGCGCGCTGCAAGGAGTACGGCACCCAGGTCGTGGGCGGCGTGACTCCGGGCAAGGGCGGCACCACCCACGAGGGCTTCGCGGTCTGGAATACGGTGGAGGCTGCCGTCAAGGCCACCGGCGCCGACTGCGCCCTGATCTTCGTGCCGCCGCCCGCGGCCGCCGACGCGATCATGGAGGCCGCCGACGCCGGCATGCCGCTGATCGTGTGCATCACCGAGGGTGTGCCGGTGGCCGACATGGTGCGGGTGAAGGCCTTCCTCGCCCGGACCACCAGCCGGTTGATCGGCCCCAACTGTCCCGGCCTGATCACGCCGGGTCAGGCCAAGATCGGCATCATGCCGGGCCACATCCACAAGGTCGGCAACGTGGGGGTGGTCTCGCGCAGCGGCACGCTCACCTACGAGGTCGTCCACCAGCTCACCCGGCGCGGGCTCGGCCAGTCGTCCTGCGTGGGCATCGGGGGCGATCCGGTCAACGGCACCAGCTTCATCGACGTCCTGAAGCTCTTCCAGGCCGACCCGGACACCACGTCGATCATGATGATCGGGGAGATCGGGGGCACCGCCGAGGAAGAAGCCGCCGCCTTCGTGAAGCAGCACGTGATGAAGCCGGTGGTCGGCTTCATCTGCGGCCAGACCGCGCCCCCCGGCCGGCGCATGGGCCACGCCGGCGCCATCATCGCGGGCGGCAAGGGCACCGCCGCCGAGAAGATGAAGGCGATGGAGGCCGCCGGCATCACCACCGTCAAGAGTCCCGCGGACATGGGCGCCACCGTCGCCCGCGTCCTCGGCAAGAAATAGGGGATCCATGGCCATCGAGCGGACGCTCACCATCATCAAGCCGGACGCCGTCGCCAAGGGCGCCACCGGCCAGATCATCGCCCGTTTCGAGAAGGCGGGCCTCAAGGTCCTGGCCGCCAAGCTCGTCCATCTGAGCGCCGAGCAGGCGGGCGGCTTCTACGCCGTGCACAAGGCGCGGCCCTTCTTCGCGAGCCTCTGCGCCTTCATGACCCAGGGCCCATGCATGCCCATCGTGCTCGAGGGCGAGGGCGCCATCCTTCGCCTGCGCGATCTCATGGGCGCCACCGATCCCGCCAAGGCGGCGGCGGGGACCATTCGAAAGGACTTCGCCTCCTCGATCGAGGCCAATGCCGTGCACGGGTCGGATTCGCCGGAATCGGCCGCCTTCGAGATCCCGTACTTCTTCGGCGCGCTGGAGATCCACGCGCGATAGGCACGCGCGCGGAACTGGACGAGGACCCTTTCTTCCCCGCCTCGTTGGGGACCCGGCAGCGCATCCTCGCGGGGATCTTCGCGCTGGGCCTGGGGGTGGCGGTGCCGTTCGCGCTGTCGGTGTTCCTGGTCGCCACCAGCGGCGACCCGATCTTCGTGATCTTCCCGCTGCCCTTCCTGGGCGTGGTGTGGGCCCTGCAGGGGCTGGCGCCGTCCGGCTACACGCTGGAGCCGCGCGGGATCCGCCTGGAGCGACGCTGGCTGGCGCGCCGGCTGCCGTATTCCGCGATCCGCTCGGTGGACCGGACGCCGCGCCCCATCGGCGGGCTCCTCGCGCTCGGGCTCAACGGGCTCTTCGGCTCGCACGGTCTCCGCTGGAATCCGCGCGTCGGGCTGCACTACCTCGCCATCACCAATACCCGGGACCTCGTCTATCTGGAGACCAGCCGCGGGCTGGTCGTCATCTCGCCGACCAATCCCGACGAGCTCGTGGCGGCGCTCCGGGCCCGCCTGCCCGCGGCGCCGGGCGCGGCATGACCGTCTCGGTGTCCGTCCCCGAGCGCTTCAACGCGAGCGCGTTCTTCCTGGACCGGCATCTCGCCGAGGGCCGCGGCGCGCGCACCGCCTTCCGCTACCGCGGCCGCTCCGTCACCTATGCCGAGGTGGCCGCGCGGGCGGCCCGCGCCGCGGGAGCCCTGCGCGCCCGCGGCGTGGACATCGAGCAGCGCGTGCTGCTGGCGCTGCCCGATTGTCCCGAGTTCGCGGAAGTGTTCTGGGGGGCCATCCGGCTGGGCGCGGTGCCGGTGCCGCTGGACCCGGGACTGCGCGCGGAAGACTATGCCTTCTTCGTGGAGGACAGCCGCGCGCGCGCGGTGGTGACGCATCCCGGCGCGGCGGCGGGCTTTCTCGCCGCGGCGGCGCCCGGCGGGCGCCGCCGCTCCCTCCTGGTGGTGGGCGCGCCCCCGCCCGGCGCCGAATCCTACGAGAGCGCGCTGGCCGCCGCCCCGCCGGTGCTGGAGCCCGCCGACACCTCGCGTGACGACGTCGCGCTCTGGGGCTATACCTCGGGCTCCACCGGGCGACCCAAGGCCGCCGTGCACCTCCAGCATGATCTGGTCCATGCGGCGGAGCTGGTGGGCCGCGGCGTCTTCGGGATCGGAGGGGACGATCTCGTTCTCTCCGCCTCCAAGCTCTTCTTCGCCTTCGGCCTCGGCAACTCGCTGTACTTTCCCGCGCTCGCCGGCGCCGCCTCCGTCCTCGTGCCGGAGCGGCTCGATCCCGAGCGCCTGCTCGCCACCGTGGCCGCCGAGCGGCCGACGCATCTCTTCGCGGTGGCCACCGTCTACGCGCGCCTCCTCCACGTGCCCGAGGCCGCGCGCCGCTTCGATCTCGGCTCGCTGCGCGTCTGCGTCTCCTCCGGCGAGGCCTTGCCGCCGGCGGTGTTCCAGGGCTGGCGCGACCGGTTCGGGCTCGAGCTGCTGGACGTGGTGGGCTCCACCGAGGCGCTGCACGACTATCTCGCCAATCGCCCCGGCGCGGCGCGCGCCGGCTCGAGCGGGCAGGTGATTCCCGGATTCGAGGCGAGGCTGGTGGACGCCGAGGGCCGGCCGGTGCTGCCCGGCGTCACCGGCGAGCTATGGATCAAGGGCGAGACCACCGCCGCCTGCTACTGGAACCGTCACGAGCAGAGCCGGCGCACCATGCAGGGCGAGTGGCTTCATACCGGGGACATGTTCTTCCAGGACACCGATGGCTACTTCTACTTCCAGGGCCGCGGCGACGACATGCTGAAGGTGGGAGGAGTGTGGGTGTCGCCGGCGGAGGTGGAGAGCTGCCTGGCCGAGCATCCCGCGGTCCTCGAGGCCGCCGTGATCGGCCGCCGCGATGCGGACGGCCTCATCCGCGCCCATGCCTTCTGCGTGCTCAAGGACGGCGCGGCGGGAGATGACGCGCTGTCGGCCGCGCTCACCGAGCACGTGCGCCGGCGGCTCGCCGGCTACAAGTCGCCCCGATGGATCGATTTCGTCGGCGAGCTGCCCAAGACGTCCACCGGCAAGATCCAGCGCTTCCGCCTCCGCGCCGCCGCGGCGCGGTGACGGGCCTCCGGTGAGAGTCATCGTGGACGGAATCAGCAAGCGCTATCAGGATCGGCGCGGCCGGGACGTCATCGCGCTGGAAAACGTCTCCTTCTCCGCCGCGTCGGAGGAGTTCCTGGCCATCCTGGGACCCTCGGGCTGCGGCAAGTCCACCTTGCTGGGCCTCGTCGCCGGACTCTTGCCCGCCAGCGCGGGAGGGATCTTCTTCGAGGGCGAGCGCGGCGCCGGCCGGCCACTCACCGCCACCGTGTTCCAGGAGTTCGCGCTCTTTCCCTGGCGGACCGCCCAGGCCAATATCGAGCTGGGCCTCGAGGAGCTGGGGCTGCCCGCCGCGGAGCGGGCGGCGCGCGCCCGCCGGCACATCGAGCAGATGGGCCTGCGCGGATTCGAGGACAAGTATCCGCATCAGCTCTCGGGCGGGATGCGGCAGCGGGTGGGCATCGCCCGCGCGCTGGCGGTGGATCCCGCGGTGCTGCTGATGGACGAGCCCTTCTCGGCGCTCGACGCGCAGACGCGCACGCTCATGATGGAGGAGCTGCTCACCCTCTGGGAGCGTACGCGCAAGACCATTCTCTACGTCACGCACAATATCCAGGAGGCGGTGTTCATGGCCGACCGCGTGCTCGTCCTGTCGCGGCGGCCGGGCCGCGTGCTGGACACGGTGGCGATCGACCTGCCGCGGCCGCGCACCGAGGCCATGCTGGGCCATCCCGCCTTCGTCCGGGCCGCGGACCGTATCTGGAAGCTGATCCGATCGCAGGCCGAGGCCGCGCTGCTCGAGGGCGGCCCGTGACGGCGCCGCGGCTTCCGGTGGAGAACCGGACGCGCTTCCTCGTGCGGCGCGAGTACCGGCTGCTGCGGGTGGCCGCCCTCGTCGGGATCGTGGTGATCTGGGAGGCGCTCAGCCGCTCGGGCTGGGTGTCGGCCCTCTTTCTGCCCTCGCCACTGGGCGTGCTCGCGGAAGGCGTGGACATGGCGCGCTCGGGCGAGCTGGCGGTGCACGTGGCGGCCAGCCTCAAGCGACTCGTGATCGGCTTCGTGGTGGGCGGCGCGGCGGGGATCGCGGTGGGCGTCGCGGTCGGCTTCTTCTCCGTGGCCGCGGCCCTGGGGACGCCCGTGATCGCCGCCACCTTTCCCATTCCCAAGATCGCGCTGCTCCCGTTGCTCATCCTGTGGCTGGGGATCGGCGAGACCTCCAAGATCGCGGTGATCGCCCTCGGCGTCTTCTTCCCGCTCGCGCTGAATACCTATGCGGGCGTGCGCCAGGCGGACCCGCTGCTGATCCGCGCCGCGGTGTCCTTCGGCGCCGGGCGCTGGAGCGTGATTCGCAAGGTGGTGTTGCCGGCGGCGCTGCCCATGGTCTTCGCCGGCCTCAAGCTCGGGGCGGGCACGGCCCTGCTCCTGCTGGTGGCGGCGGAGATGATCGCGGTGGAATCCGGGATTGGCTTTCTGGTGCTCCACGCGGCAAACCTGATGGCGACCACCAAGCTCATGGTCGGCATCGTGCTGCTGTCGCTGCTGGGAATCCTCTCGCACTGGGCGCTGACGGGCCTGGAGCGGCTCGTCATCCCGTGGCGCGAGGGTTGAGCGATCAGAAGAGTGGGGCGGCCCCGTGGAGAAGCCAGTAGGCCGCGCCGATCGAGAGCCAGAGCAACGCGCCGCCGGCTATGCCGACGAGCAGGCCCTCGAAGGCATCGAAGCTCCTATCGGTGCTGGTATGCATGACTCGATTGAGAGCAAGAGCCGATCCAAATGGTCAAGTACGTGAGAAGAAAGCCGACCCTCGCCGACCGGGAGACGGCCACCGGAAGTTCTTACATGTTCGGCCGCGATTCCGCCGGCGCCGGCAGGTTTCTAGCGCACTGTGTTAAGTTAGGCGGCACACTCGTCAAAGGAGACGCCATGCCGCGCCTGCTCGCCGCTATTCTGTCGATCGCGCTGTTTCTCGCCGGAGCCACCGCCCACGCCCAGACCAAGGTCAAGGTGGGCGTCCTCAAGCTCACGTCGTCCGCGCCCATCTTCGTGGGCGTCGAGAAGGGCTTCTTCAAGGAGTTCGGCGTGGAGCCGGAGCTGGTCTACTTCCAGGCCGCGGCGCCCATCGCCACCGCGCTCGCGGCGGGCGCGGTCGAGGTTGGCGCCACCGGCCTCACCGCCGCGCTCTACAACATCGTGCTCCAGGGGGAGAAGCTCTGGATCGTCGCCGACAAGGGCCGCGAGTGGGCGGGCTTTCCGCTGGTGGGCATCGTGGTCCAGAAGGAGCTGTGGGACTCGGGCAAGGTGCGCTCGATCAAGGACCTCAAGGGCCGGACCATCGGCGTGACCCAGCTCGGCTCCACGTTTCACTACCACATCGGCAATATCCTGGAGAGGGAGGGGCTCGCGCTCGGGGACGTGCGCATCGTCCCGCTCCAGGCCATGCCCGCCACGGTGGAGGCGCTCAAGGGCAAATCCGTGGACGCCATCCTGGTGCCGCAACCGTTCCCGGGCGCCACCGAGGCGCAGGGGTTCGGCAAGGTGCTCTTCTGGGCCGGCGACCTCTACCCCTGGCAGATCGCCGCCGTCTTCTACTCGAAGCAGTTCGCCGCCGACCGCGAGAAGGCGGTCGCCTTCATGAAGGGCTACGTGAAGGCCTCGCGCTATTACCACGACGCCGCGCTGGTGGTGAAGGACGGGCGGCCGGCGCCCGGCGCCCACTACGAGGACGTGGTGGAGATCACCGCGAAGTACACCGGGGCCAAGCCCGAGCTCATCCGGGCCGGACTGCCCTACCAGGATCGCAACGGCCGGCTCTGGGTCGCCGACGTCGAGAAGCAGATCAAGTGGTGGGTCGAGCACGGCTTCATGAAGAGCCTGCTGCCGGTCAAGGAGGTCGTCGATCCCTCCTTCGTCGAGGAAGCGGTGAAACAGCTCGGCGGCTGACTGACCACCGAGTCCGCCGAGACATCCATGCCCCAACCTGCTATCATTTTCCCCTCGTGACACCACCCTTTTCGAAGGTCCTCATCGCCAATCGCGGCGAGATCGCCGTCCGTGTCATCCGAGCCTGCCGCGAGCTAGGCATCCAAACCGTGGCGGTGTACTCGGAGGCCGATCGCGAGTCGCTGCACGTGCTGGCCGCCGACGAGGCGGTGTTCCTGGGACCGCCGGCGCCCGCCGAGAGCTATCTCGACATGGGCAAGATCGTGAAGGCCGCCCAGGACACCGGCGCGGACGCGGTGCATCCGGGCTACGGCTTCCTCGCCGAGAACGCGCGCTTCGCCGAGGCCTGCCTCGCCGCAGGGCTGGTCTTCATCGGGCCGCCGCCCGCGGCCATCCGGGCCATGGGCGACAAGGTGGCGGCGCGGCGCACCGCCATCCGCCTGGGCGTGCCGGTGGTGCCGGGCACCGAGGCGCCCGTCGCCGACGATGCCGAGGCGGCGCGCGTGGCGGCCGAGGTGGGCTTCCCGGTCATGGTGAAGGCGGCCATGGGCGGGGGCGGCAAGGGGATGCGCGTGGTCCGCGCCGCCGGCGAGCTGGCAGGCGCGCTCCGAGCGGCGCGGAGCGAGGCGGGCAGCGCCTTCGGCGACGCCTCCGTCTACCTGGAGCGATACGTCGAGGCGCCGCGCCACATCGAGGTGCAGGTGCTGGCCGACGCCCATGGCAACGTGGTGCACCTCGGCGAGCGCGAGTGCTCCATCCAGCGGCGCCACCAGAAGCTGGTCGAGGAAAGCCCGTCGCCGGTGGTGACGCCGGAGATGCGGCGGCGCATGGGCGAGGCGGCGTGCCGGCTGGCCGCCGCCGGCGGCTATGTCAATGCGGGCACGGTGGAGTTTCTCGTGGACCGCGCGGGCGCCTTCTACTTCCTGGAGATGAACACGCGGCTCCAGGTCGAGCACCCGGTCACCGAGCTGGTGACCGGGCGCGACCTCGTCAAGGAGCAGCTCCGCCTCGCGGCGGGGGAGAAGCTCGGCTTCGGCCAGGACGACGTGGTCTGGCACGGCTGGGCGATGGAGGCGCGGATCAACGCCGAGGATCCCTTCGCGGGCTTCGTGCCCTCGCCGGGCCGCATCACCGAGCTGCGCGCGCCCGGCGGTCCGTGGGTGCGCAACGACTCCGGCGTCCATGCCGGGGCCACCATCCCGCGCTACTACGACACCCTGATGGCCAAGCTCATCGTCTGGGGCCCCGATCGCGAGGCGGCCATCGCGCGCATGTCCCGCGCGCTCGCCGAGTATCGCGTGGCGGGAGTGCGGACCACCATCCCCGTGCTTGCGCGCATCATGCGCCACCCGGACTTTGTCGCCGGGAAGTTGGACACCGGCTTCATGGAGCGGCTGCTCCCGGCCGATCTTCCCGCCGGCGGCGGCACGCGCGGCACCCTCGCGCTGGCCGCGGCCGCCATCGCCACCTATGACGCCGCCGGGCGGCGCGCGCCCGAGCCGCTGGCGACGGGGCCGAGCGCCTGGACGCGATCCGGACGCGTCTGGCCAAGGCCGCGTTGAAGTTCTGGGCCGAGGTCGAGGGCCGCGC
>Ga0134127_10002833_pt1 | contig 12421 bp, 17 predicted proteins | sample KB31753_FD_96459 | JGI IMG/M metagenome (GOLD analysis project Ga0134127, IMG submission 96459) | Terrestrial soil microbial communities with excess Nitrogen fertilizer from Kellogg Biological Station, Michigan, USA - KB3-175-3 | ecosystem: Environmental > Terrestrial > Soil > Unclassified ...
AACATCTGATCGCCGAGCGCGTCGTCGCCGTCCTCGGGGAACTGCGTCTCGATGGCGTAATTGCAGAACGCCGAGAGGGCGTCCGGCCCGAGTCCGTAGCCGCCGCCCGCGACGGGCGAGAGAAAGTTGCGCACCGTCTCGCGGGTGATCTTGTGCCGCGCCATCAGGTAGTCTTCGAGCGTGATCGTATCGAGCTGGCGTGACACGGCGTCGCCTTCGGTCAGCGGCACAGGTCCCGGCGCGGCGACGGTGCGCGTGCGAAGCAAATCCGCTTTGACCTGGTCCCCGAGCGGCGCGCCCGCGAGGTCGCGTCCCCACGGATCCAGCACCCACACGCCGGGGCGCTGCCCAAACTGTGGCCCGAAATAGAATCCGTAGTTCTCCGGCTCATCGTACGGACTGTGGGAAAGCGGCATCTCGGCGCAGGTCTGATACTCGAACGCGGAGCGGTCCATCCCGATCAGGTTGTAGAAGGTGTCGGTGTAGCCGCCTTTCCTGGGCACGAGGAAGATGGCAGACGCCTGGTGGGCGACGAGTGTGTGGCCGTCGACGTTGAACTCGTTGCGCCGCGCTTCCCCGCCGAACATCGCGTGGTTGTCGAGGATCAGGCAGGTGCCGCCGCGCCTGTCCTGAAAAAACACCGCCGCCGCGAGCCCGCTGATGCCGCCGCCGACGGCGATCAGGTCGTACAGCTCGCCGGTGTCGGTGGCGCCGGCGATGGCGCGCTCGAACTCGCCGTCGCGCATGCGGTGCGCGGTCATCATGTCGTCGTACATGTTGCCGTGCGCGCGCGCGTAGTCACCGACGCCGCCGAAGCCGTTCCAGGCGTCGGCGGGAGAGATCTGCAGGCGCGGCCCGACCATGAGGCCGGCGCCCGCGAGCAGCGTGCCGTTCAGGAAGTCGCGCCGTGTGATCGGCGGGGTCATGCCGGGATCGTCAAGGAAAACGTCGACCTATGCGAGACCAGCGGATGCTCGAGCGGTCGAGACTAAAGTAGATGGCGATTGGTTTGCCGCGGATGTGGTCTTTCGCCACTGCTCCGTAGAACCGGCTGTCGTAGGAATTGTCCCGATTGTCGCCGAGCACAAAAAATGAGTCCGGCGGAACGACGAGCGGACCCCAGTTTCGCGGAGTTGGGTGGTACAGGCGCGCCGCGGTACGTCCCCCGTTTACCAAATGCCGGATCTGCCAATCGGGTCCCTCGGTCATCAGTTCGTTGGCGTGGATCGGATCAACGCTCTGCGCGTACGGTTCCGCGACTGCAACACCGTTTCTGATCAGCGTGCCGTCGGTCATGGCCATGGTATCCCCCGGCAATCCCACCACACGCTTGACCGTGATCAACTGTTTGGCGCCGAACGCTTCCACGATCATGACGTCATCATGCCGAGGGATCCGGGCCGACGGCCGCGATGACACGAGAATGAAATCACCGACGAGGAGCGTTCGCTCCATCGATCCGGAGGGAATCCTGAAGGCCTGAATCCACCGAGATCGGAGCCAATGCTGCTGCGCCGGTTGCAAGACGAACAGCCAAATGATCAGCGCAGTGACGTACCAGTACCACCGGTTGTACGATTGCAGCGGATACGGATCCGGTGCGTTCCGGGCAACCATGACGGCGCGCGTGATGACGACGACCCAACCGAACAAGAGAAGACCGAGAGGAAGCAGTACGAGCGCCAGACCTCGTAGCGGAGCGAACAGGACCGCGAAGATAAGGATCGAGACCAGATAGATGAACGCGAGTGTCAGGATGCCGGACCGCGGCCTACCCGCATAGAGCTCACCGAGGCCGGGGAGTCCCAGGGAGAGCAGAATGGCGAGACTGCGACGGCGCGGCCGTCCGATCATGGTCATTAGAGGCGGCGACTCATGGAAAGAAGACTAATGCGTGTGACCGCTGCTGGCTAAACGTGCGCCGCACCCTAGATTCGGCCACGTGAAACCATGGACGAAGTTCTGCATCGCAGCCTGCTTCGTCGTGGCGGTCCCGCTCCAGGGCCAGATCCAGCAAACGCACAACCATCTCTACGATCGCTTCCAGTTCTCCCTGTCCGGGACCCAAGTCTGGCTCGGGTCCAACATGCGCGTGGACGCGAGCGACGGATCGCCCGGCACCGAATTCAGCTCCGACGACATCGGAGCCTCGAAGCGCACGTGGGAGCCGCGGTTCGCGCTGCGCTGGAAGCCGGGCCGGCGGCACGAGCTCGAGCTGGGTTACCTGTTCGCGCGCAGCAGTGGTTCGCGTGTACTCCGCGACACGATCTATTTCGCCGACACCAGCTTCGCGCGCGGGATGGAAGTGCATTCCAAGCTCAAGTCCGACCAGGGATTCCTCACGTATCGCTACGCCTTCCACGCCGCGCCGCGCAGCCAGATCGGTCTCGCGCTCGGCCTCGGCGCGCTGTTCGTCGACATCGGCTTACGCAATGCGGACACGGCCCTCGTGCCGATCTCTGTTTCCAGGGACGTGATCGGCCCCACGGGGTCGCTGGGCCTGTTCGGGCGCTGGCAGCTGGACGATCACTGGTATGTCGAAAGCGATGCGCGCGGCTTGTACGCGAAGATCGATCGCATCAGCGCCACCGTGTACGAGGCGGGCGCCGCCGGGCGCTACTTCACGTCGCGACACGTCGGCATTGAGCTGGGCTATGGACTGACATGGATCAAGGTCACACTTGACCCCCGCTCGGGCGGCGGCGGGTTCTCCGGCTTGCTCAGGTATTCCTTGCAGAACGCGCGACTGGCGGTCGTGCTGACGCAGTAGTTACAGCCGCCCGGCTTTTCGCAGCTCCCCACAAGTCACCGCATGCGGGTCGGTGCGCGTCGCATCGAGCGGTTGGCGCGCGTCTACACTCGCCGAATCGGCCGCCGTGCGCGCGGCCTGGTACGCGTGCTCGCAGTCGCGGCGTTCCAGCAGTTGCAGCGGCGCGCGCTGCATCTGCATGAACCAGAGCACGATGACCAGGACGATGAACAGGCCGATGATCTGCCCCGTCCATGTGCGCTGCTGAGGGCGCACCTCAGCCTACCACTGGAAGGTGATGGACGTCCGGACGACGTAACCTGAGTTCGACAGGTCGCGCGGCGCACCCGACCCTGCTCCGCTCACGGACGATTGGCTGAGATGCAGCACGGGCCCGGCGATCACGAGGGCGCTCCACTGCGCGCGCGGCGGCGCGAATCCGAGCGAAGGACCGACCATCAACTTGGCGCCTCCTTCGGCCTCATCGGATTCGACGAGTCCCTCGAGATCCTCGGCGACCGACTCGACACCAAGCCGGACCGTGCCGTTGACGGCATGCGAGAGCCCCAACGTCATGATCACGTCGACCGGGTCTCGTTGCTCCTGGCCGGAATCGCTGCTGAAGGGATGCTCGAGTCGCAAGTTCGCCGCCGCTTGCGTGTGCGCCCAGGTGTAGCCGAACACGAGCCGACCCAGCGCGACCGGCGTGCGGCTGTAGTCGTACATGCCACCGGCGCCGAGCGCGAGGGTCGCGCGGCCGCGGAGCGGAAGCCGGGCAAGGAGTTCGCCGCGGACGCTGGCGTCACTGCCTGTCGCGTCGTCGTGCGGAGCCCATCCTGCTTCGGCCATCAAGGTCAGCGCCCGGCGGAGCGGAACGAGCAGGCCGAGCCGCTGCTCAAAGTTCTCCGGTCCCAGGCCGTGGAAGACATCATGACCGTAGGCCAGGTCCGCGGAGAGGCGGTTCACCGTCGCGGCCGGCGCGTCAGGCAGCAGGGAGTACACGAAGGGTCGGGCTTGTGCTTCGGACCGGCTCGGCAGGTACATCAGGACCACGGTGGCCGCGCACGTAATCGGATATCGCTGCATCGTGGAAGGCCTCGCGACTCTAGGATTTAGAGAAAAATGTATCGTCGATTGCCTGCATGACGCCAACGCGCTGGGCAAAGCGGACGATGCTCGCGGCCAGGTCCGCGGTCGACGTCGCGATGTCCTGCCGCGTCGTGTCCAGCACCTCGAGCCCGAGCGCATCCGCCTGGCCGCGCAGGTAAGCGGCCCAACAATAGGTGTCACGCTGATCGAGCTCGGGCTGCCCGCGATCTTCGAGCAGGCGCCGCCGCCGCTCCTCATGATCACAGTCGATGAGCAGAATATGGAAAGCCCGCAGCCCGACCTCCCGCGCGGTCTGGATCATCAGCTGGGGTCGCTCCTGCCCGTCGACCACCAGGAGCGGCGGCGCACCCGCGGGCGGATGAGCGGCGAGCGCGATCCACTCCGTGCCGCGGCCCGGTGAGCCCTTCGCATCGACATGACCGGTCCAGAGCGCCGGGTAGTAGTCCGCCACGACGCGCTTGAGCAGCGTCGTCTTGCCCGCGCCGGGCGATCCGGTGATGAAGTACAGTGCGGTGGTCATACGTCCATGAGATCCTTGCCGACGATCACGGGGCCGCGAAAATGGACGCGCGCCGCGGCGACCCACATCTCGTCCGTGACCGCGGGATCGTCTGCCGGGACCAGGTGGGACAGGACGAGGAGCTTGACGCCGGCTTGCTGAGCGACACGGCCCGCGTCCTCGGCGGAGGTATGGCTGGCCAGCAGGTGTTGCTTCAGGCCCGGGTGGTTCGGGACGCGCGCCGCGAGGCGGTCCACTCCCGGCAGGTACATCGCCTCGTGCACCAGCACATCGGCGCCTTGCGCCAGCTGAATGAGGTTGTCGGAGGGAGCGGTATCGCCCGAGATCACGATCGAGCGATCGGGTGTATCGAAGCGATACGCCAGGGCCGGTTCCACGATCGGATGCGTCACCAACGTCGTCGACACCTTCACGCCGCCCTCGTTCAACACCGTCCCACCGCGCGTGAGCTCGTGGGGGTGGACGAGCGGAGCGAGCGGCGGATACGCCTCGTCCGCGATCCGCGTGTTGATGTCGTACGCGCTCATTTCCAGGAACAGCTTCGTGACCTTCTCGAGCGGCGGCGGACCCCACGTATCGAGTCGGGTGTCCAAACCCACGGCCCACGCCAGCTGGATGAGCGTCCCGTAGTCGGCGATGTGATCCGAATGGTGATGGGTAATGAAGATGTGGCGCAGCGTGGTGAGCGGAATCCCGGCGCCGGCGAGCAAGCGGGCAACGCCGTCGCCACAGTCCACGACGTAGGCGACATCATTCACCACGATGACCTGCGAAGCGGAGGCCCGATCTTTTCTGGGGCGTGGTCCCCCGCCGGTCCCGAGCAGAATCAGGCGAGTTCGGCTCTGCTGCCGGCCCCGCACCAGCGTCGGCCACGCCGAGCCGATGACCGCGGACGCGCTCGCTGCAACGAATGCGCGCCGATCCATCATGTACGCGGGCGTCCAAAAAACAAAATGTAGCCGTCCGCGTCCTTGAGCTCGAAGCCGCGCAAGCCATCGTCGGTATCCTGGAGCGGGACGAAAAATTCGACGTCGCGCGCGGAGAACTCGGCTGCCAGAGCGTCCGGATCGGGGACATTGACGTAGGCATCCCAGCGCGCGATGCCCTGCTTGATGTCGCGCGTGTAGTTCGGCACCGGATCGACGCCGACGTCCTTGAACATGATCATCGCCGCGCCGCGTTTGACGATGCCGAAGAAGATGTCGTCCGGTTCGGGGCCTTGAAACGTGATCTCGAAGCCGAGCCGATCGCGATAGAACGCGAGCGCGGCGGGCACGTTTTTGACAATGAAGAACGGCGCAATCCCGGAGACTGCGGCTTTCGCGGCCATTACCGCAGCGGGCCCATCACGAAGATCGTATTCCCGAATGGGTCGATCACGTCGAAGGTGCGCTTCCCCCAGTCTTCGTTCTTCGGCGGGCGTCGAATCTCGACTCGATCCCGCCACTCCGCGTAGTAGGCGTCGGTGTTTTCCACCTCGAATGAAACGCACGCCTCTCGGCCATGGCCGGACATCGGAGAATCGAGTGTCAGAGAGATGGCGCCGCGGTCCACGCCCAGGAGGCCGGCCTTGCCATCCTCGGTTGCCTCGAACCGAACCTTGAAACCGAGGCGATTGACGTAGAAGTCCTTGGCAATGCGGAGATCATCAGCGGGCAGGATTGGTATGGCTCGTTCCATATGCTCAGACCTTTGGCTCCCAGAGCTCGATCTTGTTGGAATCCGGGTCCATGATCCACGCAAACTTGCCGTTGTCGTGCGATTCGGGCCCTTGAATGATGTCGACACCGCCGGCACGTAGCTGCGCGAGCAGCCCGTCGAGGTTGTCGACGCGGTAGTTGATCATGAACGACGCGGTGCTGGGGCTGAACCACTTGCTGTCCTTCCCCGCGACATGCCAGACGGTCAGGCCTTTGTCCTCGGCCCGGTCGTCCGGCCATCGCAGGATGGCCCCGCCCCACTCTTCCAGTGTCAGCCCCAGGTGTTTTTGATACCAGGCGGCCAGTGGGGCGCCGTCTCCCCTGCTCTTGAAGAAGACGCCGCCGATTCCGGTGACTTTCGCCATTCAGTGCCTCCTAGAGCGGCCACATCCACAGTTAACTCGACGCGTGAACCACATGGAGCAACAGAAACAGCAACGGGGCTGCTCCTTGAATGAGCGCACCGCGCCACATCTGCGGTGCCGACGCCGCCAAAACGATGGCCGCGCCAAGCATAAACAGGCAATTCCAGCTCACCAGTAATAGCCCGGAACCGGGGTGTCCCACCAGAACCAGCGCGAGCCCCGCGAACGTGCCGACCGCCAGGAACAGATTGTAGAAGCCCTGATTGAACGCGAACAGTCGCGTCGTCTCCGCCTGCTCGGGGGTTTGGCGGAATCGGGCACGAACTTTCGCGGCGGTCCACCACAGGCTTTCCATACAGAAGATCAGGACGTGAACCGCGCCGGCGAGTAGCGCTACCAGGAGCATGACCGACAGCATCAAAGCCTCCGGATTCTCCGAGGGAGCCGTCACCGCGACACGCGGTGCACTTCCATCGTCCAGTAGTCTCTGATCCAGGTCCTGCCGCGATCGAACGTGGCATCGGCACGCCACAGAAACTTGTCCGGCTCGATCGCGAAGTACCTGAACCGGACCAGCATCGGCCCATACCACTCGATCAGCAAGCGGTCAGCTCCGGCGCTCCACATGAGTCCTGGTTGCCAGGCCCCGGCATTGGTATTGACGCCCTGCATCTCCCAGATCTTCCGTTCCTGGTTGTACACGCGGTACGTCCACGTCCCGGCGTCCCATGTCGACGACGCGTCGTCCGGCCGCCAGTGATCTTCGATCAGCACACCCTCGCCGCCCGTTTGCTTCCGCGTGAAAACCCAATGCCCGGTGAATGGAGGAGTGAATGCGCCGTCGCGACGCCGCGCCTGGAACGTGAACCGCCACGTACCGACGAGGAAGTCGTAGTCACCAGGCTGACTCTTGCCCGTGAGCGTGTCGGTGACGGCGAAATTGGCGCCCAAGGTATCCGGCAGCGCGATCGCGCGCGGCGCGGACTCCTGGTTCTGCGCGGATGCGACAGAGGCAGTAAGGACCGATATGAGCGTGGCGTGGAGTAGCTGACGCAGCATGTGACTGTCCTTTCTTAGGAGTGGCTACCTTCTCGGCTCATACCGCAGCGCCACCGCGCCCGAGCCGAGCTCGAGCCGGCCCACGAGCTTCAAGTCGACATGCTTCGAGAGCCCCGCGAACAACGTCGGCCCATGGCCCACCAGCCTGGGGTGCACGACGAACTCGTACTCATCGATCAAGCCGAGCTCCGCCAACGCCAGCGGGAGCTTCACGCCTCCCGTGAACAGGCCCTTCCCCGGCTCCCGCTTGAGCCGCTGCACGGCCGTGCCCAGATCCCCGCGCACGAGCTCCGCGTTCCAATCGACTTGGGGAAGGGTGCTCGACACGACGTACTTCTTGGCCGCGTCGATCGTCCGGGCGAAGGGTTCCGGTGACGGCGGCCGAAACGCGGCTTCCATCATTTGGTACGTTACCCGGCCAAAGAGGAGGGCATCGGCCTGCTCGATGTTCTGGACCGCGTGACGATGCAACTCATCGTCCGCGATCATGACTTGATGATCGCAGCACCCGTCCAACGTGACGTTGATGGAATACCGAAGGGGGCGCACGCCTCACCCTCCGGCGGGGCGACCACCAAAGCAGAGGACGTAGCCGTCGGGGTCTTCGACGCAGAAGTCTTTTGTGCCCCACGCGGTGGGCTCGAGCGGCCTGCTAATCGTGACCCCATTGGCCACGAATTGCGCGTAGAACGCCTCGATGCCGTCCACACCCGCCGCCGCGTCCAGATGCTCGTTTTCCCGTCGAAACCGGCGCTCCGGCTCGTTCTTGGGCGCTTCCTTCAGATGGAGCTCCAGGCCGTCCAAGTGGCCGATCGCGTAAAACCCATCCCAGGGTTCGCCGAATGCGAAACCGAGCTTCTCGTAGAATGCGATCGAGCGCCCCAGGTCATCCACCAGGAACTGGGGAGCCAACGATGTCACCCGGGGCTTCGTGTTTGCAATGGTCATCGCGTGTCGACTCCAATCGTGTTAGGCGATCAACGGCGCGGCTCCTCATAGAGCCCAAATTCATTGCCGACAGGATCTGCAAAAACGGCGAACGCGCCCATCCCCGTGCCAATCTCGGTACGAGGCGTCAGCACACGGCCACCGGCGGCCTGAATGCGTTTCAATGCATCGCTAATCGCGTCTACCATGATATAGGTTCGTGTCCGCTCGTCGGGCGTGCGATCGCTTTCCTTGACCCACGTGCCGCTGACACCAGCGGGGTCATCGAAGGCGAGCTCGCCATCGCCTCGCTTCCTGACCTTCCAGCCAAAAATACTGCTATAGAACTCGGCAGACGCTTCCGCCGTCTTCGCTGGTATTTCCAGATAGCAGATCTTGCCGTGCGACATGAACGTCTCCAGGCAGAGATGCGAGATGACTCAGGGTGCACCGCTGGCTTGAACACAACGAGCCCCGAGGTCGATGACTTTCTTTCCCGTTGATACGTTCACTACATGCGCGATGCACGCGGCGATCAGCTGCGGATCGTCTTTCGGAATGTCATGCCCGCTCGTCGAATCCCGAATCAGGCGCGCCTGGCTCGAGAGCGCCGTCAGGTCGGCCAGTTGCGCACGACGTTCCGCGCGAAGCTGAACCCACAGCTCCGGGGACACACCGGGCGGGGGGTCTTCTCTGCCTGCTGCCAGAACGACGAGCGGCTTGTCGCCGAGCATGCGTGGCTTGACGAGGCGCGCATCATGAAATGCCTGAAACTCCTCACCCCAATAATCCCGCGCGGGATCGTAAAAGGACATCGTGGTGTCGCCCGGTGAGCGGGGCCGCGGCGGCGGCACGCTCCGCCCTTCGCTCTGTTCGCGGACGCGCAGCCACGCGCCTTGTTTCACGTAATAGAGCCGGCTCTCCTCGTGCGCAGGATCCACGAGCACCATTCCGACCACCTCGCTGCCATACAGTGCTGCATACCGCCGTGCGAGCAGCCCGCCGTACGAGTGTCCGACCATGACGTACGGGCCCGAGATGGCAGCGGCTCTGAGCAGCGAGTGCAGCTCGAAGACCTCCTGCGTGATGGTCCGTGGACCGGGTCCGGGCTCACTCCAACCCCACCCTGCTCGATCATACGCGCAGGTCCGGATATCCGGGAGCGCTTGCTGCACGGCGGACCACGCAGTTGAGAATGCCCCTGCCCCGGCATCGAGAATGACGGTGGGTGCGCCGGCGGACGCAGGACGGGTGCAGAAAAGGTGAAGGCGATAGCCCCCCACGTCGATCAAGACTCCGGGGGCCGGACCGGATGGCCGGGTCTGACCCGCGAGGGGCGGGGACACGGACACGTACGCAATCCAGGCGATCAGCAGCGTCGCGCGTCGCGCTATGTGCGAGAGCATTACCACACGCCGGGCACGAGTCTCTTGGTCTTTCCCATGTACGCCGCGTAGTCCGCGCCGAATTGTTCGAGCATCATCCTCTCCTCCGCGCGGACACGAAGTGAATAGAGAATCCCGAAGGTGACCAAGTACGAGGGGCCGGCAATCCAGTTGGGGAGCGCCAGCAGCTGCCCGATGGCGTAGAGGAAGAGCGACGCGTACATCGGATGGCGGATGCGGCGGTAGACGCCCTGGGTGATGAGGGAGTGGTTCTCCCGCAGCTGCAGCGTGATCGACCAGTTCGTGCCGAGGTCAGCGTGGGATCGGTGGAACAGCCACAGCCCGGCGACGAAGCAGACGATGCCGGCAACGAACGGCACCGGGCGAAGCGGATAATCCGCGAGCGAGAAGAGCGGCGATGCGATCCAGATGAGCGGCACGAAGAAGCCAAGCATCGCGATGATCAGCAGGAGGACTTCGAGCCGGCCCTTTCGGTTCTTCATCACCTTGACGCGGCGGCTCCGCCCGCCGTGCGGGGCGCGGATGGCCACCATCACGATGCTGGCCGCGAGAATCACCGCCTTCGCGATCCCGGGATTTACCGGCTCGCGCCAGGCTACATCGTACACGAGGACCGAAGCCAGGCAACGACGGTTCGTGCGAGAGCGACGCGTCGGTCAGAGAACGAGTGGTCGGTGCGCCACGCGAGTGCCGTTACCCGCCGTGCCCCGACCCGATCGAGGGCGGTGACAAGGCTGTCCTGATCCGCCTTGAAAGCGGCGCTAACGAGCAGGATCGGGCGGTCGCTCAGCGCTCGCGCGTAGGCAGTCACGTCCCAGGCCTCCGCGTTGGCTTTCATCTCGGCGACGAGTCCCGCACCGCGGGATTCCGCCCGATACGGAGCCCCGGGCGCGGTGAGCGAATCGTCGGCGGCCACGCGCGCGGAGTCCACCGCGCGGTCTTGCCGGAGCACGCGTCCGTACGCGCCGATGTTCCTCGAGTCGAGCGCGCCGACGCAACTGACGCGCGAGTCCGCGGCGGCCGTCATGAGCGCCAACCATCCGCCCATGCTGTGGCCCACCAGCGCGACTCGAGACGAGTCGATGCGAAACTGCCTCGCGGTCGCGCCGGAGCGAACCCAGGCCAACGCCACGCGAACGTCTTCGAGCGCGTGAGTGCGCGAGAACGTGCCGCCGCTTCCCCAATTGCCTCGGTAGTCGAAAAAGAGCACGGTGTACCCCGCGCGCCGGACCGCCTGGGCGAGGTCGAGGTTGCGCTCGTAGCCAGGATTCCCGTGCAGCAGCAGGACCGCTGGATGCGGTCCCGGTCCGGCCGCGACGTACAGCAGGCCGTTGAGCCGGTCGCCTCCACTCTCGAACGCGATCTCCGCCATCCGGGCGGGGTAGGCGGAATCGCCGGCGGGTGGATCCATCGTGGCTGGGTCGGAGAGTTCCGCGGACCTCACAGGTGGGCTCACGGTCGCCCCCGTCCCACCGCCGGACGCGGGGCAGCCCAAGGCGGCCACTAGCAAGAAGAGCACGCCGCTCGGCCGCAACGCCGGGAGATACAGAGGAGTCCTCCGGTGGGGCACGTGGTGGGTTTTCACAAATAGAAGACTACCACAGCAGGACGGCGCCGCCACCTTCAGCCGCTTGTGAGGCAGCGCCGAATCAAGGCCCCCTGGCGGGTTCCCACGCCGTCATGAAGGCTATCGGCGGGATCATCGCAACGCACGACGTGTCGGGCTGTCGCGACGGGTCTGCGAAAAACTTAGTGACGATGGCCGCGTGACATGCAGCAGGCCGCGTGTCGTGGGCCTCATCCGGGAACTCGACCATGTAGACCCGGCTGAGCGCGCGCGCGATGCGCTGAGCCTGCTCGGTCGGCGTTCGGTCGTCGAAGTAGCCGGTCAGAATCAGGGTGGGGATGTCGCTGCGCACCGGCACCGGCATGGCGTCATCGCGCAAGTGTGGTATCCATTCCTCACAGGCGTCGTCGGAGTCACGCCGAAACGGCGGTCGTGCGACTGCGCTGACGGAGTCGCGCGTCCTCCGATAGGCACTGCCAGAAGTCGCGTGATCGGCACAGTTCACGAGTGACCGCAGCGCCCGGTCCGGAGCGGTCCCGGAGCCGTCGCCCACGATCTCACGGGCGGCTCGCATTCGGTCTCCGACGCGCAGCTCATGGAGGAGCAGCGGAAGACGGCGCACCGTCATGCGTGGACGGATGAGCAGGCGCTCGCGAACATTGTCGACGAAGCGTTTGCCGTCGAGCCACACCGTGTCGCGTCCACCATTCGCGCGTTCGACGATCACCGGGACTGGGGCGGTCGTCAGCGTGTCGTAGACGGCATAGAAATCCTCTTCGACGTTCGGGAACGCGGCGTGACACGACGGCTGCTCTGCGCAGGCGCGGAACACCCGCTCCAGGGCGCGTTGCGTGGCCAGCGGTTGTTCTGCCTGGGAGCTGAAGCCGCGGGCGGTCGGACTCGCCAGCACGACCGCGCGGATTGCTCGGCCATCGCGCGCCATGGCCTCCTGAGCGAGCCGTGCGCCGTACGACACGGCGTGGATGTCCCACGACGCGTAGCCGAGGGTGCGACGGAG
>Ga0134127_10002834_pt1 | contig 12419 bp, 8 predicted proteins | sample KB31753_FD_96459 | JGI IMG/M metagenome (GOLD analysis project Ga0134127, IMG submission 96459) | Terrestrial soil microbial communities with excess Nitrogen fertilizer from Kellogg Biological Station, Michigan, USA - KB3-175-3 | ecosystem: Environmental > Terrestrial > Soil > Unclassified ...
CGACGACAAGCTGGTGGTATTCGGTTCAGGCGAGGAGGTGCAGCTGGATTTCGATCCGTCGAAACTGCCGCCGGTTCCCGCTGGCTGGACGCGCGATTACTTCTTCATGGCCAATGGGTATGAAAAAGATATGGACTTCTATGCCGCTGACGGGAGCACGGTCGAGCCGCTGCCTTTCCGGAACATGGGGACATATCCGCACCCTGGGAAGGCATTCCCACAGGATGCTGCGCATCGGGATTACATGTTGAAGTACAACACGCGCTTTGTATCGGGGAACGAGCCGCGGGGATACTCGTACGAGTATCGTAAATAGCCGACTTCGGTGTGCCGTCCCTCCGGGACTCGGGTTCTCTTTGCGATCGCTACCCAGGGCTTACGCCCTGGGCTAAGCTATGCCGCTCCTCCGGAGCTGCTGAAGTTGCGGGCACATGAAGCAGTGGTGTCTTTACACATCAGTTAAGAACGAGCACCAAACGCAAGCAGCCGGTCGTACCTGACGCAAGAATGCGGCATCCGGTTTGAGGGTCGCGTTTGAAAGGTAAGTTCTTCGCCCACCCCGCATAAATCGTACAAAAGTAGGGCACCCCGATATTCATTTATAATCAATTTTCCGCTGACATCTGGAGTTTCCAACACCATGATTCGTTTCATGCAAACCTCGGCGACGTTCAAGAAGTATGCGTTGACCGCCATCCTTCTTGTGATCTGCGTCGCTATGACCTGGTATCTCGTGCCCGCGTTCACCGGGCAAGGGATGGGGATCACCACTAACAACAGCGTGGTTGCCACCGTGGCCGGCCAGGAAGTGACGCCTGAGGCCGTCCGCAAAGAGGCCCAGCGCCAACTGGAACAACAGTTTGGAGGCAAAGCTAACGCCCAGGCCCGTGCCTTGTTGCCGTTTTTTGCAAATCGCGCGGCGCAGAGCTTAATTGAGCAGAAAGTGCTGCTCGTGGAGGCCAACCGGCTGGGACTCCGTGCGACCGACGAGGACGTCAGGGATTTCCTCCAGCACCAACTCGGCTCCGAGCTATTCCCGGGCGGGAAATTCGTGGGCGAAGCCGCGTATGAGGACTTCGCGTCTGCTCGTGGATTCACGGTTGTCCAGCTCGAACAGGTCATCAAAGACCAGATCCGCCTCCAAAAGCTGGAGGCTCTGATCACTGGTCCTGCGAGCGTCACCGACTCCGAGGTGCGGCAAGCTTTCGAGAAGCAAAACACCAAGGTCAAGTTCGACTATGCCGTCATTAAGAAAGACGACATTCTGAAGTCGTTGCATCCGACCGACGCTGAGCTCCAGGCCTACTACGATCGCAACAAGCAGACTTACGTCAATTCCATTCCTGAGAAGCGTCAGCTCAAATACGTAGTTCTCGACAACGCCAGAATGCTAGCCCAGACCCAGGTCACCCAGCAGGACCTCGAGGCATACTACGATCAGCATCGGGATGAGTATCGCGTTCCCGAGCAAGTGAATGTGCGTCACATCCTGATTAAGACGCCGCTGCCTGGCGCCGATGGCAAATTGGATCAGAAGGCTATGGATGCGGCTCAGGCAAAAGCTGAAGACGTGCTGAAGCAGGTGAAGGCGGGCGGAAACTTTGCCGAGCTGGCAAAGAAGTATTCCGACGATCCCGGAAGCGCAAAAGAAGGCGGATCGCTGGGATGGATCGGTCGCGGCCGCACGGTTCCCGAATTTGAAAAAGCAGCTTTTTCGCTGCCCAAGGGCGGAACCAGTGATCTGGTGAAGAGCAGTTACGGCTTCCACATCATCCATGTGGACGATAAGCAAGACACTCACATGAAGTCGCAGGCCGAGGTGAAGGATCAGATCGAACCGATCATCAAGCAGCAGAAAGCGGCACAGGCAGCACAAAAGGCAGCCGATGATCTGGTTTCGCAAGCTCGCAGTGAAGGTTTGGAGAAGGCAGCGGCAGCGAAGGGGCTGCAAGTGATCACCACCGATTTCGTGACCAGCCATGACACGCTGCCGGGTATTGGCAATGACCAGCAATTTATGGCCGCCGCCTTCGCTCAGGAAAAGGGTGCGCCGCCAGATCTTGCCGGGCTACATTCTGGCTTCGCGGTTTACCAGGTATTGGCGGTCAAGCCACCGGCGACACCAACCTTTGCCGAGATCCGCGATCGCGTGGAAACCGAGTTTAAGAATGAGCGCGCGGGCCAGTTGCTGACGCAAAAGACTCAGGAACTCTCCGATCGAGCCAAGGCCGATCACGATTTGAAGAAGGCGGCCAAGGAAGCCGGTGCTCAGGTAAAGAGCAGCGATTTTGTTGCTCCGGATGGTCAGGTCCCAGATATCGGCTCGATGACCGGGCCGGCTTCGGTCGCGTTCACACTCAAGCCTGGCGAAATCAGTGGGCCTATAGACAACGGGAACACTGGAGCTGTCCTCTCAGTGGTGGACCGGCAGGCGCCTACTGATCAGGACTTTGCGGCCAAGAAAGATGGCATCCGCGAAAACCTGATTCAGCAAAAACAGCAGGTTCTTTTTGGAATCTTTTTGTCGAGCTTGCACGACAAGATGCAGAAATCCGGGGAAATCAAAATCAACCAGAAAGAATTGGACCTGCTGACCAAGGCAAGGAGCGAGGAAGAGTAAAAACGAGTGGCTAGTAGCTAGTTGCTGGTGACTAGTTGCTGCGTACGAGGAGTTTTGATCGCATTTAAAATACCCCACAGCAAACTAGCCACTCATCACTAGCCACTTCGTATGACTTTCCCCCGCCTGACTGGAATTCTTCTTCATCCGATTTCCCTGCCGTCGGTTGGCGGCATCGGCGATCTCGGCCCCGCGGCTTACGAGTTCATCGATTTTCTTGCGCATGGCAAGCAGGGGCTGTGGCAGGTGCTGCCGCTCAATCCACCCGCGAACGGTAATTCTCCGTATTCTTCCACGTCGGCCTTCGCCGGGAACCCTCAACTCATCAGCGTGGAGCGGCTGGCAAAGGCGGGCTGGGTGGATTCAACTGCATTGTCCGGACTGACTCGTGATGTCGGCCCCATTGATTACGAGCGCGTCAACCAGGAAAAGCTTCCACTGCTTCACCTGGCCGCTGTGAACTTTCTGAACCGGCATAGCTCAGATGCTCGCCAGCACTTCGATGCTTTCTGCATCGAGAACGAATGGTGGCTGGAAGACTTCGTCGTATTCGATCTTTTGCGCGAGCGGCACGGAGGGGATTGGAGTAAGTGGCCTGCGCAGTTCGCGCGCCGGGATCCGGCGGCATTGCATGAATTGCGGCAGAATGCGAGTCCTGAGCTGTCGATGCGGCGGGTTTTGCAGTTTTTTTTCTGGGAGCAGTGGCACGCGATTCGAAATTACTGCGCGCAAAAATCGATCAAGGTGGTCGGCGATATCGCGATCTTTGTTGATTACGACAGCGCCGACGTGTGGGCGCATCGCGATCTGTTCCGCCTGCGCGAGGACGATTTGCAGCCGGAGGTGGTTTCAGGCGTTCCGCCAGACTACTTCAGCGCTACCGGCCAGCGATGGGGCAATCCTTTGTACAACTGGGAGAAGCTTCGTTCGACTGGCTATCGTTGGTGGGTGCAGCGGCTGCGCTGGGCGACGCAGACGTGCGATTTTATCCGGCTCGATCATTTCCGCGGCTTCGCGCAGTTCTGGGAGATCCCCGCGAGCGAACCGAACGCGATCCACGGACGTTGGGTGGACGGCCCCGGCGACGAATTGTTCAACAAGATCAAAGAGGAGTTGGGCGGACTTCCCTTCTTCGCCGAGGACCTGGGCTTCATCACGCCGGATGTTGTTGCCCTGCGCGATCGGCATGACATTCCCGGCATGGCGGTCCTGCAATTTGCCTTTGGAGATGTGGGAGCTCATGCGTACCTTCCGCATCGTGTGCCGCAGAATCGCGTGATCTACAGCGGCACCCATGACAACGACACGAGCCTCGGCTGGTGGCGCGCGCTCGGCGAAATGGAACGACGCGCAGTGCAGGCGTTAATTGGTGAATGCGGAGATGGGCCAAATTGGGGACTCATTCGGCTCGCGCAGAGTTCGCCGGCTGCGTTTTCGATTGTTCCTCTGCAGGATGTTCTGGGCTTGGGATCGGAAGCCCGGTTGAACACGCCCAGCACGCATGTTGGCAATTATCACTGGCGCTGCCAACCCGACGCACTAAAGCCGGCTCTCGCGCAAAAACTAGCTGCTCTGGCAGAAGTGACCGACAGATTGCCGCAAGCAGCCGGCACGATTTCAGCTGAGCATTTTCACGCTTGAACCGGTGGCCCTGCCCAAGGTCCGCGCTCTCGCTCTAAAAGTTCTGCAACACAGAGTGCCACTTCCTCCTGCCACGGCTGTGTCACGATTTGGACTGCGATCGGCAAGCCATCATTCGACTTCGACATGGGCAGCACTGCGCTGGGCATGCCGAGGAGATTGAACCATTCGCAGTAACTCCAAGCATCCAGATAGTGGACTGCTCGTCCGTCGATTTCCCAATTGCGCTCGCCGTGCTTGAACGCGGGAACGGAAGCAACCGGGCAGAGCAACACCGGAAATTGCTGCATCTGTTCAAAAACAAGCATGCGCACCATGTCGCGCTGGATCCAACTGTTAAGCAGAGACTGGGCGGTGTGAGGTGGTTCCTGCGCGACCCAGTCGTTAAATTCTTTGAGAATGCGGCTGAGTTCGCCCTCGCGGCCCTTCAAGACGGGTCCGAGCAACATTGCGCCGGCGATACCAAAAAAGTTCCACCAGAGTTCGCGGGCTTTGTCGAGGCCATCCGGGCAAAATCGCTCGACTTCGAATCCAGCTTTTTGCAGCAGGTCGGCGGCTTTGCGAACCGCAGAGCGAGTCTCTGGCGTCACAGGCGTGCGGCCATCATCTTCGAAGTAACCGATGCGCGGCTTGGCGGATGTGCTCTTAAGTGGCCATTCCGGCCAGCGAATGGGAACCGGCGTTGCGGAGGGATCGCCGATGTCGGGGCCTTGCAGCACTTCAAAAAACAATTTCAGATCGCTGATGGTGCGCGTCATTGGCCCGACGACTCCGAGCAACGCGAATGGCCCCACCGATTGTGGATAGTGGCCAGTCGCCGGAATTCGTCCCGGCGTGGGCTTCAGTCCGCAAGTTCCGCAGAAGTGCGCCGGCACGCGTACCGATCCGCCGCCATCGCTACCTACGCCACCGACCGAGCATCCTGAGGCAATAGCTGCAGCCTCACCGCCGCTGGATCCGCCGCTGGTACGCGACAGATCCCACGGATTGTTGGTCCGACCATAGAGCAAATTGTCCGTTTCCCACGCCATCAGAAATTCCGGCGTGTTGGTTGTGCCAAGCACAATTGCGCCCGCCGCACGCAACCGCTGCACCAGGGGCGCATCGACTTGCGCAACATGTCCGACACGAAGCTTGGTTCCGGCTTCACAGCGCATTCCCGCAACTTCGATGGAACTCTTAATGCTTACAGGAATGCCGTGCAGAGGACCGATTTCTTCGCCAGAGCGAATGGTTTCCTCGGCTAAGCGCGCGGACTGCAAAGCGCGTTCGGCATCGACCTGCACAAACGCATTCAGCTTGGGATTGAGGCGCTCAATTTGCCCGAGATGCGCCTTGACAAGTTCAACCGGAGAGATGCTCCGCTGGCGAACGAGTTCCGCGATCTGAATCGCGGAGAGAGACGTTAGTTCAGAGACAGTCAACAAGCGAGTCTAGCAGAACCAGGCGTCAGGCTTTAGGTTTCAGGTTTCCAGGTTTCAGGTTTCAGGTTTTAGGAAGGCAGAGCCCTGATGCCTGGCTTAGTGCGCCCCGGCAGTCGCTCGCCGGCTCTTTGCAGGTTCCATTAAAACGCGCACCGCGTCCGATTTCTTTGCATGATGCTTGCGCAACCAGGCTTGCAGATCGCGACGGCACGCTACCGGAATGTCGGTAAAGAACAAGCCCGCACGCCCGGCTTTGTCGGACCAGATAAAATCGCCGGTGGCTTTTACGACGTTCGTGGTGCCGGGCAGCAAGAATCGCAATGGTACTCCGCGGACCGGCATGAGCGGCTCTGCTGCTTGAATGGAAATTCCCTGCTCGGTGAGGTCCTGCACCAACGCAGGAATGGTGCCTCCGGGCAATTGCAAATACGCGAGTGTCTCACTGCGTTGCCGAGATGAGCGTCGGCGGTCTTTCTGCATAAATGATTCAGCCGCCCGAAACGAGTGCAGTACCTGGAGAAGATCCAACGGCTTGTACAAGACAAAATTCCCACCAGCCTGGAACACTGACGCTATGGAAGTTCCGTTGCCGATCATCCCGAACAGGACGGGCTTCAACTTCGCCGGCATGACCCGTGCCGCCCTCGCGACCTCAATCGCATGGGGCAGATCGAAGTCGACCACCAGCGCTGAATAATGCCCGGCTGCGATCCGCTCGAGAGTTTCGGAAGGAGATAAGGACACTTGGTACTCCACTCCCAATTCGGCGAATGCCGTAACTAGCGCCTTAATTGCACTCGTGTTTCGGGACATTACCAGCGCGTTCATTTTCATGAGGGCAGATTAGATGCCGCCGCCGTACCGGTAAAGGTAACAGCTGTAATCCTGTCGAGGTTACTGGAATGGGCGGCCAACATGCTGAAAACGCTTGACAGAAAAGGCCGCCAGTAGCGGCCTTTGAGGCGTAAAGGGAACCCCCGGGCTATGCAGCTCGGCGCGTGCGTTCTTCGTTGGATTGTCGTTTTTCCGCGAACAGCTCAATCATCTCCCGATTAAAAGCCGGGATGTCTGAGGGCTGGCGGCTGCTGACCCAATTGCGATCCCGCACGACCTCTTCATCTCTCCAATTGGCTCCCGCGTTCCGCAGATCGTCCTGGATGGTGTGATACCTGGTCATGGTTCGCCCACGTACGCAGCCGGCAGAGACCAGGAGCCACGGCGCGTGACAGATAAAGGCAATGGGCTTGCCCTGCCGATCCATTTCGCGTACGAACTCCTGCGCGTGGGGCTGGACGCGCAAGGTGTCAGCATTCAGAGCGCCTCCGGGAAGCAGCACCGCGTCAAACTGGGTAGGATCCGCTTGCGTCAAGCTCTTATCCACTTTGAAGGTGTCGGCCTTATCATGATGTTTAAACGATTGAATCGAACCCTCCTTTGGAGAGAACAGGGTGGTTTTGGCTCCTGCCTCTTCAAGAGCCTTTCGTGGTTCCCGCAGTTCTGCGTCTTCAACTCCGTCGGTCGACAGAACAGCTACACGCATTCCTTCTAACCTTTTATTGTTCACAGTATGCCTCCGTGTGTGTCTCCCATTCTCACGAATATCCCATGCTGGTTGGATCGGGGAAACACTGTATCTGAAAGGCGCGGCTGCCCGGGTTTTTAACGTGCTGGCGGGGCCGATTCTGCCGACGCTCGTTCGAATTCCCCGAGCCTCTGCTGCGCGTCTTTCGATTCATGAGAATCCGGCGACAAGCGCAAGTAACTCTGCATGTGCTGGACCGCCTCCGAATAGTTCTTCTTTGAGCCAAGTATCAGCGCATACAGATACTCCAGTTGGGGGATGCGATGCGCGGTATCCAATCTAAGTCCCCGTTCCGCACTGCTTTCAGCTCGCGCCAAATTATTCGAATTGTAGTTCGCGACAGAGTCGAGAAACCAAAATGCCGCCGACGACTCTGGCGCAAGGTCGACAATGTTTCCGGTTGTTCGCGTCAGCGCTTTCCAATCCTGATTGGCTGCCTGGAGATGTGCCAGTTCAACGTACGCCGGCAGTAATCTCGAGTCCTGCGTGGTTGCGCTGACAAACGATTGTTGGGCATCGTTGACGTTGTTCTGCTGAAGTTGCGCGCGTCCGAGCTCAAGCCACGCCAGGGCATACCGCGGATATACCTGAATGGCTCTGCGGAAGGAATCGCAGGCAGCCGCCCACTTTCCTTTTTTGGCCTGATCTTGCCCTTTGGCAAAGTCCTTTTTTGCTTTACTTGGAGCCGCCAGCGAGGAAACACTCACAATTGCGTTAGCGCCCGGCACATTCACGATTGGCGACATGGTGATCGTGCCGACTGCAACTACACCGCTTTGATTGCCCTGCAAATTCAGCGCAGTGGATTGATATCCAGGAGCCTCTGCACGCAGGGTACAAGCAGCCCACTCTGTACTAGCGTGGCCTCCCCCCCAGGCCGCATTATCAGGGGAATTGGCGCTGTTTAGCATGAGCATGAAACGTCCCTTGGAATCAACGTTCGTGCGCGCCCGGTCACCGAAGCCGCAATCAAGCACCACGACGGTATCCTTCATAACGTTGGCCCCACCCTCGACTGACACTGTCCCAGAGAACGCGACCGGCTGTGCATCCAGCGGATTCATTTCGGAGGATTGCGCGCGGACCGGGCGATTGTCCGTAGGAAAGTTTTGAGCGTGGGTGTTGGCGGAGAGAACGTACAAGCTGGAGAGTAGCGCAACGAGCAACCGCACCTTCATGACTTCTTACCTTGCGAACAAGCTGGTTTTCAGATGGGAAAGCGCGCGTGCTTATAACAAGAAAAAAACAGCAAAGATGCGAAAAGAAATTCGTAGGTTCCCCCCTTGAAAGCTGTAGTGGACAGTGCACGCGTGACGCTAAGGTCAATCACTTAGGCGAGTAATGTTCCAAATAAAGCAGCTGCAATCCGGAACAGTTCGAATAAAATGAGTTCACATTCGGCGTTGCGGGGTGTTGGGCCTGCAACGTTTTTGTGGTGCCGGTTGTCCCGTTCATTTGCGAAGAAACCCGTTCTGATTCGTGTGCTCTCCGAATCGAGGAGTTGCTGGCCACACCTTCTTGGGATTGCCGGGCTCAGCATTATTTCCCTCCCACTCACGCTCCTTTATCCCTTGCCTTTGAAGGTGGTTGTCGACAGTGTGCTGGGGACTCAACCACTGCCACCCTGGCTCATACACGCGGTACCGTGGCTGCGTGGAAGAAGTGCTTCCCTCGAAGCTGCAATTGGGATCCTTCTCGGAATCGCGCTATTCGTAAGCTTGCAGAGCCTGGCAGCGTGGTGGCTGCAAACCTATACCGGAGAGAAGCTGGTGTGGGATTTTCGCGCCCGGCTGCTGAATCATGTGCAGCGACTTCCGCTGATGTTTCACGACCGCTATGGGGCCACAGATTCGGTTTATCGCATTCAGCACGATGCGCCGTCGATTCAGTACGTCACGATCCAAGGCCTCGTACCGCTGATGACCGCTGTTTTCACGCTCGTCGCCATGATCGTGGTCACCGCGCGCATGGATGTGATACTCGCTCTTATCGCCCTAACCATCACGCCGGCATTGTTTCTTCTTTCGCTTGGTTGCAGCCGGATTGTTCGTAAACGCTCTGAGACCATCAAGAACCTGGACAGCTCTGCTCTCGCAGTCATCCAGGAGGTAATTGGTTCAATCCGGGTAATCAAGGCCTTTGGACAAGAAAATCGCGAGCACGATCGTTTTGTCAGGCGGTCGGCAAAGCGAATGTCGCAGCAGGTACGGCTTTCGATTCAGCAGGCCGCGTTCAATGTGCTGATCGGACTGACGATCGCCTTCGGAACTGCCGCGGCCTTGTATTTTGGCGTGCGACATGTTCGCGCAGGAACACTGACGATCGGTTCCCTGTTGATGATCATGGCGTACATTGCCCAGATTTATCAACCGCTGCAAACGTTGACGGGGAAAGTGACTGACCTGCAGGTCTGGCTGGCAAGTCTCGATCGAACCTTCGCACTTCTCGATCAACAGCCGGAGATTGCGGAACGGCCCGGGGCGCACAGAATTGCTGCAGCAAGAGGAGCATTCGAATTCCGCAATGTCAGCTTTGCCTATGACGAAAGTGGACGCGGACTGCAGGACCTCTCGTTCCATATTCCTGCCGGCACGCGCGTCGGGATCGTGGGCGCAACCGGCGCTGGGAAAACAACGCTGCTCAATTTGCTGATGCGCTTCTACGATCCCAGTGCTGGAGAAGTCCTTCTCGACGGCCAAGATATTCGCGAGTATCGAATCGCAGATCTGCGAAAGCAATACGCGGTCGTGCTGCAGGAACCGGTGCTCTTTGCCTCCAGCATCGCAGAGAACATCGCCTACGGAAAACCCGATGCCAGCGACGAAGAAATTACTGCTGCTGCGACCGCGGCTGCTTCCCACGATTTCATTCTGAATTTGCCTGAGGGTTATGACACGCAAGTCGGTGAGCGTGGATCACGGTTGTCCGGAGGCGAACGTCAACGCATTTCACTGGCGCGAGCATTTCTCCGCAACAGCCCGATTCTGATTCTCGATGAACCGACGAGTTCGGTCGACGTCCACACCGAAGCAGCCATCATGGAAGCCACGGAACGGCTGATTTCCGGCCGTACGACTTTCATGATTGCCCACCGTCTGAGCACGTTGAAAACCTGCGACCTTATCCTGGTCCTTGACCAGGGCCGCCTTGTCGAAATCAAGGAGTGTGCGCCGGAAGCATGGATGAAAACGGCAGCGACCTAGGCACCGCATCTGGCGCGCGAAGAACGCCGTAAAACAAGAGCGCATCGGTCCTGCCTGCGCGGCCTCGTACCCGACTATTCCTGTACGGATTTGACTAGATTTCTCGGACGATCTACGTCCAGCCCTTTTCTGGTAGCGACATGGTAGGCGAACAGCTGCAGCGGGATAATCTCGAGGATTGGCGCAAGCAGTTCCGGCGCGCGCGGGATGAAGATGGTGTGGTCCGCGATCTCAGAGATTTCAGTGTCGCCTTCCGTGGCGAGCGCGATGACCCTTGCTGATTGCTTTTTGAATCCGAGCACGTCAGAAACGCTTTTCTTATACCTAGTAACCGAGCCTGGATCGTTCTGATCGCAAGTGGCGATTATGACCACGGGAAGATTCTCGTCGATCAACGCGTTGGGCCCATGCTTGGTCTCGCCGGCCGGATATCCCTCGGCGTGGACATACGAAACTTCCTTCAACTTCAAGGCGCCGTCCATCGCGATGGGAAAGTGCACGGCGCGGCCGAGGAACAAGAAATCTTCGAAGCCACGGAACTGATCGGCGAGACGGCGGCATTGGTCGGCACAGCGAAGAACGGTGTCCGCTTTCTCCGGCAACGCTAGCAATTCTTCAATCCAACCACGCAGGGCTTCGCGCGACAGGCTGCCACGGACCTGTCCCAGGTAAGTAGACAGCAGGAACAACACTGCCATCTGCGCGGTAAAGGCCTTGGTAGAGGCGATGCTGATCTCCGGACCGGCGTGAGTGTAGAGAACTCCGTCGGCCTCTTTAGCGACCGTCGACTTCATAACGTTGGTGACTGCGATGGTGCGGGAACCTTTTCGCCGCGCGAGTCGCTGCGCCGCTAGTGTGTCGGAGGTTTCGCCGGATTGCGTAATGACAATTGTGACTTCTTCCGGTCCGATCGGAGGATTTCGGTACTCGTACTCGCTGGCGTAGTCAACGTCGGCGAAGAGGTGCAGCAAATCCTGGAACATGTACTGGCCGGCCATTCCCGCATGGCGACTTGTTCCGGAAGCAACGATGTTGATACGTCGCAAGGCGCGGAGTTCCTCGGACGAAATGCGAATCTCATTTGCGATCCGGATTTCCGCTTCGGCCAAGGAAACTCGAGAGACGACAGCATCCTTCAGCGCCTGAGGCTGCTCGAAAATCTCTTTGAGCATGAAGTGGGGGAAACCGTCTTTTTCAGACACATCTGCTCCTGTGCTATATAGCATAGCCGAATAACTACCTACTTGTAAATGGGCCTGCCAGGTGATGCTATATAGCTTCAGGGGAGTTCGGAATTTTGCAGGGCTGCAGTTTCGAGCGCTGTTTTACGAGAGCTACTAAAGCCCGGGTTCGGAGCCGGAGATGAAGTAGGCTTCTGCCGCCTGCATCAGTGCGGCGCGATCAAGTTTGGGCTTTTGCTGCGCGTAACGGGCGGTCCACATGATCTGGTTTATCAGATCGCGCGGATAGCAAGGGCGGAGGGGCTCCTTGTACTGATTCTGCAAAACCGACATCAGTTCGTCCACAACCGCTGCGTCGTAGCTGAGGCCTGATGCGACACAAACACGACGAAAGATTTCGGCAAACTGCTGTTCTGTCGCCATGCCGACGTGGACCTTGGTCTGAATTCTGCGTAGAAACGCAGCATCGGCCAGATGAGACGGATCCATGTTGGTGGCGAACACGACGAAGAGTTCGAATGGAACTTCGATCTTCTTGCCGCCGACCAGTGTCAGGAAATCGAACCGCCGATCCAGCGGAACGACCCAGCGGTTGAGCAGTTCCTCAGGGCGCACACGCTGGCGTCCGAAATCGTCGATGATCAGGACTCCATTATTAGCCTTCATTTGTCCGGGCGCTGCGTAGAATTTCGTCACCGGGTTGAACTGCAGGTCGAGCATCTCGATGGTGAGCTCACCACCGACAACTACTTTTGGTCGCTCGCAGTA
>Ga0134127_10002835_pt1 | contig 12418 bp, 13 predicted proteins | sample KB31753_FD_96459 | JGI IMG/M metagenome (GOLD analysis project Ga0134127, IMG submission 96459) | Terrestrial soil microbial communities with excess Nitrogen fertilizer from Kellogg Biological Station, Michigan, USA - KB3-175-3 | ecosystem: Environmental > Terrestrial > Soil > Unclassified ...
AATAACTTGTACGGCAAAAATTGAGTTGACGTAGCTTTGCAAAATAGAAAGGATGCGGCCCTTGTCGCCATCTTCCACGCGCGGATAATGTTCGAGTGATAATTGCGAGACAGGCAAGAAACCCATAACGCCATTAACTTCGACCATCAAACCGCCTTTGTTGGCTGCCAAAATTTTCGTATTGATGACTTCTTTTTCGTCCAGGTAACCTTTGAGAGTTTGCCAGACGCGTTCTTGGCCGGCTTGGCGAAGTGACAACTCGACAGCGCCGTCTTTGTTTTCGGTTTCGACGACGGAGGCAAAAATCTGGTCGCCCGGTTTAAGATTAGCGAGTGTGGCCTGGTCGTCATAAAGTTCGCGGCCACGAACTACGCCGACGCCGTATCCTTCAATGTCAATGTGCACTTCGTTCTTACCAACGGAAAGCAATGTACCTTCCACCATGTCGCCGGGTTTGAGCACGCGAATTTCCGCGCCCGATCCGAGCAAGTCCTGCATGTTTTCCGCAGAAGCCGCTTGGGCTTGGTCCACGTTAACTGCCGGAGTTTGTATGGCTGTTTGTGTAATTGTATCTTCCATAAAATATTTGTAGAATGATCGTCTTACGAAAGTATCGATGCTAATATTCGAATTTTACTAATGATACTAATACTACATTCGCATAATTAGTACATTAGTATATTCGAATCGATACCATGAAATTAAAAAACGCGGTCTTTCCGCGCAAATAGGGGATAAGACGATTCGGTTCTAATAATTAACCAGCGCTTGTTGCTTAGGCCTACTTGGGGGTTACTTGTTAAAAAATCGTGCCTTTGTTGTTCGAGCTTGTCGAGAACAACTTCTCGACTCGTCCCGATTGTATCGGAACTCGCTCGAAGAATAAGATCACTAAGCGCTGAACCAAATAAGCCTCAATATTGTATATAAAACCGCTAAAAAAAGCAAGGGAGCAGTTGCACGCTCCCTGTTCAGGCCCTTATTGGGATTCCTGGGAATTCGTCTCGCAAAATCAAAACGATAAGGGTCTCGTCGCGATCGTCCTTTAAAACCAGAGGATATTCTGGGCTTTCTAAACTCTTACCCCGGTTGTGCTGGCGGCTGGAAGGGGTGCGTTCTAAAGTCAATCTCGAGCTAGACATCCAATCACGAAATAGCTTAGCCGAGCGAATGCTTTCATCAAACACCTTTAGTTTTAGCTGGTCAAAAACGAAAAGTTTTTCACTGACCCGGACAAGCAGGCTCACATTTGAGTTAAACTCATAAGGACCTCTCAATAACTCGCCCGACGGACTCATCTCTGCAACACGTTTGATTCTGTATCTCATTGATCCTCCTATATAGAATCCATACAAATTGATGGCCCTAAACTATAGGCAATTCAAATAAAAAAAGCAAGGCCTAGCGCATCATCGCTAGGCCCGCAGATCGTGGCAAGCAACCCGCTCATATACTCAACCAAGCGCGCCGTATGGCCAAACCAGAAGATCCCAAAAATGGACCCGGATTCGGCGTGGCAGTGGCCGCGGCCGCCAGCAAAGCTGCTTCGTATCGTTTTTCTGCAGCCACTATAACTTCAAGATCAGTGCTATGCACGCTGTGACCGTCATAAAAAAGCTTTTCAAACTCCTCGGAAAGCCCATCTTTCAACACCTCGCTTTCTCGACGGAGCCGCTTTTCATCGTCAGACCAAAACGAAAAGCGAAGCAATTCGTGGCATGGATCGATCGCGCAAAGCTTATCAGCGGCTTCACGCACCAACAGAAGTACATCTTTGATCTCCTGCGGCAATTCAGGTTTAGACTTAGACATATACATTCCTCCTTTATCCTTTCTGTCTTCGAAAACGTAGCATACATTTTGCTAATAAAAAAAGCAAGCCCCGACGTAGTGTCGAGGCTGCCGATGCGTTAGCATCGGACTTCTACGGGGCAAGGCCTAAAAGCTTTTGGCCCTGCTCTTGCTAGCACGCCCACCAGGTCGTGATTGGTGCTAGATTTAGGATTTACGGGCGCGGCCCGCAATCAACAAAATCACTCCCAAAACCAGCACGACTGCGCGTGACCAGAGGGGAGCGGTTCCCGAGACAAAGCCAATGATGCCCAAAATTAGAAGCACCAATCCGGCGACTTGTAATGGTCTCATGTTTACTCCTTAAAACCTTAAATGATTAGGCCTTTTTATTATACAATATCGACCTGAATATCATATAAAACCGCTTTACGGGAGCCCTAAAAATTGGTAAAATAGAGTGTATGCAAATCCAATATTTCGGGCTTTCCAGCTTCAAAATTACCACCAAAGAAGCCACGGTAATTACCGATCCTTTCGACAAAAAATCCGGTCTCACACCCCCACGCGGCGCAGCCGACGTTTTAATTTTGGCCGAGAAAGAAAACCCCCTTTACAGTGCCACGAGCGGCATTTCTGGGGAACCTTTTTTGATGGAAGACCCGGGCGAGTATGATGTCAAAGGCGTAACCGTTTCTGGCGGGCCGCTCAAGCAAGGCGACAAATACATAACTGTATATTTAATAGAGAGCGAAGGCATTAGAATCTTGAACCTCACCCACATCAAAGAATTCAACATGAGCGAAGACGAGATTGAAGGATTAGGCGAGATCGACATTTTGATTCTGCCGGTCGGCGAAGGCGAGGTCATGGACGCAGCCACCGCCAGCAAAGTTGTAAATGAAATCGAACCAAAAATTGTTATCCCGAGCCACTATCAAATTCCCGGACTATCGCTTGAAGCTGACAAACTCGATAAATTTATTAAAGAGATGGGCGGCAAGAGTGAGAGCATGGACAAGCTGACTATCAAAAAAAAGGAATTGATAAACGAAACGGTGCGCGTCATAACTTTGGAACCACTACGATAATATGTCTTGGCTCGAAAACATCAAAAACAAACCGCACAAAGAAAAAATCAACCTCATCTATATTATTTGCGGAACGGTGGCTGTGCTCATGATTATTCTTTGGATCTTCACCAGCCAAATCGGCAATCAAAAACCTGCCGACACTTCACTTTTTAAAACCTTGAAACAAGGCTACTCTGATTTTAAAGACAGTTGGAAAAATAGATAATTTCATTTTCGATTAAATGATTAATTGAATGCACAAGATTGAAAATCACAAAATCATTTAGTCAGTTATTCAATTATTGATAATATGCCGAAAGACGCATCAGAACAATTATCCGAAAATGTCGGACTCATCAAGCCTCGCGATATCATCGACGAGATGGAAGAGTCGTACTTAAGCTACGCCATGACTGTAATTGTCATGCGCGCCTTGCCGGATATCCGCGACGGCTTAAAGCCCGTGCATCGCCGCATTTTGTACGCCATGCATGAAATGGGGCTCCGCCACAACGTCAAACACCGCAAATCCGCGACCGTGGTTGGAGAAGTGCTCGGTAAATACCACCCGCACGGCGACACCGCAGTCTATGATTCCATGGTCCACATGGCCCAGGACTTTGCTTTGCGCTATCCGCTTATTGATGGCCAGGGAAACTTTGGTTCTATGGACGGCGACAACCCAGCGGCAATGCGTTATACCGAAGCCCGCATGACAGCTTTGGCCGAAGAACTTTTGCTTGATTTAGATAAAGAAACTGTGGATTGGCGCGATAACTACGACGCCACCAAAAAAGAACCATCGGTGCTCCCGGGTAAATTACCTAACCTTTTACTCAACGGCACGCTCGGTATTGCCGTAGGTATGGCCACCGATATTCCGCCGCACAACTTATCCGAAGTCACCGACGCCATCGTAAAGTTGATCGAAGAACCGGAAAGCACAGTGGAAGATTTAGCCAACATTATCAAAGGCCCTGATTTTCCAACGGGCGGCATTATTTATGATGTCTCGGCTATCAAGAACGCCTATGCTACTGGCAAAGGCAGTGTTGTGATGCGCGGCAAAACCGAAATCGTGGAAACTAAAACCGGCGCTTACAGAATTTTAATTACGGAAATCCCGTATCGCGTTAACAAAGCCACCATGTTGGAAAAGATCGCCGAACTGGTGCGCGACAAAAAACTGGAAGGCATTAAAGATGTACGCGATGAATCCGACAAAGACGGTTTGCGCGTAGTCATTGACCTCAAAAAAGAAGCGCTGGCCAATAAGATCTTGAACCAACTGTTCTCCTACACTCAACTGCAGGAAACTTTCCATATGAACATGTTGGCTTTGGTAGATGGCATCGAGCCGCACGTTTTGAACATCAAAACAATTTTAGAAAAATACCTGGAGCATCGCCAGGTGGTTATTCGCCGACGCACCGAATTCGAACTCAAGCGTGCCAAAGAGCGCGCCCACATTTTGGAAGGTTTGAAAAAAGCGCTCGACCATATCGATGAAGTAATCTCCACAATCAAAAAGAGCCCGAGCAAAGAAGAAGCGCACGACAACTTGATGAAAAAATTCAAGTTGAGCGATTTGCAATCGACGGCAATTTTAGAAATGCGCTTACAGACTTTGGCTGGCCTCGAACGCAAGAAGATCGAAGACGAGCTCAAAGAAAAACTGGCTTTGATTGCCGAACTGGAAGATATTTTACAATCCAAGAAAAAGATTCTCGGCATCATCAAAAAAGAAGTGGTGGAAATGAAAGAAAAGTACGGCGATGAACGACGCACGCAGATTGTGCCGGGCGCGGTCGGGACTTTTGCCGCCGAAGATTTGATTCCCGAAGCCAATTATATTGTCTCGATCACCAAATCCGGCTACGTCAAAAGGCTAGCGCCAGACACTTACCGCGCGCAAAGCCGCGGCGGCAAAGGCGTTATTGGCCAAACGCTCAAAGAAGAAGATGTGGTTGATAAGTTACTGTCGGCCAACTCCCACGACAACATTTTGTTCTTCACCAACAAAGGCCGGGTTTTCCAAACCAAAGTCTATGAATTGCCAGAAGGCTCGCGCGTATCCAAAGGCCAAGCCTTAGTCAACTTCCTCCAGCTGGGCAGCGGCGAAATGACGACCGCCATCTTGCCTCTTTCCAAAGATAACGGCGAAAAGTACTTGGTTATGGCCACTAAAAACGGCCTGGTCAAAAAAGTTTCCCGCGATGAATTTGCCAAAGTTCGCAGAAGCGGCATGATTGCCATTGGACTAAAAGGGGATGATGAGCTGAAATGGGTGGAAGCCAGCAGCGGCGAAGATGAAATAATGCTCTCAACCGAAGACGGCCAAGCCATTCGCTTCAAAGAAACCGACGTACGCGCCATGGGTCGAACTGCCAGCGGCGTGGGCGGCATTCGCTTACGGAAAGAAGACCACATTATTTCCATGGACATTATCCGCAAAACTGCTGATGTCAAAAATTTGGAAGTACTGGTCGTTACCGAACTGGGCTTAGGCAAAAAAACTCCGCTGGGAGATTACAAAATCCAAAAGCGCGCAGGTTCGGGAATCAAAACCGTAAAAATTTCCCCGAAGACCGGCAAAATTGTTTACATGTACGTTTTACACAACGCCGAAGAACACGATCTTATCATCATCTCTAAAAAAGGCCAAACCATTCGCACTTCGCTCAATGCGATTTCCACATTAGGCCGCGCCACCCAAGGCGTGCGCGTCATGCGGCTCGATTCCGGCGACACTGTGGCGAGCGCTGCGATCATCTAAAATCAAAGCCCCGGCTCATCCGGGGCTCTTAAATACTACACCTTAAAACACTTAAACATCCCAGTTGACAAAATGGACGGCCGTCAGATTTTTCAGCCCTCTCCCACTTCGATACTACGTAGTATCGAAGTATAGAAAAAATAACAAGCATGGCGAGAAATAAAATCACAACAATCATTTTTGATTTCGGCGGGGTGTTGGTTCATGAATCAACACACAAGCTTGAACAAAAATATCGATTCGATGATTTACCGCAAGCAAAACAACTTCGGTACATCAAAGCTTTTCACAAATCCGAAGTTGGCAAACTTCCCACGGCAACTCTACTTAAAGTCATGAGCGAAACGGCCATGACTGATATGACGCCCAAACAAATTGAAGACAAAATTACTTCGACTACGGTACAGAAGACCTGGAAACTTTTGCTCAAACTGAAGCGCGCCGGATACAAAATCATTATTTTTTCTAACAATCAAAAAACTTGGCCCGCAAAAATCACCAAGCATGACAAAATGAATCTTTCAGGAATTCCTTTCATAAACTCTTCGCTGGTCGGCATGCGCAAGCCCAATCTGAATTTTTATAGATACATGATAAGCAAGTACAAATTTGATCCCAAAAAATCTATCTTCATTGACGACCGCATAAAGAATCTGCCGCCGGCTCGCAAGCTCGGAATCAAAACCTTTTGGTATCAACAAAATTATCAAGATCTGGTTAAGTTTATTAAAAAGCAAGGTATCAAAATATAAAAAAGATTGAATTGTTTAAAGCCTTCCGCTATAATGGTGGGAGCTTTATTATATCTCAACAAAGTGGACGAGGGCGTGTAGCTCAGTTGGTTAGAGCGCCAAGCTTATACCTTGGTGGTCCTAGGTTCGAGTCCTAGCACGCCCACCAAAACACCCAAAAACCTATGAACGAAGACCAATTACAAAAGCTCCAAGATCTATTTGAAGACAAATACGGCCGGTTGCTCGACATGAGCTACCAAGACTGGTTGGCCACGGCGCCGCAAAACGAAGCCGAAGCCTACGCCAAATTAGATGAATTAAACGACGAAATCGAGCGCATCTCCGACGCCAAAGACGAGGTTGTGGATGAAAGCCGGGACTCGACCAGCGACAAACTGGATGCTTTGCGCACCGAATACGCGCTCATTGAAGAATTGTTTGGTTTGGAATCAAAAGACGCAGACTGGTAAGGTATCGATGCGAATATGCTAATGTACTAATAATACGAATGCAACTAATTAGCATCATTAGTACTCATTCGTATATTGGCATCGAGACTACTCGCATTAGTAAACCTATGAAAAGAATTTCAATCGATCAGCTTAAGGAAAAACTAGATAAAAAACTTAACGATTTTTTTCTGATCGACGTGCGCGACCTGGAAGAATACAATGAAGCGCACATTCCGGGAAGCTTGCATGTGCCCTGGGATGTAATCACCGAACGAATCCAGGGGATCAAACCCGACCGGGAAATTATTGTCTACTGCAATACCGGCATCCGAGGCGGCAAAGCGGCCAAATCTCTCGACGACGCAGGTTTTAAAAACGTTCTGCTCTTTAAAGGCGGCATGGAAGAGTGGCGTAATCATTAACTAATTAAATGAATAACTGATTGCTCAAGATTTATAAATCATAAAATCTAAAATCAGTTAATCAAAAATGAATTTGTGTTATACATCGTTGCAACTCCAATTGGGAATTTAGATGATTTTAGTGCTCGCGCAATCAAGACATTGCGCGATGTTGATTTTATTATCGCCGAGAACCCATCATACAGCGATCGCTTGCTGAAACATTTTGAGATTCCTAAAAAGCCTGTAATCCAATTCGCCGATCATAATGAAGAAAGGGTGCTTCCCGGACTTCTCGACAAGCTCGAAGATCAAATAGGATGTTTAATAACGGACGCGGGCACGCCGGGAATTTCTGATCCGGGCTTCCGGTTGGTCCGCGCATGCGTAGAAAAGGGGATTGAGGTTGTATCAATCCCCGGAGCCACCGCCGCCATGACGGCTTTAGCCGCATCCGGACTTCCCACAGACAAATTTTTGTTTGTGGGGTTTTTGCCAAAGACGGAACCCAAATTATTTAAAGCTATCGATGAAGCAAAATTAGTTGACGCGACGTTGATTGCCTACGAATCGCCGGAACGAATTATCAAAACGGGGGAACGGATCGCGGCTGCATATCCTGATGCGCATTTGGTAATCGCCAGAGAGCTTACCAAACTTCATGAAGAGTACATTCGGGGCACCTCGTCAGCAGTTGCTGATGAATTAAAATCTCGTCCATCGATCAAAGGCGAAATCACTTTGCTAATATCTTTCAAATGAGCGGGCACAGCAAATGGTCACAAATAAAGCGAGGCAAAGGATTACTGGACGCCAAGCGCGGCGCGCTGTTTTCTAAACTCGCCAAAAAGATTTCCATCGCGGTCAAAGAAGGCGGGTCCGCTGATCCGGCCTTTAATTTCAAACTAAAATCAACCATAGATATTGCCAGAGCCGCGGGTATGCCCAACGATAATGTGGATCGTGCCATCAAAAAAGGGTCGGGTGCGGATGGTGGAATGGCCATTTCCGAAGCGATTTACGAAGGTTACGGGCCGTTTGGTACTGCTTTTTTGATAGAAGCGGCTACAGATAATACCAATCGCACAGTGGGTAATATCAAAACGATTTTCTCTAAACACGGCGGGAGCTTGGGAGCACAGGGCTCGGTGGCCTGGCAATTTACGACAAAGGGGCAGATATTAATAGAGCGGAGTAATGACGACATGGCGGCTCTGGAGCTGGCGGCTATTGATGCCGGAGCCGAAGACGTCCGAGAATCAAGTGAAGGATTGGAAGTCTATACAAAGCCCGAAGACTTATCGAGGATAAAAGAGGCTCTGATGAACGCTGGGGCTAAAATCGCCCAAGCGGAAATTATTAAAGAATCTTCGCAAGGCGTGGATTTGATGGAAGAGCAGAAGGCTAAAGTCGATCTATTATTTGCAGAGCTTGATAATGACGATGATGTCATTGCGGTGCATACGTCTGCCAACCTTTGACATGTGACATGTGACCTTTGACCGAAGTCAAATGTCAGTTGTTAAATGTTAAATGTTTTTTCATGATTATCCTAGGCATCGATCCCGGCACCGCCACAACCGGCTACGGGGTCATACAAAAATTACCAGGAAATAAATTTTCTTTGATAGCTTTCGGCGTCATCTCTACTCCGAAAGGGGACAGCGACGCCGCGCGCTTGCAAACCTTGGCCGACGACCTCGCGCAACTGGTAAAAAAATACAAACCGGATGTGGCCGGCGTGGAAAAACTTTTTTTACATACCAACCAAAAAACTGTTATGACTGTGGCGCAAGCGCGCGGCGTAGTTTTGCTGGAACTGACTCGTCATGGCATCCCCATAAAAGAATTTACACCGCTACAAGTTAAAAGCACAATTTGCGGCAACGGCACAGCAGACAAAAAACAAATTCAGTTTATGGTCAAACAAACTTTTAAACTCAAAAGCGTTCCCAAACCAGATGACGCCGCCGACGCAGTAGCAATAGCTTTATGCGCCGCGTATATTCATTAAATGAATAACTGATTTGAGATTTAAAATCTTGATCAATCAATTAATCAGTTAATCTTAAATGTTTAGTTATACACAGGCTGAGTAAAATCTTGCTTGAAAAATAATTGTACCGAAGATATGATTTTAGTACAGTTCATCTGAACTGATTGAAATCGAGTAATAATAATTCCGATTGATCGGAATAAGGAGAACACAAAATGTTTTTAGACGATGACATGCACACTGATGCAGCCGCAGCCGGAAGCGATGACGCTGGCGCTGCTATGCCTCATGATGCTGGAATGCCAGCCGATGCTGGTGCCCCGGCCCCTGTAGAAGGAGCCCCAGAAGGCGGCGAACATCACGACGATACCGCAGCCGTATAAAAAAAGACTCCCCAAACGGGGAGCTTTTTTATGTACCGATGCCAATATACTAATGGTGCTAATGATACGAATAAGGGATTGGTATCATTAGTAAGTTCGCATATTCGCATCGATACTTATTTGATCTTGATATATCTGCGCTTGCCGACCTGCACAAGCAGGTCATTTTCTTTGGTGATACTGACCTCGCCATCGTCTTTGACCGGCTGGCCATCTAATTTAACGCCGCCTTGGCTAATAAGCCTACGCGCCTCGGAATTGCTCGATGCCAACTTCAATTCCACTAATAATTTGGATAACGGGTAATTGCCCGGCTTGACCACAACACTTTCCACATTGTCTGGCACTTCTTTATTGCTGAACTGCGAGACAAAATTCTCACCGGCTTCGCGCGCTTGATTATCGCCGTGATACAATTTGGTGATCTCATAAGCTAAGCGTAATTTCTGGTCGCGCGGATGGCTGGTTTCTTTTAAAAACGCTTCGACTTCGGCAACCGGCATCTGCGTAGTTGCAATAAAATATTTTTGAATAAGGCTGTCCGGAATAGACATGACTTTGCCGAACATATCATCAGCCTCGTCAGTCAGATTAATGACGTTGCCCCACGACGATGACATTTTGCGGGTGTCTGTGCCCGGGATCAATTCCAAAGTCATTATCTGCTGTGGCTCTTGATTGTAATGGGGTTGAATAGTGCGGCCGGCTAACAAATTAAATCTTTGGTCCGTGCCGCCAATTTCTACATCGGCTTTCAAAGCCACGCTGTCATAGCCCTGCAATAGGGGATATAACAGTTCGCGCAAATTAACACGCTTACCCTCTGACAATCTTTTCTTTATTAATTCGCGGGAAATAAATTCCTGCAACCCAAATGCATCAGCCATCCTGAATATTTCTGATGAGTCCAATTTTTTGAGCCATTTGGAATTATAAACAGTTTCGGTTTTTGATTTATCTAAAATCAAGAAGGCTTGCTTGAAATAATCCTTCATATTTTTCTTGACTTGGGCTTCGGTCAACATCGGCCGTTCAGATTCCTTATCTGATGTGTCGCCGATAGTTCCGGTAAAATCGCCAACTAAAAAAATCACCTGGTGGCCCAAATCTTGAAACGCGCGCAGTTTCCAAAGCGCCACCGCGCGGCCGATATGAATGTTCGGACTGGTCGGATCTATCCCTAATTTGATGCGCAATTTCTTTTTGCCGTTCAGCAGTTTTTCCAGCTCATCTTTTTTCACAATTTCCACGACATTGCGAGTCAGTAATTCCTGGATTTTTTCTTGGCTATTCATGGCTGTATTATACCAATCTTTATTAGATTTGTCCTAAATACCTGCGTTACTGAAGCACATATGACTCGTATATGACTATATCAATTCCTACGAAAGTGAATCTGTACTATAATTACCTATATGCACGTCTATAATTATCGATCAAAATCTGAACCGGGCGCCCGGCCGCGCAGACGATCGTTTTCTTTCAAAAAGTTTTACAAAAACCTCGACAAAAAAAAGATACTGACTTGGGCTTTTCGTATAGCCGCAGTCGGTGTCGTTTTTTTGGCGCTGCTTTTTATTTACTACAGCAAAGATTTACCAGATCCTGGAAAACTGGTAGACCGCAACGTTCCGGAAAGTACTAAAATATTTTCTCGCAACGGCGAACTGCTCTATGAAATACACGGCGAGGTCAAGCGCACCCAAGTCGCGCTCGACCAAATTTCCGATGACGCGGAAAAAGCCACCATCGCTATCGAAGACAAAGATTTTTACAAACACGGCGGGATTTCTGTTACCGGCATTCTCCGCTCAATATTTATTGATGTCATTCGGGGCGAGAAAGCCCAAGGCGGAAGTACCATCACTCAACAATTTGTGAAGTGGGCGATTCTGGATCGGGAAAAAGCTTTGACTAGAAAAGTTAAAGAAATTATTCTGGCCATTGAAATTGAAGCCCGTTTTTCCAAAGATGAAATCTTGAATTTTTATTTGAACGAAATTCCTTACGGCCGCAACGCTTACGGCATCGAAGCCGCCGCCCAAGCTTATTTCAACAAGCACGCCAATGAACTGACTTTGGCCGAGAGCGCCTATTTGGCCGCTCTGCCGCAAGCCCCGAGCTACTACAACCCGCTCGGTCCCAACCGCGAAGCTTTAGACGGACGACAAAAGCGAGTCCTGACATCTATGAAAGAGCAAGGCTATATCGACGAAGCTCGCTATGAAGAAGCTATCAAACAAGAAGTGGCCTTTATTAAACCGCGCGATGCTATAACTGCGCCGCACTTTGTTTTTTACGTGCAAGATTATCTAACACAAAAGTACGGGGAAAAAACCGTGCAAGAAGGCGGACTCAAAGTCTACACCACGCTGGATGTGCACTTGCAAGAAATTGCCGAGACCGCGGTCCGCGAAGGCGCGGAAAAAAACGTAAAGAACAGCGGCAGCTACAACGCAGCACTAGTGGCCGAAGATCCCAAAACCGGACAGATTTTAGCGATGGTCGGCAGTAAAGATTATTTCGGCAAATCAGAACCGGAAGGTTGCGATGAAGGCAGTTCCTGCAAATTTGATCCCAACGTCAACGTGGCGGCCCAACAGCGCCAGCCCGGATCCAGTTTTAAACCTTACGTCTACGTGACCGGATTTAAAAAAGGCGGCGGCTACACGCCGGCATCATTATTAGTTGACGTCGTAACCAATTTTGGTGACGACGGCACAGGCCACGGCTACACGCCTCACAACTACGATGGGGGACAGCACGGCCCAGTCTCGGTTCGACAAGCGCTGGCTGGTAGTTTAAACATTCC
>Ga0134127_10002837_pt1 | contig 12412 bp, 7 predicted proteins | sample KB31753_FD_96459 | JGI IMG/M metagenome (GOLD analysis project Ga0134127, IMG submission 96459) | Terrestrial soil microbial communities with excess Nitrogen fertilizer from Kellogg Biological Station, Michigan, USA - KB3-175-3 | ecosystem: Environmental > Terrestrial > Soil > Unclassified ...
AGCGAAAGATCTCCAGAAAATGGTTTGATCAAAGTTTTTTCGCGTGTTAACTTCCAACGCGGTTGGGAGTGGCGGAACGTAATGAAGTTCAACAGTGAAGCCTTCTGCATGAAGCACGCTTTAACCGGATTCCTGCTTGGGGCCTTTGTGCTCGTCTCCGTCGGTTGCCGCGTCTCAGCCAGCAACGAACAATTTTTCGGCAAGACAACTCCTCCCGAACGCAACATCCTTCGTTATGTAAATGGCGGCGAACCAGAGTCGCTCGATCCTGCGATTAGCTCTGGTCAACCCGAGGCCCGCATCTACATGGCCCTCTTCGAAGGACTTGTGGAGTACGACCCCAAATCGCTGGATGCGATTCCCGCAATCGCTGAGCGCTGGGAAATCAACAACGACTCCACCGAATTCGTCTTCCATCTGCGTAAGAACGCGCGCTGGTCTAACGGCGATCCCATCAACTCGGCAGATGTCATCTACAGCCTGCGGCGCGCGTTGTCTCCGGAAGTCGCGTCGCGCACAGCAAACCTTGCTTACTACATCAAAAACGCTCAGGCATATAATTCCGGTGCTTTCTTCGTCCGCAATCCGCAAACGGGTCAATTCCTTCTGGAAAAGGATCTTGCTGAGCAGACACCTGAAGGTCAAAGAGTAGTGCGAGAGTGCGAGCTCACTCATGGGCCGGCAGCGACCTCTGTCGATACTGCGTTTCATCAGTACATGCATTCTCCTCAGCGCCTCACGCTTCCCGGAAGCGAAAAAGCGCGGACCAAGCTGCTGGCAAGCAATGAAAAATTGCAGGCGGCGGTAGCAAATAAGGAGTTTGTGAAGGTATCAGCCGAAGACGTAGGAATCGAAGCAGTAGATGACTACACGGTTCGTATTTCTCTGACACAGCCTGCGCCGTACTTCACCGGGCTGGCGGCACATCAGCTTTTCCGTCTCGTTCCACGCAAGGTGATCGAGAAGTACGGTAATGAGTGGACCAAACCGGAGAACATCGTCACGTGTGGTCCGTTCAAATTGAAATCGTGGAAGCCTTACAGCGAAGTAGTGGTCGAACGCGATCCGATGTATTGGGACGCTGCGAATGTTCACCTGGATGAGATCCGCTTCTACGTTTCGACAGATCACCCAACTACAATGAACCTTTACAAGGTCGGCGAGGCGGATGCTGTGTTAAATCACTCTGTGCCGCACGCGTGGATCGATGTCGTCAGGCCGAAGAAGGATTTCATGGATGCGGCCGAGGCAGCCATCACTTATATTCTCATTAACGTGACGCAACCACCGATGAACGATCTCCGCGTCCGCCGTGCCTTCAACATGGCAATCGATAAGGAGACCTACTCAAAATCGAAACGCACCACCAAACCACTGTCAGCGTTTACACCTCAGGGCATTTTTGTTGGTTATCAGCAGCCGAAAGGTGATGGCTTCGATCCCGAACAGGCGAGGAAACTCCTGGGCGAAGCAGGCTATCCCGTCACTCAAAAACCAGATGGCACTTATGAGTGTGAAAAATTCCCGGTGAATGAAGTGAAGTTCATGTTTGCCACGCATTCATCCAACCAGTCACTGGCGGAATTCATGCAAGCGCAATGGAAGCAGAACCTGGGCATCACTGTGATGCTGAACAATCTCGAGGCGAAGACCTACATGGCCGCGCGCGGGAAACTCGAGTACAAAGGCTTCGCGCTGGGAATCTGGGGCGCGGATTATATGGATCCGTCCACCTTCCTGAATCTCTTCTTAACACCGAGCGGAGATAATGGTAGCGGCTGGTGGGATCCGAAGTATGCTGAGCTGCTCGAGACAGCGAACCACACACCTGACAAACAGAAGCGTTATGAGTTATTAGCCCGGGCTGAGAAGTTCATGTTGGACGCCCAGCCAACAATCCCGATCGAGACGCCTTCAGTTAACTGGGTGAAGAAGCCGTATGTGAAAGGTCTCTATCCGAATCCGGCGTCGTTGTTTGCCTGGAAGTTTGTTTACATCGAACGCGATCCATCGAAGTGGGACTACGGAACGCCAAGTTTGGCTGAGTAGCTGACAGACTTTCAAGGCCTGTCTTTTTCATGCTTCGCTTCATCATCAAACGCCTACTCATTACAATTCCCACGATCCTCATTGTGATCTCTATCACGTGGGGGTTGGTAAGACTTGCTCCGGGAAACTTCTACACCGGCGAAAAGAAGCTGCCTCCCGCGATCGAAAAAAATATCAGAGAAAAATATGGACTGGATAAATCCTGGCAAGAGCAGTACCGGCGAACTATCTGGGGCATTGTTCGCCATCTCGACTTCGGAACTTCTCTAACTTATCCCGGCCAATCAGTAAACGCGATCATCGCCCGCTCGCTTCCTATCTCCGCCACGATTGGTTTGCTCGCCTACTTATTTGCTCTGCTGATCGGTATCAGCATGGGAACGATTGCCGCGCTCAAACCCAATTCACGATGGGACTATGCCTCAATGGGCATTGCGATGCTGGGGATCTCAATTCCGAACTTCGTCCTCGGGCCAATCCTCGTTCTCATTTTCTCGTTGACACTCTACTGGCTGCCACCATCGCGTTGGGAGGGGTTTGCCAGCAAGAACATCATTCTACCTGTCATCACCCTCGCGGCGATTTACACGGCCTACATCGCCCGGCTTACGAGGGCGGGGCTACTCGAGGTATTGAGGTCAGATTACATTCGCACGGCGCGCGCGAAGGGCCTTAGCGAAAGCCAGGTTGTGTTCCGTCATGCGCTCCGCGGCGGACTAATGCCGGTTGTTTCCTACACTGGGCCTGCTCTCGCATTTCTTCTTACCGGTACTGTCGTTGTCGAGCGCATTTTTATCCTGCCGGGACTGGGGAACTACTTTATCAATGCTTCGCTGAATCGCGACGAGCCGCTAATCATCGGCATCGTGGCGTTTGTCGCAATCGTGCTGCTACTGATGAATCTGCTGGTAGATATTGCCTATGCCTATCTGGATCCGCGGATTCGTTATTAGCAGGGAGCGACCAGTCACGAGTAACAAGAATACGGCTTCGGGTTCATAGCGTTCCTGAGAATGAACAAAGACTCTCCAGACAACTTACCGGAAACTCCGAACAGAGAGCCTGCCATCACTCCTCTCGGAACACCGCATGAACCACCCATCCGTGCGCGAGAAGGCAACATCATTCATACCTCGCCTGAGTTGGCTGTTGGTGAAGGAGACGTTCGCTCTGCTGAACTGGGAGAGGTTGTGGAAGGCACTTCGCTCTGGCGCGACGCCTGGCGACGGTTATTGAAAAACAGGCTGGCCCTCTTTGGAATGGTCGTCGTGATCTTGATTACGATCGGCGCGCTGATCGGTCCTTTCATTATCAAGCAACTAACTGGCATAACTCCCGATTTCATTCCTTCAGACGCCGCCCTTATTAAGGCGTTCCCCCCATTCACCGCTCCGGATGGCTCGTTCTCATGGAAACATCCGATGGGCACTGATAATCAAGGCCGCGACTTGTTGGCGCGCGTCCTTCAGGGCGGGCAAATTTCATTGATGGTGGGAATCATTGCCACGCTGATGTCGCTGATTATTGGCGTCAGTTATGGAGCGGTTGCAGGATACCTCGGCGGGCGAATCGACAACCTGCTGATGCGACTTGTCGATGTTCTCTACTCGCTGCCGTACATCATCATCGTCATCGTGTTGCTTTCCATGTTCAAGAAGGAAACTGCGCAAGGACAGCTGATTCTGCTGTTCATTGCCCTCGGCTCCATCTCCTGGTTGACGATGGCGCGAATTGTTCGTGGGCAGGTGCTGTCTCTGAAGAACCAGGAGTTCGTTCTGGCTGCGCGCGCTACTGGTGTTTCTACACCCCGGATCATTTTCCGACATATCGTACCGAACACGCTTGGCCCGGTTATTGTTTACGCAACGTTGACCATCCCGACAGTGATGCTGTCAGAGGCGTTTCTTTCATTCCTGGGTTTTGGTGTGCAACCACCACTCGCGTCATGGGGGAGTCTCGCCGCGGTTGGGAGTCAAAACATTGCGATCTACCCGTGGCAACTTCTGTTTCCCGGGCTGACGATGGGGCTAACACTTTTTTCACTTAACTTTTTGGGAGATGGATTGCGTGACGCACTCGATCCGCAAATACAACGCTAGTCTCAAGTGTCAGGCCCCACGTCTCAAGTCGTGTGACTTCGTGAGGTTTTGTGCGGTTTCGTGGATCGTGTGTTTGACGATTCAGAGCCACGATCCACGACTTCACACTAAGCAACACGAAACAAGGTTTTTGGTGCATACCAGCTTGAGGGTATGAGCAAAAGACATCTTGAGACTTGGGACCTGAGACTTGAGACTTCGGAGAGACCCGAAACCCGAAACTTGATGATGCCTAGTAATGAGACCCTTCTAGAAGTAAAAGACCTTCGCACTTACTTCCACACGGACGACGGCACGCTAAAGGCCGTCGACGGGATCTCGTTTGCTGTGAAACGAGGTGAGACGCTGGGGATTGTAGGTGAATCAGGTTCCGGAAAGTCGGTTACGAATCTTTCCATCATTAGGCTCGTGCCCTCTCCGCCGGGCGAATTGGTGTCGGGAGAGATTCTCTTCGACGGTCACGACATCCTGGCTCTCCCTGAACCTGCAGTCCGCAAGATTCGCGGCCGTCGTATCGCTATGATCTTTCAGGATCCGATGACGTCGCTGAACCCGTTTCTCAGGATCTCGCGGCAGTTAATGGAGATTACTGAACTTCATCTCGGCTATTCGAAGGCACAGGCTTATGAACACGCGATCAAGATGCTGGAAACTGTCGGCATTCCCGACGCGCGAAAGCGTGTCGATGAATACCCTCATCAGTTCTCCGGTGGCATGCGGCAGCGAGTGATGATTGCGATGGCGCTGTCATGCAAACCGGAACTCCTAATTGCGGACGAACCATCCACCGCGCTCGATGTCACAATCCAGGCACAGATTCTCGAACTCATCAAGAAGCTTAAAGAGGAAACGGGCACGAGCGTGATTCTGATTACGCACGATCTCGGTGTGGTGGCGGGCATGACAGACCAGGTAATCGTGATGTATGCCGGCAAGCTTTTTGAGCAGGCGCCGACTAAGGAACTGTTTGCGCGCCCTGGAAACCCTTACACGAAGGGTCTGCTGCGTTCAGTGCCAGATCCGACTTGTGAGCAGGGAACTCTTTACCAGATCCCCGGCCAACCTCCAGACGTTGCTCACCTGCCGCCTGGCTGTCCCTTTGCGCCGAGGTGCGAGCGCGCGGAAGAGATTTGCCACAGTGAGTTTCCGCCACTCGTCCAGTTGACCAGTGATCACACATCTCTTTGTCACTTTGCGAATGAGGTCTACGAAGCCTCGGGCCGTGAAGGTTGAGCCATAGATGAATAACCAGGAATCACAACCAGCCACGTCCGATATCCTGATTTCGATTCGCGATCTCAAGGTCCACTTTGGTCGTGTGAAAGCTGTCGACGGCGTCAGCCTTGAAATTCGCAACGGCGAAACATTAGGACTGGTTGGTGAATCAGGTTGCGGCAAGTCAACACTCGGACGCGCAATCCTGCGCCTTACTGAACCGACAAGCGGCAGCGTCTTCTTTCGTGATCGCGATCTGGCGAGCCTCTCAAATCGGCAACTGCGCCAACACCGTCGTCACTTGCAGATCATCTTTCAGGATCCCTATGCATCGCTCAACCCTCGAATGACCGTAGGACAGATCGTCCGCGAGCCACTCGACACGTTTAATCTCGCTAAGGGCAGGGAAGCTGACGCGCGCGTGCGAGAGCTCCTCGAAACTGTGGGATTGAGTAGCAGGTTTATCAAGCGCTATCCGCATGAGTTCTCCGGCGGCCAGCGACAACGCATTGGGATTGCGCGTGCTCTCGCCGTCGATCCGGCATTTATCGTCGCCGACGAGCCCATCAGTGCCCTTGATGTTTCCATTCAGGCGCAGATACTCAACCTGCTCGAGAAGCTTCAACGCGAGAAGAAACTCACCTACCTGTTCATCTCACACGACCTGCGCGCAATTAGGCACGTGTCGGATCGGATTGCGGTGATGTACCTCGGGAAGCTGGTTGAGGTGGCCGATTCTCGAACCATCTACGACGAACCGCTGATGCCCTACACAAAGGCGTTGATTTCCGCGGTTCCGGTTCCCGATCCAAACATTGAGGCGACGCGCCAGCGAATCGTGCTTGAGGGTGACGTGCCGTCGCCTATCAACCCACCGTCCGGGTGCCGCTTCCATACCCGTTGTCCCTACGTGATTGATGCCTGCAAGAAGGTCGAGCCTCCGCTCGTTGAAATCAAACCCCGTCACTTCGCCGCGTGTATTCGAATCAGTCCGGAGCAGCCTCACATTGAACAAGTGGCTCCGGGCGAGGCACCGGGTCTGGCTCAAGCAGAAGCCTCATGAGCCACGCCAATTGCGGCTCTGCCGCCTTCCAGTGCGGTAAGCCTTTGGCTTACCGGCACGCGTCGTTTATTACTTTGCGCGAGGCTCAGCCTCGCGTCTGGGAATTAAGAGCCAGGACCGGTAAGGCAAGCCTTACCGCACTGCGCGCGGCCGAGCCGCACCCACCAACCAACCGAAAACCGGCTGGACTAGCAGCTCTTCGGGCTGGCGCGTAAACTGCGCCAACCCCCACCCTCTCCCGGTGAAAACCCCCTGCCATTAGTCATATAGCCATAGAGTGAGTTGTACTCTGCGAAGCCGTCAATTGCAGGCCGGATGCCTGATAGGTCGAGGCGTACCTGCTCGGATTTGCACGAAATAACGCCTATTCTCAGGACGAAATCTATCGAAACGCGAACTACGAATCCGTTCAGATGACCAAGAAGTCCCCCAAAGGAAAAGCTGCAATCGCTCAAGTAGTACCCGAGCGCGCTCCGGGCGACTGGGCAACGGCTCAGGACAGGCTTGCGGCGGCTTCTGGTCTCTCTCTTCTCCTGGTTGAGGGCCATCAGCCGCCCGCTTTGGCGGTCTCCAATAACAACTCGATCTGTGAAGCCTTTCAGTCGTCACCCGAACACGTCCAGCTCTGTGACCCCTATTGCGGCGAGGCCCATGGCCGGGCCCAGCGTGCCGGCTCCGCCACCGAGTACAAGTGTCACGCCGGCCTTAGTTGCTATGCGACACCTGTACAGATTGGCAATCGCTCGAACCTGGCAGTGATCGGTGGGCGAGCGTTTGTAACCGCGGCGGACTACCGCACAACCGTCGACCGCTTTCGCGCGGGTGATTTGAAGGAGCTCCTTCCCAAAGACCCTTTCAAGAATGTGATTTTTGCCGACCAGGCGCGATTGGAAGAATCAGCAGGTCGTGTCGAGCAGGCTGCGCGCAAGTTTTCAAGGGAGAGCGGGACGCTCGCTGAAAGTCCAGATGCGATCGGGCGAGCCGAGGTAAGACCAGAAGTCGATTCAGGAAAACGAAGTGCGACGCGGGCGACGGCGTCGTCTTCCACGATTGAGCTGCAAAACGAAATCGCACAGCTGCGCGGCGAGCTTGAATATCGCACTCAGTTCAATGAGTCGCTGCAGCACTTTCTCGAACGGATCAGCGCCACCGACCCTCAAAAAACCTATGAAGCGATTTTGAAAAACTCGAAGGAACTCCTCCTCGCTGGACGCGCATCACTCTTCGTTTACGACGAAAGCTCCAACGAGCTGATCATGAAAGCTGCCGCAGGTCTGCCAGTAGATGCTTTCGAGGTCGCTCACGTTCGTCTGGGTGAGGGCATCACTGGTCACGCGCTTGAGTCAGGAAAGCCGCTTGTCGTCACCGATATCTACGCATCGACGTTTGCGCCTGCTCCGCCCGAACGTGGATATCAAAGCAAGTCGTTCATCAGTTATCCGATCATCATCAGCGACCGAAAGATAGGCGTGCTGAACGTCACAGAGAAAACAGGTGACGGAGTGTACGACGAAGTCGATCTGAGTTTGATCGACATCATTGGACCGCAAGTAGTACTCGCACTTGAACGCGCTGGCTGGCAGGAGCGGGCGACTGAGTTTCAGTTGATGTCGATCACAGATCCTCTTACAGGCTTGCTTAACCGGCGCTACCTCGAAGAGCGGCTTAACGAGGAATTGAACCGCTCGAGGCGCTACGAGTATCCGATGAGCTTCTTGATGATCGACATCGACGATTTCAAAAACTACAACGACGTCAACGGTCACCAGGCAGGCGATCAGGCGTTGCAGATTACTGCCCACAATCTCAAAGCGGGACTCCGACTCGAAGACGTTGCCTGTCGTTATGGAGGCGAAGAGTTTTGCATTCTCTTGCCGCAGACACCCGTCAACGAAGCCGCGGTTATATCAGAACGCATTCGGCAAAGGATCGTTGACGCCCATTACCCGTTTGGGTCGAACCAGCCGCTCGGGTTCGTCACAGTCAGTATTGGAGTCTCGACATTCTCACGTCACGTGGACACGAGTGAACGCGTGATTGCGGCTGCGGATCGCGCACTCTACCGGGCGAAGAGCAAAGGGAAGAACCGTATCGAGTTTTATCAGGAGAGTTTGGCAGGTACCAGCGACAGTACCCCGACCATCGATGAGCGCGAATAAGGGAAACAAAAAGAGGCGAGTTCTGGGGCGTGTTGCGGCGGAGGAGTTTGTCGGCCGCGGCGCCGAACTCAAGCGCCTTACAGAGCACCCTTCACAGCCCGGGTCTGGACGCGGCCTCCTGTTGCTAATGGCGCCGTCGGCAGGCGTGTCCGAGCTGTTGCGGCAGGCCTTCGATAGCCTTTTCAACCAGCGCCAGGAGATCGTCCCGATCTGTTTCGCGTTTCGACGAAATGAAACAACGGCAGTCAGCGCCGCAATCGAATTCCTCAACACGTTCCTGCTGCAGTATGTAGCTTACCGCCGCGATGAGCCGGCTCTCTGTAAAGCTTCACTCACCCTCAACGACCTTGCCCAACTCGCGCTGCCTGACGACCTCGAATGGATTGAAGCACTAATCGAAGCGTACAACCGCGAACGATTCAACAACGACGAGCGCGCCCTCCTGCGCTTTTGTTTCAGCGCCCCTCAACGCGTACCTGCCCGCAACGGCAAGCCCTACGTGATGATCGACGCCGCCCAGTTCGTTGAGCACCTGAATGGTGTTGGCCGCTTTGGGGCTGAGATTGTGCGCATCCTTGGCGGTTCGCAACTCCCGTTTGCCATTGCCGGTTTGCGCCGCCAGGTGTTGGCAGCCGCTCACCGAGCAAATGCCGATTTTGAAGCGTTGGACATCGTTCGGCTCGGGCCACTTCCCGATGGAGATGCACGCCGACTCGTCGAGCAGGTAGCGTTGCGGCAACAAGTCGCAATCAATGAAGAGACGAGAGACCTGTTGCTGCAACAGTTCAACGCAAGCCCGTTCTTCATCACTGGTTTGCTCCGTGCGGCTCGAGAGAGAAACGTGTCGCTTACAACCTATCGCGACTGTGAGCAGCTCTACGTTGACGATCTTCTCGGAGGCAGCATCAGTCGTTACTTCTCCTCGCTACTCGAGGAGATCGCGCCGCAGCCGGACACGCGACGCCTTCTGATTCGCACTCTTGCCGAAGCAGCAGGTGGCGAGGGTCGCAAAGCTTCTTTGGAAACATGGCGTAAGCGGCTGGAGGTCGAGATTGAGGAGTTGGAAAGGATCGTGCACGAACTTCACGTGCAGGAGTTTGTGAATTGGGACGGCGCTATGGTCGAGATCACAGCGGGACCGCCGGCCTGGAACGACTACTTACAAGCACGTTACCGGTTGGATATCAGCGGCGACCCTCGTGCGCTTGTTGTCGCGGAAACTCTTGCGACCACACTCAAGCGCGCGCCTCACGCGATGGCCCATCACTACCGGAGAGCAGCCACCCTCGGCTTGCGCGAGCTCCTGACGCGTTTTGATTGCCAGAGGATCCCTGAAAGCCTTTTGCGGTACGACGAGTTTAGCGACAGTTATAAAGGCGCCGATCTCGAAGACATCGAAACCGGCCTCGATTCTGAAACGAGTTTCCTGAAGTTGCCACAGATGGTTCACGTCGCCACGGGGGTGTCGTTTGGTTCAGAGCTTCGCGAAGAAGAAGAGCGTTGTGTTGTTGGCCACGGGTTTGAAGACGCCCGTTACAGCGAAGCGACGGAAACTGTTTGGCTTGTCGCGGAGATCGAATCAAAACTCGAGGCGAATCGGGAACTGACCGAAACGTGGTGCCGGCGTCTGGAAGCGCTCGCGGCGAAGAACGGTTTCACCCAAACTCGGCTCTGGTTAATTTCGAATGAGGGATTCACCGAAGACGCATCTGCTTCGTTGAGGAGTCGAGATGCGTATGGTTCCAGCCGTCAGCAGGTCGAGCTGTTGACCGCCCGTCTGGGAGTGGCCCTTCCAAGCACCAGTCAGACTTCAGAACCCGATGAGTTTGTCATGATCGTTCCCATGGGCGAAGACAACGAACTGGTTGCGGCCAATACTGTGGAGCAGATCGCGCGACGATTGAGCTTCAGCCCGGCAGCAATCAATCAGATCAAGACCGCGATTGTCGAAGCATGTATTAACGCCTCCGAGCACAGCTTTAGCCCCGACCGCAAAATTTATCAGCGTTTTCGCGTCGAAAGTGATAGATTGACAATTACGATTGCAAGCCGGGGCGTCGTCCCCGCAAACACTACGGGAGAAACGACGGACCAGGCCAAGCAGGAACGTCGAGGTTGGGGACTTAAGCTCATCAGGACTTTGATGGATGAAGTCGAATTTGAGCAGGTCGACGAGGGAACCAGCCTGCGAATGACCAAATATCTTCGCGAATAATGCCCCTGGGATTGCAATCGTATTGCCTGGGCCTTGCAATTCAAAGTAGTCTAACAGTTCGGCGGCTATTCTTCATTTCGTTCCATTAACACGCGGCAGAAAGGGGACTGAGACGTGGGGGAATCAATCGGCCTTTCAATTCGTTCGCACTGTGTAGGAACCACGGCGGTCATTTATGCGAGCGACTATCTAAATAAACTGACCGGGGAAAGAATCGAGCGCGAGTGTAAGGACCGCCTTGATTCGGGTTGTCGTGCGCTCATAATCGATTTCAGCGACACCCAACTGGTCAACAGCATCGGCATTTCGATCCTGCTGGGTATTATCGCGATTGCCGAGAAGAGCGGTGCGCGCGTGGTCTTCTCCGACGTTAATAATCAGACTGTCGAGTTGTTTGAGATGCTTGGATTGACGCGCCACGTGGTGTTGGCAAAAGACGAACAGGAAGCCCTCTCAACCCTCACCGGATTCGCAACGCCCACAAGAGCCGTTAGTCACTAGGTCGTTCATCAATGGATCCAACCTCGCAAAAACTTGTTCACAGTTTTGGCGCGCTTGCCGATCTTGGCCAGGAGATCGCAAACACTCGTGAGTTCAATGAGATGGTCCGCACCTCTCTGCACCTCTTGTTGGGCACGCTCGCGATTCGCAGAGGCGCAGTGGCGCATTGCCTGCCGGGCGAAGAACAAGTCGCATGCCTTGCGGTTTGGGGACTCGGAGAAGAGTTCGAAAGCAGACTGACGATTAATGCAACAGAACGGCAAGCATTTCTCACCTCCGGCCTCAGTGACCTTAGTAAGGACACGGGCAATCCACACTTCACAGAGTTCTTCTCTCGCCATCGAGAGGAACTAACGAGTCAGGAGATCGAATTGGTGATCCCGATGGTTGTGCGTGGTGAGCTGACCGGTTTGGTATTACTCGGCGGCAAAGCGAGCGGAGAACCATTCACTGAAGACGATCTTGAGGTGATTCGCGCGATGGTGCGTCACATCGGCGTTGGGATTCACACACATCGACTCTTCGATCAGGTGGAACAGCGCGCAGAAGAGAACCGAAGACTCTACGACGACCTGCGAGCAATCTATCGAGACACGGTGCGCGCCTTCGCTGCGGCGATTGATATCAAAGACAAGTACACGCAGGGCCATTCGGAACGCGTCGGGAAATACAGCGAGATCATTGCGCGTGAAATGGGCTGGCCTGACGAGGAAGTGGAGGGAATTGCGATTGCCGGCTACCTTCACGACATTGGGAAGCTCGTTGTTGAACGCGACATCATTAACGCGCCTTACAAGATCGACGCAAAGCAATCGAGCGAACTGAATCGTCATCCGGCTGCCGGATTCGAAATCCTCTCGCCGATTCATCATCCCTATGCAGACATTCCCCTCATGGCGCGATATCACCACGAGCGCATTGATGGACGGGGGTATCCAGATGGGCTGAGCGGTGAAGAGATTCCTCTGGGAGCGCGCATCGTCAGTCTTGCTGATTCATTCGATGCAATGACGACCGATCGTCCTTACAAAACCCGTCGTATCTTTTGCGATGTGATTGAAGACTTTCGAAGGAACACGGGAAAGCAGTTTGATTGTCAGGTAGTGCTTGC
>Ga0134127_10002838_pt1 | contig 12412 bp, 12 predicted proteins | sample KB31753_FD_96459 | JGI IMG/M metagenome (GOLD analysis project Ga0134127, IMG submission 96459) | Terrestrial soil microbial communities with excess Nitrogen fertilizer from Kellogg Biological Station, Michigan, USA - KB3-175-3 | ecosystem: Environmental > Terrestrial > Soil > Unclassified ...
GCCATGGAAGCGATGAAAGACGCCAGTCATTTCTACGAAGTCGAGCGGCGGGCCCAGCACGCGGCGCGTCCCGGGTTTCGCATCCAGGAGCTCCAGATCTCCAAGACGCAGAAGGTGCCCTGGCATTACCACAACAATGTTCAGGACACGTTCTACGTGCTGAAGGGAAACTTGCGGCTGTTCCTGCGCGATCCCAAGGAAGAGGTGAAGCTCGGGCCCGGCGACAGCTATACGGTCAAGCCGCCGCGCCCGCACCTGGTCGCCAATGGCGGCGAGGATTCGGCGACGTTCCTGGTGCTGCAGGGAATCGGGGAGTACGACTTCGTTCCGTTGGTCGATCTGACGAAGAAGTAACGGGCCGGCGTCAGTCGACGCGGGCTCCCGTCGCCTTGATGACTTGCGTCCACTTGACGTTCTCGTCGCGAATGAACTGGCTGAATTCGGCCGGCGTGGTGCCGTAGACTTCCAGCCCCATGCCGCGCATGCGCGAGGCGAATTCCGGATCTTTCAACGCCTTGATGAGTTCGACATGCAGCCGGTCCACGATTTCCTTCGGCGTGCCGGCCGGCACCAGGAATCCCTGCCAGGTAATCGTTTCATAGCCGGGAATCGCTTCCGCCACCGGTGGCAGGTCGGGCAGGGCGGCGATGCGCTTCGCCGTCGAAGTCGCTAGCGCGCGCAGCCGGCCGTCCTTGATGAAGGCCATCGGCTCAGGCATCGGGTTCAGCATGAACTGCACCTGTCCGCTCACCAGGTCGATGACGCCGGGGGCGGAGCCCTTGTAGGGCACGTGCTGGGTCTTGATCCCGGCCATCATGTTGAAGAGCTCACCGCTCAAGTGCATCGACGTGCCGTTGCCGGCGGACGGGAAGTTGAGTTCGCCCGGCCGTTTTTTCGCAAGCGCGATCAGGTCTTTCGTGTTCCTGACCGGCAGCGAAGGATGCACGCACAGGATCAGGGGGGATGCCGTCACCATCGAGATCGGCGCGAAATCCCTCTGCGCGTCCCAGGTGAGCTTGGAATACAGGCTCTGGTTGGTGGCAAGGAACAGCGTGCCCATCAATATGGTGTATCCGTCCGCGGGGCTGCGGGCGACATACTCGGAGGCGACGTTGCCGCCGGCGCCGACGCGGTTTTCGACCGTCACCTGCCGCCCGAGATAGTCGGTCAGCTTGTTGGCGAAGCTGCGCGCCACCACGTCGCTTGCCCCGCCCGGCGCGAATGCGTTAATCAGGCGCACGGGTTTGGCGGGGTAGGGCTGGGCGCCGCCCGGCAGGCTGGACGACATCGCGAGGATGCCGAAGATCAGAATTCCAAGACGGACCATGAAGTCTCCCGGGAGGTTTGGAGCTATTACATCGGATTCTAGCTGCATAGCCGGCATTTGATCACTGCAGGCGCATGTCGATAGCCAGCGCCAGCATCCAGCTGTCGCGTATCGCGGTCATAAAGTCGCCGATCTGGTTGCAATCGCCCGCCAGCACGTAAGGCACTCCCGAGCGCTCGACTTCGGGCACGACGTCGCGATTGGGCAAGGGCCCGATGGCCGAGATGATCAGGTCGCCGGTTTCAATTGACGTGCGTGCGCCTTCCACCATCGCCCAGATTCTGTTGTCCTCGATGGATTCCACCGGAGCGCCGGTGAGCACGCGCGCGCCGCCTTTTGCCAGGCGGTCGAGCACGTCGTAACGGTTGTTTCGCGCCATTTCCTTGGCGATCAGCGGCAGGCCCTCGATCACCGTGGCCTTGACCCCGCGGTAGTGGATGAGCGTATCGGCGGTCTCGATTCCGACCATGCCGCCGCCGATGATGGCAACGCGCGCACCGCGCGGCACGCGTTCCTGTTCGAGGAGTGCGTTCCAGGCATGCAGCAACGGAACGCTGGTCTTGACCGGAAACGGCAAGGAGCGCGGCTTCGCGCCGGTGGCAACCACCACCAGGTCGGGCTTGAATACGCGGATCGATTCGGCGGATGCGTCCATGCCGGTGCGTACCGGCACGCCGAGGCTTTCGACCTGTTCCCAACGGTACGACCATACGCCGGCCACGTCGCCCTTGTCCGGCGCCGCCAGCGCCAGCGGCATCTGGCCGCCCGGCTTCGCGGCCTTCTCCCAGATTTCCACGTGATGTCCGAGGCCTGCGGCCACGCGCGCGGCCTCGACGCCGGCCACGCCCGCGCCCAGCACCAGGATGCGCTTGCGCCCCGTTGCCGGCGGTGCCGCCTTGCGCAGCTGCGGCTCAGCCGATTCGAGACGCTCGTACTCGAGGCCGACCATCGGGTTGGTCACGCACGCCACGTCGCGCTCGAGCGTCAGCCGCTCGAAGCACACGTTGCACGAGATGCACTTGCGAATGGGCGTCTTGATCTCGCCAAAGGCCTTGCGCGGCCAGTACGCGTCGGCCACCAGCGCGCGGCAGACGGCCACGAAGTCGGAGCTGCCGGCCTGGAGGATGCCTTCCGCGTCTTCCGGATCGATCACGCGCCCGGCCATGATGGTCGGGATGCCGACCGCCTTGGCAATCGGGCGCGCGTAGGGCTCTAGAAAGCGCCGGGCGAAGGAGGGCGGCTGTATGCAATAGCGCGACAGCTCGGGATTCTCGTTGGTGCCGCCTGACATGTCGATCGCGATCACGCCCGCGCGTTCGAGCGCCTGGCACAACGCGATCATGTCCGGTTCGGTGTAGCCGCCCTCGCAGTACTCGGTGGCGCTGATTCGCACCATGAGCGGAAACCCCGGCAACTCGGCGCGTATGAGGGCTACCGTTTCCGTCAGGAAACGCATGCGGTTCTCGATCGATCCGCCGTAGCGGTCCTTGCGCTGATTGATGCGCGGGCTCAGGAACTGCTGGAAGAGATAGCCGTTGGCCGCGTGCAGCTCGACCGCATCGTAGCCGGCGCGATAAAGCCGGCGCGCGGAGTCGAGGTACGCCTGCTGGATCGCCTCGATTTCCGGGAGCGTGACGGCTCGCGCCGGCTCCCCGGTGTTGGGGTTGTGCCAGTCGGACGCCGAAACCGGCTCCATGCCCAGAACCGAGCGCTTGAGCAGCGCGCCGCGGTGATTGATCTGGCCCGTCGCCAGGGCACCGCCCGCGTGAATCGCGTCCACGATGCCGGCGAGCCCGGGAATATAGCGGTCATGGAACAGGCACAGCGAATTGGTGTGATTGCGCGCGCCGGGCTGTATCACCATGGCCTCCGTGATGATCATCGCGGCTCCGCCACGCGCGCGCTCGCCGTAATAAAACTTGTCGCGCTCGGTGGAATATCCGTCGGTGGTGCCGAAGTTGGTGCCCATCGGGCCCATGATGATGCGGTTGCGCAGGTTGAGCGGACCCATGCGGCCGGGTTGGGCGATCAGCATGCCGGGATGATATCTGTCGCGTGATAAGCTTCACAACATACTGCGAGCGGGACCAACGCGTGGACGCAATGCCACGCGCCGCCGCAATCCGCGCTCAATAAGGAGGCACTATGCGTATCGGCTTCATCGGTTTGGGGACCATGGGTGCGAGCATGGCGTTGAATGCGCGCACCAAGGGTGGCTTTGACCTCGTCGTTCATGACCTGCGGCGCGATGCGGCAAAACCGCATATCGCGGCAGGCTGCGTCTGGGCGGATTCTCCCGCGGCGGTGGGCAAGGACGCCGACATCGTGCTGACCTCGCTACCGGGACCGCGCGACGTGGAGGCGGTCGCGGAAGGCTTGATCCAGACGATGCGGCCGGGCGTGCCGTGGTTCGACCTCTCGACCAATTCGCCGAGCGTGATACGGCGTCTGCACGAGCGCTTCGGCGCCAAAGGACTGCCGCTGCTCGACGCACCGGTCAGCGGGGGACCGAAAGGAGCGAAGAGCGGCAAGCTTGCATTGTGGGTGGGCGGCGACAAGGCCGTCTTCGAGAAATTTCGCAATGTCCTCGATTCGATCGGCGACCAGGTGCGCTATATCGGGCCGATCGGCGCCGGCTCGATCGCGAAGCTGGTGCATAACGCCGCGGGCTACGCGATTCACTGCGCGGTGGCCGAGGTGTTTACCATGGGCGTGAAAGCGGGCGTCGATCCGCTGCCGTTATGGTCCGCGATCCGCCAGGGCGCGCTCGGGCGCAAGCGCACCTTCGAGCGCATGGCGGATAATTTCCTGCAGAATAAATTCGAGCCGGCGGAATTCGCCCTGAATCTCGCGTTCAAGGACGTGACGCTCGCCACCGAGCTCGCACGCGAGATCGGCGTGCCCATGCGCCTCACCTCCCTCGCTCACGCGGAAATGGCCGAGGCGATCAATCGCGGCTGGGGTGCCAAGGACTCGCGTGTGTTCCTGTTGCTGCAGGAGGAGCGCGCGAAAGTCGAGATCAAGGTGCCGGCGGCGGATATCCAGGCGGTGATCGACAAGGAAGTTTGATATGGCACTGCCCACCTACGAAGTTTTCGCCATCCGTTACGCGCGGCGCGACGCACGGCGTCACGAGCATTTCATCGGCGGCGATCCGCACGACGCGCCGATGCCGATGGATTATTTCGTCTGGCTGATCCGCGATTCGGAACGGACGATCGTGGTGGACACCGGCTTCACCGCGGAGGTGGCGGCGAAGCGCAAGCGCGAATACCTCCGCACGCCGAAAGCCGGCCTGGCCCTGATGGGCGTCAAAGCCGAAGAGGTCCGCGAGGTCGTCATCACGCACATGCACTACGACCACGTCGGGACGTTTTTCGATTTCCCGAAAGCCCATTTTCATCTGCAGGACGAGGAAATGCGCTTCGTCACGGGTCGCCTCATGCGCCACGCGCGCTTTGCCCACTCGTTCGAGATCGAGGACGTCGTCGGCATGGTGCGGATGCTGTTCAAGGGGCGCGTCCTGTTCCATACGGGCGTGGAGGAACTGGCACCCGGCATCAGCCTGCATCACATTGGCGGGCACACGCCGGGGCAACAATCGGTGCGGGTCCATACGCAGCGCGGCTGGGTGGTGCTCGCTTCGGACGCGGCCCACTATTACGAGCACATGGAGGCCGGGCGCGTCTTTACCTCCATGTACAACCTGGGCGACGCGCTGGAAGGGTACGACACGCTGCGACGCATCGCGGAATCACCCAAGCACATCATTCCCGGCCACGACCCGCTGGTAATGCAGCGCTACCCGGCGGTCTCGAAGGACCTCGAGGGCATCGCGGTCAGGCTGGACGTCATGCCGCGGGATTGAGCCGCCGTCGAAATTGCAAGGAGGATTCATGCCGCTGGCGCTTCGTGTCATGGGAATTATTTCAGCTGGATTCCTGTTGCTGGGTCCGGGCGCGGCGCCGGGCCAGGATTACCCGAGCAAGCCCATCCGCTTCGTCACTTCCGCCCCCGGGGGCGGCAATGACCGCATCGCGCGCGAACTCGCGGACGCGCTTTCGAGCACGCTGGGCCAGCCGGTGACAGTGGAAAATCACCAGGGCGGGGTGGCGCCGGGCGGGATCGTGTCCAAGGCTCCGCCCGATGGGCACACGGTGTTGATCTACAACAACACGCTCTGGATCGGGCCGCTCCTCCAGGACGCCACGTACGACGCGGTAAAGGACTTTGCGCCGATCACGGAACTGGCGCGGACGCCCAACGTGCTGGTGGTGAGCGCGGGGTCGCCGGTCAAGTCCGTGCCGGAGTTGATTGCCCTCGCCAGGGCGAAGCCGGGTGAGCTCAAATACGGTGCGAGCGGCACCGGCGCTGGCAACCACCTCGCGGGGGAATTGTTCGGGGCCATGGCGGGCGTCAAGATCGTGCCCGTCAACTATAAGGGTATCGGCGGAGCCATCAAGGACCTGATGGCGGGCGATTTGCAATTGATGTTTCCGACCGCGGTCACGGGCGGACAGCACGTGAAGACGGGAAAATTGAGAGCCTTGGGCGTAACCAGCGCGACGCCGTCTGCGCTGATGCCCGGCGTGCCGCCGGTGGCGGCATCGGGGCTGTCCGGTTACGAGGCGATCACGATATTCTGCGCGTTTGTTCCGGCCGCGACCCCCCGGAGCATTATCGGGCGGCTCAACAGCGAAATGGTGCGGTTTCTCGGCCGGGCGGACGTGAAAGAGAAGTTGTTCGACGCCGGACTGGAAATCGTGACCGGCACGCCGGCGCAACTGACGGCAACGATGAAATCCGAGTTGTCCCGGATGAGCAAGGTCATCAAGGACGCCGGCATCCGCGGCGGCGAGTAGCGCGGATACCGGGGCAGGGGACCGGCTACATCCTGCCCAGGTCCTGGATCGCGTCGATGACTATGCCGGTTCCGATGGCGATCATCAGGATATCCGACGCGACGCGGACGTAGCGGTATCCCGGAGGCGGCGTGCCGATCTGCACGACCAACGCCGGCGGCACATCGTAGTAAATCACTTCACGCGGCAGCGGGCGGCCTTTCTTCCATTTCTTGGCCTGTCCGGGCGGCATGCAGCCATTGTGCTTTTTTGCCAACCCCGGAGGGCAACGGCCGCTGCGATGCTCCTGGACATAGTAATCACGCACCACGACTTTGTGCCGCTCTTCGAAGTGGCCGCGCTGGTCTCCATCGTGAGCCGAACTCTTGCCCTTGCCTTTGCCCTTGGCCCACTCGGGTTTGTCGGCGAGTGCCGGATGGGCGGCAATCGTTGCCGCGATGGTAAAGGCCACCGCAATGCCCGCAAGCAGGAAATTTCGCTTCATGTTTGCACGCTCCCTAGGTTAGTAAACCGGCCGGTCATGCCCGGCCAGCGATATTCATCCTGGAATATATATTGTTTTATTCACGGCCTATGTCGTTGTTTGGCGACAGTTTGTAGTGTTCGAATGGCGAATTAGCCCGATCGATGGCCGACCGGCGAGACACGCAGCGGCAGGCAGATTTGGTGGCGGAGCCTGCGGCAAACGTCAACCCGGATTTGACCCGGCTGGGCGACGTCATACATATTTGAGCCAAGCGTGGCGAAATGTAACCGAGGGTAACTGTCGGTAACCGCGTGGATAGTCCGCCTCTTTCCATGCTCCAATCGTGCATGCCAGTGAATTAGGGGGGGCTCGTTCCAAATGATTCATCGTGCTGAACAACAATTGGGGCGCCTGACGCGCGCCGCCGTGTATTTCGCCCTGGTCCTGGCGGCGGGATGCGCCGGGATGGATCCTGCGCCGCAGGAGCCGTCCAAGGCCGAAGTGACGCAGGGCAGGGCGCCTGCGTCCGCGCCGCAGCCGCCCGAAGTGAAGCCGGAAAAACCCGTCGCGGCGAAGCCGGTTCAGGTCGCCCCGAAACCGGAAGCCCCGATCGTCGCCAAGCCGGAGGCGCCCGCCGCAAAACCGGCGGCCAAGACGGCAGCGGCTCCAACGCCGAAGGAGCCGGCACCGAAGAAGGAGGTCGCCACCCCGCCGGCGCACAAGCCGGCAGCGGCGCCGCTGGACCTGGCAGGGCTGGTGAAAAGGCTCAAGGAGACCGACGCTATCGGCGTTTTCACCAAACTCACGCTCAAGAACCAGGTCGACACCCTGCTGGAGCAATTCCGGGGGTACTATCAGGGGCGGGTCAAGACCTCGCTCGATCAATTGCGGCAGCCTTACGACCAGCTGCTCATGAAGGTGCTCTCGCTGCTGCAGGACAGCGATCCACCGCTGGCGCGCGAGATCGTGCAGTCACGCGAGGCAATCTGGAGCATACTTTCCGATCCGGAGAAGTTTGATGACCTCTAATTCTGGCTGGAGAAACAAGATGGGCAAGCGTTTGAATAGCAGGGTTCTGGCAGTCGGGTTGGCGGCTATCGTTTCCGGGCCGTCGTTGGCCGCGGACGAGCTCTCCAAGGACCTTTCGTCCACGATCGCGCTGCTCGGATTGCCATGCGGCAAGGTCGTGAGTTCCCAGCGGATGAAGGACAACGACTACATCGCCACCTGCAGTGACAAGAACCGCTACCGGGTGTTCGTCAATCCCGAAGGCCGCGTCGTCGCCACCAAGCAGTAAGAAGCGGTGATGGGTGATGGGTGATGGGTGATGCGTCTCCCGCGCAGCGGGCTAAAACCCGTCACCCTTAATCGTCACCATTACCTCGTCACCCGCATCTCGTCACGCTACTGAACTTTGAGCCCGGCAAGCTTGATTGCCTGGGTAAAGCGGCCGTACTCCGCGTTGATGTGTTTCAGCATTTCCTCGGGTGTGCTCGTCATGGTCTCGGCGCCCTGGCGCTCGAACATCTCGCGCGTGGTCGGATCCTTCATGACCTTGGTGACCGAAGCGTAAATGCGGTCGAAAAGCGGCCGTGGAATGTTTTTGGGCGTGGCGATGCCTGCCCAGCCCGTGGACACGTAGCCTGGAACGCCAGCTTCAATGACGGTCGGCACGTCCGGCAACGCCATCGAGCGTTTTTCCCCGCCGGTCGCCAGCGGGAGCAGGCGTCCTGACCTGATCTGGGAGATCACCGACGGCAGCGGCACGAACGTGAGATGGGATTCGCCGGCCGCCACCATGGTCGTCGAAGTGCCGCCCTTGTACGGAACGTGGAGCACTTCGATGTTGGCCATGTGCGTGAACAGCACGCCGGCGAGGTGGCTCTGGAATCCCGATCCGGCGTTCGCCATGTTGAGCTTGCCCGGATTGGCTCTTGCGTAGGCTATGAGCTCCTTCACGTTCCTGAACGGCAGGGTGGGATTCATCACCAGCACGTTCTGCGTGCTGGCGATCAACGAGACGTAGGCGAAGTCCCGGGTCGGGTGGTAGGTAAGATCCTTGTAGACCTGCGGCGAGATCACCTGCATCGCTGTCGATGACATCAGCAGCGTGTAGCCGTCGGGCGCCGCGCGCGAGGCGGTTTCCGCGCCTATCGTGCCACCGGCTCCGCCGCGGTTGTCCACGATCACCTGCCGTCCCCATTCCTCGGTCAACCGGGCGGCGAGAACGCGGCCCATGTTGTCGACGGAGCTTCCCGTCCCCTGGGCAACGATCAGGCGCACCGGCTTGCTGGGATAGTTTGCCGCCGGCTCACTGGCCAGGGTTACCTGCGCGAGACCCAGCATGGCCAGCGCTGCGACTGCAATGGATGCAGGAATTTTTCCGCTTACCGCGCTTGAATTCATCACGGCTTCCTCCTCGTTTTCTATGGGCCGGGTCGTTGCGCCAGCCCGGTTTGTACCATAATAGTAAATCGAATCAGGCGTGAAGAGGCAAGCATGATCGGGAGTGCAAGGCGCTTGGGCGGGATCGCGCTGGCAGTTGTTGCGTGCGCTGCAAGCCAGGCGCAGGCCCAGGACGATGTGCCGGGCTATCCGTCCAAGCCGATCCGCATCGTCGTCGGCATCGCGCCGGGCGGCGGTCTCGACACGATGACCCGCCTCGGCGCCCAGAAATTGAGCGAGCGGTGGGGCAAGACTGCCGTCGTGGACAATCGTCCCGGCGGCGGCACGGTACTCGCGATGGATATCGTGGTGCAGGCGCCGCCGGACGGCTACACGCTGCTGGGCGCGTCGGACACGCTCATGCTGAACGGCGTGTTCAAGCGCGCTGCGTACGATGTGCGCAAGGCCTTCATCCCCATCGTGCAATTGACCACCCAGCCGTACGTCATGGTCGTGACGCCGTCGCTGCCGGCCAGGTCGATCAAGGAGCTTGTCGCCTACGCCAAATCCAGGCCAGGCGCGCTGAGCTATGGGTCGCAGGGGTTGGGTACCACCGGGCATATCGGCTGGGAACGCTTCAAGTTCATGACTGGCGTGGACATCGTGCACGTGCCGTACAAGGGCGCCGCGCCCGCGGTGATCGATGTCCTGAGCGGGCAAATCCAGATGACGTTCTCCAATACCGTGACCAGCGGGGTGCACTTGAGGAGCGGCAAGCTGCGCGGTCTTGCCATTACCGCGCCCCGGCGCACGGCGCTTTTTCCCGAGCTGCCGACAGTATCGGAGTCGGGCGTGCCGGGCTTCGAGCTCTCCAATAGTTATGCTTACTTCGCGCCCGCCGGGACGCCGCGGGGCATCGTGCGAGCGATCAACGCCGTCGTGATTCGGGGAATGAATTCGCCTGAGACACTTAAAAATCTCGCGGCCGACGGTTCGGAGGTGGTGCCGGCTGCGACGCCGGAGGAATACAAGGCAAAGTTTGACCGGGAATTCCGGGAACTGGAGAAGCTGGTCAAGGCGGCCAATATCAAGATACTCCAGTGATCCGTTATTTCGCCACGGCCTAACATCCAGCATGCCCATCCGTATTGCCGCCATCGAAGTCGGCCACTGGCACTCGCTGTTCGACGCCGCGTACCTGAAGTCACTCACGAAGATGCCGGACGTGCAGCTCGCCGGCATCCAGGATCCCGATTCCGCCTTGGTTGCGCAGCGCGCCGCGCAACTGGGCGGGCCGCCCGTTTTCACCGACTACCGGGAAATGCTCGCGAAGATCAGGCCGGATTTCGTCATTGCGCTCGGCCGTCACAGCGCCATGGCCGGAATCGCGCACTTCCTGCTCGATGAGGGCTACCCGTTCCTGATGGAAAAACCGATGGGCATTAACGCGAAGGAGGTCCGCGGAATCGCAGACAAGGCGATGGATAAGAAAACGTTCGCCGCCGTGCCGCTGTTCCAGCGCTACCATCCGTTTGTGTCGCAGGCGCGGCGCATGCTTGCGGACCGCGCCTTCGGCCCGGCTTCGCATTTTCATTTCCGCTCAAACCGCGCGAGCTCGGCGCGCTATGTTTCGTGGGGCTCGCCGTGGATGCTTGACCCCGCAATTGCCGGGGGTGGCTGCCTGCGCAATATCGGACTGCACGGTATCGACCTGTTTCTTCACCTGACCGGGGAGGATGCCCGTGTCGTGGGTGCGCAGTTGAGCTCGCGGGCGCTTGGCAAGGCGGTGGAGGACTACGCGGTGGTGCTGCTGCAAACTCCGGACGGCGTGCTCGGTACCATCGAAGTCGGCAACACCTTTCCCGGGCAGGGCGCCGACGGGGAATGGAAGCTGTCGGGGCGCGACGCGCTCCTGGTGCAGCAGGGCGGGTCCGTGCGATGCATGACGTCAGCAGGTGAACAGGAAGTGGCGGAGCCACCGGCCGAACCGCTTGCGGTCATCGCGCTGCGCGATATTCTTGCGCGCTGGCAAAGCGGCCGGCCGCCCGCGACGGGCCCCGAGGATTGCTATCGCGCGATGCGGGTGGTGGACCAGGCGTACGATATGGCAAGGAGGAAGGCGGAAGGATGAAGGAGGAATTGGGAAAAACCGGTTTTGGTGCTTTCGCATGTATTCCTGTTCTGGCGTTCCTGCTCGTTCTGGCGGGCTGTGCCGTCACGCCCGAGGTGCCGCCGCAGGTGCGCTCGGACCTGGCGCCAACGGGAAAATTGCGCGCGGGCATCAACTACGCCAATGCAATCGTTGCGACGCGGGACCCGGCGACCGGAGAACTGCGCGGCGTCTCGGTTGACCTGGTGCGGGAAATCGCCCGGCGTCTCAAGGTGCCGCTCGAGCTCGTCGGATTCGACTTCTCGGGCAAGCTGGCCGATGCATTGAATGGCGGCGACCTGGATATTGGCGGAATCGCGGGCGGCTCCGGGACCGGGCGCGAAGGCACGATGGACTTCACCGCCGGCTACCTCCAGATCGAAACTACCTACATGGTGGCGCCTGGATCGGCGATCCACGACATCAAGGACGTGGACCGGGAGGGCGTGCGTGTCGGCGTGGCCGACAAGAGCGCGTTCCGGCCGTTTCTTGCCAGAACCCTCAAACGCGCGACATTAGTGACAGGGCCGGGCAATCCGACGGCATTCGAGCTGCTTCGAACCGGACAGGTAGAAGTCCTCGCAGGTTTGCGGCATCAACTGTTCGAGGTCAGAGACAAGCTTCCCGGCTCGCGCGTGCTCGACGGGCGATTCCTGGTGGTCGAGCAGACGCTGGCGATTCCAAAAGGCCGCGATGCCGGCATTCGCTACCTGCGGGAATTCATCGAGGAAGCAAAGGCCTCCGGATTCATCGCCCGATCGCTCGAGAAATCGGGCAATGCCAATGTGCCGGTATCACCGCCGGCTTCGGCGCGGTAGGAAAAGGCGCCTCACCCCGGCGCTCCGATAGAATGTCGGGAATAAGGGAAGGGGGGTCCATGAATATCGGGGGAGCCTTGTTCGTGGCGGCAGTGTTGGCGGCGACCGGTGCGCAGGCCGCGAGTTTTGATTGCAAGAAAGCGCGGTCCGAGGATGAAAAAGCGATCTGCGCCAACCCGGAACTCTCCAAGCTCGACGAAGACCTGGCGGCAGCATTCAAGTCAACATCGGGGCTGATGTCCGGCGACACCAAGAGAATTGCGATATTTCGCAAAGACCAGGCGGAATGGGTGAAGGAGCGCGGCCGCTGCGGCGGCACGGCAAGCTGCCTGAAGAGCGAGTACGTCAGGCGCATACGCTGGCTTTCGAATCCCGCCCACCAATACGCCGGCGAGTGGAGGGCGA
>Ga0134127_10002839_pt1 | contig 12409 bp, 12 predicted proteins | sample KB31753_FD_96459 | JGI IMG/M metagenome (GOLD analysis project Ga0134127, IMG submission 96459) | Terrestrial soil microbial communities with excess Nitrogen fertilizer from Kellogg Biological Station, Michigan, USA - KB3-175-3 | ecosystem: Environmental > Terrestrial > Soil > Unclassified ...
ATGATCGACATGCTCGACCTGGGCATCCACCACCTGCCGGTGGTCGACGCCCAGGGCGTGCCGGTGGGCGTGATCACGGCCACCGACCTGATGTACCTGGAGGGCCGCACCCCGTTCGCCGTCCGCCGCGCGATCAGCAAGGCGGAGAGCGTCGACGAGGTCGTGGATGCGGCCCGCCATCTGCCGCAGACGATCATCGCCCTGGTTCGCGCCGGTGTGGCGGCGACCGACATCGGGCGGGTGTTGGCGCTGTCCTCGGACACGGCCACCACCCGGCTGCTGCAGCTGGTGGTCGCCGGGCACGGCGGCGCTCCCTGCGCGTGGTCGTGGATGGCGCTGGGCAGCGTCGCCCGGCGCGAGCAGTCGCTGGCCTCCGATCAGGACAACGCCCTCGCCTACGCCGGCGGCACGCCGGGTGCGGACGACTTCTTCGCGGGGGTGGCCGAGGAGGTCAATGCCGCCCTCGAGCGGTGCGGATTCGGGCCCGACAACTCGGAGGTGCTGGCGCGCAACCGCCAGTGGCGGATGTCGGACGACGAGTGGCAGCGGGTGTTCCGCGAGTGCCTCGAGCACCCCGACCGGTCGCACCTGGTGCGGGCGGCGGTGGCGTTCGACTTCCGGCACGTGGCCGGCGGTCTCGACATCGTGCGGCCGCTGGTCTCGATCGAGCGCCAGGCCCCCGGCCAGGCCGACTTCATCCGCCGGCTGGCCCGCACCGCGACCGACTTCGCGCCGCCGCTGGGCCGCCGGGGCAAGCTGGTGACAGGCGAGGACGGCACCATCGACCTGAAGCGGCAGGGGATCGTCCCCATCGTCAATCTGGCCCGGTTCCATGCGATCAGCGCGGGGGTCACGGTGTCGCCGACGCTCGACCGCCTGACGGCCGCCGAGTCGGCCGGGCAGCTGGACGGCGAGACCGCCTCGGCGCTGCGCGAGGGATTCGAGCTGGTCATGCGGCTGCGGATCGAGCACCAGGCCGAGCAGGCCGATCGGGGGGCGCCGCCGGACGACCGGCTGGCCCCGCGGGACCTCGCCCCGCTGACCCGGTCGCAGCTGGTCGACGCCTTCCGGGTGGTGGCAGCCGCCCAGAAGCAGCTGTCCCGCTACGTGCCGCTGGGTATGTAGGCGCGACCGGCTCGACCAGCCCTTTACACCAGCCGCGCCGCATGCTTCACTTGGCACGTTCCTGGTGGTCCTGGCGAAGTGTCCTCCCCGTACCTTGGGAGAGGAGGTCACATGTCCGACATCGAAGCGGGCGCGCCGGACTACGAGGGAGGTGGTCTCAGCCGCGAGACCAACTGGTGGGGCGCCTTCGTGATCGGTCTCGCCGGAACGATCCTCGTCACCGGCATCGCCCCGGTCATGGTGACGTCGCTCGGAGCCGCGTCGATCCCCGTCATCATCGTCATCACCATCATGGGCTACCTGCTCTGCCTGCTGCTCGCCGAGCTGTCGGCGATGATGCCGGAGCGGACCGGCGGCTCGCCGTCCTACGCCTACCCGGCGTACAAGGACCGCTGGCCGCGGGCGGCAAAGCACATCAACGGGTTCACCGCCTGGGCCTACTGGCTGGGCTGGTTCCCGGTGGCGCCGCTGAACATGATCCTGGCGTCGTACTACCTGGTCTACCAGTTCGACCTCTCGCAGAAAGGCATCGAGCCGATCCACACGCCGATCGCCTACTGGACGATCGCGATCTCGATCGTCGGCATCCTGCTCGTGTTCATCCCGGCCTGGCTCGGCATCCGGCTGGGCACCGTGTTCGCCACCGTGCTCGGCCTCCTGTCGATGATCCCACTCACGTTCCTGGCCATCGCGCCGATCTTCCGGCCGTCGGTCGCCGACTGGGGCGAGCTGAGCAATCCCAGCTGGTTCTCCCAGCTCGATGGCACGAGCTTCTTTTCGGACGCGTTCGGCCACAACTGGCTGGTCATCTACATCGCCTTCGCATTCCTGCTCACCTGGAACGTGATCGCGATGGAGGCGGCGGCCTGCTACATCGGTGAGTGCCGGGATCCCGAGCGGGACGCCAAGATCGCGATGAACGCGGAGGGTCTCTACGGGCTGTTCATCTACACGATGATCCCGATCGCCTTCATCGTCGTCATCGGCGCCAAGGAGCTGGGGAACACCAGCCTGGGGCTGTTCGATCCCAACGCCATCTTCACCTCGTTCGCGGGCAGGATCTTCAGCACCGGCGGCAGCACGCTGAACTGGCTGGTCACGATCATGCTGGTGGTGGCGCTGTCGCTCTCTGTGCTGAACTCGATCATGGGCTGCGCGCGCGCCCTCTACCAGATGGCCATCGACGGGCAGTTCCCCCGGATCTTCACCAGCGTCAACCGCCACGGCGTGCCCGGTTTCGCGATGGGCTTCAACGTGCTGTTCTCGCTGGCGCTGATCTTCACCGGTGGCGCGGTCGAGATCTACTCGCTCTCGAACGTCGGCTACACGGTGTCCTTCATCCCGGTGCTGATCGGCTACTACCTGCTGCGGAAGCACAAGGCTGACGCCCGCCGGCCGGTGCGCCTGCCCGAGCCGTTCAAGTACATCGCTCTGGGGATGGCGGCCGTGTTCTTCGTCATCTGGCTGTACGGCGGCATCGTCTACACGTCGCTGCCGAACGCGCTGCTCGACAACTCCGACACCCGGATCTACTTCTTCATCGGGTGGGCGATCCTGCTGTCCTACGTGTTCTTCTACTGGTACCGCGTGAAGGTCGAGGATCCCAAGTACGCCGCGCAGGGGCCGACCGACAGGCCGGAGCCGCTCGCGACGGGCGATTGACCGATCCGAGTGACATGGGGGCGGCGGCCGAGCCGCCGCCCCCGGCCTCTCGGCCTGCCCGGCGGGTGATGATCGCGTCCGAGGGCCGGCCGATCGGCCGCGCTGTCGTGCAGCGGGCGGCCTCGCTGGCCCGCGAGGCGGACGCCGAGGTGTTCGTGATGTCGATCGCCCGGGTCTGGGGCAGCAGCCTGGGCTTCCCCAACCCGTGGCTCAACCCGACCAAGCGGGAGTGGGACGAGCAGAAGGCGATCGTGAGCGACGCGGTGGCGGCGCTCGAGAAGTCAGGGCTTCACGCCTACGGCGTCGTGCTGGCCACCCGGCGACCGGGCAAGCGGATCCTCAAGGAGGCGCGGCTGCGAGAGGTGGACGCAATCGTCATGGGTTGCGATCCGCCCCGAAACCGCGTGTTCGGCGATTTCTCGTGGTGGCAGGAGCCGCAGCGGGTGGCCCGTCGCGCCCGTGGCGTCCCCGTCCACCTGATCGAGGTGGATGCCGAGAAGGGGCGCAGCGGGCGAAGGCGCTGAGCGGCGTTGCCGGGCCGGTCGCGGCCGCCCGGCTCGGGTAGACTCGGCTCCCCTGATGCGTGTCCTCCTCGTCGGCTCTGGTGGGCGCGAGCATGCACTCGCGTGGAAGCTTGCGCAGTCCTCCCGGATGGGAGAGTTGCACGCTGCCCCAGGCAACCCCGGGATCGGCGGCCTGGCGCAGCTCCACGACGTCGGCGTCGGCGATCTCGAACAGCTGACCGAACTGGCCGGCCGGCTGCGCGCCGATCTGGTCGTGATCGGGCCGGAGGCGCCGCTGGTGGCCGGCCTGGCAGACAGGCTGCGGGCCGCGGGCATTGCCACCTTCGGCCCCGGCGCGGCGGCCGCCCAGATCGAGGGGTCGAAGGCCTTCGCCAAGGAGGTGATGGCCGCAGCGTCGGTGCCCACGGCGGCGTACGCAATCTGCGACACGCCCGCCGCCGCCCAGCTGGCCATCGCCGAGATCGGCGGCCGGGTCGTGGTCAAGGCCGACGGCCTGGCCGCGGGCAAGGGCGTGATCGTGTGCGAGTCGGTGGCAGAGGCGGAGGCCGCCGTCCGCTCGTGCCTGATCGACCGCCGGTTCGGCGAGTCCGGCGCCCGGGTGCTGATCGAGGAGCGGATGGAGGGGCCAGAGGTGTCGCTGCTCGCGCTGAGCGACGGCGAGCGGGTGGTCGCCCTGGCGCCGGCCCGCGACCACAAGCGGCTGGGGGACGGCGACACCGGCCCCAACACGGGAGGCATGGGCTGTTTCTCGCCGGTGCCCGACGTGCGGCCCGACCTGGTGGACGAGATCGTGGCCACCGTGCACCGCCCGGTCGTCGACGAGCTGCGGCGGCGCGGCACGCCGTTCTCGGGATGCCTCTACGCCGGCCTGATGCTGACGGCGCAGGGGCCGAGGGTGATCGAGTTCAACGCGCGGTTCGGCGACCCCGAGACGCAGGCCATCCTGCCCCGCCTGGAGGGCGACCTGCTCGACGCCCTGCAGCGGGCAGCCGCCGGAACGCTCGAGGACGGGTTGCTGGCGGCGGCCGACCGGGCCTGCGTCAGCGTGGCGCTCGCCGCGGCCGGGTACCCCGACGCACCGCAGTTGGGAGCCGCCATCAGCGGCGTCGAGAAGGCGCAGGCGCTGGACGGGGCGATGGTGTTCCACGCCGGCACCGGCGGACGGCCGGAGGCGCTCACGGTGGCGGGCGGGCGGGTGCTCAACGTGTCCGCCATGGGGGCCGATCTGGGAGCGGCGCGTGACCTCGCCTATCGCGCGGCCGGCCAGATCCGGTTCTCCGGCGCCCAGTACCGAACCGACATTGCTGCCGACGCAGCCGTGGAGAGCCATGTCTGAGCCGGCGCCGCTGCCCCAGGTGCACCCGGTCTGGCAGGAGCTGGAGTCGGACGGCCCCCAGGTGGGGATCGTGATCGCCTCCGAGGACGACCGGGAGATCATCCGGGCGGCCTGCGACGAGCTGCTCGAGCGCGCGATCACCTTCGAGCTCCGCGTGCTCTCGGCCCACAGCGACCCGCGCCAGGTGGCCGAGTACGCATCGACGGCGGCCCTGCGGGGGCTGCGGGTGATCATCGCCGCGGCCGGCGGCGCGGCGGCGCTGCCGGGCGTGATCGCGAGCTACACCGAGCTGCCCGTGATCGGCGTCCCCATCGAGCGCGGCACCTGGGGCCTGGGCGGCATGGACGCCCTGCTCTCGATCGTCCAGATGCCGGCCGGCGTGCCGGTGGCCTGCATGGCTGTCAACGGCGCGCAGAACGCCGCCATCTACGCGGCCAAGATCCTGGCCCAGGGAGGCAACAGCCCGCCGATAGCCGAGATGTAGGTGATGGGTGGACCGGGGGCGTTGGTAGACTCGTAGTGCCTTGATCTCACGCTACACCCGGCCCGCGATGGGCGCTGTCTGGTCGGACGAGCGCCGGTTTCAGCGGTGGCTGGACGTGGAGGTGGCGGCGATGGCGGCCTGGGCCGAGCTGGGCGTGGTGCCTCACGAGGCGGTCGCCGCCGTGCGCGAGCGGGCGGTGATCGACGTCCCCCGGATCCTCGAGATCGAGCGGCGGACACATCACGACGTGCTGGCCTTCACCGAGTCGGTCGCCGAGCGGGTCGGCCCCGAGGCGCGGTGGTTCCACTACGGCCTGACCTCGTCCGACGTGGTCGACACGGCGCTCGCCCTGCAGCTCCGCGACGCCGGCGACCTGTTGGCCGAGGAGCTGGAGCGGGCGGAGCGGGCGGTGCTCGTCCGCGCCGAGGAGCATCGCCACACGCCGATGATCGGCCGCACCCACGGCGTCCACGCAGAGCCGACCACGTTCGGGCTGAAGCTGCTCGGCTGGGCGGTCGAGCTCCGCCGTCAGCGCGAGCGCCTGGGCGCCGCCTTCGACGGCGTCCGCCACGGCAAGCTGTCCGGCGCCGTCGGCACCTACGCCAACGCCGAGCCCCAGGTCGAGGCATCGACCCTCGCCGCCCTCGGCCTCGAGCGCGAGGACGTCGCCACCCAGGTGATCCCGCGCGACCGTCACGCGGCGCTGCTCTCCGCCATCGCCGGCGTCGGCTCGTCGCTCGACCGGTTCGCGACCGAGCTCCGGCACCTGCAGCGGACCGAGGTGCGGGAGGTGGAGGAGCCGTTCGGCAAGGGCCAGAAGGGATCGTCGGCGATGCCGCACAAGAAGAACCCGATCGTGGCAGAGCGGATCTCGGGCCTGGCCCGGGTGCTTCGCGCCAACTCGCTGGTCGGACTCGAGAACGTGGCCCTGTGGCACGAGCGGGACATCTCCCACTCCTCCGCCGAGCGGGTGGTGCTGCCCGACTCCACGATCGCGCTCGACTACATGCTCGACCGCTTCACCTGGCTGGCCGAGGGGATGGTGGTGCACCCCGAGCGGATGCTGCGAAATCTCGAGGCCTCGCACGGCCTGGTGTTCTCCGGCCGGGCGCTGCTGGCGCTGGTGGACGGGGGCCTCGGGCGCGAGCGTGCCTACGAGGTGGTACAGCGAAACGCTCTGCGTGCGTGGGAGCAGGAGCTGCCCTTCCGCGACCTGCTCGAACGCGACGCCGAGGCGGCGGCGGTGCTCGACCCGGCGGCGCTCGACCGCGTGTTCGACCTCCAGGATTACCTGCGGCACGTCGACGAGGTGTTCGACCGCACCACGGAGCGGCTGGGAGCGGCCGGTGTCTGAGCGCCTCTCCCAGCTCCACGAGGCGTCGGGCAAGGTGCGCGAGCTGTACAGCTTCGGCGAGCGGATGCTGCTGGTCACCTCCGACCGCATGTCGGCGTTCGACGTGGTCATGCCGACCGACATCCCCGACAAGGGGCGGGTGCTGACCGGGCTCTCGAAGTTTTGGTTCGACCGCACCGGGGACATCGTCCGAAACCACCTGATCTCGGTCGAGCTGGCCGACTTTCCTGAGGTGGCCCGCGACCACGAGCTGGCTGGCAGGTCGATGCTGGTCGAGCGGCTGACGATGCTGCCGGTCGAGTGCGTGGTGCGCGGCTACCTGGCCGGATCGGGGTGGAAGGACTACCAGGCCGCCGGTGCCATCTGCGGTCACGACCTGCCGCCGGGGCTGCCCGAGTCGGGCCAACTGCCGTACCCCATCTTCACGCCCGCGACCAAGGCCACCGAGGGCCATGACATCAACATCGACCTCGAGACGGCCGCGGTGCTGGTCGGACAGGAGCGCCTCGAACAGCTGGAGCGGATCTCGCTCGACCTGTACCTGGAGGCGGCCGCCTACGCGCTGGAGCGGGGCATCATCATCGCCGACACCAAGTTCGAGTTCGGGCTGGACGCCGACGGCGGGCTGGTGCTGGGCGACGAGGCGTTGACGCCCGACTCGTCGCGATTCTGGCCGGCCGACGGCTACGCGCCCGGCCGGCCGCAGGCATCCTTCGACAAGCAATACCTGCGCGACTGGCTGGAGACCCTCGACTGGGACAAGACCGCGCCCGGCCCCGAGCTTCCCGACGAGGTGGTCGAGGGCACCCGGGCCCGCTACGTCGAGGCCTACGAGCGCCTCACCGGGGAGCCGATCGGCGCCTACCTGCGACGAATGGGAGTGTGACTGCGAGATGAAGGTGACCGTCCTCGTCCGGCCCCGCGAGGGCATCCTCGACCCGCAGGGAGAGGCCGTGCGCCGCTCGCTCGCGGGGCTGGGCTATCCGGCGGCCGATGTCCGCGCCGGCAAGGTGTTCGATCTCCAGGTGGAGGCCGGTGACGCCGACCAGGCCCGGCGGATCGCCGGTGAGATCGCCGAGAAGGTGCTGTCGAACCCACTGATCGAGAGCTTCGACGTCGAGGTCGACGGATGACGCGAGTCGGCGTCGTCAGCTACCCCGGCGCCTGCGACGACCGCGACGCCATGCATGCGATCGGCCTGATGGGCGCCGAGCCGGTCGCGCTCTGGCACGCCGACGCCGATCTGCACGGCGTCGACGCCGTGATCGTTCCCGGGGGCTTCAGCTACGGCGACTACCTGCGCCCCGGCGCGCTGGCCGCCCTCTCGCCGGTGATGGCCGCGGTCGCCGCGCACGCCTCCGGCGGCCGGCCGGTGCTCGGCATCTGCAACGGGTTCCAGGTGCTGACGGAGGCCAGGATGGTGCCCGGCGTGCTACGGACGAACACGCACCTCCAGTTCCGGTTCCAGGACGTCGCGCTGCGCGCCGAGCGGGAATCTCCGTGGCTGCCGGGCGTCTCGCCCGGCGACCTGCTGCGGATCCCGATGAAGCACCACGACGGCTGCTTCTTCGCGCCCGCCGACGAGCTGGCGGCGCTGGAGCGCCGCGGCCAGGTGCTGCTCCGCTACGACGGCGAGAACCCCAACGGGTCGGTCGGGGCGGTTGCCGGCGTGACCAACGAGGCGGGAAACGTGTGCGCCCTGATGCCGCACCCGGAGCATGCGGTCGAGGAGCTGATCGGCTCGACCGACGGCAGGGTGCTGCTTCAGGGGCTGCTCGACCTGGCCCGGTCGCCCGTCGCCGCGTAGGTCGGGCCGAGCGCGAGGGCGGCCAGCGCACCGATCAGGACGATGGGCGCGAACGACCACGTGAAGTCGTAGAGCCCGGATGCGGCCACCGCGGTGGCCACCACGCCCGCCGCCAGCCGGCGGGGGTCGGTGGATGCCATTCCCCGCAGCCCCGCCAGCAGCATGGCCGCCAGTGCGGCGGCGGTGCCGGCGGCCGCGACCAGGCCGGCATCCACCCCCTGTTCGAGCGCGGCATCGTGGGCGTAGGCGGGATGACGGGGATGCCGCTGGGCCTGAAGGTCGGGGAACGCCCCCGGGCCGCGGCCGGTGAACGGGCGCTCGGAGATGGCCGTGGCCGCGTCGCCCCACACCGCCTCGCGTGACGAGATCGGCCCGTGGCGCAGGTGGCGTGACACGGCGTCCCCGTCCCCCGCCGCCGCCAGTGCGAGCGCCCCGGCGATCGCGGCGCCGAGGGCCAGGGCGATCGAGGCCGTCCGAGCGTCCGGCAGCCGCACCACGCAAAGTGCGAGCAGCCCCAGCACCTCGATCGCCGTCACCCGGTCGAAGGTCGCGGCGGCGCCGGCCACCAGGATGCCACCGGCCACCAGGGCCGGCCCGAGGTCGAGCACGCCGGCGGCGTGCAGCGCCAGCACAGCGGCCAGCCCGCAGACGCAGACCAGCCCCAGCGCGGGCGGGTACTCGAGCGTGCCGCCCGCACGCCACAGGCCGGCGATCCGTTCCGCCAGTGGCGGGGAGCGCAGGACAAGGCCTGCCAGCCCGGCGGTGGCGACCGTCGCCGCGGTGACGGCGAGCGCGGGCAGTAGCCAGCGGTCGAGCGCTGCCGGCTCGGCCGCGGCGACCGCGAGCAGCGCCGGCACCGCCAGGCCGGCGGCGAGCGTGCCCAGGCTGCCGCCGTGCAGCGCGAACGCCGCGGCATCTGCGAGCGCCGCCAGCGAGAGGCCTCCGGCGATCCACAGCGGCTCCGGCCAGGCGGCCGGCCACAGCGCGAGCGTGCACAGGGCAACCGCGGCCAGCGCCAGCTGGGCGCCTTCGCGGAAGCCCCCGTGCCACACCAGCCCCCCACACGCGGCAGCCACGACCACCCCGACGGGTGAGCCACCCGGGCGCCATCCGAGCCGATGACTGAGAGGTATCCAACGAAGTCTTGGGGGGTCTCTTTTCGTGTCCATCAATCGAATCATCCTGGTGGTACCGGTCATCGCCGGCCTGATGCTCGCAGGCACCGCGTTTGCCCGGATGCTGCCGGCGGAGACGGTGCGCGACTCCGCGTATCCGGCCTGCGTCCACAACGGAGTGCACTTCAACAAGCAGGGCCACGCCAACTGCGGCCTGCACAAGGGCTGGCAGAGCGAGGAGCCGGAGACCACCGGCCAGCAGCCCACCGACGAGGCCGGCGACGCCGGCGCCCAGCAGCGGGAGCAGCAGGGCGCGCGCCAGGGCGGGCAGACCACGCACGGCAAGCACGCCGGCCGGCTGACGCATGCGAAGCACGAGAAGCATGCCAAGCACGAGAAGGTGCATGGCGGCGGACGGTCGCAGCACACCACGGGCGGCTCCTCTCACGGGGGCGGCCACGGCTCGAGCTCGACACATGGGAAGCACGGCGGAAAGCCGCACTGATCGCCGCGGGAGCGCGGAGGGCGGCCTCGCGGCCGCTCTCCGCTCGCCCCGCGTCCTGGCGCTCGCCCTGCCGCTGGCCGCGGTGCTTGCCGCAGCCCCGGCGCATGCCGGGCCGGAGCAGTCCCGCCGGGCCTCGCTGATTCCGACCCGGGCCTGTCTGACCGTTGCCGGGGCGCACACGGGCCGGCCGTCGATCCGCTGCACCGGCATCAGGCGGCGCTGACCCGGCTCTAGCATCCTGCGGGTGGGCGTGTTCGACAATCCCGCCAATGCTGATCTGCTGGAGCTGCTCGAGGCCGAGGCGGAGCCAACGATGTCCCACGACCTCGACGGCTACGAGCTGCACGCGCTGCCCGAGGTGTGCGACCGCCTGATCTCCCTGGCCGGCGAGCTTCCCCAGCTGCCCCAGGGCTGGTACGCCGCCTACGGGGTGCCGGTGCTGGCGGCTGACAACGGGGTGATCTACGCGTTCGCCATCGGCGCTGGCGGCATCGGTCTGCGGCTGACCGACGACCAGCTGCACCGGCACCTGAACCGCCATGAGCTCGACCTGGGCGGTTACACGGTGATCGACGCCTGGCAGACGCAGCTTCCCGGCCGGATCGCATCCGAGCGGCTGCGCGAGGCGCTTCAGGACGCCCACCGGCTGGCGGCCGGAGCCGGCGCCGCGTGAGGGCGCCCGCACGCGCAGGGCGGGTGCCTGGGTCGATCCGGCCCCTGGGGTAGGATTCCTCAGGCTTTGAACGCCGTCTCGCCTCAGCCGCTGCATCGCGCTCTCGGCCTCACCGATGGCGAGCTCGACCGTATCCACGAGCAGCTGGGACGCGATCCCAACGATTTCGAGCTGGCCGTCTACTCGCTGCTCTGGAGCGAGCACTGCGGCTACAAGCATTCGAAGCCGCTGCTGCGGCGATTCCCCACCTCCGGTGAGCGCGTGCTTCAGGGGCCGGGCGAGAACGCGGGCGTGATCGACGTCGGCGACGGCCTGGCCGTCGCCCTCAAGGTCGAGAGTCACAACCACCCGTCCGCCGTCGAGCCGTTTCAGGGTGCCGCGACGGGTGTCGGCGGCATCCTCCGCGACATCTTCGCGATGGGCGCCCGGCCGATCGCCATCCTCGACTCGCTGCGGTTCGGTGAGCTCGACGATGACCGCCAGCGGCACCTGTTCGCCGGCGTGGTCTCCGGCGTTGGCCACTATGGCAACTGCGTGGGCGTGGCCAACCTGGGCGGGGAGGTCGAGTTCGACGACGCCTACGAGCACAACTGCCTGGTGAACGCCATGTGCGTCGGGCTGCTCGACGCCGGCAGGCTGACCACGGCCCGCGCCTCCGGCGTGGGCAACCTGCTGGTGCTGTACGGATCGCGGACCGGCCGCGACGGCATCGGCGGCGCCAGCGTGCTGGCCTCCCAGGGATTCGACGAGAGCTCCTCCGACAAGCGGCCCAGCGTGCAGATCGGCGACCCGTTCATGGGCAAGAAGCTGATCGAGTGCACGCTCGAGCTGCTCGACCGCGGCCTGCTGGCCTCGCTGCAGGACCTGGGCGCCGCCGGTCTGGCCAGCTCGACCTCCGAGATGGCCGCGCGCGGCGGGGTCGGCCTCGACGTCGACCTGTCCCGCGTGCCGCTGCGCGAGTCCGACATGCAGCCGTTCGAGATCATGATCTCCGAGTCGCAGGAGCGGATGGCGGCGGTCGTCGAGCCGGGCTCGCTCGACCGGGTGGTGGAGGTCTGCAGCCGCTGGGAGGTCGACGCCACCGTGATCGGCGAGGTCGCCGGCCACGGCATGCTGCGCGCCTTCTTCGACGGCGAGATGGTCGGCGACATGCCGGTCGAGACCCTGGTCGACGGCGCGCCCCAGTACCAGGTGCCGCGCGAACGGCCGGCACGGCTGGCCGATGCGCCGCGTTCGTTCGCGCCGGCCGCCGACCCGGACGCGGCCCTGCGGGCACTGCTGGGGTCGCCGGCCGCGGGCAGCAGGCGCTGGGTGCACCGCCAGTACGATCAGCTGGTCGGCTCGGGCACGGCCGTGCGGCCGGGCGGCGACGCCGGCGTCGTGCGCCTGACGCCCTCGCGGCGCGCGATCGCGATCTCGCTGGACGGGAACGGCCGGCGCACCTCGCTCGACCCCCGCCGCGGCGGCATGAGCGCGGTCTGCGAGGCCGCCCGCAACGTCGCCTGCACCGGCGCCCGGCCGGCGGCGGTGACCAACTGTCTGAACTTCGGCAATCCGGAGACGGGTGAGGTCGGCTACGAACTGGCCGAGGCCATCGAGGGCATGGCGCTGGCCTGCGAGGCGCTCGACCTTCCGGTGGTGTCCGGCAACGTGTCGCTCTACAACGAGCACTTCGGCCGGCCGATCCATCCGACGCCGGTGGTCGGCGTGGTGGGGGTGCTGGACGACGCCGAGCTGGCCGTGCCGGCCGGATTCCGCGGTGAGGGCGATGTGGTGCTGGTCGCCGGCGGCGGGCGGCGGGCGCTGGATGGCTCGCTGTACCAG
>Ga0134127_10002840_pt1 | contig 12409 bp, 7 predicted proteins | sample KB31753_FD_96459 | JGI IMG/M metagenome (GOLD analysis project Ga0134127, IMG submission 96459) | Terrestrial soil microbial communities with excess Nitrogen fertilizer from Kellogg Biological Station, Michigan, USA - KB3-175-3 | ecosystem: Environmental > Terrestrial > Soil > Unclassified ...
AGAGGTACTGCCCGCTCTCGGTCTGGATGTCGAACACCGGCTGCACGCCCACGCACTCCACCCGCACCACCGTCTCGTCCCGGAGCGCGGCCAGCTTCTTGCCCGCGAACTGCTCGGAGCAGGCGGTGTCGAGCTTCTGGCGCTTCTCGTCGGAGATGAAGCCGATCAGGCCCCGGAAGCGGCTCCGCGCCTCCGCGTGGGCGATCGAGATGATGTAGGGGGCGCGGCGGCTCTCCCGGGTCTCGGATCCCCGCCCGAGCTTCGCGTAGATGCCCAGGTTCAGCAGGAGGGCCTGCACCCCGTGCCCCAGGGCCGCCGAGATGGTGCTGAGCGTGATGTCGGCCTCGCGGGCCCAGTACGACCGCAGGCGCACCGTGCCCTGGGCCTGGAAGAGCGCGCCCAGGTAGGCGGCCTGGGCTTCGCGGCCGCTGCGGAGCATGGTGGCCGGGACCGCGTGGTCGGCGCTCGAGCGCAGCAGGCCGTACTTGTCCACGAAGGGCCGCAGCCGCTCGCCGTACAGGCGGATCCGGTGGATGTCGAGCCCCGGGGTGCGCGTCTCCATCGACCGGACGTGGTAATGCACGCCGTCGAAGACGCGATGCACGCGCTCGACGATGAAGTCGAGCTCGTCCTTGTCGATCGTGGTGAACTCGACCGCGAGGCTGTGGTCGGTGCCGAGGCCGTCCTGGCCCACGAAGCCGTCCGCCTGCAGCCACCCCACCAGGGCGGCCTCGTCGACCTCGGGCGCCTGCGAGTCCTTGCGCACGTCGGTCCGGGTCGACAGGCGGAGGGCCGCGCCCGGCTCCACCTCGTCCACCCGGCGCCAGGCGCCGACGCCGTTGGCGATCGCGTACACGAGGTGATCGCCGGTGGCCTCGACCGCCACGCCGTTGCGGAGCTCGATGCGGAAGACCGCCTTCTCGCCGTTCTCCTTGACCGCCACCACCCGCGTGGTCCCGGTGCCCTCGTCGCGGCCGTCGTAGACCTCGAGGCCGACCTGATTCTTGGTCACGATCTGCCCGATCGGCAGCGGCCCCTCGGGCGTCGAGACCAGGGCGTGATAGGGCTGGCAGGCGTGCGGCTGGGGCCGCTCGTAGGCGGAGCTGGCCCGGGTGAGGATGCCGGTGTCGGGGTCCACGTAGTGATGGCCCTGGGCCGGGCCGGAGAGCCCGTAGGCGTAGTGGAGCCCGGTATTGAACCATTGCGGGGAATTGGGGGCCGACACCTGGGCCGCCAGCATGTGGCAGAGCTCGTCGTAGAAGGCCCGCGCATCCGACGGAGTGTCGAAGTACCCGTACTTCTCCCCCCAGTGCATCCAGCAGCCGGCCAGCCGGTGGAAGACCTGCCGGGCGTCCCGCTCGCCGCCCAGGACCGGTCGGCCGTCGCGGTCCAGCAGGGGCTTACCGTCCGGCGCGTACTGCGGCACCCCCGACTTCCGGAAGTATTTCTGCGCGAGGATGTCCGTGGCCACCGCGGACCAGCCGGCCGGTACCGAGATCCCATCTTGGCGGAAGACCGTGGAGCCGTCGGGATTCTTGATCTCCGACACTCGCTGGTCGAACTGGATTCCCGCGTAGGGACTCTGGCCTTCTCTGGTGAACCGGCGGGCCACTTTCATGCGCTCCTCCTAAAGGACAACTGGCCAAAGCACGACCTTGCTCGATACACGGACACGGTCTACTTCAGACGGGAAAGGCGGGTTGGGGCGCCGTGAAGGCGTCGTTCTGAGCTGCGCTCTGTGAACTCTTATGCATATAGGTGGTATGCCTGTCTAAGGCGGACCCCAACATATTGCGCACCGTCGAACCGTGTCAACAAAAAAAGACGCAACCCTTGCACTGCATCGCGTCACCAGTGAGCTAACTGCAGGCGACTACAGGAGGGGAGAGTTCTTCGAGCGCTTCGAGCGCCGGCTCAGCCGGCGCAATCCTGCTTTTCTCCGAGGGGGAGGCCTCGGAGGGGGCCCCCGTTTTAAGGACTTCAGAAGGGGCCCCTCCGACTAGTACGGCGACGGACTCTTGATCATGTTCTCGCGGCGCTGGAGATAGCCGTTCCGCACCGCGCTGTAGAGATCGACCGTGGTCTCCTCGAACCCCTGGTAGAGATCCAGGTTGAGTGACCGATCGTTGATCATGCTGCCGACCTTCATGCCGAGACGCGTCCAGATGAACGGCAGCACATAGCTCAGCGGATCCATGGCGCCGTCGACCGCGGTGCCGATCCCGTCACGGACGGTGAGCGGCGGCATCAGCGGCAGGACGAGGAACGGTCCGGGCTTGACGCCCCAGATGCCGAGGGTCTGACCGAAATCGGCGCGGGTCTTCTGCAGGTTGAACTCCTGCTTGGCGATGTCGAAGAGACCGCCGATGCCGACCGTGCTGTTGATCAGGAAGCGGCCCACCTCCGCGGTCGCGCCGAGGGGACGGCCCTGCAGGAGGTTGTTGACGACCCGCTGGACGACCAGCAGGTTGTCGAAGCCGCTGTCGATCATCTGCTGGAGGCGGTCCGGCATCACGAAATTGTACGCCTTCGCGACCGGCTTGAGCACGTACCGATCCGCGTTGTAGTTGAACGTGAACATCTTCTCGTTGAACGACTCCCAGGGGTCGTACTCCTCGAGGATGCCCTCGGCGGGCACGACCGGATCGGCGGTCCGCGCCTGGGCCATCAGCCCCGCGGGGGCCTGGGCGACCACGAGCGGCACCACCGAGGCCACCATGTGAGAGGGCTGGGATCCGGGCTGGATCAGCTCGAAGGAGGCCGGCCGGAACGCCACCGTCGCGGCCAGCGCCTGCTCGCCCGCGCGCGGCTCCACCGCGGTGCCGGTCGCCGACTGATCGGGGGCGAGCGCGGCCGCGAGGGGGTTGTCCGGATCCGTGGAGGCCGCGGTCGCGGCGAGCATCGACTCGCTGCGCACCCCGCCGGACAGCGTGCCGCAGCCGCCCATCGCAAGGGCGGAGACCGTCAAGAGGAGCGCTGCCTGTCGCATGCCGAATCCCAAACGCACGATCGTGTGTCCCTCCGAGTTCTGGCTGGCGTCGCTCTGGGCTCGCTGGTCGAGGCCGGCGTGACCCGGCACCAAGGGAGCAAGGCCAGTGCCATGGCGCGCCACCCGCGAGCATAGGATACCGAGCGTTGTTCTTTCAAGCACTTTCCATACGATACGCAGCCGGCTCGTCCCCCACCTATAGTCGTTCCGGGCCAGGATGGGGTCTCGGGGCCCCGAATTTGTCACCCGCGGCCCCGGATTGTCGAGGCCCCTCCCTGGGAGCCGTTGACAGCGCGCGGCCGCCGGGCTTCAATGCGGTCGCGATCGCAGGAATCCGGACAGGCGCTTCGAGAAAGGTGGACGGCGATGATCGAGCTCACGCTGGAGATGGCCGAGCGCGCGACGCGCGCGGCGCGGGAGAAGGCCAAGGCCCTCGGCACCCCGATGACGATCACGGTGGTGGACGAGGCGGGACGGCTCGTGCTGTGCTCGCGGGGCGACGGCACTGGCTTCTTCACGCCCGAGACCTCGCGCGCCAAGGCGATGGCCGCCGCGAACTTCCGCATGTCCACCGCCGACCTGGCCGACCGCGTCCAGAAGGGCTCGCCGTTCTGGGCCCAGGTGGGCAGCGCGGTCCCCGGCCAGCTCCTGGCCAGCCACGGCGCGGTGCCGATCGTGGTGAAGGGTCGCGTGATCGGCGCGATCGGGTGCGGTGGCGGCACCGGCGAGCAGGATCAGGAGTGCGCCGCCGCCGGTGCCGCCGTCCTGGCCTAGTCGCGACTAGCGGCGGACGAGGGTATCGAGGATGGTGACACCCTCGCCGCGTCGGCCGACCACGACCGGATTCAGGTCGATCTCCTTGACGGACGCGCCGAGGCTGCGCGCGGCCTCGCCGAGCCGTTCCAGCAGCTCGACGGCGGCGGGCAGGTCGAGCGGCGCGCTGCCTCGCACCCCGTCCCAGAGCGGGCCGATGCGCAGGCTCCGCAGCGCCTCCTCGGCCGCGGTCGCGTCGATCGGCGGCAGCAGCAGCCGGAAATCGCGGAGCACCTCGATGAGGACACCGCCCGAGCCCACGAGCACGACCGGGCCGAAGATGGGATCGACCTTCACCCCCAGGGCCAGCTCGAGCGCCCCGCGAACCTGGCGCTGCACCAGAAAGCCCTCGAGAACGACACCCGGGGCCGCGGCGCGCACGTTACTCTCGATGCGCCGGCAGGCCTCGGAGACCGCCGCACGGTCCAGCAGCCCGAGCAGGATGCCGCCCACGTCGGACTTGTGGGGCAGGGCGGCCGCGCAGGCCTTCACCACCACCGGGTAGCCGAGCTGCTCGGCCGCGGCGGGCGCGGCCCCGGCGGCGGTGACGAAGACGGAGTCCACCAGCGGCACCCCGAACGGAGCGAGCAGCCGCTGGCTCTCCCACTCGTTGAGGAACGGCTCGCCGGCCCGTCCGGCCGGCGCCACCGGGGCGGGACGCGGAGGGGACTCCTCGAGCGTCGCGCGATCCAGCCAGCGCGCGCGGCGCGTCGTCGCCTGGGCCAGGCAGGCGAGCGAGCGAAGGGCCACGCTGGCGTCGTCGAAGGCGAGCACCCCGCCCGCGCGGAAGGCCTCCACCACCGGCCGCTGCGGGCAGCTCACCGCGACGACCTTGCGGGTGGACCGGGCCACCGCGGCCACGTCGCTGACCAGCCGGGCCAGGTCGGTCGCGGCCCCGAGCAGGGCGATCTGGAAGACGATGGCGTCCACGCCGGGGTCGGCCTCGAGCGCGGGCAGCACGCGCATGAGCATGCCGGGGTCGGTGAGGATCTGCGCGGTGCGATCGACCGGGTTGGCGGCGGACGCGAAGTGCGGCAGCGCGGCCCGAAGCACCGCGGTCGTCTCCGGCGTGAAATCGGCGGGCACGAGACCCAGATCCACGCAGAGATCGACGGAGAGCACGCCGAGGCCGCCCGAGTTGGAGAGGATCGCCACCCGCCGTCCGGCCTCCCGGTAGGAGAGAAACGCCTGCGGCAGGGCCAGCAGCTCGGCCGGATCAGCGCAGCGGATCGCGCCCCAGTCGGCGAAGACCGCGTCGTAGACCGCGTCCTCTCCCGCGAGCGCCCCGGTGTGCGAGGACGCCGCGCGGCGACCCACTGCGCTGCGCCCCGACTTCAGCACGAAGACGGGCACGCCCCGGCGATGGGCCCGCGCCAGCGCGCGACGGAAGCGCCCCGCGTCCTTGATATCCTCCAGGTAGCAGCAGGCCACGCACGTGTCCTCGTCCTCCACCACCTCGGCCAGGATCTCGGCGGCCTGCACGTCGGCCTCGTTGCCAGTGCTGACCCAGTAGTTCAGGCCGAGCCCGGCCGCGCGGGCCATCTCGTAGATCATGCCGGCCATGGCCCCGCTCTGGCTCACCATCGCGATCGGCCCGGTGGCGAGGCCGGGCTCGAGGAACGGGGAGGCGAACGTGGCGACGAGCCGCGAGGGCAAGTGGGCGAAGCCCTGACAGTTGGGCCCGATGACGCGCAGCCCGGTGCGCTCGGCCAGCTCGCGCAGGCGCGCCTGCGCGACGCGCCCGGCCTCCCCGACCTCGGCGAAGCCGCTGCTGAACACGATCGCCGCGCGCACGCCCTTGGCCGCGGCCTCCTCCAGCGACTCGAGCACGCGCTCGGCGGGCACCACCACGATGGCCAGGTCCACCGGCTCCGGGATGGCGGCGATCGAGGGGAAGGCGGGCAGGCCCTGCACGCTGGCGCGCGCGGGATTGACCGGGAACACGTGGCCGGCATAGCCGTGGCGGAGCAGGAAGGCGAGCGGCCGGCCGCCGATCTTGACCGGATCGTCGGAGGCGCCCACCACGGCAATGGCGCGAGGCCGGAACACCGCGCTGAGGTCGGTCACGGAATCGCAGTATAGAGTACCCGTATGGCCCGGTGGGACCTGCGATCGAAGCTCCTCGTCGCGGCGAGCACCGCGGTGCTGCTGGGGCTCCTGTGCGGCGTGGCCCTGGAGGCGGGTCGGCCCTATCCCGGCTTCTTCGCCACGCCCGACTACTATGTCGTGCCCGTCGAGCCGGCGGCGCGCGCCGCGGGCCTGCGCGCGGGCGATCGGCTGATCGCGGTGGAGGGCGACTCGCCCCTCACCCTGAGCGCCCGCGTGGGGGCCGCGGTCGGGCCGATTCGTTACGAGGTGGAGCGGGCCGGCCGCCGGCTCGCCGTGGAGCTGACGCCGCGGCCCTTGACCTGGAGCCGGCTGGTGGACCACTTCGGGGTCTACTTTCTCGTCTCCGCCCTCCTGCTGGTCGTCGGCGCGGCGGTGTACGGGCAGAACCCCGCCGCGGCGCCCAACCGCCGCTTTCTCCTCTATATGTGCCTCTGGGCCATCTCCAACGTGGCGGTGCCCGAGGCGGTGCTGGGCGCGCGCCCGTACGCGGGGGCCCTGGTCGGATTGCTGGCCCCGCTGCTCTCGATCCACGGGTGGGTCTTCTTCCTCACGTATCCGGCCAATGCCGACCGCGAGCGCTGGCTCGAGCGCCACCGCGTGATCCCGCGCCTCTACCGGGTGGCAGTGGTACTCGGGCTGGCCGGCGCGCTCTCGTTCATCCTGATCCAGGTCTTCGCGCCGGAGCTGATGGTGAACGGCTGGATCTATCCCGCCTCGGCGGCGGTGCTCTCGCTGCTCAGCACGCTCTCGTTCCCGATCAAGGTGGGGGCGCTGCTCGACACGCGCCGGCGCGCCGCCTCGCCGCTCGTCAACCAGCAGACCACCGTGCTGCTGCTCGGCATCGCGATGGGGCTCGGCGCCTGGCTCTGCCTCATGCTCTGGCCGCTCCAGCAGCTCTACGAGACCCCGTTCGATCCACAGGTGGGCTCGGCCCTCATGCTGCTCTACCCGGCGGCCATCGGCTACGCGACCGTCCGCTACCGCCTCTTCGACGCCACGGTCGTGATCCGCCGCTCGGTGATCTACACCGGGCTGGCCGGCCTCATCACCGGCGCCTACGCCCTCCTCCTGGCCGGGACCAACGCGCTGCTCGCCCAGACGGACCTCACCCGATCGCCGTGGTTCTCGGCCGGCTTCATGTTCGTGGTGGTGCTGCTCTTCAACCCGTTGCGCGAGCGGGTGCGGCGCGCGGTGGACCGCACGTTCTTCCGCGAGCGCTACGACTACGCGCAGGCGATGCGCACCCTGGCCCGCTCCATGTCGAGCCTGCTCGATCTGGACGAGATCACCCGGCGCCTCACCACCACCATCGAGTCGTCGATGCACGTGCGGACCACGCGCCTGCTCGTGGACGGCTTCCCGCACGATGTCCTGACCGCGCTGGAGATCGTCCCGGGCGCGCTCTCGCGCTACCAGCTCGCGGCCGATCCGAGCTTCGGCCGCGACGGGGGAGCCGCCCTGGCCGCCTACCAGGCGCTGGGCGCGGAGGTGGTGGTGCCGCTGCGCTTCCAGGCGCGCCTGCGCGCGCTGCTGGTGCTGGGGGGCAAGCGGTCGGAGGCGCCCTATACCGGCGAGGACCTGGAGATGCTGGAGGCCCTCGCCGACCAGGCCGCGGTGGCGGTGGCCAACGCGGAGGCGCACCGCCAGGTGCTGGAGTACGCCCAGCAGCTCGAGCGCAGCCTGCTCATCCGCGGCAGCCTCGCCAAGTTCGTGCCGCGCCGGGTCCGCCAGCTCATCGAGGAGTCCCCGGAGGCGCCGTCGCTCGAGAAGAAGGAGACCGACGTCAGCGTGCTCTTCGCCGACATCAGCGGCTACACGCGCCTGTCCTCCCGCCTCGCCCCCGACGACCTGGCCGGCCTCGTCGAGCGCTACTTCGGCGCCTTCCTCGACGAGATCGTCAAGCACGGCGGCGACGTGAACGAGACCGCCGGGGACGGGCTCATGGTGATCTTCCACGAGGGGGCCCACGCCCGCGCGGCGGTGGACGCGGCGCGGGCCATCCACCGCCGGGCCGCCGAGATCGGTGCCGAGCTCGCCGACCGCTTCGAGCCGGTGGCCATGCACGTGGGGGTCAACACCGGCCCCGCGCTGCTGGGCGCGACCAAGATCGAGGGCAGCGCGGGCACGCGCTGGACCTACACCGCCTCCGGCATGACCACGAACATCGCGGCGCGCCTGGCCGCCCAGGCGGGCGACGGCGAGATCGTGATCAGCGAGGCGACGCGGACGCGGCTGGGCGCCGACCTGCCGGTCGAGGACCTGGGGGTGCGCGAGCTCAAGAACGTGGAGACGCCGATGCGGTTGTTCCGGCTGGGGTAGGCGGCGCGCCCCTCACCCTACCCTCTCCCCAGAGGGGAGAAGATATGAGCTAGCGGGAGATGGTTAGGCGCTCGCGGCCGTAGTTGTCGTCGTCCACCCAGGGGCGGCCCTCGGCGAAGCGGGCGGCGCGGAAGGGCGTGAGGTCGACGGTGCGTGGCTTGCCCTCGAGGATCCACTCGGCGAGGCACTTGCCGATGGCGGGCGAGGTCTTGAAGGACGTGCCGGAGTCGCCCAGCATCACGTAGAGGCCGGGCACCGACGGGATCTGGTCGATGATCGGGCGGCCGTCCGGGCTCATCATGATCATGCCGGCCCAGCCGCCGCGCATCGTAGAGTCCGCGAAGAGGGGCAGGCGGTGGCTCAACCGCTCGCGGCAGAGCGCCACGTAGCCCTCGTCCACGCTTTCGTGCAGCTTGTCCGGGTCGCCGCCGTAGGCTGCGCCGAGCTCGACGCCGATCAGGCTCAGGTTGCCGTCCACCGGGCGGATCCATGCCTTCTGGCCCGCGTCGATCACCACCGGGTGCTTGCGGGTGAGCGTCGGCGGCCAGCGGAACAGGGACACCTGGATGCGGAAGGGCTGGAGCCCATAGTCGAGCCCGAGCGGATCGAGCAGCGGCTGACCCCACGCGCCCGGCACCAGCACGACCACCGGCGCCTCCACGCGGCCGCCCGCGGTCTCGACCCCCGTGACGCGGCCGCGCTCGGTCAGGATGCGGGTGACGTGGCAGCCGGTCTCGATGGTGACGCCCAGGCGCTGCGCGGCGGCGGCGAAGGCGAACGCGGTGGCGCTCGGATCGGCGTAGCCGGAGCCGGGCTCCCAGGCGGCGGCGCCGATGTCGTCGGTGCGGACCTCGGGGAAGAGCTCGCGGATGTCGTCGCGCGAGACTTCTCTGGTGTCGACGCCGAGCTTTTGCTGACGGGCCAGGTTGCGGCGCATCGCGGCCTCGTAGCCGGGCGGCACGATCTGCAGGAACCCCGGCGCCTCGAAGCCGCAGTCGCCGCCGACGATCGAGGCGAACTCGCGGAAGATCTTGAGGCTCTCGAGGGCGAGGCGCGACTCGTGCTCGTTGGTGTAGTGCATGCGTACGAGGGCCCCGGACTTGCCGGTGGCGCCCGCCGCGAGGTGGCGGCGCTCCAGCAGGCGGACGTTTTTCGCGCCCATGCTGGCCAGGTGAAACGCGGTGCTCGTACCGTTCGCGCCGCCGCCGATGATGACGATGTCCGCCGTGGGGCTCATGGCGCAGGATTCTGTCATGTTTGGGACGGGTTCGCCACCGGCGGCCCGGCTTGACAGGATGCGCGGGAACCCCTATAAATGACGCACCGCGAGTGGCCTCCGTCGCCCGCCGCGGCATCCAGACGGAGCCCCGACGCAGCCCGAACCCGAGGAGGAACCACCACCATGGAATTGACCCGACGTGACCTGCTCAAGGGCGCGGCCGCCCTTGGCGCCGCCGCCACCGTGCCCCTGACCGCAGGCGGCGCCGCCCTGGCCCAGACAACCTCGAAGAAGGAGCTGGTGACCGCCCAGGCGGGCGACATCTCCAAGTTCGACCCGCACTTCAGCACGTCGTCGAACGACATCCGGGTGTCCTTCAACCTCTTCGACAACCTGACGAGTCGTCACCCGGACGGCAAGCTCTACCCGGGGCTCGCCACCGAGTGGAAGCTCGAGAACCAGACCACGTGGCGCTTCAAGCTGCGCCAGGGCGTCAAGTTCCACAACGGCGATGCCTTCACCTCCGCCGACGCCAAGTTCAGCATCGACCGCACCTATGACCCGGCGGCCAAGACGATGGTGGCCACCGCGCTGGCCACGATCGAGAAGGTCGAAGCACCCGACCCCTTCACGCTCGTCATCACCACCAAGAAGCCGGACCCGCTGCTGCCCGCGCGCCTGGCCTTCTACGGCGGCCAGATCGTGCCGAAGAAGTACCTCGAGTCGGTCGGCAACGACACCTTCAACGCCAAGCCGGTCGGCACCGGCCCGGTGCGCTTCGGCTCCTGGGTGAAGGACGACAAGGCGGTGCTCGAGGCCAACCCGGACTACTGGGGCGGCAAGATCGAGGTGGACCGCTGGACCATGCGGCCGATCCCGGAGACGGCGCCGCGCATCGCGGCCCTGCTCAAGGGCGAGGTTGACATCATCACCCAGCTTCCGCCGGACCAGGGCGAGCGGGTGGCCGGCAACGCCTCCACGCGCGTGGCGGGTGCGCTCTACGCGGGCCTCTACGTGCTCGCGGTGAACAGCAAGCGGCCGCCGCTCGACAATCCCCTCGTCAAGCAGGCCCTGTCCCTCGCCATCGACCGCGAGGCGATCGTGAAGGAGCTGTGGCGTGGGCGCGGCATCGTGCCGAGCGGCCCCATCGCCAAGGGCGACAACCACTTCGACGCGAGCCAGCCGGCCCTGGCCTACAACCCGGCCGAGGCGAAGGATCGCCTCAAGAAGGCGGGCTACAAGAACGAGGAGATCTTCATCGAGACCACGGTGGCCTACGTGGCGCAGGACAAGGCGATGTCGGAAGCCATCGCGGCCATGTGGAAGGACGTGGGTGTCAACGTGAAGGTCGAGGTGATCGAGTACTCGGTGCGCGCCCAGAAGAACCGCGAGAAGAGCTTCAAGGGCGTGTTCTGGTCGGATCCGACCTCGACCCTCGGGGATCCCGACGGGATGATGTGGCGCCTGCTCGGCCCCGGCGGTCCTCAAGACTACTGGCGCGAGGCCAAGTTCGACGAGCTCGGCAACGCGGCCCGCTTCAGCGTCGACGAGAAGTTCCGGGCGGGGGCCTACAGGGAGATGACCAAGATCTTCCTGGAGAACCTGCCCTGGCTGCCCGTCATCCAGCCGTACGAGGACTACGGGCTCCAGAAGTACGTGGACTTCACGCCGAACCCGAACCAGCAGTTCGAGCTCCGTCGCTTCAACCTCAAGCTGCGTCGCGCGTAAGCCCGGCTCCTCACCCCTCACTCCACCCTCTCCCCCAGGGGAGAGGGTGGAGTGAGGGGGAGGGAAGTTCTGATATGCGCGGGTTCGTCCCGTTCCTCGGTCACCGCCTCTTCCGCGCCCTCATCGCGCTCTGGCTCGTGTCCACCGTGGTCTTCGTGGTCATGCGCCTGTCCGGCGACCCGGTGCCGCTGCTCCTGCCCCCCGACGCGCCGCACAGCGAGATCATGCGGGTGCGACGCGACCTGGGCCTCGACAAGCCGTTGCCCGTGCAGTACGTGATCTTCCTGTCGAGCCTGGCCCGCGGCGACTTCGGCCGCTCCATTCACTTCCGCGAGCCCGCCTTCGACGTCGTGCGCGGCTACCTGGCCGCCACCCTCGAGCTCGGGCTCACCGCCTTCTTCCTGGCCGCGCTGATCGCGGTCCCGATCGGTCTCTTCTCGGCCATGCGGCGCAACACCCTGGTGGATCACGCGGCCATGGGGCTGGCCCTGGTTGGGCAGTCGGCGCCCACGTTCTTCCTCGGCATCCTGTTCATCCTGCTCCTCTCGCTCAAGGCCGACCTCTTCCCGACCTCGGGGCGCGGCGACTGGCGCAATCTGGTCCTGCCCGCGCTCACTCTGGGCGCGTTCACCATGGCCTCGATCGCCCGGCTCACCCGCTCCGCCGTCCTGGAGGTGCTGGGGGCGGACTACATCCGGACCGCGCGCGCCAAGGGAGTCGCCGAGACGTGGGTGGTGGCCAAGCACACCCTCAAGAATGCGGCGATCCCGATCGTGACCATCACCGGGCTGCAGTTCGGCACGCTCCTGGGCGGCGCGGTCGTGACCGAGACCGTCTTCTCGTGGCCCGGGATCGGGCGGCTCGCGGTGCAGTCCATCTACAACCGCGACTACGCGGTGGTGCAGTGCACGGTGTTCCTGGCCGCGCTCATGTTCGTGGTGATCAACTTCTTCGTGGATCTGATCTATGGCGTCCTCGATCCCCGCATCCGCGCCGGCTGACGGGGTCATCGCCGCCTCCGCCGTCCGGGTGCCTCCGCGCCGCCGCCGGTTCCCCGCGCTGGTGGTGGCGGGCGTGGGCTTCGTCGCGCTGCTGCTGCTCGTGGCGGCGGCCGCCCCCTGGCTCGCACCTCAGGACCCGATCCGCCAGAGCCTGCGCGGCCGCCTCGCCGCCCCGACCTGGCAGGGCTCCGACGGGCGCGCGCACCTGCCCGGCACCGATCACCTGGGGCG
>Ga0134127_10002841_pt1 | contig 12409 bp, 12 predicted proteins | sample KB31753_FD_96459 | JGI IMG/M metagenome (GOLD analysis project Ga0134127, IMG submission 96459) | Terrestrial soil microbial communities with excess Nitrogen fertilizer from Kellogg Biological Station, Michigan, USA - KB3-175-3 | ecosystem: Environmental > Terrestrial > Soil > Unclassified ...
CTACAGCTTCTTCAGCAAGCCGTTCTGGGAGGATCCGCAGCCGTGGCTGCAGCACTCCTCGCTGATGTACGTCGGCAACGTGACCACGCCGACGCTGCTCATGACCGGGGTGCTCGACCGGCGGACGCCGATGCCGCAGACGGAGGAGTACTACGCGGCGCTGAAGATGCGCGGCGTGCCCGCGGCGCTGCTGCAGTTCAACGACGAGTTCCACGGCACCGCGTCGAAGCCGTCGAACTTCATCCGCACGCAGCTCTACATGATGGCGTGGTTCAACAAGTACACTCGCGCCGCGGGGGGCAAGATCACCACCACCGACGTGCAGTGACGGTACCGGCCCGTCAGGAGCTTCGGCGCAGCGCTGCGTCGAGGCTCCACGGGCCGGCGCCCGCGGCGGAGAAGTACAGCCAGATGAAACAGAACAGGACGGCGGGCTGTCCCTGGTTCACGAGCGGCCAGAAGCCGTTCGGAAAGTGGAACTGAAAATAGGCGACCGCCATTTCTCCCGACAGGATGAACGCCGCGGGCCGCGTGAACAGCCCGACGAGCAGCAGCGTACCGCCGACGACTTCGAGAATCGCGCCAACTCCCATCTGCGACATCAGGGAGAACGATTGCCCCTCGGGCATCGCCATCGGCCAGCCGAAGAGCTTCATCGTGCCCGACTGCAGGAACAGCAGCGCGGCGACCATCCGCAGCACGCTCTTCAGTTCAGGCGCCAGCGTCTGCCACCTCGTCACGACGCTCGCCATCATCCACTCCTTCGTGTCATTCGGATCGCAACGCCTGGATGACGTCCACTCGCGAGGCGCGCGCCGCGGGCATCAGCGACGCGAGGATCGCCGCCGCGACCAGCACGAACGCGGCGCCGACGATCGGCAGCGCGCCCGGCACGTGGACGTCCTGGATCCACGCCCGCACCGCGCGCGCCAGCAGGAACCCGCCAATCGCCCCGGTGACGATGCCGGCCGCGGCGATGCCGGCGCCTTCACCGAGCACGCGGGTGAGCAGGTGATGCGGCGACGATCCAACCGCGAGCCGGATGCCGAACTCGCGCGTGCGCGCGCTCACCGAGAACGCGAGCACGCCCGCCACGCCGACCACCGCGATCACCAGCGCGACGGTCGCGAAGCCGCCGAAGACCAGCGCGTTCAGCCGATCCGGCGCGAGCACTTCCGCGCGGACGTCGGCCAGCGTCGCCGCCCGCTCGACCGGCTGATCGGCCGACAGCTCCCGGATGATCCGCGTGATCGGCGGCACGAGCGCGTAGGGATCCATCCGCGCGTGCACGAAGAGCCGTCCGCCGCCGATTTCCTGGTCGAAGGGGTGATACACGGCCAGCGCCGCGCCGGGGACGATGTTCTCGTCGTCCACGTCGGCGACGATGCCGACGATGCGGCGCGGCTTGGTGCTGACGTCGATGAACTGCATCACCGGGTCGGTCCACAGGAAGCGGCGGTTGACCGCGTCCTGGTTCGGGAACATGCGCTGCGCCAGGCTCTGGCTGACGATGACCACGGGATCGGCGTCGCGCCGATCCGCGTCGGTGAAGTCGCGGCCGCCGAGGACCGGGATCCCGATGGCATCGAAGAATCCGGGTGACACCGTGCGGAACCGCGCGCGCGGATCTTCCTCGCCGTCCACCTTGGCGTAGCCTTCGACCGTGAACTGGAAGCCCGGTCCGAATGCCCCGGCGTCGCGCCACGGCACCACCGTCCCAATCGCCACGCGCTCCACACCCGGCAGCTCGGAGATGCGCCGCATCGCTTCCTTGTAGAAGGCGGTGATCTGGACCGGCGTGCGCCCGTACGACATCACCGGGACGTTGACGGCGAGCACGTTGGTCATGTTGAAGCCGGTGCGGGTCGACTGCAGCGCGAGCAGCGCCGTCAGCAGCATGCCGGCGCCGGCGAGCAGCACGAAGGACGCGGCGATCTGGGTCACCGCGAACAGCCGCAGCCGGCGGTTGGTCCCGGCCGTGATCCGCACGCCGCCGGTCGAGAGGCCGAACCCGTTCGTGGCGTTCGTGGAGGGCAGGCGCGGCACGAACGCCAGCAGCACCGCCGCGACAATCGCCAGCCCGACGCCGACCCAGAGCAGGCTGGCGTCCACCGTCAGGTCGAGCGCGCGCACGGAGAAGCGCGCCGCGTAGCGCGCCAGCAGCGACACCATCGGCCTGGCCAGCAGCACGCCGAGGATCGCGCCGGCGCCGCACAGCAGCAGGCTCTCGGCGAGCAGCGTCCGCCGCAGCGCGCCGCTCCCCGCGCCGAGCGCCGCGCGGATCGCCAGCTCCCCTTCGCGGCGCACCGAGCGCGCCAGGATCAGGTTGGCGACGTTCGAGCAGGCGATGATGAAGATCAGCGCCGACGCGGCAAGCAGCACCAGCAGCACCGTCCGCGCCGACGAGGTGATCTGATCGCGCAGCTTCACCGCGTCGATACGGAAGTCGGCCTTTGCCGAGTACGCCTCCGGATGCGACTTCACCATCGTCCCGTGCACGGTGCGCAGCTCGGCGCGCGCCGAGTCGAGGCTGGCGCCCGGCGCGAGCCGGCCGAACAGCTCCGTCATGCGATGCACTCGTCCGGTGACCATCGTCGCCGACAGGTGATGCGGGCTGGTCACCACGTTGGCGATGATCTCGGTCTCGGACGGATAGGGCACCGACGGCTCGAGGACGCCGACGATCGTCGCTTCGCGCTCGCCGAGGCGGATGACCTTGCCGAGCACGCCCGGATCGCTGCCCAGCGCCGTCGTCCAGAAGCGATACGTCAGGACGGCGGCGCCCGCCGCCTTCGGGCCATCGTCACGGGCGTCGAGCAGGCGGCCGAGGACGGGATGCAGCCCCATCACCTCGAAGTACGAGCCGCCGACGACGCCGGCGCGGATGACGCGCGGCTCGCCGAGGCCGACCATGGTGAAGCTGATGGCCGAGAAGTCGCCGAAGGCGCTGATGCTCTTCACCCCGTCGCGCAGGTCCTGCAGCTCCGGGACGGAGAAGGCGGCGTTGTCGGCCCCGATCCCGTTCGCGCTCTGGCGGATGTAGATCAGGCGGTCCTCGTCGCGGTTGGCGAGCGGTTTCAGCAGCACGCCGCGCACGAGGCTGAACATCGCGGCGTTGGCGCCGATGCCGAGCGCCAGCGTCACGATGACGGTGAAGGTCAGCCCTTTGGCGCGGGAAAGCGAACGAAGGGCGAATCGGAGGTCTGTAAGGAAGCTCATGATCACTCTGATTACACGACGAACGGGAATCCTTTAAATCGACAGCCGCCGCTGAACCATCAGGCAGAGCGTCTCCACCGTGAGGAGGGAAAAGAGCTCCCCCGGGGTGACGCGGTCCGGATCCGGCGCGCGATCGAGCGCGGGCAGCAGCGGGCGGATGGACGCAATCGTATCCCGAGTCAGATACCCGCCCTGCATCACCGCCGGGGAGCTGAAGTCCAGTCGGGTCAGGAAATTGAGCTCGGCCTCGCGGAGCTTCACGCCAAACGCCTTCTCGATGGCAAAGGTCAAGTCCACGAAGTCCAGCGAATCGGCGCCAAGGTCATCGATCAGGCGGGACTGCGGCGTGATGCCCGACTCCTGGAGCGCCAGGCTGTCGGCGATCAGCGCGCGGACCCTTGTGAAGACGTCGTCCGGGATGGGCATCAGTCGATCCATTGGGTCACGAGCGGGGCCGCCTTGCGGGTCGTCGCCGCGGGATTCTCGTCCGGAAAGCCCATCGGCACAAGCGCCACGATATGCCAGGACGCGGGGATGCCGAGGAGGTCGCGGACCGCGTCCGCCGCGACCAGTGGTCCGGTCATCCCCGACGCGCCAAGTCCGCGGGCATGAGCCGCGAGCAACAGGTTCTGCAGGGCGAGCGACGTGCCGATCAGGCCGGAGTCCCGTTCCATCGCGGCAATGGCCTGCTCGTCTTCGTCGTTCAGGCGCGCGCCGGTCATGGTCGACAGGAGTGTGAGCGCGCGGCAGATCGGCACGATGACGAGTGGAGCGCGCTCGAATCTGGTGAAGTAATCGCCGTACGCTCGAAATGAGGGTTCGAACTCGGGCTCCACGGCGATGGCGATGCGGTCGACCGCGGCGCGCACCGCGGCGGCCATGCGCGCGATGGTGCCGGCATTGCGGACGACCAGGAAACGCCACGGCTGCTTGTTACTGGCCGAGGGCGCGGTGACGGCCGACGCGAGGACGGATTCGACGAGGTCGCGCGACGGCATGTCGGGACGGAACGTGCGCACGCTCCGCCGTGTTTCCATCAAGGTGTGGAGCGCGTCGTGGGTCACAGGGGCCGCCGCCGGGACGGGCGCCCGCGGTCTGCCGGCGAGACACGCCACAATCTGGTCCGCTGCCGCGTCCGGCGGAGCGATCGCGCCCGCCGAGACCCGCTCGATCGCGGCCGCGCCGGCGAGGGCGAGCGTGGGCGCGAGCATCTCGGTGTTCACCGCGCCCAGCGCCACGCATTCGCAGCGGATACCCTTCCGCGCGTATTCGGCATTCACCGCGGCGGCCAGCGCGTCCACCGCGGCTTTCGTCGCCGCATAGACGGCCTGCCCGCGGCCGGGATTCGCCGCCGCGGCGGATCCGACGTTCACGATGACGCCACTGCGCTGCGCCAGCATGGGCGCCAGCACCGCGCGCGTGCAGGCGAGCACACCCAGCACGTTCGTTCGCACCACGGCCTCGACGTCCTCGTCGGTGGCCGAGACGAGGAGTGACGGACGGACGATCGCGGCGTTGTTGACCAGCGCGTCGACGCCGCCGGCTCGCTCGACGAACGTGCGGACACCCACCCTGGCGGCCTCGGGATCGCCGACGTCGAACGGCAGCGGGACGCCGCTGCCGATCGTGTCGAGCAGGTCTCGCGCCGCGGTCTCGGATCGGTGGTAGTTGACGCCTACGATGGCGCCGTGGCGCGCGCACGCGATCGCGACGGCGCGCCCGATGCCGCGGCTGGCGCCGGTGACGATGACCCGCATGCCGGCGAGCGAGCCGTACTCACCCATCGAATCGCCTCAGGACGATGGCCGCGTTCTGGCCGCCGAAGGCAAACGAGTTCGACAGCACCGTGCGATGCGGATAGGGGCGCGCCGCATGCGGCACGTAGTCGAGGTCGCACGCCGGATCGGGACGATCGAGATTGATCGTCGGGTGCACGACTGACGCCTGCATGCCGGCGATCGCCGCGATCGCCTCGACCGCGCCGGCGGCGGCGATGAGATGCCCGGTCATCGACTTGGTGGCGCAGACGGGCACGCCGCGGGCGCGGGCACCCAGCACTGTCTTGATCGCCAGGGTTTCGATCGGGTCGTTCTTCGGCGTCCCGGTGCCATGCGCGTTGACGCAGTCCACCTCGTCAGGACGGATGCCGGCGTCAGCGAGCGCGCGGGCCATCGCCTGGATGGCGCCGCGTCCCCCGGGATGCGGCTCGCTGATCCCGTGCGCGTCGAACGACGCGCCGTAGCCGCAAATCTCCCCGTGCACCTCCGCGCCGCGTGCTCTCGCATCTTCCAGTCGCTCGAGCACGAGGATTCCCGCGCCTTCACCGAGCACGAAACCCGAGCGGCGGGCGTCGAAGGGGCGCGAGGCGCGCGGCGGATCGTCGTTGTCGGTGGAGGTCGCGCCGATGCTGCAGAACCCGGCGACGCCGAGTGGATTGATCATCGAGTCGGCGCCCCCCGCCATCATCCAGCGGCGGCGCCCGGAGGCGATCATGCGGAAGGCGCTGCCGAGCGCGTCGGTGCCCGCGGCGCAGGCCGACACGTGCGTCAGCGGCGGCTCGCACAGGCCGAACCGCTGCGCGAGCATCGAGACGCACAAGTCCGACGGTGTCTGGAGAAAGACCATACGCTCGGCCGCGGTCGCGGGCAGCGGCGCGCCGGCGCGGCGCGCGGCGAGATCGTCCATCGAGAACAGCTCGAGACCCAACCCCAGGCTCAGACCGCCGCGGCCGAGCGGCCGTCCCCCGCCCCGGGTCGCGTCGCCCATCGCTTCCGCCGCCGCCTGGCAGGCGAAGGTCACCTTGCGATCGCGCATCGCGCCGCCGGTCTTCACTTCCGCCGCGATGCGGGTCGGCAGCGACGCGGGATCGAAGATCGTGATCGGACCGACGCCGGAGCGCCCGGCGACGAGCGCGGCGCGGAACTCCGGGAGCGTCGCGCCGATGGCGCAAACCACGCCCATGCCGGTGACCGCGACGCGATGTGTCACGCGACGTCCCACACGCTTGCCGCGTCGAAGCCGTCGCGCGAGCGCAGGTTGTGCGTGACGCGGGCACCGCGCGTGGCCGCCAGCGCCGCCGGGAGCGACACCGGGCCGAGGCAGGGACGCGTGCCGGCGCAGAGGCCGTCGCGCGCGAGGCACTCGCGCGGTTCGCGCCCGCCGAACGGTTCGGCCGGCGCATACGCGAGGCGGTAATCGACGAGCCGCGCGGCAATCGGCGCTCCGCGTTCCGCCGCGCCGCGTTCGTCCTCCACGACCAGGAACGCCGCCGCGTTGCCGAGATCGGCTGCGGGCAGCGGCGGCGTCAGGCGGGCGAAGTGATGCTCGACCAGGCCGTTGGTCTGATCGGCGACGGCCCCCACGAGCGCGACGTCGATCGCGCCGGCGGCGAGCGCCGCAAACGCCTCTTCCAGCGCGGTGTAGAACTGCCCCGCACCGGGATACGCCACGTGGTAGGGGCCCTGCACGTCGAAGTTGAGCGACACGTGGAAGGCCGGCATGTTGGGCAGCACGCGGAAGGTCAAGAGCGGGTTGATCGCGCCGAACCCGTCGGCGGCGAAGCGCGGCATCGAGAAGCGGCCGGCGTCGAGCGAGGCGTCGAGAAGCCGTTCGATGTCCGCGGTCTCGAACGGAATGTAGCCGACGGCCATATAGAGGCCGCAGCGCTCGCCGAGCGTGGCGCCGAGCGCGGCGGAGGCCACGGCGTGCGCCGCGGCGGCCACCGCCATGTCGTCCTGCCGGCCCATGAACTTGCGCAGCTTGCGCTGGCGCAGAAACGGCGTCGGATCGCAGCCGTCTCCGGCCCGGCCCATTCCGGTAATCACCATCCGCGCGGCAATTGGGGGAATCATGGGAGCACCAGGGGCGGCGACATGCCGCGCGTCCACAAGGCGTAGATCTGTCGCCGCTGCTCGTGGACCCGCGGCGAGTCGATCTCGCGCATGACGAAAGTGAGCGTGCCGCGCGCCGCCTGCTCTCCACCCACGGCGGCCTCGAAATCCACCTGCGCCGACGACTCGTGCATGCCCGCGATCGTGGCCACGATGTCCAGGCAGTCGCCCGGTTCGACGGCGTGATGGAACTTCGCGCGCTGGATCTGTGCGAGCACGGCGCGGAGGACGGGCGTGCCCTCGGCGTCGGCGTTGGCGTTGAACGTCATTTCCAGCAGGAAGCCGGACAACTGGGCGGCCGCTTCGACGACGAGCGCACCCGGCAGCATCGGGAAATCGGGAAAGTGATCGTGCAGGATCTCGTCGGTGAGCGTGACGCACTTGATGCCGCGCGCCGATTCCCCCGGCGTGAGCGCCGTCACGCGATCGATGAGGTAATAGCGCATCACACCGACCGCATGCGCCACGCCAGATCGCGCCACGCCGTGGCGGTTCCCCCTTGAGCCAGCGCCTGGTTGAACCCGCGGCAGGCCGTCCAGCACTCCTGGCAGCCGCGCGCGGGGTCCGCCGCGACGATGCGCCGGTGAATGTCGGCCAGCGGCTCCTGGCGGATATTGCCCCACGGCCGATCGATCTTCTCGATGCAGTGCGAGACGTTGCCGACGTGATCGATGTTGAACCCCTGCACGCCGGCGCGGCACTCCGGCATCGCGCCGCCCGCGAGATAAACCGGAATCCGCTCCACGTAGTCGCCGAACATCCTGAAGTGCGGATGCTCGCTCCACTGCACCGCATATGCCCCGGCATCGTCGGGCGGCGGCAACTCGGCGCCGGCGGCGCGACGGAATCCCGACGTCGAGAGCAGCGTCGCGCAGTGCCCCACGCCGGCCTCGGCCGACATCCGCAGCAGCCGCGGCAGATCCGCGGCGTTGTCGCGCATCAGCACCGTCATCACGTGCACCTGCCGTCCGCCGTGCGGGGCGGCGTCGCGAAGGCACTCGACGGCACGCCAGGCGCGCGCGAACGCGCCGGGGAGGCGACGCCGCCGATCGTGCGCCTCCGCGGTCGCGTAGTCGATCGACACGCCAACCTGCGCGAGACCGGCATCCCACAAGTCGCGCGCCTTCGCCGCGTCGACGTACCAGCCGTTGGTATAGAGGAGCGGAATGTGCCGGCGCGCGAAGGTGCGGACGATCGAGGCGAGATCGGATCGCACCAGCGGCTCGCCCCCTTCGATCGAGACGAGAAACGTGCCGAGGCTGCTCAGTTGCCGCTCGACGGCGTCGAACTCCGCGACGGTCAGCTCCTCGCCCGGCGACACCCCGTTGGGCCAGAAGTCACAGAACGAGCACTGCATGTTGCAGCGGTTGGTGACCTGAAGCAGGACCTGGAACGGCCGGCGGCGCAGCACGCCGATGGCGAAGCGGAGATCGCGCTGTTGCTCTGCCCAGCTCATCGAAACCGCCCTTTCGCGATGACCTGCTCGACGACGCGGCGGCCGGACCGGCCGAGGAGCGGCGCGGCCGAGCGGTGCTCGTCGAAGACGTTGCCGATGATCTCGACCGCGCGCGCGATCTCGATCGGATCGATGGTGAGCGGCGGCTCGATCCTGAGCACGCTCCAGGCCTGCGACGCCGGCTGGAGGATGATGCCCTGCTCGAGCAGCGCAAGCGCGAGCCACTGGCCGGCGATCCGCACGGTCATTGAGGGCAGCGGGGCGCGCAGATCGATCGCGATGAGCAGCCCCTGGCCGCGCACGTCGGCGACGAGCGGGTGTCCGGCCAGCCGCTCACGCAATGCCGCCAGCATCACCCCCCCGTTGTCGCGGCTGCGATCCGCCAGGCGCTCGTCATGGACGATCTGCAGCGTCTCCAGCGCGGCCGCCGAGGCGAACGCGTTCCCGGCGAACGTCGACCCGTGGAGATCGAACCGTCGTGTCGGCCCGTACGCCGCCTTCTGCACCGCGCGGGTGGTCATGGTGACCGCCGCCGGAGCGATCGAGCCGCCGAGCGACTTGCCGAGCACGAGCAGGTCGGGGGCCATCTGCGCCTGCTGAAAGGCGAACCGGCTGCCCGTGCGTCCGATCCCTGTCTGCACCTCGTCGAGGGCAAGCAGCGTCCCGTACTTCGTGCAGAGCGCACGCGCCTTCTGCAGGAACGCCGGCGGCGCGAAGCGGAGGCCGCCTTCAATCTGTACCGGCTCGACGAGAAACAACGCGGCGTCGCGGGGTGCGAGCGCGCGCTCGAGTGCCTCGGCATCTCCGAACGGAACGGCGTCGCAGCCGGGCAGCAGCGGCTCGAAGGGGCGGCGCATCCGCTTCGACGCGCTCACCGACAGCGCGCCGAGGCTCAGCCCGTGATACGCGCCGTCGCAGAAGACGATGCGCGACCGCCCTGTCGCCGCGCGCGCCGCTTTGATCGCGGCTTCGACCGCCTCCGCGCCGCTCGTGCAGAACAGCGACATCTCGAGGCCGCCGCCCGCCGCCTCGGCGAGCGCCTCGGCCAGACGCGCGGCGTACGGCGACGGCCCGGTGTGGCACAGGTTCAGCGGCTGTTCCTCGAGCAGCGCGTGCAGCCGCGCCACGAGACGGGGATGGCTGTGGCCGATGTTCGCGCTGCCGAACCCGGCGAGGAGGTCGAGGTACTGGCGTCCCTGATCGTCCCAGACGTGCACACCGCTCGCGCGCGTGAACACACGGCCGTATCCGAGCACGCCGAGCAGCTTGACGAAGGCGGGATCGACGTGCCGCGCGTAGCGCTCGGCGACGCCACTCATGCCGCCACCCGCGTGCGGGCCGCCGGGCCTGGAATCATCCTGAAGACCAGATCCGCGATCGTGAAGACCGCGATTCCCATCACCGTCAGCGTCGCGAAGTACAGCGGATAGCTCGGAAAGCGAGCCTCCCATCCCGGATACACGCGAAAGGCGAGGTTGATGTTGGCGCTCGCGGGCGTGGTCAGCCGTGTGACGCCCCACAACACCACGTAGGCGGCCATAGCTTTCCACGCGGCGCCGTCCGGCCAGCCGAGCAGCCGCACGCCGGCAACGCCGATGACGAGCGCGCCGATGTGCGTCAGCGTCGCCGTCGGCATGAACTCGCCGCCGGTAAAGGTGTAAAGGAGCCAGATCGGCAGCCCGAAGCAGGACCACAGCAGCCCGATCGCGTTGAGCGTGGCCCGCTCCAGCAGCAGCCCCGCGGCGACGAGCAGAACCGCGAGGTGACAGCCCCACAGCAGGTCGTAGGGCTCGCCGCGCGAGAGATGCACCGCCGCATGCGCGGCGTAGCAGAGGACGGCGGCGATGCCCGGCGGACGCCTCGTCACAGGGCACCGTCCACGACGATCGTCTGCGCGGTCACGAGCGTGTTGTCGAGCGCGAGCCAGGCCGCCACGCTCGCCACTTCGTCGAGCCGCCCGAGGCGCTTCAGCCCGCAGTGCTTCAGGTACTCGCGGCGGAGATCGTCGGGCAGCACGCGCGACAGCCCGCCGTCCAGCACCCCCGGCGCAATCGTGTTGACGCGGATGTTGTAGGGTCCGAGCTCCTTGGCCATCGCCTTGACCATGCCGCTCACCGCCGCCTTCGACGCCGCGTAGTGCACGGGTGACGGCGCCGGCTTGACGCCGTCGATCGATCCGAGCAGCACGATGTTGCCGCCGCCGTTGCCGCGCATCAGCCGCGACAGCCGCCGCACCGCGAAGAACGCGCTCCTGGCGTTGACGTCGATCATCGCGTTCCACGCGCGCTCGTCCACGTCGTCCATGACGTGGTGCACGGTTGCCTCCTCGTGAGCCACCGTCGTCCCCACCGCCGCGCAGTTGACGAAGGCGTCGATGCCGCCAAGTTCCGCGTGGAACGCGTCGAGGGTCCGTTCGATCGCGCCAACGTCGGTGACGTCGAGGCGCATCGGCAGCCCGTCGATCCTGTCGGGATCGCCCTGATGAAACGTGTAGCCGATCCGCGCGCCGCGCGCGTTGAGCGCGGCGCAGACGGCGCGCCCCACGGCGCCCGAGCCGCCGAAGACGACGCACGCGGGCGATCCGTTCCGCATCAGACGCCTCCGTCGATGGTCACGGTCTCGCCGGTCATGTAGCCGTTCGCGTCGGAGACGAGAAAGACCGCCAGCCGCGCGACTTCGTCGAGCGAACCGAGACGGCCGAGCGAACAGTGCCTCAGGTAGTCGGCGAGGCGGTAGTCGGGGAGGTTGCGGCCGACGCCGTCCTCCAGCAGGCCGGGGGCGAGACACAGCACGCGAATGCCGTAGCGCGCGACTTCCTTGGCGAGCGCCTCGCTCAAGCCCTTGATCGCCGCCTTGCTCGCACAGTAGTGGACGGGGGCTTCCATCATCCGCACCGAGACGAGCGAGCCGATGTTCAGGACGGCGCCCTGCCGGCGGCGGATCATGCCGCGCAGCGCGGCCCGCGAGGTCAGGAACGTCCCCTTCACGTTGACGTCCATGACGCGGTCCCAGTCTTCCTCTTCCATCAGCGCGAGCGGCAGGTTCTGGCTGATGCCGGCGTTGTTCACGAGGATGTCGAGACCGCCCCAGTCGCGCTCGAGACCCTCGATCATCGCGTCGGTGCCGGCGGCGTCCAGCACCGACACGCGAAACGCCTTCGCGTCTCCGGCCTCGCGCGCCGACTCCGCCGCGCCGGCCTCGTCGTTGGCATAGCTGAACGCGACGCGGGCCCCTTCAGCGGCAAACGTCTTCACCATCGCGCGGCCGAGGCCGCGCGAGCCGCCCGTCACCAGGACGCGCTTGCCGGCGAGGGCGGGCATGTCGCGCTCAGGCCCGTCCCCACACCATCGGCGTACCGACGGGGCCGGCGAACCTGGGATCCTTGTGGCGATAGAACATGTTGTAGGCGCAGCCCGGCATGAGCCGTCCGTCGGGCAGCGCATAGTGCGTGCAGCACTTCTTGATCCGATCGACCTCGAACGTGTGCGCGTCCATGAAGGCATGGATGAAGATCGTCTTCACCAGCCCCTCGCCGACGTGCAGCCGCTCCTCCAGCGCGAGGGCGCGATCTTCGGGATACATGCAGCGGATCGCCTTGCGCAGCGTCCGGAGAATCTTCGCGTTGTCGGGACTCTGCCCCGAGCTGGACCACAGCTCGTTGATCGTGTCGCGGATCGTCCCCTCGAACTGCGCGTCGGGCCGGATCGTGCCGCGGTTGGCGATCACCTCGAGATACCGCTCCAGGTCGATGAAGCGTGGAAACGGCACGAACCCTTCGTCGGTCTTCAGCAGGTAGGTCAGGCCGAAGCAGCCGGGATGCGAGCACGGCAGCGGCAGGAAGTCC
>Ga0134127_10002845_pt1 | contig 12401 bp, 15 predicted proteins | sample KB31753_FD_96459 | JGI IMG/M metagenome (GOLD analysis project Ga0134127, IMG submission 96459) | Terrestrial soil microbial communities with excess Nitrogen fertilizer from Kellogg Biological Station, Michigan, USA - KB3-175-3 | ecosystem: Environmental > Terrestrial > Soil > Unclassified ...
CAGGTTGACCCACAGATCGGCTTCGATCGGATCGCCCCAGGGCTTGCCTTCTGGCGTCTTGGTTGTGAAGCGAGCCACGAGCTCACAGTTACCTTCCGCATTTGCCGCGCACCCGGTAAAGTAGATGATGCCAACGATCTGGAGACCGCGGACTGCCGTGGACGTCTCACTGAGGTGAACACCCGGAGCAGGCTTCTCCCAGGCTGCGAACAACTCATCCGGCTTGTCCGTGAACACCAGCGTGGCGCCAAATCCATTCTCGGACTTTGACCACGGCTTGTTGGGAACCACCTTGCCGTTCTCGCGCCACTGCGAAGACGCGACTCCAACTGAGATGACGAGCAGCATCGCCAGACACATGATACGGCGAGTCATGTCATTCCCTCCGCTCACCATAAAGAGCCGTGAACCATCACATAGACCGTGGCTGCCGTAGACAGCATGGCCAGGATCACCAGGCGCGCTGGCCACTTGGGCTCCTGCAGGACGCCAGCTACAGGCTCGCTGGATTTCGCCCGCGCATCCCAAGCCAAGGACCACAGCAAAGCGCTGACCGTCGCGACCCCCCATGCCGGATGAATGCGGACTGGCGCGCTCGACATGCGTCCCAGGCGAGCGAAGCCGGCAAAGCCGATGGAAGCCGCAAGCAGAAGCCGCGTCAATGGGGACATGCCAGCGAACGGATCCTTCCTGGTGGACTGGGCCGTGGGCGCTCCCTGGTCGAAAGCGTCAGGCAGTGAAGCAGCCCCACCCGCATCAGGGATAGGCACGTTGCGACGCGCGAGCTCTTGTCGAGCAAACTCGAGTGCGTCAGGACGGTACTCGGACGAATCGACCCCCACTATTCTCAGGAGTTCGCTATCGGGCAACAGTGCAATGGATGAGCGCAATTCATCGACACTGACTTCCACGCCTTCCCCCTCGCCCCGCGTCAGGCCCGGCGGGCGCACGCGCGTCGCGATGCCCAGCACCTATAGTTTCTTTGTAGCAGTGAACTTGCCCGGGGAGATCTCCACCGTGTCCGCCCATTCAGCGAGCATCTGGAAGAAGTCGCGGTGCTGGTCCTCGGCGATGCGAATGGCGTCACGCAGTTCAGTCGACGTCTCAGAGCGCGCGAAACCAGGCCACTCAGGCAGTGCCTTCCTGGCCTGTTGCCACAACTTCTTGCGTTCCCGAGCGGGGCTACCCTGCGTCCAGATCTCGTGGCGCGCGAGGAGCAGTTGCCCGAAGGCGTGCCCGCATTGCGGATGACATCTGGGAAGGCCGATCTCTCCCTTCGGATACTCATCCGACCACAGGATGGTGGCGAGAGGCAGGATGGCTACGAGGCGCTCGGCGGATCGCTCCAGGCGCAACTCTCGGAACCGCTCCAGGGACGAAGGACAGAGCTCAAATCTGGCTTTCATGCTATCTCCAGGCTGCCGAGCGTTCCGATTCAGCGGCGGTGCGAAGCGCCGTCCGCTGCAATCGGTTGTTAGGCGGCGCTGGCTGGACGACGCATCATCGCGCCAAGCCGATCTGCTTCATGAACGCTTGGTTGTCCCAGAACAAGTATTCTTCGGTCATTTTCCCGTCTGGCCCCCAATGTCCGATCGTGGCCATGCTCAGCATGAACTTCTTCCCTGTCGGGGGAACTGATTTGCCATTTCCTATTGGCATGGGCGCTGAAAAGGTCCCTTCCATTACTCCAACCACACAAGTCCAATCGCCGCTTCCGAACATGATGGGATGCTGTTTGATTTTTGTATCGGGCGCAAACACAAACATGGGCTTGAGCATGTCAATGTGTTGTGGAGACAAACCGGTTGTGGTGCTGCCGTCAGGATAGTAAACCTTGATACTTTCGGAATGGCTGAGATCGAACTGATCCCACTTTTGATTGCTGTAAAAGTCATAGTCCAGCGTATCGAAAGTGGCAAAGCGCGTCTTCTGCAGTGCTTCATCCGCTTTGTATTTGTTGAGTTCAGCTTGCAGCGAATCAACTTGCGCCTGCAGCCCAGCGTTGTTGTTGGAACATCCGGCCAGAACACCACTCGCCAAAACAAGCGGGAAGAGCGCCGCTACTGCGACGGTCGATTTGAACAACAGACTTTTCATGTTGAACCTCACCTCCCCTGCTCTTCGGTTGGGGTATTCGCCCAGTCTCTGTTGCGCCTCTCCATCGAGCAACTGCCGGTCAGCGCAGACCCACCCACCTTGCTATCTTGAAACAGACAAAAGTACAGCCGACCACCGTGGCGACTCCGACCGCGAGAATCAGTCGGAGCCTCGGCGCGACCCATGCCCCGTACAAGAGCACGCCGGCAAAGAATAGAACCCCGAGCAGGTCCATCACATGCTCGAAGGCGAGCAGCTGCTCGAGCACCTCGCGAAACCCACCCCCGAGCGACGGGGCAACCTGGCTTGGAGAATAGCGACGGTCATCCGGGCCTGTGTCGGAGCTGAGGCTCATTTGCCGCCTTCGTGAAGACCAGTAGCGAACCCTCAGAAAGCTTGCGGCAAAGACAAACAATCCGAGTATGAAGCCCATCGCTGCAGCTTCGAAGGCACTTTCGTCGGCCATGGTTCACCTTGTAGCAACCTAACGCCCCGGCTAAGCTGCGGCGCGCGTCTGCAAGCGTGCTTCCGCCACGGGCCAGCCGCGCGCCGCCAGCTTCAGCCGGTAGTTAGGCGTCCCGCTTCTCATTTACCCGATCCGCCTTGTAGTCCACCCGGTGTAAGAGGGTCACCCGTGTTACTTCCAGCTCTGGTTGCTCCTCGAGTGCCGCGAGAACTCGAGCGTTACCACCGAAGATACTGAAGGGCAGGTCGTGGTCGGTACAGAGGCACCAACTGTGGTCTGGTGGCCACCAATAGGTCGGTGTGTCTTGAGTGTCCGCTACGGCCACTACCGAGACCGCTTCGGCGATTTGCCCTCTGAATAGAAGCGGTGATGTGTAATCCTTGGTCGCCATGACATCGAAATAGAAGTAGCAGTCTTGGTCGCCTGAAAGAGCCGCTAACGTATTCACGAAGGCACAGAAGGATGCTGAGTCCAAATACCCCTCAGAAGGACCCACCAAGTACCGAGGCCAACTTCGCCCAGTGAACTGTCGGCTGAACGACGAGTCGTTAATCTCCGGATGAAAGATCAGCCCACATCTCTCGGCCAGCTCCCTCCATCTGATTCTCTCTTTCGGAAAGGGTCCGCTCGGCGCACCGTGGGTTACCACGCTCCCTTTCAGGAGTTCTTGAGTCCGCTCGTCGCCGGGGAACAAGCGTCGAATCGTCGGACCTTCTAGATCATGCCACGAGAGCGTGTGGTCTGTGATCGACAGATCTTCATATATTGCATGGAAAATCTTGAGATATCCCTCGAACCCAGGCGGCACAAGCTCATCCACGAAATGCCCCCCACTTCTCTCAGTACGCTTCTTGGTGGTCGGAGTTTCGATCCACTTGAACGCCTCGAACTCCGTGAGCTTCTCCATAGGGATCGATTCTCGGCACGCCTAACGCGACTTAGACCGTTCCGTAGAATCCAATTCGCATGGCGAAACCGCCATCCAGGTCGGAAGAGGCCGGTCGGTGATTCCCAGTTATGGCCGCGGCGATGTCGGTCGGGTGACGTGTCTCGCGCCGGGTACGGGCGGCCGCGGGGGGCAGGAATGATTTGATCGCGATCGGGGGGTTCATGATGAGTCGCTCCCTGGGGCTGTTCCGGAAACGCTTGCGAAGGACTATACGCCCGGGGAGGGCCCGCCATCAAGGGTTGCGCTCGACCCTGGCCTTGAGGGCGGCGTTCATCTGCTGGAAGCCGCTCCGTGTCGACTCGAGGTGGGTGCGCCTGAGGATGGGGGTGAGGAGGCCCCGGTACAGCTCGCGCTGGGAAAAGCGCACGCGGTCGGCCTCGAGGGGGGCGATGTTGAAGATGTGCTCCCCCTCGAACAGGCCGGGCACGCGGGAGCGGCCCCACCAGCGCAGCTCGCGGCGCTCCTCGGCCCGCAGGATGAGCGGGCGGAATCTCATGAGGCGTCCGGCGGGGAACCGGGTCGTGACGGCCAGCCGTGTCCCGGGGACGGGCTCTCCGCGGATCTCGATCAGGAACGGGTTCCACTCCTGATATGCGGGGAAGTCGGTCAGGACTTCCCACACGCGGCGGGCGTCGGCGGCGATTTCGATGTGCGTGTGGATGGCGCCGGACCAGAGCGGCTCGGGCGGGGCGGGGAGGGCCGGAAACGAGTCGAGGTCGTGATGCGGGGCATCCGTCTCCACGGCCCGTCGGGCGGCCGCCCGCTGGGACTCGACCAGGGGGATCCAGGAGCGCAGGTCCAGGCCCTGCGCGCCGGCGGATCCGACCGCGGCCAGTTTCTCGAGCCCCTTGTCGAAGAGGGCGACGGCCCCGGCGGGCTGGCCGCACTGAAGCTTGTGAAACCCCGCGGCGACCTGGATCAGGCCGTGCAGCAGGACGCGCTCGTCACCGGCGGCGGTGCGCCAGGCATCCTCCCAGACTTCGTGCGCCTCGAAGAACTGGCGCTCGTTGAACAGGGCGATGCCGTCGTGCAGCGCTTTGGTGATGGAGGATCGCAAGCGGGAGCCCTCGACCGGCCGGGATTGTATCAGGCGGGCCGGTGCGGCGCGGGGCGATCCTGATCTACAATCGTCGGACCGTGAGACGCCACTTCGTGTTGACGGCCATCGGCAGGGACCGGCCCGGGATCGTCGCGGACCTGGCGGAAATGGTGTTCGATCTCGGGTGCAATCTCGAGACGAGCAGCATGATCAACCTCGGCAGCGAGTTCGCCACGATGATGCTGTTCTCGGGCCAGGGGGAGGACATCGCCCAGCGCCTGCACATGGCCTGCAAGCATCTCGAGTACGAGAAAGAGATGACCATCTTCGTGAAGCCGGTGGGCGAGGGGGCGTCGCCGGCCTCGCCGCCCGGCGGGCGGCCGTTCCGCATGAAGACCATGGGAGAGGACAAGGCGGGGATCGTGGCGCGCACGGCGCGGCTGATCGCCGACGCCGGCGGCAACATTCTCGAGCTGACGTCCCACCTGAGGCCGGCGGCCGCGTCGGGGACGCCGCTGTACGAGATGGAGATCTTCTTCGAGCTGCCGCGCGCCGCCGACGTCGAGGCGCTGCGCGGGCGCCTGGCGGCCATCGAGCAGTCCCTGCACATCGACATCACGCTCTCGCCCGCCTGATTCCGGAATGCCGCGCGACGGGGTCCCGGTGGCGGAGGGGGGCTGCACGGCGCCGCCGAAGCGCTGGTACACGCACGGCTGGAACCGCGATCTCTCCTGGCGCCTGATCGATGCGATCATCCCCTGGGTGCCACGCGTCCTGCGTCCGCCCCTCCATCTAATCACCACGATCATCTGCTTCGCGGCCATGCCGCGCGAGCGGCGCGCGGCACGGCGGAACCTCGAACGGGTCACCGGGCGCTCGGGGCCGGGGTCCTGGCTGCCCACGTTCCGGCTGTTCTACAACTTCAGCAAGTTCATGGTCGGATACACCGACCTGATGCACCTGCGCCCCGAGGACCTGCTGCGCCGGATCGAATACCGCGATGACCTGAAGAGCCGCTTCACGGAGGTCCTGGCGGAAGGCCGCGGCGTGATCGTCCTGAACCTGCACCTGGGGAACTGGGAGGTGGGCATGGCGCACGTGGCCAGCCTGGGGTCCCCCGTGAACGTGGTGCTGCGCCAGGAGGAGTCGGAGGCCTCCCCCTTCGAGGCGGGCGCGCGCGCGCGGGCCGGGGTGCGCATCGTGCCGGCGGGGGAGTCGGCCTGGAACGGGCTCGAGCTGCTTCTGGCGCTCAAGCGCGGCGAGATCGTGGCGATGCAGGGGGACCGGCCGTTCGGCACGCTGATCGAGCGGGTCGATCTGTTCGGGGCGCCGGTCGACCTGCCGGCCGGCGCGTTTCTCCTGGCGCAGGTGAGCGGCTCGCCGATCCTCGCGGTCAGCATGGTGATCCGCGGGCACTCACGCTACCGCGTCCTCCTCGATGGGCCCTTGCGCGTCGGACCCGGCCCGGAGGGCGTGCGCGCCGGGGTGGAAGCGTTCGCCCGCATGATCGAGCGGTTCGTCGGCGCCTGGCCGACGCAGTGGTTCAACTTCTATGAAGTGTGGGACGGGGGGCGCGGGGACGCAGCGGAGGGACGGCGCTGACGAGCGCCCGGTACTCGGTCTTGCCGCGGGCGTTGGTCGGGATGCGGTCCAGAAGCTCGATGTGGCGCGGCATCTTGTACGACGCCAGCCGCAGGCCGCAGGCCGCCATCAGCGCTTCGCGCGTCAGGCCGCGGGCGCCGACCACGCAGGCGCAGATGGCCTGGCCCCGGTTGCGGTCGGGGACGCCGATGACGACCGCCTGGCGCACGCCGGGGACGGCGCGCAGCACGGACTCCACCTCGACCGGATTCACCTTGCGGCCGCCGACGTTGATCATCCGATCGACCCGGCCGAGGATGCGGATGAGTCCCCCCGCCTCGATCCGGCCCAGGTCGGACGTCAGGAAGCGTCCCGGCTCGAGGTCGGTCCCTTCCTCGGGAAGGTAGCACTCGGATACGGCGGCGCTCCGGACGCAGACACGCCCCGTCCCCTCCTCGTGGCCGCGCTCGGGGCGCAGCGTCACCTCGACCCCCTCGAGGGGGGTGCCGACGCATCCATCCGGGACGACCCCTTCGCGCGATCGATCGTACGAGATGCCGCCGCACTCGCTGGCGCCGTAGAAGGTCCGGAGCGGCAGGCCGAAGCGCTCCTTGAAGGCGCGCGACAGCTCTTCGGGGAGGGGCGCGCCGGCCGACAGGCACAGGCGCAGCCCCTTGAAGCTCTTCCTGCCCGCCGACTGGAGCAGCAGCTGGAACAGGTAGGGCGTGGCCGGCATGACGAGCGGGCCCGGCGACGACAGCGCCTCGACGAGAATCGCCGGCAGGGGCTGCTCCAGAAGAAGCGGGCGGGTCCCCTGCAGGACCAGCATCATCAGGATGTGGGTGAACCCGAAGGCGTGGCCGAGCGGGATGGCGGTCACGAGCGTGTCGTTCGGCCTGATGCCGACGGTGCGGGCGATCTGGTCGGCGTCGGCGAGCAGCTGATCGGCGGTCACCACGATGCCGCGGGGCCGGCCGGTCGAGCCGGAGGTCAGGCGGACGATGGCGGCGCCGGGGCGGCCGTCGAGCCGGGTGCCGTCGCGCCCGTCCTCCGGCCTGGCGCCGCGCCGCGGCGGGATCCAGGCGTGCAGGCCGGCGAGGGAATCCCCCAGCGACTCGGTCTCGCCCCCCTCGGGGTCGACGCGCCGATCGAAGAGGCAGAATCCCGGGCGGAAGGCGCGGACCAGGCGGGCGATCTCCTCGCGCGGAAGGTCGGCGTCGGCCAGCAGCGGCACGAAACCGCGCTTCCAGAGGGTGGCGATCGCCACGAGGTAGGCGTCGATGTTGCGGCAGGAGAGCAGGACGAGCTGGCCGGAGTCGGGCTCCGCCACCTGGCGCCCGGACATCGTGCCGGCCCGCACCACGCGCCGCTCGGCCCCGAGGACGCGGCGCTCGAACGAATCGACGTCGAGCGCTCCTCCGGCGGGCAGGAATCGAGCCGCGTCCTTCCGGGGGGAGGCCGCCAGGCCGGCCATCAACTTGTCGTGGAGCGCCCTCGTGGGCACGCCGGACATGGGGCGCATTATAGGGTATTATCCCGCCGGTGAGCGAGAACTCCGACGGTCCCAGCCAGGTCTCCACGCTCCGACGATGCGACCTCCACGTCCACACCCGACACTCCTCCTGGCGGTCCGGACGCCTGCTGCGGGCCAGGGACTCTCACACCGATCCGATCGAGGTCTACGAGCGCGCCAAGCGCGCCGGGATGGACTTCGTGGCGATCACCGACCACGAGTCGATCGACGGCTGCAAGGCGCTCCTCGACGCGCGGCCCGAGCTGGCGCCGGAGATCATCGTAGGCGAAGAGGTCGAGGCCCGCTTCCCCGATACCGGGCAGTGGGTGCACGTCAACGTCTTCGGCCTGGACGAGGCCACGCACCGCGAGCTGCAGCGCCTGCGCCCGAACGTCCTCGATCTGGTCGCGTACCTGCGCCAGCGGCGCCTCCTGCACGTCCTCAACCATCCGTTCCTGTCGTACCGCTTCCAGAAGCGGCCGCGGGCCTACGTGGAGGAGATCCTGGATCTTTTCGATCACTTCGAGGCGGGCAACAGCACGATGTCGCCCGGGCATACCGAAGCGGCCGAGGCGATGCTGGCGTACGGCCGGGCGGTCGGGCTGCGCAAGACGGCGGTCGCCGGCAGCGATGCGCACCGGCCTGACGTCGTCGCGTCGTCGTTCACGCTCGCGCCCGGCCGGACGGCCGCGGAATGGCTGGCCAGCGTGGGACGCGGCGACTGCGTCATCTCGACGGTCCCCATCGGGTTCCCGCGATTGCTGGCCAACGTCTACTGCGCCGTCGGCTCGTACTACCTGGATCTGGCGAGGGGACCGGGGCGCGCCGGCATGACCCCGATCAACTACCTGGCGGCCGCCGCCTTCCTGCCCGCCGCGACCGTCCTCGGATTCCCGGCCGTCCTGACCTGCCTGAACGAGCTGAGGCAGCGGAGCGTCTTGGCGCTGATGCGCCGCAGCCTCGCGAAGCTGGCCGCGTCCGAATCCCAGGCCCCCGCCGAAGCCCTCGATTAGGCTCCTGCCGCCGAAGCTCTCGACCGATCCGGGGACCCCGGCCTGTCAGTACAGGTACGGGTGCTTCCCGGCCCGCTGCATTTTCCGGAAGATGAGGTTGGCCGTCAGGTAGTGCATCTGGATGCCGAGGTTGCGCGGCGCGGGCGGGAAGAAGCGGCGCAGGATCGAGCGCATGCTGAAGAAGTCGTGATAGGTGGCCCAGAACTTCTGCTCGGCCATCTCCGGTGACATGTGCTTCGGGCGGATGACGGCGCTGCCGTAATGGTAGCGGTTCCAGTCCTTCGTGAGGATCCGCCCTTCCTTCTCCATCCGGTCGTGGAACGGCGTCCCGGGATACGGGATCGGCAGGTGGAACTTCGCCATCGGCACCTTGTTGCGAATGAGGAATTCGAGCGTGCGGTCGAAGTCGGCGGGGTCGTCGTCGTCCAGGCCGACCATGATGAGGGCGACGATCTGGATGCCTCGCTGGCGCAGCAGGCGGATGAGGCGGGCGTACTCGCGCGCCGTGGCCCACGGCTTGTTGATCCCCTTGAGGTTCTCCTGCTTGATGGTCTCGAAGCCGATGGAGAGAAGGAAGCAGCCGCTCTTCGCCGCGAGGTCGAGCATCTCCTCGTCCTCGGCGATCTGGACGGTGCACTGGCTGCACCAGCGCATCCCCTTCGGCGTCATGGCGCGGAACAGCTCCTTGGCGTAGCGCCGGTCGGCCACGGGGTTGTCGTCCATGAACAGGATGTTGCGCGACCCCTTGGCGCGGATGGCGTCGACGTCCTGGAGCACCTCCCCGATGGGCCGCTTGCGGTAGGTCCCCGCGTGGAACTGCGTGATGCAGCAGTAGTCGCAGCGGAACGGGCAGCCGCGCGTCACGTACAGCGGGAACTGGAAGTAGTAGTCGCGGTACACCTTCTCGCGCATCAGCTCGGGACGCCAGAGCGGCAGGTGGTCCAGGTCCGGCTTCGGCAGGCCCGACAGGTCGTGCAGCCTGTCTCCCTGGTAGATGCGCCGCGCGAAGCCGCCGCGCTGGAAGTCGGCCAGCATCTCGGGCCAGGCGAACTCGGCCTCCCCCTTGACGACGGCGTCGCAGTGCTCGAGCGCCTGCTCCGGATTGAGCGACACCCACTCCCCCCCCATCACGACCGGAATGCCGCGGGCGCGGTAGTGGTCGGCCAGCCAGTACGCCCGGCCGATCTGCAGCCCCATCGCCGTGATGCCGACGAGCTCCGCGTCGCTGTCGAGGGGCGGCTCGTACATGAAGTCGTCCACCATCTCGACCGCGAAATCCGGGGGAGTGAGCGCCTCGAGGTGGACGAGCGTGAGGGCGGACGTCCAGTAGCGCTCGACGCGCGCCACGCGTCCGTCCGGCTCGAAGTGGGACGAGGAGATCAGGAGGATTTTCGGCCGGCCCAGGCGTCTGGTCATCGGCGCCCCAGCCAGAGACGCAGGACCGTCCCGATGATCCGGAAGGTGTCGCTCAGCGGGCGGTAGTGGCTGGTGGCGCGGCCGTCCACGACGCGCAGGTGGATCGGGACCGAGGCGATCGGCAGCTTCCTGGCAGTGGCCTGCATGAGGGCCTCCATCTCCGCCTCGTAACGCCGTCCCGACAGGCGCAGCGCCTCGAGGAATCCCGCATCGTACAGCCGGAAGCCGCTCTGCGTATCGGGCAGATTCGCCCCGGTGAAGAACCGCAAAGCCGCCGACGAGAAGCGGTTCATGGCCCGGCGCGGCCCCCACATCTCGGCGAAATGGCTCTGGCGCGATCCGACGATGATCGCGGGGCGCTCGCGGCGATGCAGCTCGACGAACGCGGGGATGTCGTCCGGATCGTGCTGGCCGTCGGCGTCGAGGGTGATGACCGCCTGGAGCGCGGCGCGCCGCTCGCTTCGCAACGCGTCGAAGGCGGTGGTCAGCGCGGCCCCCTTGCCGAGGTTGGACGCATGGCGGATGACCTCGGCCCCGGCCCGGCGGGCCGTCTCCCCCGTGGCGTCGACCGATCCGTCGTCCACCACGATGGTCCTGGGGACATGGCGCCTGGCCGCGGCGACCACGGGGCCGACTGTCGCCTGGGCGTTCAATGCCGGGATCACGACCACCAGGTGCCTGTCCGCGTCGGGCTCGCGGCCGCGATCAGGAATCGGCGCGCCTTCCGGCCACGAACTCCGCGAGGCTGTCGACCGATTTGAGGATGCGCCGGCCCTCGGCGACGTCGGCGATCTTCAGGCCGTACTCCTTCTCGATCCCCACGACGAGCTCGAGGAGATCGATCGAGTCGAGGTCGAGCCCGCCGCCGACAAGAGGCGCGTCGTTCCGGATGGATTTCGGATCCACCTGCTCCAGTCGAAGCCGGCGGACGATGAATTGCTTGAGCTCTTCGTGGAGAGCGACCTTGTTTTCTGACATAGCGGAATCGACCTTATACCAGAGACGGCGGGCGGTTGCAATGACGCCGACCGTCGTCTAGACTGGCACGCGCCTCTTCGAACGCTCGAAGATGTTCCAGCCGGGGCGCACGAGGTCCGCGCTTGAGCCAGGCCGCCTGTCCGCCGCACGCCCACCCGTTCCGGATGATCGATCTGGTTCTGGAGCTCGATCACGGGATCTGCACGACGGTGAAAGCGGTCACACCGGGCGAGATCGTGCGGGACGATCCGGCCTCGGCCGCGGGGTACCCCTTCTCCCTTCTTCTGGAGGTGATGGCGCAGGCGGCCATCCCCCTGTCGGGCGAAGAAGGGGCTGAAGGTCACGGCGAGCGATCGCCGGGGTCCCCGTCGGGGGGCGCGCTGGTCGGCATCGACGAGGCGCGGCTCGTGGCGCCCGTCCACTATGGCGATCGCCTTCTCGTCACGGCCTCGGTCGTCGGACAGTTCGGCCGGATGATCCGCGTCAAGGCCCGCGCCGAACGGTCGGACGCTGCGCCGGGCGAGGGGGTCGTGGCCGAGGGGGTGTTCACCATCGCACTCGAGGGGGCGTCGTGAAGCCGCGGCCCTTCACCGTCCTGTTCGTCTGCACCGGCAACGCGGCCCGCAGCCAGATGGCCGAGGGGCTCGCCGGCCACCTGGGGCGGGGGCTCATCGAGGCCCACAGCGCCGGCACGCATCCGGCCGGCGTGGTGATGGGCGCCGCCCGGGAGGTCATGAAAGAACGTGGCATCGACATGTCCAGGCACTACTCGAAGGGCCTCGACGACGTGCCGGGGCGGTTCGACCTGGTCATCACGCTCTGCGACTCGGCGGTGAAGGAGTGTCCCGCCGCCCTCATCAAAGGGGAGCACGAGCACTGGTCGACACCCGACCCGACCTTCGTCGACGGCGGGCCGGACGAGGTCCTGGCGGCTTTCCGGCAGGTGCGCGATCGCCTGGAGGCGCAGATCACGCAGCTCATCGACAGGGTGCGGCCGAAGAAGAAGTCCCCGTAGGGTCCTACTCTCCCGCCTCGGCCTCGGGCCGCTCGCTGCGGGCGTCCGCGAGGATCGCCTCCGAGTCCTGCGCCTCTCCCTCCGGCACGTAGATCGCGAACGAGGTCGTGACCGGGACCATCAGGCCGGCGCCGCGCTGGAAATTCTCCTCGGCGTCGATCGGATGGGGCACGCCGCTCTCGTCGTAATAGGCGAGGACCGGGTGGAGCCCGGCGCTCTGCAGGAGGCCGTAGACGACGGCGGCCTCCTCGCGCAGCGGCTCCACGGCGATCGGCAGCGAGCCGGCCAGAAAACTGCCGCAATCGGGGCAGGGGGTCACACCGCGGGTGATGGA
>Ga0134127_10002846_pt1 | contig 12400 bp, 11 predicted proteins | sample KB31753_FD_96459 | JGI IMG/M metagenome (GOLD analysis project Ga0134127, IMG submission 96459) | Terrestrial soil microbial communities with excess Nitrogen fertilizer from Kellogg Biological Station, Michigan, USA - KB3-175-3 | ecosystem: Environmental > Terrestrial > Soil > Unclassified ...
GAGCGTGAAGGAGTTCGCGGCATACAGATGGCGTCCATCGGTGCCGACCAGATAGTTGGCTTTCCGCTTAGTGGCATCGATGAACGCGCCCTGGGTGACCAGCCGGGACGGATCGTTGCCCACGCAGTCGAGCGCCTCGCGCAACGCCTGTTTGAAGTCCGCGTTCACGCGTGCGCCGGTTTCCGTGACGGTCTGCAACTTCGGCCAGTCATCGATGAACGGAACCTCGACCACTTTCTCGATGGGGGTGCCGCCGATGAAGTAGCGCAGCGTCACGCGGTCCTTTTGGTCGAGGACCGTATGCAGGCGTTCCTTGGAGTGGCACGCCTTCACGATGCTTCGGAATGGTTCGAATGGAATCAGGAGTTCACACGCCGGTCCGGTCTGAGGTTCCTGACCGTGATACGTGACGAGTGAATCGAGGTCCGTCGCCTGCACGGTGATGTGGCCGGTCTTGCTGCAGGCGACCCGCACGGAGCGCAACACCGGTAGGGAGGAGGATTTGCTGACCACTTTGCTGAGGCCGGGGAGCGCGTCTTTCAACTCGTCCACCGGCAGCTCGATTGTTTGATTCATGGTGATTGGGGATTGGTGGGTTTTAGTGTGGCCGGTCGCGCCTTGGGTAACGCGACCGGCCGGTTGGGGTGGAACGAGACGGAGAGGGGACCGTCTCTGGGGAACTACATGATGGTCTTGCCCTTGGAAGGCAGCCGTCGCACGTAGGCGAGAACGAATTGCTTCAGGTGCGCCTCGCAAGTGAACAGGAACTCACTGCTGACACGGGTGAACCGGTGTGCCCTCACGCGGGCGGATTCGAGCGCGAACTGTCTGACCTGCCTGCGGTTGATCAGGATGGTCTTGAGGTCGGGGCTCACGATTCGTCCTCCTGGCTCGACTTGTATTTGAGTTGACCCACCGTGCATTCGCGTTCGCTAACGTCCGAACGCGGGCCGAGATAAGTGGGCTGATAGAGGCAGCCGCTCTCGGAGAAGGCGTACAGGTAGCGCACATCAACCACGGTCCCGACGCCGGGCACACGATGATTGGGCGGGATCGTCACGTTGCCCGCTGGAACGCGTCGGCTTCCGTCGCGCAACACGATCTCCACGCTCCGTTGCGCATTGAGCTTTCCGACCACGGCCGAGAGGGTCGCGTAGAACTTGTGCTTGAGTTGCGGCCCGCCGGCGTTCGGTCGGCCCGCTGTGTAAACGGCATCCAGCCGCTTGAACACCACGCCCTCCCGTTTCTGGCTTCGCAGTTGTTCCAGCAGGCTGGCCTTTTGATTTGTCACGAACGCGGTCGTGACGAGCCGGACGTGTCGCTGTTGCGCGGAGACCAAGAGGTTGAGCAACGCGGTCAGCCGTTCGCGATAACCCAACGGCCGCTGGTCCTCACCGTTTAACTCCAGGAGGTCGAAACCGTGGAGCACGTCGCCGACTGCTTCCCCATCGATGACGAAGTCGCCCGGAATCGCATGGGCTGCGACCATGACCGCTGAGGACAGCCCAATAATGAGTCCCTTTCGGTTGATCCCGTGGATGGCCACGCCCTGCTTTTGAAGCAACATGCGTCGGCCATCGAACTTCTCCTGCATGGCCCAAGCGTCATCACCGACGAGTCGTTCCACTTCGGCCTCCTCGATGGAGTTGAGCAGTTGCGGGACAAGCCCGGTGGCGACCTGTTCCTTGTTGGTTTGGTGGTACGGTGTCCCGTCCGGGCCGGGTGTGTAGCCCTTGGCGGTCTTTTCCCGCACAAGCTTGTCGAAGATGCGGCGGGCATCCGGGTAATCGACCGGCACGTTGGTCTTGGTCCCGGCGTTGAGCGTCGAACCTCTCCGTCCGTAAGCGAAGTTCACGACGAACCGTTCACCCGCCGGCTCGATGCCGCACTGATACACTTTGTCCGACGAACCTTCCCGGTAGTACAAGGTGATGCTGTCGAGTTCTAACGTGTTCATGGTTCCTTTCTGGATAACGAAGACAGGCCCGCCGCAAAGCGCGTCGGGCCTGTCCTCTGGTTCTGGTTGCGGGACGCCGGAGGCCTCCCGTGGATATGGGCGGCTGCCAGCTCTCGGGCAGCCGAGACAGAAGGCAAAAGCCTTCCGTCATTGCCTTATAGCACGAAAGGCAGGGCATGCTCCTGCCCAGCGATGTTTCATCCAGCCGGCAAACTCCAGCCCGGCCGAGCGCAGTTGCACCGGATAGAGGGAATCGGCCCGCTTGGCGACCACCCCCTCGTAGAACGGGCAGCGCCATTGCCCATTGATTTGCCTGAGGCGGTGGTAGAACTCCAGTGGCTCCAACTGGGTCGCCACCACGCTGTAGCAGGTGTCGGTCCGAGGCGGAACCGCATACTCGTGCCTGGGCAAGCTTCGAGCCAGGTTCTCTTTGCGGTTCACGTAGGTTTCGGCGCCGCCGCCGATGTAGTCGAACACCAGCAGGGTGCTCCGTCCCAACGCGTGCCGGCGTTCCAACGCTTCGCAGTCCCACCACTCCACCTCCACCGCTCCACTGCGGAGGTGCAGCGTACGCAGTGTGGCCAACGCGGCCGAGAATTCCCCTTGGATACTCAACCGCTGCCCGTAACGATTGAACATCGTGCCGCTGGGCCCATGCACCAGCGCCCGCCAGCCGTTATACTTGGGCTCGTAATGCCACTGACCGGGTTTGGGCAGTGCCCGTTCCAACGCACCCCCGTTGAGGGGGCGAGCCGGATACGTGCATGGGGTCAGGGCGCCCGGCTCGATCCCGTGGCCTTGCTCTAGTTTCTGCATTTCACGAGTGAGCTTTGGCCTTGACCGTCGCGATGATCGGACAGACCTGGTTGACGGCGAGGTTTTGTTCGGGTGTCAGCGCCGTGTGCCGGAGGGTGTGAAAGTCCGGCAGCGGTCGGATGCCTTCCTTGACCTTGAGCGCTTCGCTGGCCTGATACTTGGCGAAGAGCCCTTGCAGTTCATCCAGCAGCGCCTGCGTTCGGTCGGCGGGCAGTTTGTCCCCGTCGATTTCCAGGGCGAAACCCTGACGGAAAAACCGCCCGATGTGCTCGCCCAGGATGGGCAGCAAGGGTTCCTCGGAATCCAGTTTTCCGTAACGGTTTTGGTAGGTGACCAGCACGGTCCCCGCCGCGCAGAGCACCGCGACGCTGCTGGGCACCTCCACCTTGCCGCTGGCGTGGGTGAAGTAGAACGGGGTGGCCAGCGTTTTGAGTTCCGCCTTGTCCAGTTCCAGGGCTCCCTCCAACGCTGCCGCTTGGGCCGAACGTTCGATGATGCGGGCGGCAATCGCCACATATTGCCTTTGGGGGTCAGGCAGGACCGGACACGGGGTCCGCGAGTCCGGCTTCTGCTTTGTGATGGCCCCGAATTGAACTTTGCGGAGCGAGGCGGTAGTCGGGGTGTGAACTTTTTCTGATGTACGTGCTTTTTCTTGTTTGGCAGTCATGCGGGTTCCTTTCTCGGTTTTGAGTTGGAATGAGGGGTCCGCTCGATGGGCGAGTCCGTTAGATCAATGTTCCCGGCAAATCAGGGCAGAGAGGGTGGTTCGCGGAAGAATGGTTGCCAGGTCACACTGCGGCGGCATTGGCGGGCCGCTGACAGACTCCCGTGCTCGGCTGCCGATCCGCTCGATAATCAACCGATGCGTCCTGCAGCCTCATCGCTTGCTTGGCCTCCTGCCATCCCTCCGACCCGGCCAGCGCCGACTCGAGCAACTGGTTGGCCAGCCGGGTCATCGGCTGCCCGCGTCGCCGGGCTTCGTGATAGAGCACGCAGACGAGGAACCGTCCGAGCTGCGGGGAATAATGTCGTTGTCGCGCCATGCAGCCTCCTTTGGGTTAGTGACGGTTGAAGACGATTCCCCCGGGCAGCCGAAGCAATGGACCGCTCCTCCACCGAGGGAATGACAGCGGGCCGAAGCCTCCTGTCATATCCTTATAGCACGGAATAGGAGGCTATTGCGGAGCGACCAACATCAACCAAGGGAGATGAGGGAGAGTTTGCGCGAGGAAATCAACAAAGGTGACTTGTGCAATGGGCACTGTCACCTTGCCGCTGGTCCGGCCAGGGTGGCTGGATTCCTGACGGTTCCTGACAGCCATACTTCGTAAAAAGGGCTATTTATCTCAGATTGAGCAAATAGCCAGAACCGCAGTAATACGCTGTATTTATGCGGTGCTTATGCTGTTTTCACGAGGATTTATGAAGTGCCAAAAGCGGGTTGCAAACCCGCGATACAGCAGATTGCAAATCTGCGCTACCCGCGCATGCTACGAAGCCCGCGTAACCCAATCGCGCGCCAATCGTTCCAAGTCAGCCTGGCCGTTCGTGTCATTGCCGGGGCCGAAGTAGCGCCGCTCGAGTTCGCGGATGGTCGCGGCAAGTTCGGCCCGGCGGTCAGTGGAAAGGCCCAGGTGCGGATCCTGTTCCATGCTGCGCAGCAGGCCGAGGACGCTGAATGGAGTAATCTGCCCCGGCAGCGCGTAGGCGGGGGCATACTGCGCGGCAGCGCGTTTTGACGGACGGAGGAGCAGGTAGAGACCCGCCCCGCAAATGGCGAAGAACATGCCTGCCGAAACCCAGCCCCACGGGTCCTTCGACTCCAGCGGCAATCCGGCGAGCGCGAGCGTTTCCTTCACTGCCACGAGGTCGGCGTCCACGTAATGTTTGTAGGCGACCTCGGCGGTGGAGAGTCTGGGCGTGGGGAAAGCGAACAGTTTCGGAGCGTCCGCGCCAGAGACTTGAACGAGGTTCAGCAGCCAGCTGCGTTCGCACACGGGCGCGATGGCGTCGCCGTCCGTGTCGAGTTTGGTCACGGCCAGGCCGTGGTCGGTGGGATTGTCGATTCTGAATCCGGGCACGCTCAAGTCCACCAGATCCCCGAGCTCAGGGATGATGCCGCGGGCCGTCGCCTTCACTTCCAAGGTCAGCTTGCCGGAATTGCGGTCGCGGTCGTCGAGGATCTGCGTGAGGGCCAGGCTGGACAAGGCGCGGGCCGGAGGCTTCTCCGAGCGGGCGTCGAGGAACACGATGGGCGACTCAACCGGCAGAACGACCTTGCCGCGCTTGTCGAGGAAGTCCAGGTCAAGCTGCATGGGCGGGATGCGGTCGGCCGAGGCGTCCTTGGCTTCGAGAAGAATGTAGGCCAGCGGCGTCTCGCGCCACTCCGGCCGGCCGTAACCGCGCGGGATGACCTTGTCGTCGTGCCAGGTGATGGAGGTGATTTCGAAGCCGTCGTGGAGGGTCTCGCGGATTTTCTTTTCGAGGTCGTCGCGATAATTCGCCGGCGCGCCACCGTACGGGTTGTAGTAATACTGCATGCCCTGCTGGTTCTGGAGGTATTTCGAAAAGCCCCCGCTCTCCCGCCCCACGGCGTCGCTGTGGCGGATGCACAGGTGGAGCCCGAATGGCCGGCCGTGGCCGACGTTCACGTCGCCGTCCACTCGGACGTTGAACTCAATCTCCTGTAGCAAGCCATCATAGTAAGCCACCTGCTTGCGCGCCGGCTCGGCGCTTTCGTGGTCGCCGACGAGCCGCAGGCCGGCCTTGAGGTAACGGGGCTTCAACTCCGGCGGCAGCGCCGTGATGCTGTCGACGAGCGCCTTGCCCAGCGCGCCGAGGTGGCGGTCGACCGCGTCCGCGGGCAGCGCGAGGATCGCGGCGCGAATGGAGTCGATGCGGTTGGTGTCGAGCTTCTGCTGGCGCGTCAGGAAGGCCAGGTCGCTGGCGCCCAGGGTGGCGTTGAACCATTGCTGGTATACAACCGGTGTTTGCTCCTTCTCGCTCAGTCTCGCGACTTGCCCGGCGTAAAGCTTCGCGGCTTTTTCAAACATCGCGAACGCCTGGTCCCGCTTTTCCGTGTAGAGGGCCAGGGCGACTTCCCGGCCATACTCGTATTCGGCGAAGTCAAAGAGCGTCGCTCCGCGCACGGTCCAAAGGCGCCATTCGTTCGGAAGTTGCGCAACGGCGCGCTGGGTGAGCTCGAGAACGAGTTCGTAACCGCGGGCGAGTTCCGCAGCGATGTCTTTGTCCGTGCGCTTGGTCTTGGCCTGCTGTTGGACGGCGGGCTGGCGCCATTGCCGGGCGAGCCGTTCGCGCATGGCCTGGAGCAATTCGGCCATCGTGTCCACTCTCAGCGTGTCGGGCGGGCCGAGGACTTTCTCGATGTCCGCGACGCGGAACACCTCGGCCTGGCTGTGGCTGGCGGCGAAGGCGGATACCACGGCCCTTTCGTCGAGCGGCCCGACCTTGCGGAGGCGGGCGAGAACGTCGGCAAGCTGCTGAAGGTTGCGAACCTGAACCGCGCGGGTGATCGGAATGCCCTGGGAGTAACTGTTGCCGTAAGGGCCGTAGTAGATGCGCTGATTGCGGCGGCTGTCGCGGTTGGGATCCTTGGTGAGGGCCCAGCTCTTGAGCAGGTCGTTGGCCAGCGTCACGGCGGCTTTTGGCTGGTCGGCTGCAATCGACTCGATCCACGGGAGGGCTTTCTCCTCCTGTTCGAGCTTGATGTTGAGCTCGGCCATCATGGCGCGAACGCGCAGGGCGACGCTCTTCTCCATCGTGGCAAGCCACGGCTCGCCAGGCGCGGTGGGAAGGACCTGCTCAATCGTGAGCGCCTGCCCGTCGGCCTGGGGTGCGGCGGGATACCCCGGCGAGTCGTAGGGGGAGTAGTAGTTGTAGATGGGATTGCCGAAGGCGTCGAAGTCAACGATCTGCTGGTTCATCGTGCGCGGGCGGTGACGCGCCTTCGCGCGGTCGGCCTCCTGAAGCCAGCCAAGGGCGACGACCGTGAGCGCGGGCTGCCAGGCGTCCGCCTGCGGGCCGGCGGCGGCGAGCAGTTCCTCGACGACGCGGCGCTGGAGGTCGAGATTCCGGCGGCGTTTTTCGAGATCGCGTTCGTTGGCGCCTTGCGAAACGACCGTTCCGACAGCGGCCAGAATCGACATGCCTTCGGTGGGGTGTTCGGTGGGGCGAGCGTCCCCGCGAGCCTCTCCCGGAGTTGTGCTGAATTTTTTCCGGAGCCAGTCGCGGCCCAGCTCCTTGGTCAGGAGCGGCATGAGTTCGACGGCCCGCTGGAGGGCGGTTTCGCGATTCGTAGCCGGGGCGGATTTGTCCGCGAGGAGGGTCTGAGTCAGTTCCCACGAACCGCGGAGGGCGGAGGCATCCTGTCTTTCCTGTCCCTCGGCGAGGAGCAATCGGGCGCGCAAATCGAGCGCGGCCCAATCGTGCTCTTCCTTGCTGGTGTCGAACCCGGGCAGGAACGCGGCGGCATCGGTCAGGCGGCCGGCGGCGATGAGGAGGTTTGCGGCATGCCGGCGTTTCTTCGCGTCGGCGCCACCGAGGCGTTCGGTGCCGGTTTCAAGCCGCGCGAGGAACGGCTCGATGACGGCGCCCTTCGTGAGCGCGCGGGTCAGCAACCTGCCGAGCGCGTCGATGTCGGCGTCATCGAGGTCGGCCGGCTTGGCATCCGCCAGGCCGAGGACGTCCTCGGGGAGCAGCACGGGGTCGATGGGGCGTTGCGATTGGGGGGGCTGTGGGACGCCCGGCTCCGGCGGCTCGGCGCCGGAGGGCGAAGGGCTCGAAGCCGGTGGCGCTTTGCCGAGGCCGGTAATGAGGGCCTTGTAGACCGGTGGCAATTGCTTTTCCGAGAGCGTCGCCAGAAATCTGCGAACCGCCGGCCAATCGCTCGTGAGGACGTCGGCCTGGAAACGTTCGATGTCGTTCGTGAACGCATTCTCGCCCTCGGCCTTTTTCGCCATCGCTTTGAGGACGGATGGGGAGCGGCGGTCGAACTGGAGCTTGAGCAACTCGCGAACGCGCGGGTCGGAGGAGGAAACGGCGGCGTTGGTGGTGTTGGTGGGGCTCGACGTTGCGGGAGCAGGCGGAGCCGGAACCTGGGCATTGGTTGCCACACCGCTCACCGTCGGTTCAGCAGCGCGAGCTACCACAGTGCGGAGAACGCGGGTGGTGGTCGGCGTTGGCGAGGTTTGTTGTGCCGATCCCAATTGGGTCGCCGCCAGCGTTGCAAGCGCCAGGATGGCAATAAGGCTCCGCGGAACGGCAATCCCAGGCGCGCAGGAGGGTTCTCTACTGTTCATTCGTCGTCGCTGGTGGCTCGAAGTTCGGCCGACCCCGTGGTTCCTCGCCAGAATGCGCGAGGCGGTCTTCTGCTTCCATGAGACACCCGCGCGATGGAATAGCCAAGCCTTTCATCTAAGGACAAGGTTGCCACTCGGTGGGGAATCTGTAAGTAGCTTTCGGCGATCCGCCGCGTTTCAGAAGCTTTCGCACCAGGTTTTCCGCATAACGCCTCACTTCCAACCAACTTGAGCTGTATGCCGCCGCACACTCGAATTGCCACTCACCTTGGCCGGCAGGGAAGACAAAAACCTTTTGCACGAACCCTTCGTGGGGAGGAAGCCGAGTGACGTTCAATGTGCTGGGTTCAACGGAAGTGACACGGTGAGGGGGAGCGGACCGCGTCGACGCGTATTGCACCCAGCAGATCGGCTCCAACGCAATCGCGTAGTCGGAACGATTCGTAATGGCGAGCAAAGCATAGGGTCCTATGCCGTTGGTGTAGCCCACGTGTGCGATGGACACAGACGGAGGGACACGAGCAGGTGCCAGGCAGATCATCAAGAGCGAGACGATCAGAAGGCCACAGGACAAGACAGCAATCCACTTGCGTGCTGATTGAGGGCGTTCAACGCTCTTCATACTGGACTCATGTGCCCTCGCGTCCCGATTTCATTTCCGGCCCCCGGGCCACCGGGTCGCGGGCTTTGGAATCCACGTAGCGCTTGAGCCAGGCGGGCGTCAGCTTCGGCAACTTCGCCTGCACGCCGCGCATCAGGGGTCGATCGCACGCCACTACGGCTCCGGGAAATGGCTGCGCGTCGCTGTCGCGGAAACCTCTCGAAGCGACGAATCCCAGAAACGTGTTTCCGGAGGTCGTGCTCTGGGAAGGCCGGATTTCGCAAGGCCAGTATTTGACGGCCGCTCTCCAGACGCTCGAGTTCTGTGAGGACCATGCGAGGAAGGAGACGCTTTGCCCGGGGCGCAACACGCAAGTTTGGAGTCTTCCGGCGCTGATGTGCCATCCCCTTGGAGACACCCAGCCTGAAGCCGTCTTGACCTCTTTCAGCCAAACTGGCCCGCCTGGAGTTGAACCGCTGAATGCAATAGGCTTGCTGGTCCCATTCGTAAGGCAAAAAATAGTGGCGCGCTCGCCATTGTCCTCCTTGGAGTATCCCGTGTGCAACAGCATCACACCGCCTGAACTGGTGAGCGAGCGAATCAAAACGGAGGCGAGGACGACCCCGAACGCGACAGCAAGAACCCACCGGAGTTGGCCGGAGGCTGGCGAACGTTTCATAAGTGGTATCCGATGAATCAACTCTGCTCCGAGAGCCATGCCCCGGCAAGCGCCATTCGCTGCAAGCCGGAGCCTCATGGCGAGGCTCTATCCTCCATTCAATTCAGGGCTCCAGGCTACAGGATCGCAGGCCTTGGAATCGACATAGCGCTTAAGCCAGGCGGGCGCCAACTTCGGCAACTTCGCCTGTACGCGCTTCATCATGGTTCGCTCGCATACCACCACGGTTCCAGGAAATGGACGTGCGTCAACGTCGCGGAATCCGGTCGATGCATCAAAGCCCAGGAAAGTGTTCCCGGTTGTGCTCTGGGAACGTCGGACTTCGCAAGGCCAGTACTTGACTCCCACTCTCCAAGATTTCGAACTCCATGGGGACCATCCGACGAAAGAGACGCTTTGCCCGGGTCGCAAGACGCAAGTTTGGCTCGGGGAACTCCACCCGGCTTGCACCGACTGCAACAAGCCTGCTGCGGTCCGCGCCTCCAGCCGCCGAGCCGGCGTTCCCCGAGAGGAGGCGCTGTATGCGATGGGCTCGCTGGTTCCATTCGTCAGGCAAAAAATGGGGAGTTGCACGCCGTTGCCCTCCTCCGAGTATCCCACGTGCAACAGGGCAACAGAGCCTGTAGGTCGCAGCGACAGGATCGCAACGCCCGCGAAGATGGCTCCGAGCGCGACGGTCAATGACCTCGGTGTGCAGTGGAACTTCATTACTTCTTCTTCCGCTGGGTCGGCTTCGGCTTGAGGGAGGCGACGTACGCGTAACTGCTTTCAAAGAACCTTTTCAGCTGTGCTGTCTTCGTGAGCAGGGCTTCAGGAACTTCGACGTACTCCTTGAGTACGGTGCCATTTTGCTCGCACAGCTTCGTGTTGTACTTCTTCAGGAAGGATTCGCGCTCCTGTTCCGGGAGGCGAAGAGCCAGCTTGCCTGTCTTGGTCAGAAAGCTGAACATGTGACCATTCACAGACGTATAAGGCATGGCCGCGCCTTTGCGTTCGACCTTTGGATTGGTTGCCACCAGCCTTTCGTAGTGATTCAGGGCGTCCGCGGCTGTCGGGTCTGCTTGCTGGGGCATGGGTTCCTTCACTTCATTTCCGGCCCCCAGGCCACCGAGTCGCGGTCCATCGACTGGAGCGCGCGCTTCAGCCAACCTGGCACAAGACGCGGCAGCGCTTCGGACGCCTTCGAGGCGAGGGATGGTTTGGGAACCTGCAAGGCTGACGACTTGGAAGGGAAAAAGGCAATGAACTGACCGTTGGTGAACGGGAGCATTTGCGCTCCATTGGCCGTCGTCCAAATCCGGACTGTGGCAGGCGGCGGCGGCGATGGGGCAAAGAAACTGCAAGTGCGGTAGGCAATTCCCATCTTCCATCCGCGCGGCCCCATCGGACGGGCGAACTCGAAAGTCAGGCTCTCGCCAGGCTTCAGCACGTTGGTTTGCGAAAAGGAGGATCCGGCCCCACCGATGCCCCGGAATGGATACGGTCCTTCCCAGCCGGTCGGCGTTCGGACTTTGTAGGCGAAGGCCGGCCTTCCCGAGTAGCTCGCGAGGTAAGTGATGGACTTCCTGCCCCCGTTCGTAAGGCAGAACAACGGCGACCGTCCGCGCTCGCCGTAGTCGGCGTAGCCCACGTGAAGCAATCTGACCGCCTGGGATTCAGGGCGCATCAGAACGATGAGTGCCCCTGCAACAAGCGCCACGAGCCCGAGCCCACTTGCCAGAACTCGTGATTTTTTCGAGATCCTCATGGCTCGCTACGGTTTGGAAATCTCGCCGGGCGTTGGACGAAACGGTTGTCGCACTCGGGTGAGGCCTGTTGTCCCCAAATGCGCTCGTGTTCGAAACGGACGCCCGAAGGGCCTCCGTTCTAAACTTCATTACCGCTAACCGTCCTACGAGCCCGTCCCTTCGCGGCTGCTCTTGCCGGCGCCCTGCTGTTTCTCCTTCGCGATTTTTTCGCGGGCGTCCTCGCTCTTGCCGTTGCCGGGGTTCTTGCAGGCACTCTCGCGTTGCTTGCGGCATTTCGAGCTGCAATTCGAGCAGTTCTTGCACTGCTTGGGCAGCGGCAGGCCCTTCAGTTCGGAGAGATCCATCAACTCGAGGCGGATGACGGCTTCGAGGTTTTGCTGGTAGTCGGTGGAGAGGCTGGCCACGGGCTTCGACTGCGTTTGTTCGGCCAGCAGGCGGAAGTGTTGGCGGGAGCTTTCGGTCTCGGTCATCCATTCCTCGGTGGCGGCGCCTTCCAGGCGCATGAGCCAGCCGGCGTAGTATTCGGCGCTGGCGAGGTTGGCGCGGATTTCGCGGACGAGCGTTGCGTCGGTGCCGTTCTTCTGCGCGTCAGCGAGCAGGCTTTCCAGGTCGGCTTTCGCTTCCGGGAGTTCGCCCGAATACATGCGGGCCTTGGCCGCGGCGAGCCGGATCTGATAGCGCTGTTTGGAATCGCTCGAGGGCAACGCGGCTAGCGCCTCGGCGTAGTGCTGCACGGCGTCGGTCCACGCCTCGGTGTTCTCAGCGGCCCGGGCGAGGGCCAGTTGCTCGGCTGCGCGGTCGCGGGCGATGCCGCGCTGGCCGGGCCCGTAATGCACGGCGAGGAGGACAACGGGTATCAAGAGCCAGAGACCGATGAGAAGTCGCTTGCGCATAGTTGGCCTTAGTTAGGTTAGACTGGTTGCCAAAAGTCATTTCCGAAATGGTGGGGCAAACCTGCCGGGTTGCCGCGGCGCCCGGCAGGGTGCCGCCCACCATTTCGGAAATGACTTTTGGCAATCACTCTAACAACTCGAGTCCCGGGAAGTTCTCCCACTTTCCTGCGCGGGCTTTCGCCGCGCTCTTCCTCGAACCTCAATGCTGAGGCTGTCACGCCCGGCCAGAGGAAGCAAGCGTCAAAGCGGCCGGTGTAGCGGCGGTGGTGCGCGACAGAATTCTTCACAGTGCAAATCGCCCGCCGTTTGGCTGGGTCCCGGAGGGACAACCGAGAATAGCCCCGCGTTTCAACGCGGGGTAAGTCGACCCGGACGGCACAAGTCCCGA
>Ga0134127_10002847_pt1 | contig 12400 bp, 10 predicted proteins | sample KB31753_FD_96459 | JGI IMG/M metagenome (GOLD analysis project Ga0134127, IMG submission 96459) | Terrestrial soil microbial communities with excess Nitrogen fertilizer from Kellogg Biological Station, Michigan, USA - KB3-175-3 | ecosystem: Environmental > Terrestrial > Soil > Unclassified ...
CGGCGGTACACCGCCGGACGGTGCAGAGACTACCTGAGAGCTTCAGTGCTCTTAATGACAGGCGCGAGCGTCCCGCACCCAAACCGACACTGGCTCGGCGGGTGAAGAGATAGTCCACTTCCGTCGGAAACGGCGGGCGAAGTGAATCCCTTGGTCGTAGGTTCGAGTCCTACCGGGCCCACCACTTTAGACGCGGCGTGCGACCTCAGCGCGCCTCGCCGCCGCGGCAGGCGGCGACGATCAGCGTTTGACGGCGCTCCGGCGACGTGAATGTAGCGAACGCCTCCTCGAGGTACTCGACGGCGCGCGCGCGTTGCTTCGATTCGAGGCCCGCGATCTCGTTCGCGAGTCCCAGCACGTCCTCGCGCCGCGCCGCGAAATGCGCGAACACGGCATCCCAGTCCGTGCTCGGATTGCACACGCCGCGGAACACTCGTTGGCGGACGTTACTGATCGAGAGCTCCGGCGAAACAGTGGCATATTCCGCGTTGACGAGACCGGAGAAGTCGAAGTCGAACGGCACCGGGGTGACGAGCCCGTCGCTCTCGACCAACAGCACGTTGTGTCCTTTCACCGCGGACCAGTCGGTGTTGCCGATCGCGTACTGGAACAGATCGAACGTGGCGACTTCCGCGGGATCGCCCGCTCGCGGATCGAAGACGCCCTTCGGGCGGACCGTGACACCTTGGCGGCGCGCGAACGAGTCGAAGTGCTCGGCGAAGAATGCATAGCGCGCGAAGGGCTCGAGCCGCCCGGATGCGTCTCGATACGTCATGCGCACGAGCCGCACGCGCAAGCTCTTGCTCGCAAGCGCCTCGTAGATCCGGTATGCCCAGTACTCCTTGAGCAGATACTGCTCATACGTGGCGCCGCGGGCACAATGCGTCGTCAGCGGCAGCATGGTTTCGCCCGCGAACAGCGTGCCCTGCGTGTCGCCCGTGAAGAATACGAACAGCGCGGGCAATTCGCACTGCACCGTGTCGGCGCGATACCGGCCGCGTGTGCGCAACGCGACGTTGACGCGCCGATCCGAGTCCGACGCGTCGCGATAGACGAGCGTCGCCGGCGGATCGGCACAGGCCGCTCGCTCCGGATTGCGGCAGAGTGCGCGAGAGTCGAAGACGAGCTCCATCTCGAGCGGCTCTGCGTCCTCGAAGATGCCGCGCGAAATCGCGTGCGCAGCGGCTGCTGCGTCGGCCGGAGCCGAGCTCGCCAACGCGGCGACACCGATCGCTGCCGCGACCCACGAGGCGGCGCGCGCGGCGAGCCCGAGGGCGGGGGGTTGGCGCGCCCATGCGAGCGCCGCCGCGGCGCCGCGAACCAGTGAAAACCTCGCGGGGTCCGACGGCCCCTCCTCGCTGCGCCGCGCAAGCTGCACCGCCACCGCGAGCCAGGCCAGCGACAGCCCCATGTTCACGATCGCGAACTGCGACACTCCGAAGCCGAGCCAGTGCAAGCCGATGAAGACGATCACGGCCGGGATGAGGTCGCCGAAGCGCCAGAAGAACGTGTCGGTCGCGATCTTGCCTTCGTACTTGCCGTTCGCGGGCAGCGGCAGGAACAGCGCTTGCCGCGCCGTGTTGAGGACGGAGTAGTTGCCGCCGAACTCGCAGACCCGAACGACGCGCAGCAGCGTGAAGATCGGCAGAAACGCGACGAGCCCGTAGCCGATCAGCGCGACGAGCGGCAGCACCAGCAACGCGCCGCCCACTCCGACCCAGCGAAACAACCGGCCGACGACGAACACCTGCAGCACGACCGTGAGCACGTTCACGGCCAGATAGAAACTCGAATAGAACTCGCCGATGAGCCGACCCTTGTCGAGCAACGGATCGCTAGCGAGTTGCTGCTCGGCGTGACGCACGACGGCGTCGGTCAGAAGGTAGTCGCCGAGCGTGCTCACGCAGTTCAACAGCACGATGAGCAGCGCGACGAGCAGCAGATATCGGTCTCGCGCGATCAGGGTGAATCCACCGAGCGCGCTCTTCGTAGACGGCTTGCCGGGCTCCGCGCTGCAGCTGCGCCGGTCGACGGGGACGCTGCTTCGCGTCCAATGCACGAGCGGCAGAGTCAACGTGAGCAATGCCATCGCCACGAGCATCAGCTGCGATGCATCGAATGCGTCGTCGAGCGCCCGATACACCGACGGGCCAACGATTCCGCCGAGCGTCGCACCCATCATGATCGCGGGAAACAAGCGCCGGCCCGTCGCGACGTCGAAGCAATCGGCGGCATGGGCCCAGAACTGCGCGACGATCGTCACGCCGAATATGCCGGCCCAGACGTAATAGATGAAGCCGATGTCGGCGCCGCCGCGCTTCGCGAGAAAGAGCGCGCCGAGCGTCGCAATGAAGAACCCGGTTACCCAGCGAACGAGCTGATTCCGGTTCGTGCCGCGGAATGCCGCGCCGTAGAGCGGCACGAGTAACAGCAACGCCAACGCAGCGGCGGCCGACGCATACGTCTTGACCTCCGCCGACGCGCCGACGAGCAGCAGCGGCTCGCGCAGCGTGCGCACGATGTAATACGAGACGAGCACGAGGAAGGCGTACGCGAAGAACAGCGGCAAGCTGCGCCCTTCGCCCGCCTCGAGCCGCGTGAACGATTGGAAGATCCGCGAATGCAGGGGCCGGCCCGAAAGCCGGCCCCCGGTGGCGGCAGTCAACGTCGGCTGCGGCGTGGTCATCGTGTGCACCTCAAGCCGAGAAGTTGGTGCCGATCGACAGGAAGGTCTCGACAACGACGGGTGTCACAACCAGGATCAAACACACTTCCCAGACCCAATCCGTCATCAAGCCGTTGAGCAGTCGTCGTCCGCGCGTCTCATTGTTCTTCGGGTTCGCGTTCATAGTCCTCTCCTTTCAACATCGGGTGATTCTTCAGCGGCGATCTGCGCGAGTGTTCTCGTTCGATCGTCGTGTAATATGTGCAACGAGCCGCGCTGGAATCTCACCCGCGCAGTGCCCTGCCTCTTTCGTGAGGCGCCGGGAGTTCGCAGCATCGTGGTAGAGACACCCGACCACGCGCTCGAAGCGCAGATCTCCGCCGACTTCGTCAAACGCATCGGCGAAGGCGATCGCCGCGCCGAAGAAGAGCTCGTTCGGCGCTATCAACGCGGCTTGATCTATCTGCTGAAGCGGCGCACGCGCGATCCGCAGCTCGCCCTCGATCTCACCCAGGAGACGTTCCGCATCGCGATCGAGAAGCTTCGGCAGTCGCCGATCGAGCAGATCGAGCGAGTCGGCGCGTATCTGCGCGGAACGGCGCTGAACTTAGCGAGCGCCGACGTACGCAAGTACGCGCGCCGGGCGACCACGGTGGATTCCAACGCCGTCGATGCCGCCGCAGACGGCGTGGTCGGGCCTTTCGACCAAGTCTCGACCGACCAAGTACAGCGCCTCGTACGCAAGCTGCTCGACGAGCTGCCCGTGCAGCGCGACCGCGAAATCCTGGTCAAGACGTATCTTCAGGACGAGGACAAGAGCGTGATTTGCGAGGCGCTTGGCGTCGATTCCGCACACTACAATCGGGTGCTATTTCGGGCCAAGCAGAGATTTAGAGAGCTGCTAACGACCGCGGCTTCGCAACGCGGGCTGAAAGTGGTCGGTTAGCTGAGAGAATCGGGGTCCGCGGGTCACTATACGGGTATGGATCGACAGTACATTCGCGACAACGACGTCATAGAGCGCTATCTGAAGGGCGCGCTGGCGGCCGACGAGGAGCAAGCCTTCGAGGAGGCCTACCTCGGCGACGCCGAGCTGCTCGATCAGTTGCAGGCGGCGGAGCGGCTGCGCGACGGCATCAAGGAGCTCGATAGCGCCGGCGGCCTCGGGCGATCGCGGCCGCGGTGGCAGCAGACGTTGGCTTCGCCGCGCTATGCGATGGCCGCAACAGTGCTGCTCGCCGTATCGCTGGGTTTCTCATCGGTGTTGTACAACGAGAACCAAGTCTTGCGCGGGGGCGGATCGCAGACGCCGATGATCACTCGGTTCGTCGCGCTCGAGTCCGTGCGCGGTGGAAACGTCCCCGAGACTGCAGCGCCAGCGCAAGACGAATTGATCGTGCTGCTGCTCGACGCCGGCATAGTTGCGTACGACACGTATCGTGCTGTGATCACACGACGCGACGGCGAACGATCCGAAGAAATCTGGAGTCGTGCCGACCTGGCACCGCAGCTCAACGGGGCGATCGCGGTCGGCCTGCAGGGACGCATGCTTCGGCCAGGCATTTATGAAGCCAAGATCGACGGACGAATGAATGGGTGGGCCGCCGGACGTTTCGAGGAGGTCGCCCTTACCTCCTTCGTCGTGGCGCCCCGAGAATAAGTCTTTGATTGGCGCCGTACTCTCGGCGCGGCCGACTTTGGCGGGCGAGTGAGATGAATCAGGTAGACGCGACACTAGTTGGCAAAGGCCAGCAGAGAAGAGTGTCTACCAATGACCGTTATCCCGCGTATCACTATCGTTGTTCCGCTGCAGGGCACGCGCGCGCGCGAGCATGATCGCCACCTTGAGACCTTGCGGTTCCTAGGTACCTATGCGAATGTCAAACGGTCCGACATCGACAACACGAACGAAAGACTCGGTGCGGATTCGGTAAGCCGCGTTTTCACTCCGAATTCGTCCACGAGTGTTTCGCTCGACAAAGGAGCGTCTGCGTGAGCGGCAGCTCAGTCATCGCAGTGCTCGCCGGGATTCGAGGCTCGGTGCTGGCGTTTCTTTGCGCCCCGGCCATCGTATTCGCACAAACCACGCAACGCGAACCGATTCCGTTATCCGTCGATCAGCGCCTGGACGCGACGCAGCACGCAGACGAACCGATCGTCTATCGGTTCGCGGCGCGCTCCGGTGAGAGCTACCTCATCGAGGTCGAGCAACGCGGGCTCGACTTGATCGTCAGCGTCGAAGCTCCCAGTGGGAGCGCACAGTCGTACAACTCCCCTTTACGACGCGACGAACGCGAATACGCCCTGCTCGATGCAGCGGTGGCCGGCGATTACCGCATTACGGTCACATCAAACGAGTTCTCTAACGCGCTCGGTGGTCACTCGATCCGCGCTAGCGAATTCTCCGCGGCCGCAGGCATCGACGCTCGGCGGTCGGAAGCGTGGCGGCTGATGACGTCCGCCGCCGCGGCGAACGCCGCTGCCGAGGGCGCGAAGCTCGCTCAGACCCTCGAGCAGGAGCAAGTCGACACCCTGAAGAAGACGAGTCGCGACAGCTACGTGCGCGCGGGCGAGCTGTGGCAGCAACTTTCCGAACCACGCTTGCAGGCTCAGGCGCTCTACAGCACCGCAATGCTCGAATATTGGGATCTCTACAACTGGCCCGGCGCAGCGGATCTCGCGGAAATGGCCGCGAATATCTATGGCGACATTGACGACGACTTACGTCTCCGCGCCTCGTTCCTGCATGCCTACGCGTCGGTGGACGCCGCCGGAGAGATGGACCGCGAAGCGGCGAGCGCCACCTTCGAGACGGCGCTCCGAACCTACGCCGATCTCGCAGCACGATACGAGGAACGCGGCGATGAACACGGGCTCGCAGAGGTGCTCAAGTTCATCGGCTATACGCATTATACGCGCGGCAATTTCGCTGGCGCGGAGCCACCGTGGAACAAGTCGGCGTCGCTGTTCTTGCGCAGCGGCGACTGGGGTGACGAGCTCGACGTACGGCAAAACCTCGCCGCGAACGCCGCGGAACAAGGCTATCTGGCCAAAGCCATCGACACGTTCAGTTACATCCGCGATCAAATCCCTACCGGCAGGAACGCCGAGCTCGAGGCGAACGTGCTCGAGAACCTCGGGGCGGTGCACCGAGACTTCGGTGACATCGACGAAGCGCTGCAGGCGTACTCCCGCGCGCTTGCACTGCGGCAAGGTTTGGGAGACGGCACGCATATCTCCCAATCGCTACGAGGGTTGGGGTCCACATATTATGTTTCCGGCGAGTACGAGCGCGCGAGGGCGTTCTTGAATCGAGCGCTCGCCGCTGCCCGCGACGCTGGGGATGGGCGCAGCCAGGCCGCGATTCTCACCTACCTCGGCAACATCGCCTTTCTCGAAGCCGACTACGACGTAGCGCTCGAGCTGCATCGGGATGCCGAAAGGCTCACGAATTCTGCGCAAGGTCGCGCCGTTCGACGGCTACTGATCGCCAAGGATCTGGCAGCCTCGGGGCATCAGACGGAAGCCCTTGCGACGGCCGAGGAAGTCGTCGCGTCCAGCGCCGATCTGCCGGTCGTGCTTGCGGATGCACACTCCCAAGTTGGCAGAAGTCACGTCGCGCTCGGCGAGTATGCGGCCGCTGCGGATCACTTGCAGCTAGCGCTTTCAGCGTATCGGTTGCTGCACCTTCAAGAGGGAGAAGCCGACGCCCTCAACGGGCTCGCTTTGGCGGCACACGGAGCCGGCCAGGAGGCGGAAGCTGCCGCGTACGGCGAGGCAGCGCTCGACCGCATAGAGAATCTGCGCGTAAAAGTGTCGGCGCCGGAGCTGCGCGCGTTGTACTCGGCTGCTCAGCGCGGGTTCTATGAGACGCAGATCGACTTATTGATGTCGCGCGGCCAAGAAACCGACGACGATACTCTGTTGGCCGCGTTGAGCGTAAGCGAGCGCGGCCGGGCACGAATGCTGGTGGATTTGTTGGCGGCTGCGAGGGTCGTCAGCAACGATGCGCTCGACGCCGAAGCCCGGTCGCGCAAAAGTACGCTGTACGAAGAGCTCTCGGCGCGCAGCCGCCAACGCGATCGCTTACTCGCGAGCCCCTTAGACGACGGCGAGGCGAGCGAAACGCTCGACGCGCTGTTGCGCGAGATAGCCACGTTCGAGAACGAGCTAACCTTGCTCGACACGCGCTCGCCTGCCAACCCTGCCCTCCCTGCGACTTTACTGACCGGGTCGGAGATCCAACACCTCCTCGAGTCCGGTTCCGTGCTGCTGCAATACGAGCTCGGCAGCCGCCGCAGCTTCGTATGGGTAGTCACGCGCGATTCGATAGACGCCGTTGAGCTTGCTCCGCGGGTCGTGATCGAAGCGGCGGCCCGCGATGCGCTCTCGAGCTTGCATACAGGCACGGTTTCGCCGGCACGCCGCACTGCGGCCCTCCAGGCTTTGTCGGACCAGGTGTTGACCCCAGTCGCCGATCTCCTCGGCGCCGATCGCGTACTCATAGCGGCGGACGGCGCGCTTCACTATGTGCCGTTCTCCGTGCTCCCCGTGATGCGCGAAGGTGCATCGGTGCCGCTGATTTCAACGCGTGAAGTGATCAGTGTTCCTTCGATGTCGGCACTGGCGGCGCAACGCGCGCGGCGCTCGACCGAAGCGCCGAGCAAGACACTCGCGATATTCGCCGATCCGGTTTTCGAGCGGACCGACGAGCGGCTGACGCAAATGAAAGCCGCCGCGACCGCAGCGTCGGGCGACGAGCTCATGACCCGCTCGTCGTTCGAGCTACATCGACTTCGGTACAGCGGCCTTGAAGCCAGAAACATCGCCGCGTTGGTGCCCGAGACGCGGCGCTTCGTATCGGAAGGATTTCTCGCGACCCGCGAAACCGTCCTCCGCGCCGACTTGAACCAGTACCGCTACGTGCACTTCGCGACACATGGCTTGGTGGATTCGCGATATCCGGCGCTGTCGGCGCTCGCGCTGTCGCAGTTCGACCGGGACGGCCACGCGCTGGCCGGGTTCCTTCGACTCGACGACATTTACAGCCTCGACTTGAGCGCCGATCTAGTCGTGCTCAGCGCTTGCGATACGGCACTCGGTCGCGAGATCCGCGGCGAAGGCCTCGTCGGCTTGACGCAAGCGTTTCTGTACGCCGGCACAAAGGGTCTCATGCTCAGTCTCTGGCAGGTTTCGGATAGCGCCACGGCCGTTTTCATGTCCCGCTTCTACGAGCAGATGATCAAGAACGGAGCGCCCCCTGCGGAAGCGCTGAGAGCCGCGCAGCTATCGATGGCAGCGGAAAGCCGCTGGGCCGATCCCTACTACTGGGGCGCATTCATATTGCTTGGAGATGTCGACTAGTTTCCACAACCGCGACAAACATGGAGAAGAAGCAATGAGAGCAAACAGTTACCTACTCTGCTGCGCCGCCTTGTTCGCGCTCGGCTTCGCGGCCGAAGGCGGCGCGCAACAAACGGGGCAAGCACCCCCGTTGTCAACGCAAGAACAACAAGAGCTTCGGCAGCTTCTGCGGCAATTCGATCCCGAGAGGCCTAGCCCCGTAAACCTCCCGGTGTCTGAGCAACGGTGGCTGCTGACTCAGCTGAGAGACCTCTCCGCGGTCGCATTGGTGCCGGCCGAGGTGGAGACGCTGAGAGTATGCGATGTCATCGGTGACCCACATTTGAAGGTTGGCGACATGGTCAAGCTGGACAGGCTTGGATCGAGCGGCAACGTCAGGATGGAGATCCTCCGTAATGCAGGAACGCCGACGGAAAGCCATCCATGGACTGGTCCCAACGGAGGTAACACCTTCGTGGTGAACCCATCCATCACGGGAAAAACCCACGCTACCAATCCGGCGTTCAAGAAGTTCACGCCGGAAGGCGTTGGTCGGGCACATGTCGACCCGCACACTGGCGGGACGCCGACGGACCACGACTTTTCCCTGCGTCGCAACACGCGCACGCCCGACGCTAAATGCAGCAATCCTGACCCTCTGATGTTGAGTGTTCCCGAGCAGCATCCGGCGGGTAACCGTCACGGCGGCCACGCCGTTCTCGACTGACAATCGGCAAATCGCTGCCTGACGTGTCGTACAGTCGCGAAGTGAGGGCACTATGAACGGGAAAATCCTCTGCGCCGTTGCTGCGCTGGCGTTCACGAGCTGCACTGCGGCTCAGGACGATCGAAATGCCTACTACTGGAACAACGGCGAGCGAGTTGGTGTCGTCGTCGCGCCGAGCTCGGTCGCGCTGCGCTTCTCTGTCGAGCCCAGCGCAGATCTGATCGCTTCGATCGCACGCGAGCAGGGCCTGGAGCCGAGCCCCAACCAGCTGTACGCATCACTGCGCCGAGACCGCGTAGTCGTCTACGCCGTGCCCGGTGGGGCGCAGGTCGACAACCGGTACGTCGCGGGCCTCCAGGACCGGTTGAGACGCAGTGGCGCGCCGGTGGCGGATGTCGCCCGCGTCGTGACCAACGCGCGGGGTGCCGTCGCCTCGATGCCGCAGACTCTGTCGGTCGGGTTCATCGACGGCATCTCAGGTCTGGAAGACCTCCGCGGCCTCGATGATGTTGTGGTGAGGTCAATTTCGGTCGTGCGCATTCTGAATGACCAACCGCGCGTCATCTCGTACAGAGTCAATTCCGACTCCGACCGGACGGCGCTCGAAATCGCCAATGCCGTCTACGAGTACCGCGACAACTCCGGGCGCCGCCTCGTGACCTACGCCGTGCCGACGCTGCGGTTCCCAGGTGAGCTGAGGACCATCCCCAACCAGCCTCAGCATCCAGACGATGACCTCTATTCCGGACAATGGCACCTCAACAGCGCCTCGAAGGCTGACGTCGATGCGCCGGAGGCGTGGGACTACACACGCGGCGCTGTGTCGGGACCGGCTGCAACCGGTTGCGGAGCAGCGGAGCGCATCCGCATCGCGGTGCTCGATGACGGCGTGGATACGGGCCACCCGGATTTAATCCAGAACATTTCGCCCGGCAAGGACTACACGACGCTAACGCCCGGGCCGAATGCGAACCCCACGGACGTCAACGACCGTCACGGAACGCAGGTCGCGGGCGTCATTGCCGCCTGCGGAAACAACGGCATAGGTGTGTCCGGAATTTGCCCACTGTGTGAGATCGTGCCGATCAAGATAAACCCGTCGAACGTGGACGAGAACGTCGCCGCGCTGTACGACTCGAAAAGCGTGTTCGGAGCCGACCTCGTTTCGAACAGCTGGGGGCGCGAGCTCACGGATGATCTTCGGATGGCTCTCGACGTGATCACAGGCGCCAACTCGGGCGGCTCCGGAATTCCGGTTTTCTTTGCGGTGTCGAATGTAGTGACCGCGGACGATTGCGCCACCGACATCTCGGGCGCGGAAAGTGTGATCGCGATCAGCGGCTCCTCGGCCGCAGACCTGGCTGGCAGCGTCGCAAGCTCCGGCAACTGCGTCGATCTGGTCGCGCCTACGGCGTCCAACGACGACTTTGACGGATTGATCGTCACGACCGACTTGAGGACGACGGGCGCGGAAGCGGAATCGGAATATACAGCTGGCTTCGGCGGAACGTCGTCGGCCACCGCCTTGGCGGCCGGCATCGCCGGCCTAGTGTTGTCACTGAATCCCGACCTCACGGCGGAAGACGTGCGGAATATTCTGAAGCACACAGCCGAGAAAATCGGGACCGTCGGAACCGGGTACAACGCCGAAGGTTTTAGCCCGAAGGCGGGATACGGCCGCGTCAACGCTCATCGCGCTGTGGTCCCCGTTGTCAAGATCTCAGGACCGGACACACCCGTTCAAGTCAATCAACCGTTCACTATCAAGGTCTCCGCAAGCGCCCCGTACCGGCTTTCTGCGATTGGGTGGACCGCAACGGTGCGAGGGTGCTCCCACAGCACAGTTGAGTGGCGCGCCGTCGCGGCTGCGGCCTTCAAAGAAGAGCTCTGGAGCGTGAGTCTGTCGAAGCCAGGGAAATACGTCTTTACGCCCGATGCGCGGGACGCCCTCTTTCCGCTCGTAGATGCTTACCCGCACGCGGCGTCCAAGGCATTCCCGGTCCTACCGGAAGTCGTACTCACGGTTCAAGGGCGCGGGTCCGTTGCGAATTGCTCCATTCCAAACCCGCCGACGAACCTGCATCCCGTGCCCTGAAGCAACACGGCATTCGATCTCGACGCGCGTTCGTGACGAGACGAGCATCATTGCGACAATTACGCGTTTCGCATTGCGGCTAATCCTGCTTCGAGCCGCGGCCGTTTGCGGTGAGATAAGCTACAAGCGTGTCGATCCAACGAAACGTGTTGCTGTCCACCGCCGGCGTCTCGTTGCTCCTTGCGACGATCGCAGGAGCCGTCGGCAGCCACGCGCTGACGTTCGCCGACGCGCAAGCGCTGCGCAGCTTCGAGACGGCCGTGCAGTTTCAGTTCTTTCACGGCGTCGGTGTCATTGTAATCGTGCTCGTCGGCCTAAGCGGCCGCGGCGGTCTCGTGAGAACCGCCGCCGCGTGGCTGATGATCGCGGGCACACTGCTCTTCTGCGGCAGCATCTACGCGCGAGCGCTCGGCGTATCCCCCGGCATCATCAGTGTGGCGCCGTACGGCGGGATCGCATTTATGATGGGATGGCTCGCGCTCGCTGCGAGCCCATGGATCGGACGCAACGGAGACAAGGACGTATGAGCATCGGCATGAATGCCTTTCGATTGCCTAACGGCACGCCCGTTTCGCGGCTCGGCCAAGGCGCATGGCAGATCGGCGAAGACAAGAACAGCCGCGCCGCCGAGCAGCAGGCACTCCGCGCCGGCCTCGAGCTCGGCATGAACCTCATCGACACTGCGGAGATGTACGGTGATGGCCGCTCCGAGGAGCTGGTCGCGCAAGTCGTCGCGGGCCATCGCGACACCGTCTATCTCGTCAGCAAGGTACTCCCGCACAACGCGAATCGCCGCGACACGATCGCGGCCTGCGAAGAGAGCCTGAAGCGCCTGAAGACCGACTATCTCGACCTGTACCTGCTGCACTGGCGCGGCTCCGTCCCGCTGGAGGAGACGCTCGAGGCGTTCACGACGCTGCGCGATCGCGGCTCGATTCGCCATTACGGCGTCAGTAACTTCGACGTCGACGATCTCGAAGAAGCGCGAGCGCTGAAAGACGGCGCCGACGTCGCGACGAACCAAGTGCTGTACAACCTCGAGCAGCGCGGAGTCGAATGGGCGCTCTTGCCGTGGTCGCGCAAGCAGGCGATTCCTCTGATGGCGTACTCGCCGCTCGGCAGCGACTCGCGCCGGCTGCGTACGCATCCGGTGCTCAGAGCGATGGCCGCGCGGCTCGGCGCGTCGCCGTCGCGCATCGCGCTCGCGTGGCTGCTGCGGCAACCCGACGTCGTCGCAATTCCGAAAGCGTCGAGCGAGGCTCACGTTCGCGACAACCACGCGGCGCTCGAGCTCGAGCTCTCGGCCGAGAATCTCGAAGTGATCGATCGCTCGTTTCCGCCGCCGAAGCGCGGCACGCCGCTCGCGATGATCTGAGCGCGAGCCGCGGCGCAACCGCCAGGGATGGCGGGAGTGCCGCAAGCAGGAGCAATTCTGCGGCCGACCGCTAGGGATGGCGGGAGTGCCGCAAATGCAGGAGCAATTCTGCGGCCGACCGCCAGGGATGGCGGGAGTGCCGCAAATGCAGGAGCAATTCTGCGGCCGACCGCCAGGGATGGCGGGAGTGCCGCA
>Ga0134127_10002849_pt1 | contig 12398 bp, 13 predicted proteins | sample KB31753_FD_96459 | JGI IMG/M metagenome (GOLD analysis project Ga0134127, IMG submission 96459) | Terrestrial soil microbial communities with excess Nitrogen fertilizer from Kellogg Biological Station, Michigan, USA - KB3-175-3 | ecosystem: Environmental > Terrestrial > Soil > Unclassified ...
GTCGGCAAGCGCTGCAAGTCGTTGATTTACAAAATACCCAAAAGCGTTCGATCGTCCTACGAACCAGGGGGTCGGGAGTTCGAATCTCTCCGGGCGCGCCATCCTTTCAATGATTTGTGTTTAGCTCAGCTAGTAATACGTATCGCGAGTCAGCACGAATTCACCAATAAATCGTGGCTACTGCAACCATGGTACCGACTAGGATGTAATTGCCCGGTTCATTGAACTGCGGACTGAAAATCCGCGTGTCGGTAGTTCGATTCCGCCCCTGGCCACCATCTCCTTCCGATAGTTCTCGTTTCTCGGAAATAGTCGCTATTTCGCGGCCTCGACTGCGATCGTGACGCTGTGGACTGCGCCGTTGAATGCAAACGGCGACTTGTAGTCCGGGCTCACTGCGGAGATGTTATCCCTGCCAACATCAAATCCCTCGGCACCGTAGCCGAGGGGCACCGTTCGTTCCACGCGACCGGCACCGACTTGTTTTCCGTTGACCAACAGTCGGACCACAGCGGCCTTTCCAGGCTCCGCTTCCTCGGGAGTGAGCTCGACACGTACCGTATTTGTTCCATTCGGAAGCGGCATTGCGGATTCCACGCGATAACCCACGACATCGAAGAAGTTGTAGTAGAAAATAGGCCGCCCACCTTTCACGTACAGCGACCAGCCTGATGTGCGGCCGCCGTCCGCGGCGATGACCCCGTCGGTTGAGCCGTTCGCGTATTCAACCTCGGCTGTAATTGAGAACGGAACGCCGTGCGTGTTCAACAGGGAACCCTCGTTGACATAGCCGACACCGGGGCCGTATGTGAAGCTGTTCAAGCCGGTCAAGGCGTTTGGCCGCAGTCGCGTATCGAAGCGTTCAGCGAAGCGGTCGTCCAGCGGATAGACCTCGTACTTGCGCGCCTCCACATCGAATGCGGACTGAAGCTCCTTGAGCTTTTCCGGGTTCTTTGCTGACAGGTCGGTGGCTTCCGAGAAATCGCGGTCGATGTCGTAGAGTTCCCAGACGTCGTCGTCGAAGCTCTTGCGCTTGCCGGCCGTTTCCCAAGGGATGCCGTGCTGTGTTGCCGCGACCCACCCGTCCTTGTAAATAGCGCGGTTGCCCAACAGCTCGAAGTACTGGATCTTTCGTCGGTCGGGGGCAGCCGCGGAATCGAAGGTATAGATCATGCTCATGCCTTCAATTGGTTTTTGCGTCACGCCATTGACTACTTGCGGTTCCGGAATCCCTGCCGCCTCCAATATCGTCGGCTCAATGTCGATAAGGTGGTGGAATTGGGATCGCAGTCCACCCTTGTCGGTGATGCGCTTGGGCCAGCTGATCACCATTGGATTGCGCGTCCCGCCAAAGTGCGACGCGATCTGCTTCGTCCATTGGAAAGGCGTATTTGCCGCGAGCGTCCAACCGGCCGGAATGTGCGGCTCAGTCTCCGGGCCGCCGATCTCATCGAATTTCGCCAACAAGCCCGACAGACCTAAATCGACGCCTTGAAGACTCGCGATACCGTTAACGGTACCCGTGAGGCCGCCTTCCGCCGAAGCGCCGTTGTCACCGACGATATATATGATGAGGGTGTTTTCGGTTTCGCCGCTTGCAGCAACGGCATCGATGACACGACCGATCTGTGCGTCGGTGTACTCCAGGTAAGCGGTGTAGTTCTCCATCAGGCGGGCGTAAACCTTCTTTTGATCCGCGCTGAGACTGTTCCACGCCGGGATCCCTTTGGGAAGCGGCGTGAGCTTCGTGTCCTCTGGAATGACACCAAGCGCCTTCTGCCGCGCGAAAGTCTCCTCTCGGTACTTATCCCAGCCGCCGTCAAATCGACCCTTGTACTTGTCGCGGTACGCCTTCGGTGCGTGGTGCGGCGCGTGCACGCCCGCCGTGGAGTAGTAGAGAAACCAGGGCTTGTTCGGATTCGTCGCGTTAACGCCGTTGATCCAGGCAATGGCCTCATCGGCGGCATCCGCGGCGAGATGGTAGCCCTGCTCTGGCGTTCGAGGCGGCGAGACCGGCGACGTATTGCGATAGAGAACGGGATAGTACTGGGGCGTCTCGCCCTGCATGAAGCCATAGAAATACTCGAAGCCCCAAGTACTGCCGGTCGGCCAGCGGTCAAATGGACCTGCGGCTCCGATTTCGTTTGCCGGCGTGTTGTGCCATTTGCCGATTGCCGCCGTCGCGTAGCCGTTCAGCCGCAGCACTTCGGCAATGCCCGCGGTCGATTTTGGCACTACACCGGTATAACCCGGGTATCCAGTGCCCATCTCGATGATGACGCCGGTTGCGACGGAATGATGGTTGCGACCCGTCAGGAGAGCAGCGCGCGAGGGGGAACACAACGCCGTCGTATGAAAGCGGTTGTATCGCAGACCGCTCGCAGCCAGGTGGTCGAGCGTTGGGGTGGCGGCTGCACCGCCGAAGGTTGCCGCGTGCCCGAATCCGGTGTCGTCGGTCAGGATGAGCAGGACGTTGGGCGCCCCTGCGGGCGCTGCATTTGGCTTCGGGAAATCTGGCGTCGAATCCTTGTATGTCGTACCGATCTTGCCAGCGAAAGCGACAGCTGGCTTGGGCAGCGCGATGTTCGCAGTCGCTTGTGCCTCACTGGAGTCCTTGTGCGAGCAGGCGACGCATGCGGCACATGCGAGCCAGATCAAGACAATGTTGAGTTTCCACATTTTTGTCGCACTTCCGTATCGCAGGATTGTGCGCGTCCCCGGCGAAAGAGTGCCATACGACCATTGGACTACCGGCACGGGTAGAGCGGCTTCGCGCGCGCGGGAGTTTAGCGTGAATCAGTCCTGCTCGGTCCTGCACCGTAGGGCATTCGTTGCAACGAGCGCCCCAGCTAACCGGTTGATGCAGCTAAAGTTGCGGATCACAGTTGGTGAATGAAAATCCCCGTGTCGGTGGTTCGATTCCGACCCTGGCCACCACTTCACATTCTCCTCCAGAGACATCTCGTAACTCGGGCGCCCCGCCCTGGCGCCGAGAGGGGAGTGAGTTCTTCAAGTGCCAAGCGCAACCACGGTGCAAAGCCGGTGTATAAACGCAATCCGAATCCCGGTTTGTACGACTCGGCCCACCCCAAGGCCTTGGCTGCAGAGCCGCAGCCCGCGGAGAAGGACATGGCCCACGCGGAAGCAGCTCGTTCCCAGTTTGGAGTTCCCTTTTTCGAGCGAGCCTACGGTTGGGTGCTGGTGCGCGTGGTTGCAATGTTCCCGGTGGAGACGCTGCTCGTCCGGTTTCAGCGCGTGTCGAACACGCTTTTGGCGCTCTGTCCGGAGCAAGAGGCGGCCGGGACTCGTCAGGTGTTGGTACGGCGCTTCGCGGGAATCGAGGAGAGCTCCAGGGACTGGTCCGGCGCGATGTTGCTGGAACACCTGGCGATCGTAGGAAGACACGTCATCGCGCTAACTGAGGCGCTGTGCGCCGGACGCCCTTCGACCTGGGTGCTGCGGACCAGGGACGTCAAACCTGCCGGCGCGCTCACTCGGCAAGAAAGCGCAGCCGCCTTCGAGGCCATGGTGCGCGCCTACGTTGAACTGGTGCGCTCGGAAGGAATCGCCTTTCGCTCGCCAATGCGCCACCAGCACCCGTGGTTTGGCGCGCTGCGCATCAAACAATGGCTGGCGTTCATGACACTGCACCACATGGTGCACGTGCCGCACATGGAAGCGATCGCCGCCGCGGTTGGAGTTACCGATACTTCACAAGCTAGATTCTGACCGCCTTCGTAGTATGGCTCTTCGGCTGCCGCCCCAGCATTTTCGCAGCGGTAAGTGCAGCCTTTCTCGCCCCGGCTCAGTGAACTATTTTGAGTCCGAACTCCACGTTCCAATCGAGTGGACGATCTGGGCCAATGCCAACTCCCGGCCTGAGGTACGTGCTGACCCCGCCAAACATCAACCGGCCGATCTCGATTTCAGTTTGGTTGAAGAATTTGCCGTCCTCATGGTCGTAGACGAACTGCGGGTCGAACGTGATCCAAGAATTCATCGTGGGCCGCCAAACCAGATAGAAGTCCACGAGTGATTGATTGACGCTCTGTCGATCGCTGTCACCCGTGTAGGAAAACTTCTGCTGAACAGAAGGCGCGAAAATCACTTTACCGTGCTGGAAAAAGAAAGCAAACGTGGCGCCGGGTGATGCGATGTATTTGCCGCTGCCGAGAACGTCCTTAGTCGCGGTCGGATAGAAAGTGTCCAGGAATAAGACGAGACCGAACTTCGGCGTCAGCTTCGGCAAATAGCTCGCCTTGAGCCCGGCATCGCCAAAGCCTGCTTCCGTCGTGCCCAGCAAGTCGGTGGCATCAAGCGGCAATGTGATCTGAAATTTCACCTTGTCGACGGGTTGCGTGTAACGGAAATTGGATGTGTTGTAGATGGCCTCGTCGCCCAGCGACCGGAACTCGTTGAAGAGGACCAAAGTCTTCGTGAAGTGGGTGGGATCCGTGCCCGTTTTGTCTTCCGCGTGGCTGGGAGGCGCGCCAGTCGACGGTGATTGAGTTGAGCCGGAAGTTGCAGGTGGATCCTCGGCATTTGCCGGGGAGGGAACTGCGAAAAGCACAAAGATCAAGACGGCGCGCATCTGCGTGGCTGCCAGTGACCGAAGCCAGCGTGCCATCGTGTTGATCATGTTTACACCTCGCAACGTCCCGACAACAGCCGCACCGGTGCCAACCAATCCTCAAATTGCGGCAAGCGCAAGGTGGGCGGCGCGATACGTGACAATCTCGTGCACGCTCACCGTTTTGGCACGTACGGATCCGGCGTACCGGGCGCAATGGGCGGGTCCTTCTTCAGGCTTTGCTCGAATTCCGCTAGGATTCTCATCATCGGACCGGCGACCCACGCGTTGGCCGTCAAGGTCGCTCCGAACTCCTCCTTGGGGTCGCTGTATAGGTCGAAGATTTTCGGCACGCCCATCTTGGTCGGCGGAGACCACCAGTCTCTTTCCTCCTCGTAGAACGCTATCTTCCAGTTCTTCCACTTGACCGCTTCCATCCGGTCGGCGACGTATACCGGGAATCCTTCTCGAGCCGACGTGTCGGAGCGCCCGAGCAAAAACTGGGTTTGATCGACGCCGTCGATCGGACGATCCTGCGGTACGGAAGCGCCCGCGATCCGCGCGAGGGTCGCAAACGTGTCAACGGCGTGCACGATCTCATTGCTGACGCGGCCGGATGGAATGTGGCCGGGCCAACGGATGATGAAGGGCGTGCGAAGTGAGCCTTCCATATGCGTAAAGTAATAGCCCCGCCACGGACCCGATGTCCCCTGCGACGGAAACGTCGGATCGGGCCCGTTGTCGCTGGTGAAGACGACAATGGTGTTTGCGCGAATCCGCAGTTGATCGATCGCATCGAGTAGCTGGCCTACGTTAGCATCCATTTCGGCCAGACAGTCTGCAAAATCGCCATTGCCGGTCTTGCCGGAAAACAACGCACTGGGCAGCGCCGGCACGTGAACGAGGGTAAAGGGAATGTACGCATAGAAAGGCTTGCCCGCGTGAACCGAGCGCTTCATGAAATCAATTGTTCGCACAACGATCTGCTCGTCGATCTGGCGCCGCTGTTCGAGGTCATACACGGAGATTTCGTGACTGGTCTCGCCCCTGCGGCCTTCCATGACGTGCATGAAGGGGATCCCTGCCGCCCGCGCACCGGGCTGCGAGGGGAACATCGACTCATCAGTAGTTCGGGGGATTCCGTACCACTCGTCGAAGCCTTGCGAGTTGGGGAGTCGCCCCTCCGAGCTGCCCAGGTGCCACTTGCCGAATGCGCCCGTGGCATAGCCGGCGGCGGACAGCGACTCGGCGATCGTCACTTCCCATTGTGTCAAGCCATCGAGCAAGCCGGGAAGCGGGACGGAGTGAGTTCCCGAGCGGATCGCAAAGCGGCCCGTCAGGAATGCGGACCGGCTCGGTGTGCACTGCGCTTCGACATTGAAATTGGTAAGCCGCAGTCCTTCCGTGGCCAGTCGGTCGATCCGGGGAGTCGGTGCGCCGCGCGTGATGCCACCACCGTAAGCTCCAACTTCGCCATAACCCAAGTTGTCCATCAGGACAAAAACAATATTCGGGCGCTCGGGCGAGGCAGCCCACGTGACCGGAATGAGACTGAACGTTGCGATTAGCGCCGTGATCAGCCTATGCATGGTTCTTCCCTATTTGTACGCTTTTTAGGCGACTGAGCGAGAAATCTGCACCCGGACTGGTCGGGCGCGCAATAGGACCTGCGTAAGTGTGTTGCGGGCGGCGGCAACCAAAAAAGCAACCGCCCTGAGCCAACCGGAGGACGCTCCAGCCAACTCGAGGCGGTTTTGATTTATGGCAGATCAGTCTGTTGTGCTGTCGCTCGGTGGCTCAGGTTGACCTCATCAAGTCCTGAAAATCCGCGTGTCGGTGATTCGAATCCGCCCCTGGCCATTAACTTCTCACCGATCGCGCCGCCAACGTGACCAGCTCAAATTGGGTGTGCCGTGACTGTGACTTGGTCATGCTGGACAACTAGTCGGCAAGCGCTGCAAGTCGTTGATTTACAAAATACCCAAAAGCGTTCGATCGTCCTACGAACCAGGGGGTCGGGAGTTCGACAAGGCGCGCGTAACGCGCCGAAGGACGTCGCCGCGGAGCGGCGACGGTCCCGAGCGTAGCGAGGGACGAGCGGGCGAAGCCCGCGAGCAATCTCTCCGGGCGCGCCAACTATCTCAAAGAGTTAGCTGAGCTCACACGCCGAGAATTTCCGGAGCGTGCGAGATTTGTGCCATCAGCACTCTCGGGCAGGAGTCGAAGTCTGCTTTCGTCTTAGACAGGCTCATATTAGCGAGCTAATATGAGCCATGGGCAGGACCAGACGAACTCAAGTCGCTCTGTATTTGGACGACGACAAGGTCTCTGCACTCAAGCGGCTTGCCAGGCAAACCGGCCTTACTCAACAAGAATTATTGCGGCAGGGTGTGGCCGAGATTCTGTTGAGATACCAAGAGCCGGGACCACGTTTCAAGGTTGGTGCAAAGCGTTAACGCACAATGCACGACCCGTACTACGAATCGGTGCAACCGATCCCGCAAATCATCGAGCTGATCAATAAGGCCGGTGAGCTCCTTTCGCGCAAACGACGGGAACTGCAGCCAGACGACATCGACAAGTTGCTCGAGTACCTAGGCAAAGTCCGCACGGCCCTCGACGGACACATCTCAGATTGGGCCATATGACCTGATGCCGCGTAGCGCGGGCCGCCTTGAAATTGATGGCGGCGGGCAAGCTCAACGGCTGTCCTAGGCATGATTGCATTCCTTGAAGCCCGCAAAGCGGGGTTGTTTCGTCGTTCCGAAATTTGGCGGAATGTCGTCGCAGGCGTCATCGTTGGCATCGTCGCATTGCCCCTCGCAATGGCATTCGCGATCGCTTCCGGTGCGCAGCCGGAGCAGGGTCTATACACCGCGATCGTCGCGGGCCTTGCAACCTCCATCCTCGGTGGCACCCGTATCCAGATTTCGGGGCCGACCGGAGCATTCATTGCGGTACTCGCCGGCATCACCGCGCAATACGGCATCGCAGGACTTCAGGCGGCGACGCTCATGGCCGGGGTCATGCTGCTGGCGATGGGCTTTCTCCAGCTCGGTGGAGTAATCCGCTTTATTCCTGACCCTGTCATCGTCGGGTTCACCTCAGGCATTGCGGTGATCATCTTCGTCGGCCAGTGGGCCTATTTCTTCGGGCTACCTGCCGTTGCAAACGGCGTGCAATTCCACGAGAAGGTCTGGACGCTGATTCAGGCATTGCCAGGTTTGCATGTCGCGACTACCGGAATCGCGTTGCTGACGCTCGCAATCGTAGTAGCCGGCAATCGAGTCTTGGATCGCATTCCAGGGCTCGGTCGCGTGCCTGCACCACTTGTTGCGATGCTCGTGGCGACAGCCGTTCAAGCAATCTGGCAGTTTCAAGGCGTCGCTACCATCGGAACGGCCTTCGGCGGCATCCCACGTTCACTGCCATCCCTGCACTGGCCCGCGATCACGCTGGGGCAGGCCCTCCAGCTCGTTGGCCCAGCGTTTACGATTGCGCTTCTTGGTGCCATCGAGTCGCTCCTGACCGCGGTGGTCGCAGATGGGATGACGAGCACTCGCCATAACCCCAATCAAGAGCTCGTCGGACAGGGAGTTGCCAACATGCTGGCCCCGGTTTTTGGCGGCTTCGCGGCGACCGGAGCGGTCGCCAGGACGGCAACGAGCATACGAAACGGCGCCACAAGTCCGCTCGCCGGAATCGTGCATGCAGTCTTCCTAGTGTTAGTCATCGTCCTGTTCGCACCGTGGGCTGCACACGTTCCGCTTGCAGCGCTTGCCGCAATCCTCTTCTTTGTGGCCTGGACCATGTGCGACGTGCGTCACTTCGGCCGCCTGCTTCGTCGTGCACCGCGCTCTGACCGGATCGTGTTACTTGCGACTTTCGTCCTGACTGTGTTCGTCGATCTTGTTGTCGCAGTGAATGTTGGCGTCGTACTGGCCGCGCTGCTGTTCATGCGCCGCATGGCGGAATCTGTCAGCGTGCAGCAGGAGGTGTTCGGAGGCGCAGAGAACGTGACCGGGGGCTCCGATGCGATGGAAGCTGCGCCACCTGCAAACGTGCTCGTCTATCGCATCGACGGGCCATTCTTCTTCGGTGCGGCGGAGAAACTCGAGGCGACAGTCGAGCGTGCGCAATTGCACGTGGACACGGTCGTGATCCGACTCGGCCGTGTACCATTCATGGACGCCACGGGCATGTACACGCTCACCGAGATTATCGAACGCTTCCAGCGCCGCGGAATTCGCGTCTTGCTTGTTGAGATCCAGCCGCAGCTCGCGCGCATGCTTGAGCGTGCCGATGTCATTTCGCTCGCTGGACCTGGAAACGTGTTTCCCGACTTGTCCTCAGCGCTGAAAGCAGTTGCTGGATACCCGTCCAAAACTGAGCCTGGTTAGACGCCGACGAAGGCGCAGTTCAAATCTCCACGGGCGCGCCAACTACCTCAAAGGTCTGTCATTCGAATAGTCGTTGCCAGTAACCAACGTCGATCCAGCGGCCGAATTTGAACCCGACCTCGCGGAACCGCGCAACCTGCACGAATCCCAATCGTTCGTGCAAGGCGATGCTCGCCTCGTTGGGGAGGGCAATGCCGCCAATCGCAGCGTGAATGCCTGATTGTTGCAGCAGTTCGAGCAATCTCGTGTATAGCGCCATACCGACGCCGAGTCGGCAATGGTCGCGTCCGACGTAGACCGTCGTCTCGGCGGTATGTCGATAGGCACACCGTCCCTTCCATTTGCTCGCGTACGCAAACCCTACAGGCACGCCCCGAGCTTCGGCTACCAGAAAGGGGAAGCCCACGCTGTCCACCTCCGCGACACGTGCTGCCATGTCCGAGAGGCTAACGGGCGTTTCTTCGAACGTGATAATCGAATCGACCACGTAAGGGTTGTAGACATCTGCAAGCGTGGGGGCATCGGCCTCAGTAGCCCTTCGGATTTCAATGTCCCTGACTGAAGTAAGTGGCGAATCCATAGGCTCCAACCTCAGTTGCGAGTCGCAACTGACAGAAGTATGATCTGACGCAGATGACCACACAAGCCACGAATAAGTCGCGCCTTTGCGATCTACTGGCTGCGTCGGATGCAGGCGACATCGACGGAACCCTCAAGTTCTATGCTCCGGACTATGTAGATCATGATGCGACTGAGGCGCGCCAGGGTACTGGCGGCACGTCGTTAGAGGCGCTCCGAAACGCCTTCAGCCTGTTCAGCGCGGCATTCAGCGACACACGGCATACACTCCACGACGCAGTGGAAGAGGGCGACCGTGTAGCCGCGCGCATATCAGTGGAGGCACGTCACACCGGTAGGTTGTGGGGATTCGCGCCTACGGGCCGGGTACTGCGCAATGACTCCATCGTCATCTATCGTTTCGTAGATGGGCGAATTCGCGAGCGCTGGTGCCGTGAGCGGCAGACGACGCGGTCATTGCTCGGGTCAGATCAATCCTAAATTTGGCACCACCAATTTGAAGCGTGGATTAAGTTCGGCGGACGTCGACCGGTTCTACATGTCGCTGACGCGCCTACTGCGCAACTATCAATTTCGTGATCGCGACCGGCAGGTGATTTGCGGAATCTCTGTCACCCAATGCTATGCGTTGGACTTCCTGGTGCACGATAAGCGCTTGACCGTGTTTCAGCTCGCAGAAAAATTGGCGCTCAACAAGGGAAATGCCAGCCGTGCCGTCGCGGCCCTCGAAACGAAAGGGGCCGTATCGCGAGTCCGCGACAGCACAAACCATCGGGTGCACTGGATCGAGGTGACCGCGCGCGGACGCGAGTTGCACGATCGAATAACCGAGGGGCTCAAACGTGCTTACGCGCGGCGGCTGGAGCCGTTTGGCGGTTCGTTTGTCCGCCGTGTCGCTGGCTTGCTGGACCAGCTGGCGGATCTCGCGCGCAGGTAGTTGTGGCCGTTTCAGGCGATGCAGCCGGCTTGCTGCCATCCTGCTAAATCGCGTGGTCGAGGCAGTCCAGCATCAACAAGCCAGGCTGGAAAATCTCCAGTAAGCGCTGCCGCACATCGCGATCTTCGATGACGAATGTCGATTGGAGTAGCTGGCCACGAGCGTCAATTACCACGTTCAATGTATCCGGCTCTACCTCCTGTGCAGCGACGATCGTTGCGCCGCGGAGTAGTTGCATCAGCATTCCACCCTGGCGGTTACTCCGCCAAGATTCAGGGTCACCCAGCACTTCCAGGACGGTTCTTGTCGTCATCAAGGTGGAGTCATACCGCGATACCTCCCGCTGGGCCTACTGAATAGGGCTGAATCCTTCGTCCGCGTCCATTGCCTTGATCGTTGCTTTGGTAATCGCCACGGCCCGTTTGCCGATCTCGTCAAAGTCCCTTTGCAGAAGTTGGTCATGCCGTATCAGCGCCTGCATTGCGAGCCCGGTATAAAGCCGCTTAAGTTCATTAATATCTCGCAGATTCATTAGAAATCTCCGCAATAGGCCAGAAATAAACTACCGCGTGCAGCCAATCATGGCCTAATTTACGGTTACTACAACCAATTCCCGTTCGTCCTATTGCTTGTTGGTACAATCAAGCGCGACGATCGTTGATGTTAGAAGTCCTGCTCTGGACCGGCGTCGGCGCTTTTTCCGGATTTTTGGTTGGGACCTATCGCTGTACTGACATCAGCAAAGCTGCGCCAAAATTCGGCGCAGGCGCGCACATCAGTATTTGTATGGTTCTCGGCGCCTTCGCCGGCGCGCTGTCATTTCTTGTACTGGCTGGCTCTGTCTACGGGCTAAATCCTTTTTCAAACTGAGCCGCCCGTTACCAACGCCCGCGCAGCGTGCCCAAGGTCGGCACGGCTGGTCGTCCAAGCCGCGTATGACTCGAACACCGCTGAAAGGATATTTCCCACAAGCCCGTAGGCGTTCCATGTTGACAGCCTACGTATTCAGGCGGGTCTCGGCGACAGGGTAATCCAGTTTGGCGTGTCTACACTCCCCGCTCCACAGGAGTGATCGAGGAGTCATCATGGAAGACAGAAACCGCATGACAAATGAAGGCGGCGGGCAGACGCAAGGTCGCAAACCAAACCCAGGCGTCGGCGAAAAAGGCGGCACGCCAAGCCAAGACAGGAGCAAAGATGACCGCGGACGCCAGAAACAAGGTGGCAAGGGCGGGGCGCGTCCAAGTCCAAGTGGCGTACCGAACGAAGGTCGCCGGACGGAAGGGCATGACAGCCAGAATCAGTCTGCAATCTCGGGCTTTGGCGAGTACAGGGGCGGGCGACAAGGCCAAGGCGGCGTGCCGAACCCTGACGACGTGGACGATGACAAGTCCGCTGGCAGCTTTCGCGGCACAGACCAGGGCACGGATGTCGACGAGACTGATGACGGGCCGCAGGAAGTTACTGTTGGTGAGAATCGCAGCAAGGACCAATCCGACAAGGCCACCTAACGGTGGCCTTTTCCTTCGAATTGTCGGCATTGGCTGTCCGCGCGAGGACCAGATGCGCTTGATCTGGGAAAACCAAGGCCGGGTTTGATTAGGCCGGTGTCGCACGGCTTGGAGAGCGAAGGGTACAAGCCAAGTCGGTCCAAAACTGTCCCGTCCCGTTCCATCCCCGGCCCTCTTGAAACTGTTTCGGGGCGTCGCTAAAAATAGTCGTACCGAAGGGTCTGTCAGGACCGGACCCGGAGCTTGGAGGGGATCACCATGGGTATCGTCACAGTCGTTTGCCCAAACACCGGCGAAGACGTACCGACAGGCATTGTTGTGGACGCTCGAACGTTCGCGACGACGGACTTTGAAGGCCACAAGTTCCGCTGTGACGCCTGCTCGGAAGTCCATTCATGGAA
>Ga0134127_10002853_pt1 | contig 12387 bp, 8 predicted proteins | sample KB31753_FD_96459 | JGI IMG/M metagenome (GOLD analysis project Ga0134127, IMG submission 96459) | Terrestrial soil microbial communities with excess Nitrogen fertilizer from Kellogg Biological Station, Michigan, USA - KB3-175-3 | ecosystem: Environmental > Terrestrial > Soil > Unclassified ...
TGGTCGAGGTGCAGCAGCACATCGGACGCAACCAGGTCCGCGCCGTCGCCATGTCGACCACCGACGCCGTCGTGCGCGGCATGGAAGTCGTGGACACGGGCGGCCCGATCTCGGTGCCGGTGGGCGCCGCGGCGCTCGGCCGCATTCTGAATGTGCTCGGCGAGCCCGTGGACAACGGCAAGCCGATCCCCAAGGACGCGCTCCGCTGGCCGATTCACCGCAAGCGCCCGGACTTCGTGAACCTCGAGCCCAAGACGGAAGTCTTCGAGACGGGCATCAAGGTCGTGGACCTCATCTCGCCGTTCGTGAAGGGCGGCAAGATCGGTCTGTTCGGCGGCGCCGGCGTCGGCAAGACAGTCGTCATCATGGAGCTGATCAACAACGTGGCCAAGGGCCACGGCGGACGCTCGGTGTTCTGCGGCGTGGGTGAGCGTACGCGCGAAGGCAACGACCTCTATCTGGAAATGAAGGAGTCGGGCGTCATCGACTCCTGCGCGCTGATTTACGGCCAGATGAACGAGCCGCCGGGCGCGCGTCTGCGCGTGGGCCTCTCGGGTCTGACGGTGGCCGAGTACTTCCGCGACGAAGAGAACGCGGACGTGCTCGTGTTCATCGACAACATCTTCCGCTTCACGCAGGCCGGTTCCGAGGTCTCTGCGCTGCTGGGCCGCATGCCGAGCGCCGTGGGCTATCAGCCGACGCTCGCGACGGAGATGGGCGATCTGCAGGAGCGCATCACGTCGACGCGCAACGGCTCGATCACCTCAGTGCAGGCGATTTACGTCCCTGCCGACGACATCACCGATCCGGCGCCGGCGACAGCCTTCGCCCACCTCGACGCGACGGTCGTGCTCTCGCGCGCGATCACGGAGCTCGGCATCTATCCCGCCGTGGATCCGCTGGCGTCGTCGAGCCGCATCCTGGATCCGCAGTTCATCGGCGCCCGCCATTACAAGGCGGCGACCGACGTGCAGAAGATCCTCCAGCGCTACAAGGAGCTCCAGGACATCATCGCCATTCTCGGCATGGACGAACTGTCCGAAGACGACAAGAAGATTGTCGGTCGCGCGCGCCGTCTCCAGCGCTTCATGTCGCAGCCGTTCGCCGTGGCAGAACAGTTCACGGGCATCCCGGGCAAGTACGTGAAGCTCGAGGAGACCATCTCCAGCTTCGAGCGCCTCGTGGCCGGCGAGTTCGACCACCTTCCGGAGCAGGCCTTCTTCATGGCCGGCGGCATCGACGATGTCGTCGAGAACGCGAAGAAGCTCAACGGCTGAGATCAGACGATGCTCAAGGTCACAGTGATCTCGCCGGAGGCGGTGCTGTACGAGGGCGACACGGAGTCCGTGGTCGCCCCGGCCTTCGACGGCGAGGTCGGCATCCTCACGGGCCACGCGCCGATGATGACGCTCCTCGGCAAGGGCACGCTGCGCCTGAGCGGCGCGGGCGCCGGGCGGAGCTTCAACGTGCAGGGTGGCTTCCTTCAGGTGGCGGACAACACGGTCCGCGTCGTGACGGAGAACGCGTCGGCGGTGACCGCCTAGCGCCCGCTCGCCAGTGAGCGGGACGCTGAGCGTCGCCCGCCGCTAGTTTGGTCCCGATGGCGACGCCCGCTTTCGTCCTCGGCATCTCCGCGTTCTATCACGACAGCGCCGCCTGTCTGCTTCGCGACGGCGAGATCCTCGCCGCCGCCCAGGAGGAGCGCTTCACGCGAATCAAGGGCGACGAGCGCTTTCCCGCGAGCGCCATCGCCTTCTGCCTCTCGCGTGCCGGAATACAGGCGTGCGATCTGGCCGCGGTCGCGTTCTACGAGAAGCCGCTGCTCAAGATGGACCGGCTCCTCGAGACGTACCTGCACATCGCGCCCCGCGGTCTTCGGTCGTTCCTCAAAGCCGGGCCGCTCTGGGCATCGTCCCGGCTGCGGGTCGAGAAGACGATCCGCAAGGAGTTAGGGAACTATAAAGGCCAGGTGCTCTTTGCCGAGCACCACGAGTCGCACGCGGCGAGCGCGTTCTATCCGTCGCCCTTCCAGGAGGCGGCGATCCTCACCGTCGACGGCGTCGGCGAGTGGGCCACGGCGTCCATGGGCCGCGGCAGCGGCGCCGAGCTCTCGGTGACGCAGGAGCTCCGCTGGCCCGACTCCCTGGGGCTCCTCTACTCGGCGTTCACCTATCACGCGGGCTTCAAGGTGAACTCGGGCGAGTACAAGCTCATGGGGCTCGCCCCGTACGGCACACCGCGCTACGCACGCGCCATCTACGACCGGCTGCTGGATCTGCGCGACGACGGCTCGTTCGCGCTCGACCAGCGGTACTTCGATTACCTGGGCGGCCTCACCATGACCAGTGCCGCCTTTTCGGAGCTGTTCGGCGGCCCGCCGCGCGTGCCCGAGACGCCGCTCACCCAGCGGGAGATGGATCTCGCTGCGTCGATCCAGGTGGTCACCGAAGACATTGTCAGCCGCATGGCGCGCGCGGCGGTGCTGGCTGGGGGCTCCGACAATCTGTGTCTCGCGGGCGGCGTCGCGCTCAACGCGGTGGCCAACGGAAAGCTCGCGCGCGAGCGCATCGCGAGGCGGCTCTGGATTCAGCCGGCGGCGGGGGACAGCGGCGGCGCGCTTGGCGCGGCGCTCCTCGTCCACCACCGCTATCTGCGGAACGATCGCACGCCACGACCGAGTGATGCGATGCACGGCGCGCTGCTCGGCCCCGCCTTCGCGCCGGAGGATGTCGCCGCGCGCCTGGCGGCGCTCGGCGTCGCTGGCGCGCGACTGGAGCGCGACGCCGTGATCGCGCGGGCGGCAGACGCGCTCGCGGCCGGCGCCGTCGTGGGCTGGTTCGACGGTCCCATGGAGTTCGGGCCGCGCGCGCTGGGCGCGCGCAGCATTCTCGCCGATGCCCGCCGGCCGGAGATGCAATCCACGCTCAACCTCAAGATCAAGTTTCGCGAAGGCTTTCGTCCATTCGCGCCGAGCGTGCTCGCGGAGCGGGCGCAGGAATTCTTCGAGGTCGCGGAGGATTCTCCCTACATGCTGCTCGTGGTTCCCGTGCGTGAGGAGAGGCGCGTCGCGCCGCCAAGTGATACAGCGGACAGATGGGGCATCGCGCAGCTCAACGTGCAGCGCTCCGACATTCCGGCCGTCACGCATCTGGACTACACGGCGCGGCTGCAAACCGTCACGCGCGACAGGTCGGAAGGGCTGCATGACTTGCTCGCCGCCTTTGAGGCGCGGACTGGATGCCCGCTCCTGGTGAACACGTCGTTCAACGTGCGTGGCGAGCCCATTGTGTGTACTCCCGAGGATGCGGTCGCCTGCTTCATGCGCACCGACCTGGACTATCTGGCCATGCCGCCCTTCTTCCTGGCCAAGGCCGAGCAGCCCGCGTCGCTCGCGGCCCGCTACGCGACGCGCGGCGCGATGGCGCTCGACTGATGACAGCGGCCGAGGGACGCAAATTCGCCGCGACGCTGGCGCTCGGATTTGCGGCGCTGGCCGGTATTGCGCTTTGGCGCCATCGCCCGCATAGTGGCCTTGTCGTAGGCAGTATAGGCCTGCTCGTCCTGTTGGCGGGCCTGTTGGTCCCGACCAGGCTCGGTCCAGTGGAGCGGGCGTGGATGCGGTTGGGCGAGGCGATTTCGCACGTCACCTCCCCGCTGATTTTCGGGATCCTCTACTACGTCGTGTTCACGCCCGCCGGTGTGCTGCGCCGAACGATGGGGGCGAGTCCGCTCGCCCGGTCGCGAGACGCGCGCACGTTCTGGATGCCTCGCTCTTCCCCAACGGCGGAGGAGGCGCGCCAGGGGATGGAACACCTCTTCTGAACGCGAGGGCTTGGGAGGTCTTCAGATGGCTGCGTCGCTGCCAGGTGAATTGTGGGCGTTCATGCGGGTTCGGAAAAAGCTGTGGCTGCTTCCGATCCTGGTCACCGTCGCGCTGATTGGCCTCCTCCTCGTCGCCGCGCAGGGATCGGCACTCGCGCCGTTCATCTATTCCATCTTTTGAGTCGCAAGAAATCCGGTACACCGGCAGCGGTGGAGGCGACGCCGCTCTCCGCCGGTCGTCGCGTGCTCTTCACGGCGCTCGCGGTGCTGGTGCCCTTCGCGCTGCTTGGCATCGCGGAGCTCGTGCTCCGTGCGGCGTGGCCGGGCGGCGCGATTCCCCTCTTCGTCTCGACGACGTCTGAGAGCGGGCAGCACGAGCTGATCGCGAATCCACTGGTTGCCCGCCGCTGGTTCGTGGGGCAGGGAACGATGGCTCCTCCGGGAGCCATTCCCGACCCATTCCCCGCGCGGAAGCCGGCGCACACACTGCGGATTTTCGCGATGGGCGAATCCACGACGGCTGGATTCCCCTATCCGCACAACGGCACGTTCGCGCGCATGGTGCGCGACGCGCTCCAGGACGTGCTGCCCTCGGACAGCGTCGAGGTGATCAACCTCGGCATTCCCGCCACGAGCAGCTACGCCATGGTCGACGAAGCGGGGGAAGTGATCGCGCAGCACCCGGACGCCGTCGTGATCTACGCCGGGCACAACGAGTTCTATGGCGCGCTCGGCGTCGGATCCACGCAGTCGATGCTGGCCGGATCGCCGGCGCTCGTGCGGACCTACATGGAGCTCCAGCGATTGCGGCTGGTCATGGCGCTGCGCGGCGGCGTGCACTGGATCAGGGCACACCTGGCGTCTCGCGGAGATTCGACGCACGCGGTCACCCTGATGGAAACGCTCGTCGGCGATCAGGAGATACCGCTCGGCGGCAAGGTGTACACGCGCGGGGAGCGACAGTTCGAGAGTAATCTCGCTCTGCTGCTCGACCGCTTCCGCCGCGCCCACGTGCGCGTGTTCATCGGAAGCCAGGCGAGCAATGTCCGCGACCAGCATCCGTTTGCCGGCGCCGGGAACGCTCGGCCCGGCGGCGCGGACGCCGTCTATGCGCAGGCGCAGGCTGCCTGGGGGCACGGCGATACGGCGGCCGCCCGCGCGGCATTCGTGCGGGCGCGCGATCTGGACGTGGTGCGATTTCGAGCATCCTCTGATTTCAATTCCATCATCCAGCGGGAAGCCGCCGCGCACGGCGCCGTCTACGTGCCCGTCGCCGAGCGCATCGGGAGCGCCGCGATCGGCGGCGCTCCCGGACACGATCTGTTCCTCGAGCACCTCCATCCGAACGTCGCGGGGATCGCCGTGATCGCGCGCGCGTATTTCGACGCGATCGCCAGCGCGGGTTTTCTGGGACGCGACGCTCAGCCCGGCCGCCTGCGCTCATGGGACGCCTACGCGCGGGGGATGGATCTCACGCCGCTCGACCTGCGCATTGCGGCGTTGTCCGCGAGCGCCGTCGCGTCGCGCTGGCCCTTTGTGCCGGTGAGCGGGCAGCGGGACGTTCGCCGCGAATTCCGTCCCACCACGCTGCTCGACAGCCTCGCGCTGGAGGTGTCTTCGGGCGCGCCGTGGCCGACCGCCAAGCTCCAGATGGCGCAGGCGTACGCGCAGCGTGGCTTCGCCGACTCAGCCGTGGACGAGCTGCGCGGCGTCGTGCGCGATTCGCCGAGCTACGCTGAGCCGTGGGAGTATCTCGCGCAGGCGTTCACCAGGGCCAACGAGCCGGACTCGGCGTACGACTGCTACCGACACGCGCTCGCCATTCGTCCATCAGCGGCGTCGGCGCGTGGCGCCGCGGCGATTGCGCTCGAGCGGCACGACTACGCGGCGGCGATCCCGCTGCTGCAGATGGTGCTGAGCGCCGCGCCCGACGATCCGCCGACGCTGTACGAGTTGTCGCTCTCGTACGCGGTGCAGCACGACATCGAGCACGCCCGCGCCGCCGCTGCGCGCCTGGCACAGGTGGCGCCGAACTTCCCGAACCTGGCGAATTGGCTGAACACCCTCGGCATGGGGACGGCACGCTAGGCACGGGGTCACAAAGAAAATCAGAAGACGTGACCGTCCTCGGAACCGACAGGGTTTCACGCGAGTCGGATTGATCGACTCGCGTGGTAGTGCCTCCGTCAGGACGGTCCATTGCTCGGTTCTCACGTGGCGAATGCGGCGCCGCAGCCGCTGTCCGCCCGCCGCCGTGTTGTCTTCGCGGCAATAGCGGTTCTGCTTCCGTTCGCGCTTCTCGGCGGCGCCGAGCTCGTGCTTCGAGCGGCGTGGCGCGGTGGCGCCACTCCGCTGTTCGTTCCGGCGATCTCCGAGGGGGCTGCGCCGCAGATCAGCGTGAATCCGGTCGTGGCCCGCCGCTGGTTCCTTGGTCGCGGAACGCCAGCGCCGGGCGCGATCGTGGCCCCCTTCCCGCTGCACAAGCCGCCGCATACGCTCCGCATTTTCGCGATGGGGGAGTCGACGACAGCCGGTTTCCCGTATCCGCACACGGCGACGTTCGCGCGGGTGCTGCAAACGGCGCTGCAAGACGTGCTTCCGTCGGACAGCGTCGAGGTGATCAACCTCGGGATCGCCGGCACGAGCAGCTACGCCCTGGTCGACGAAGCCGCCGAAGTCATCGCGCAGCATCCGGATGCGGTGGTGATCTATGCGGGGCACAACGAGTTCTACGGCGCGCTCGGCGTGGGGTCCACGCAGGCCGCGCTCGGGCGCTCCCCCTTTCTCGTCCGCGCCTTTCTCCTGCTCCAACGACTGCGGCTCGTGGTCGCGCTTCGCTACGCGGTCGAGGGTGCGGGAAGCCTGATCGCGTCGAGCGGGGGCACGGCGCGGCAACCGGCGACGCTGATGGATGCTGTCGCCGGCAGTCAGGAGATTCCCCTCGGCAGCCCACTGTACGAGCGCGGTGAGAATCAGTTCGCGAGCAACCTGTCGGTGCTGCTCGACCGCTTCCGCGCGGCGCGCGTTCCGGTGTTCATCGGCAGCCAGGCGAGCAACGTGCGAGACCAGCGGCCCCTTGCCGTGGCGGCGAACGCGGGCGCGGATGCCGCGGACGGCGTGTTCTCGCGCGCGAACGCGGCCTGGGTCCGCGGCGACTCCGCACAGGCGGAATCGCTGTTCGTTCGCGCGCGGGACCTCGATGTGGTCCGCTTTCGCGCCTCGACAGACTTCAACGCCATCATCCGCGCCGCGGCGGCGGCTCACGGGGCGGTGTACGTTCCCGTCGAGGAGCGCGTCAGTGCGGCGGCGCTGGGCGGAGCGCCGGGCCATGACCTCTTCCTGGAGCACCTGCACCCGAACGTGCAGGGGATGACGGTGATGGCGCACGCATACTTCGACGCGATCGCCAGCGCCGACTTCCTGGGACGCGTGGCGCAACCCGCGCGGCTGCGGAGCTGGGGCGACTACGCGCGGGAGGTGCCGCTCTCGCCGTTCGACGAGAAAATCGTTCGTCTCGCGACCGACGCCGTGTCCGAGCGCTGGCCCTTCGTTCCGCTCGACGAGCAACGCGACGTGCGGGGTGAATTTCACGCCTCGACGCTCGAGGACACGCTCGCGCTGGAGGTCGCCGCCGGCGGATCGTGGCAGGCGGCGAAGGTCCGTCTCGGTCAATCGTATGCGCAGCGGGGCTTCGCCGATTCAGCCGTCGTCGAGTTGCGCGGCGTCGCGCTTGGCTCGCCCACCTTCGCCGAGCCATGGGAGTACCTCGGGGGGGCGTTCATGCAGGCGCATCAACCCGACTCGGCCTACGCGGCCTACAGGCACGCGCTGGCCATTCGACCGTCGGCGCCAGCCGCCACCGCTGCCGCGATGATCGCCCTTGGACGCCACGACTACGCGGCGGCCATCCCGATGCTGCAAATGGTGCTGGCCGCGGCGCCCGACGATCCGCCCACGTTGTACCGGCTGTCGCTCTCGTACGCCGTGCAGCACGACATCCCGGATGCGCGCGCCGCGGCGGCGCGGCTGGCCCGCGTGGCGCCGACCTTCCCGGACCTGGCAAACTGGCTGAGCACGTTGGGTATGGGAGGGTGAGCACCGGATAATTACAAACGTCAAATGACGTGACCATCCGCGCATTCGGCGGAGTTTCACGCGAGGAGGGCTAATCGACTCACGTGATGGTGCCTCTGTCAGAGGACGGCCAATTGTTCGATGCTCACGTTCGACCCGCGCCACCGCCGCCGCTGTCCGCTGGCCGCCGCGCGATCTTCACGACGCTCGACGTCTTGCTGCCGTTCGTCTGCCTCGCGGGCGTCGAGCTCACGCTTCGCGTCCTGTGGCGGGGCGGGGCGCTGCCGCTCTTTGTCCCGACGGTCGCCGCGGGTGGCCATGCGCGTGAAGCGGTGAACCCGCTGGTCGGGAGACGCTGGTTCACGGGACCGGCGGCGCTGGCGCCGCCGAGCGCGAATTATCGGCCGTTCTTCGTGCGCAAGCCGACGCATACGCTGCGCATTTTCGCCATGGGCGAATCGACAACGGCCGGCTTCCCCTACCCGCCCAACGGCACTTTCACTCGGCTGGTCGAGGAAGCGCTGCAGGATGTGCTTCCCGCCGATAGCGTCCAAGTCATCAACATCGGGATTCCGGCCACCGACAGCTACGCGCTGGTCGACGAGGCCGACGAGGTGATCGCGCAACATCCGGACGCAGTGATGATCTACGCCGGCCACAATGAGTTCTACGGTGCCCTGGGCGTCGGGGCGACGGGCCCGATTCTGAGCGGCCACCCGCAGTTGGTCCGCGCGTACGTGCGCCTGCAGCATCTACGAACGGTCCTGGCTGTTCGCGCGGGGATGCTGTGGCTGCGTGGTCGACTCCATCACGGCACCCGACTCGAGACTGGTCTCGATGAAACGCTCGTGGCCCAGCAGGAAGTGCCGCTTGCCGGCGCCATGTACAGGCGTGGAGAACGCCAATTCGCGAGCAATCTCGCGCTCCTGCTCGATCGGTTTCGCGCGGCGCACGTTCCCGTCTTCATCGGCAGTCAGTCGAGCAACGTCCGCGACCGGCATCCGTTCGTGGTCGAGGCGAACGGCACCATTGACGGCGCGGACACGAGCTACACCCGTGCCGAGTCGAGCTGGACGCGCGGAGATTCGGTCGCCGCGCACAGGCTTTTCATTCGAGCGCGGGATCTCGACGTCGTTCGCTTTCGCGCATCGAGCGACTTCAACGCGATCATTCGCGACGCGGCTCGCTCGCACGGTGCCGTGTACGTGCCAGTCGCAGAGGAGATGTCGAACGCGGCGCTCGGGCGCAGCCCGGGGAACGACCTGTTCCTGGAGCACGTCCACCCGAACCTGCGAGGCATCACGGTGATCGCGCGGGCGTTCTTCGGCGCGATCGCGACCGACAACTATCTTGGCCGGCCGGCGCAGCCGCTGCGGCTGCGCTCATGGGATACGTATGCACGGGGCTTGGATCTCACGGCGTTCGACCGGCGTGTGGCCTCGCTCGCCGCACGCGCGGTTGAGTCGCGCTGGCCGTTCGTACCCGCGAACCGGCAGACTGACCTCGGGCGCGACTACCAACCCACGAGCTTGATCGACAGCCTGGCCCTCGACGTCGCGCTCGGGGCACCGTGGCGGAGCGCAAAATTTTTTCTGGCGCAAACGTACGAACGGCGGGGATTCGCGGACTCCGCCGCCGACGAATTGCGCGGCGCCGTGATCGATTCGCCCATCCCGGAGCCATGGGAGATGCTCGCGCGAGCGTACGCCAGAGCCGGGCAGCCAGATTCCGCGTACGTGGCCTATCAGAATGCCATCGCGATCCACCCGTCCAGCGCGTCGGCCCAAGCCGCCGCGGAGATCGCGCTCGATCGGCGGGATTACGCGGAGGCGATCCCCCTCCTTCGATTGTCGCTTTCGCTCGACCCCGCCGATCCGGAGACCTTGTACAGGCTCGTCGTGGCGTACGCCAGATCCGGGAATCTCGAGGCGGCGCAGCACTTTGCGTCGCGGCTGGTACAGACAGAGCCCGCCGATCTGGCGTGGGCCGACTCCCTCCGCGCCATCGGAATGCTGCGATAGCCGGCGGGCGGTGCTTGACGGAACCGTGACCGCGCCGCATGCATTCGTACAGGTGCATTCGTCGCCGGCCAACCCCGCCGGCGCCGACGCTCCCAGACAAGGAGGGTCAATGGGAGTCGAGCGCGTGATTCGCCCGTGGCGTGCTGCCGCGTCCGCCCTGTGCTACGGCGTGGTGCTGTCCGCCGCGCCGGCTGCGAGCGCGCACGCCCAGACGGGCGCGGCGCCGGCCACCGCGACGACGCTCGTCACCGGATTCGTTCGGGACACGAGCGGTCGGCCAGTCGCCGGAGCGGAGGTATCGGCCAGCCAGTCGTCGATCGCAACCACAGGTCCCAACGGGGCATTCCGGCTGGCGGGGCTGGAGCCTGGATTGCTGACGCTCACGATCCGACACCTCGGCTATCGGCCATCAGTGACGCAGTGGGACGTCGGCTCCGATTCGATGAACCTGAATCTCCAGCTCGTGAGGATTCCCACCGAGCTTCCGAGCATTCACGTGACGGCACGCGCGCAGCCTTTCGACAGTCGTCTGGCCGGTTTCAATTCGCGCCGCCAGCAGGGCGTCGGCTACTACGTCACGCGCGATCAGATCGAGAAGCGTTCGGATCACGTGGTGACGGACGTGCTGCGCGAGGTGCCCGGCATCCGCCTTCGGACGCTGACGGGAGGCGGCCGACAGGCGTACATGTCCGGTTCGCGCTGCGCGGCGCTCGTCTACGTCGACGGCTTCCCGGCGACCCAGGGTGGGTTCGATCTGAACGGGATCGACCTCGACGCAGTGGAGGGCATCGAGGTCTACCCGAACGAGTCGTCAATGCCGAGCGAGTTCATCGCTCCGGGCGGCGGGGAACAGTGCGGCGTCGTGGCCATCTGGCTGTCGCCCATGCGGCCCCGCAAACGCTCCGATGCGGCGCCGCGCGACGAGGATCCCGCCGACGTGTCGCAGATGATCGCGTCGCATCAGGTGTTCGTCGCCGACTCGGTGGACCAGCAGGCGGCGCTCGTGGAGGGTACGGCCAAGGTCGAATACCCGGATTCCCTGCTCCGGGCCGGCGTCGCGGCGCATCTGATCGCTTCGTTCGTCGTGGATACGGTGGGCGAAGTCGAGCTCCGCACGCTGCAGGTGAAGGGAACTCCGGCGCCGGCCGCCGCATTTGTGTCTGCAATTCGGTCGGCGCTAGGCCGGAGTGTGTTCAGTCCGGCGCGCGTTGCCGGTCAGGCGGTGCGCCAGGTCGTGGTGCTGCCGTTCTTGTTTGACCCTCACGCATTGCCGTCGGAACACGCGTCGGTTCCGGACACGGCGGGGGCCGGAATTCCATGGGGGTCACTATAATTTAGAGTCGGTTCGTCCCTGGCGGCTGCCGGTCCATGTGACCGCGGGGCCGGGTGATGGTGTTGATGAATGGACGGGACCCTCTTGCGACATGGCGGTCCCGGGCTCAGAATTGTTCGATTGGATCGGCCACACCTGCCTCCCGGCAGGCGTAGTCCGGTACGCGCATGGGGTTATCCGTGTCCGTGCCGTCTCTCCCGCGAGTTGCACGTTCCCGTCCGGCGATGCGTGTCGGACCCACTTCCCACATACGAACCCCTGATTACCGAGTCGGAAGCACACACGTGACGTCGGCGTGGTGAATCGGGGTTTGTCTCACGGAGGAAACGATTCTGTAGTACCCGCAACACGCAGTATGGAGTGCAAGCAACCCCCCAGAGACCCTTTGGTGAGGATCGACATGATTAAGGTTGATCGAGTGAGAGGCTTGATTGCCCCACTCTTCGCTCTGTGCCTGGTCGGTATGACCGCGCAGAAAGCGAAGGGGCAAGAAGCCGTCGTCACCGGCAAGGTGACGAACGAACACGGCGCGGCGATTTCCAACGCGAGCGTCGGCATCAAGGCGCTGAACCTTGGCGCTGTCACGAACGACGTCGGCAACTACACCATCACCATCCCCTCGGCCCAGGCGCATGGCCAGCAGGTCGTGGTGACGGCGCGTTTCATCGGCTACTCGCCGCTGGACGTTCCCGTCTCCCTGACCGCCGGCCCGCACACGGCCAACTTCGCCCTCAAGGCGGACCCGTTCCAGCTGAACGCGGTCGTCGCGACGGGCGTCGCTGACTCGACCTCGGCCAAGAACCTGACCTTCTCCATGGCGCGCGTGACCGGCGACCAGGTGAAGGACGTTCCGGCCGCGAACCCGATCGAAGCGCTGGCCGGCAAGGTTGCTGGTGCCAAGATCTCGGTCGGCGAAGGCAACCCCGGCTCCGCGCCGGCGATTCGTCTTCGTGGGTCGACCTGCCTCCAGGTGGGTTGCTCCTCGCCGCTCGTCATCATCGACGGCGTCATCACGACCGAAGGCATTCGCGATCTCGATGCGCAGGACATTGCCAGCATCGAAGTCCTGAAGGGCGCCGCGGGCGCTTCCTTCTACGGCTCCAACGCGGCCAACGGCGTGATCAACATCACGACCAA
>Ga0134127_10002854_pt1 | contig 12384 bp, 7 predicted proteins | sample KB31753_FD_96459 | JGI IMG/M metagenome (GOLD analysis project Ga0134127, IMG submission 96459) | Terrestrial soil microbial communities with excess Nitrogen fertilizer from Kellogg Biological Station, Michigan, USA - KB3-175-3 | ecosystem: Environmental > Terrestrial > Soil > Unclassified ...
CTTCCGGCTCAGGATAAATGGCTGCTGGCACAATCGTTGGTCGTGTTGCCAGTAAACGGGCTGGCTCTTCGCCTGATGAGCTTCAAACGGTGGCAGGCGATCCTTTCTCGCTTTGCTCTGTTGGATGGGGCGCGTCCCGAAGCGACGATTGAAGCGCGTCTTGATAGCGCACGAAAGACGGCAACCATTGTCAGGATTGCGGCCGCACGCGGACCGTATCGCGGGAACTGCCTCCCTCAGTCACTCACTGTTTGGTGGTTGCTGCGCTGCCAGAAGCTTGACAGCCACATTCGGTTTGGCGCTCGAAAAGCAGATGACAAGCTTGCAGCTCACGCATGGGTCGAGTTTCACTACGTTGCCTTGAATGATGGTCCTGCTTTCAATCGCAGCTTTACTCCTTTCGAAAGCGTGATGACTACTGATGGGGTTACGACTCGATGAGTGGAATCGCCGGCATCTTCAATCTGGATGGCCAACCTGTTGATCCGGCGCTGTTGGCTAGAATGACCGCGGCGGTTTCTGATCGAGGACCGGATGGGGTGGGTCATTGGATAGACGGTCCGGTGGGGCTGGGTCATCGAATGCTCCACACTACACCGGAATCGCTCGATGAGAAGCAGCCGTTGAGCGATGACGGAAATACTAACCTCTGCTTGATTTTCGACGGACGGATAGATAATCGCGACGAACTGAGAGCCGAGATCGAGAGTAAAGGAGCGCGGCTGCGCAGCGATACGGACGCTGAAATTGTGCTGCGGACATACGAGATCTGGGGTGAAGCGTGCCCCCGGAAGATCATAGGGGACTTTGCGTTTGCGATCTGGGACGGACGGAATCGACAGCTCTTTTGCGCGCGGGATTTCCTTGGGATTAAACCTTTCTACTACTATTCCGATGCGCGTCGCTTCTTGTTTGGTTCGGAGCTGCAACAGCTTGTTGCTGACCCATTTTTTCAGCCTACACCGAATGAAGGGGTTGTCGGGGAGTATCTGACGGGCTCACTAACCAGTACGGAAGAGACTCTTTACCGTGGCATCTTGCGCCTGACCCCGGCCCACTACCTTGTGGTCCGACGTGACGGCATCCGCAAAGGCCGATACTGGGATATTGATCCGACGAAAGAGATCAAATACCGGACTGATCGCGAGTATTCGGAACATTTTCTTTCCAGCTTCCAGGAGGCGGTGCGCTGTCGGTTGCGCAGTCACGGGCGGGTTGGTGCGCACTTGAGCGGCGGGATGGATTCGTCTTCGATAGTCGCGATGGCAGCGCTGTTGCTGCGCGAAGGACGGGCCGTCGATTGTGGGTTTGAAACTTTCTCGATGACCTACCCGTCGGACTGGCCGTGTGACGAGCGGGGCTATATCAAAGCGGTTAGCCGGATGTGCGATGTAAAGACGAACTTCGTCGAGCCGGGGCTCCCGGGCCGCTCCTATTATATCGAGCAGGCGCACAAGTATCAGGACTTCCCGGATTTTCCAAATGGCGCCGGTCAGGGTTTGCCGTTGAATGAAGTTGCGCGTGCGAAAGGCTTTCGCGTCATGCTAACCGGCAACGGAGGGAATGAGTGGTTTGAAGGTGGAGTCGATCACCTTGCGGATTTATTACGTGGGCTAAAGTTCGGGGAGTTTTTCCGCCACGCTCGTTTGGGCACCGTCTTGACGGGCAACCCCTCACCGCTTTCTCTAGCGTTTAGAAGCGGTCTGCTTCCCTTGCTTCCGTCAGTCGTCCGCCGCACGGGTAAGCTGCTGTTGAGAAAAAGGACCAATCTTCCGGATTCGATCAGCGAACGATTCGCAACCCGCATTGGTTTACGGAAGCGGTTGCGCGGTACCGAGCATGGGGCGAAATTCTCCTCCTACGCTCAGCGCAGAATATATCGATTAGTTACCGACGGAACGGAGGTTCAGCCCAACGAAGTGATGGAGCGCGCGACTGCAAGGCAAGGCCTGGAAGATCGTCACCCCTTCCACGATCGGCGACTCGCTGAATTTGCCCTGGCGATTCCGGAGGAACAGCGCTGGCGAAATGGTCAAACAAAGTACATTCTTAGAGAGGCGATGCGGGATCATCTGCCGGAGCCGGTGCTTCAGCGCAAGGTCCAGGGAGACTTCTCGATTCTGTTTGTGAAAACTCTCGAGGCTCTGGGAGCCGGATCAGCTTTTGATCGGCTTGCAGTCGCTTCACTGGGCTGGGTAGAGCCAAATGGAGTTCGCCGAATGTATCGGGAAATGACCGAACTCTATGCGAGGAATGATCTGAACTATACGACTCGTATGTGGCCGCTATGGGGAGTTCTGGCGATGGAACTTTGGTACAGAGCGGCCTTCTCGTGCGAAGAGGTGTCCTCGACTCACAAAGTGCAAGCGTATACCTCGGAAGCGTGTCACTCAGTCGCGGCAGCAGCGCCCATCAGTATTGCGTGAAATCTGGCAAAAAGGAAGAAACATGAACAAGTCCATAGAAATGAAAGGTGAGGAAATAGCTGAGAGTCGCACCCAGCGGAAGAAGGCCTATCACTCGCCCAAAATGGTGGAATACGGCAACGTTGCCAAATTAACCCAGGGTACATCGGGAACTGTCGGTGACGGCCAGGGGATGGAAATGGCGCCCTGTCTGTAGTCTGCGAAGGTCCAATTTCAGGGTGGTGCTCTCTTGTATATGACAGCGGGAACGCTGATTAGTTCCTGCTGCTCAGAAGACGGAGCCGAATCACGGGAGCAGGTATAGTTTTGTCGCTTATTGTGGACGAGCATCGGGAGTACCTTGCCGATCAGGCACGGGTTTCGGCCTTTCGAAAGGCAATCCATGACGTTGTCAAGGCAGGTGATGTCGTGCTTGATCTTGGCTCGGGGACGGGTATCCTGGGCCTTCTGGCCTGCGAGGCTGGCGCCCGGAGGGTCTACTCGATAGAAAGTGGCGGGATGATCGAGGTTGCCCGGAGCCTTTGCCGCAGCAATGGCTTTGAAGATCGCGTTACCTTTATCAAAGGACACTCGCTTCAGGTTAGTCTGCCCGAAAAGGTTGATGTTGTGGTCGCGGATCAGATTGGCCGGCTCGGCTTCGAGGCTGGGGTGCTTGACTACTTCAGAGACGCGCAAGAACGCTTTCTCAAGCCGACCGGGCAGATGATTCCCAGGCGCATCGAGATGATCGTTGCCCCAGTTGAGTGCCCGGAGAGGTGGGACCATGTTGACTTTTGGAACAGCACGGTCACGGGCTTCGATCTGAGCTCGGTGCGGCATTGGGCTGCCAACACCGGTTACCCGGTCAACTACACCCCTGAGAACCTCCTTGGGACTCCCGCCGTTGGAGCGTCTCTGGACTTGTCGAGCCCGGCGACCGCGCCATTCAAGCTGGAGACCGAAGTCATAGTCGAAAGAGCCGGGACGTTGCACGGGATTGGCGGCTGGTTTCGCGCCCAGCTTTCCGCGGACGCCGTCTTGACCAATTCTCCGCTCGCCGCCGAACGAATTAACCGTCGTAATGTCTTCTTTCCGATCGACCGACCCGTTTCCGTGACGGCAGGTGACCGCGTGCAGATTGTTATGCACATAATGCCCAAGGATATGATTGTCACCTGGAAGACAGAGGTCTGGGGGAAAACACCGGAAGGCTCCGCGATCAGCAAGGGGCGATTTACTCATTCATTGTGGCAGGGCATGCTGATTGTGCAAGAAGACCTCCGCAAGACGCGTCCCGACTCCGTCCCGCGACTTTCGCCTCGCGGGTTGGCGCGATTGACCGTCTTGAGACTATGTGATGGTCAGCACACGCTGGCGCAAGTTGAGCATGAGGTCCAACGCTGTCATCCGCAACTCTTTCGCTCCAGCGGGGAGACCGCAGTCTTCGTAGCCGAGGTCATCACACGATATGCAGCAACGCCATACGACGCAATACCAGATCTGCGGTCTGATTCTTGAAAGCAACATACCGCTCACCGAGCTAAGGCAAGCCCCCGGATCGCAACCGAACTGCTCTTTTCTTCTCCAATCAACGAGAGACTATCAACTTTTAGCCACAGATTGGTTTCATCATTGGAGGGGAGCGGATGGTGGGGAACCCTGGCTCTCTTTTGGAAAACTGGAGGGCTATTATCTACTACGGTTCCCTGAGTTGGCCGATTTCATGATCTCGCTCGACGGGAATTCAATTCGATGCTTTCCGGAGCCGGACATCCCCTTGGACACCATCCGCCACTTGCTGATAGACCAGGTGGTACCGCTCTTGTTAAGTCAAATCGGAACGATAGCCTTGCACGCGAGCGCGGTGGTATTGGATGAGGGAGCGGTTGCGTTTCTTGGTAAGACCGGGCTGGGGAAGTCCTCTCTGACTGCTAGCCTCTGCAATCGGGGCTTTCGATTGTTGACGGACGATTGCCTCCCACTCAAGAAACAAGGCGAACAACTTATTGCCATCCCAAGCTACCGAGGCGTGCGGCTATGGCCCGAAATGGTCTCGGCTGTTTTCCACGAAACGCCGACCCTGGCTCCGCTCGCTCACTACACGGATAAACAACGGGTAATTCCAATCAACGGTCATCTGGAGTTTTGTGCAGACCCAATCCAATTGAAAAGAGTCTATGTGCTCGCGCCTCCGGACGAGACGGACACTCAACAAATCCGAATCACGCCTCTCACAAAGAGAGAGGCGTTGATGGAGTTGGTGAATCAGACTTTTCGCCTGGATATCAACGATCGAACAAAGCTCAGCAATGAATTTCATTGGCTGGCCTGGGCAGCCGATCTGCCGATCTATTATCGACTGGCATTCCCGAGAGACTTAGATTTGCTACCCGCCCTCCTGGAGGCGATTCTGGCGCATGCGAAGGTTGATTAGTCGCTCTTATCCGGAGGTCTCCGCGGCGCCACCGCTCGTTGACATCGGAAACGGAGGAGATGTAACAGCGGATAGTTGACGGCGGACGAGAACAGGGGCGCAAAACACAAACCGATTCCTGCTTCCTCAAGACAATTGTAATCTTAAGCGTCTGTTGATTGCAGGATACCTTCGTTACAAGCCGGGAGTAATTTTCGGATGATTCAAGTCACGAGACTGGGCACAGTGTTTAGGGGTTCAAAGCCGGATATGGATCGCCTTGGCGCGGAGTTCGCGGAGGAATCCTGCGTCACACTCGAGGGATTCCTGGAGCCTGAACTGGTTACAATCGTACAAACCCGGATTGAGCAGAGTGATTTCTATGACAGGATTCACGAGCAAATAGGCCCGAACAAGGAACTCTGTATGGTGCCTGGTTTTGTTCACAATCTGTTGCATTTACTGTTGAACAGAAGGGAGCTGTTTGAGCTAATCCATGTGATTAGTCAATGTGAGCATATCGGTTCCTTTCGAGGCAGAGTCTACCGTGTCGTTCCGAATCACGGCCACTTTGATGACTGGCACGACGATTTGGTGGATTACCGGTTGGTAGGGATGAGCATAAACCTGAGCACCGAGCGCTATTCAGGCGGTCTCTTCCAGCTACGCGACTGCAGTTCTGGGCAGATCATCAACGAGATCACAAACGTAGGCTTCGGCGATGCGATCCTATTTAAGCTCGCTTCTCACCTTGAGCACCGCATCACACCTGTTGAGGGTATCGCATCCAAGACGGCTTTTGCCGGGTGGTTTAAGTCACAGCCTCATTTTCTTGATCTGCTAAAAGCCCAGGATGATCCTGGTTCAAAAGACGAGTTCCATCGGGTGACAGAAGGTACTTAGGCTTGGCGACAAGCATAGATTGATGACTGGTAAGAAGCTATCTGGGCGCCGTTTCCGGAACACCATCCTTCGTGGATACGTGGCAACTCTCATCGACATCCTGTCGTGGAGGGTAGCCTTTGCTTCGGGGCTCATGGTTCTGGTGAGTTTAACTGAAGGACTCGGTTTGCTGCTGCTGCTGCCTCTGATGCAGTTGGTTGGTTTGAACGTCGAGCAGGGCAGCGCGGGGCGGCTGTCTGTATTGGTCTTATCAACCTTGACCTTGATCGGCGTTCCGCCAACTTTGATCGCGGTGCTGGCGATCTTTGTTCTTGTAACGGCAGTCCAGGCGCTGATGTACCGCTGGCAAACCATGTTTAACCTGGGGCTGGTTCAGGAGTTCGTCACCAGCCTCAGACAGCGGCTCTATCGTGCAATCACGAATACCAACTGGTTGTTCTTTTCCCGCGCCCGAGCTTCCGGCTTTACGCACGCCCTGACAACCGAACTTGACCGAGTTGGCACGGCAACTTACTACCTGATGTCCTTGCTCGCCACGGCTGCGGTAACGTTTGTCTATGTCATCTTAGCACTCCGATTGTCCGCTCCGATTACATTGTTGGTGTTTGTTTGTGGCGGAGGATTGTTGTTTTGGCTCAAAAACAGGACGCAAGTCGTGCGTGAAAGCGGCGAGGAGCTTTCAATCGCGACCAATGAGTTGTATGCAGCTTCAATCGAGCATCTCAGCGGCATGAAGACCGTCAAGAGCTACAGTGCGGAAGAACGTAACGCAGATGTCTTCTCAAAACTGACCGATCGTGTATCCCAGGTCCACATCAATGCGGTTCGCAACCAAGCCGGCGTGGGCTTCTCGTTCAAGGTCGGCTCAGTGGTGATCCTGGGTTTGATCCTGTATGTCTCGTTAATCGTTCTCGCCCTCCCAACAGCCGGCATATTGCTATTGCTCTTCTTGTTTGCGCGAATCATGCCCCAGTTCTCGAGCCTCCAGCAGAGCTATCATCAACTCTTACATGACCTGCCGGCTTTCGCCGCGGTCATCGATATGCAAGCGCACTGCGAGTCGGCGGCTGAGCCTACGTCCGCGTACACCGAAAGAGTCGAACTGCGAAAGGCCATCAAGTGCTCAAAAGTGTCATTCAGTTATGATCAAGGCGAACCTAGAGTGATTTCCGATCTTGATCTACTGATCCGCGCTGGAGAGACCACCGCGATTGTGGGCCCATCGGGCGCCGGCAAGAGCACGATCGCCGACCTGATGATGGGATTGATAGCGCCCGACCGTGGTCGAGTGCTGGTTGACGATATGCCGCTCACCGCCGAGCGCATGCGAGGCTGGCGGGATCGGATCGGGTATGTCGCACAAGATACGTTTCTGTTTCACGATACGATCCTGGCCAATCTTTTATGGGCTTGCCCGAACGCGAGCAAGGAAGAGATGCTCCTGGCGTTGCGGCTGGCGGCGGCTGATGGGTTTGTGTCCGCGCTGCCGCGAGGAATCGAAACTGTGGTTGGCGATCGAGGCGTACGATTGTCAGGCGGCGAGAGGCAAAGGTTGGCTCTGGCTCGGGCGTTACTGCGAAAACCATCGCTTCTAATTCTCGACGAAGCTACAAGCGCGCTTGACTCAGAGAACGAACGGCGGATTCAGAGCGCTATTGAAGAGCTTCATGGCGATATGACGATCCTGATAATCACGCACCGCCTTTCTACGATCCGCGGAGCCGACACTATCTACCTGGTCGAGAATGGCTCCGTGGCAGAATTCGGAACCTGGGATGAACTGTTAGCGAAAGAGAATGGGCGCCTTAGAATCCTATCCCTGGGGCAGAGGATTGATCGTGAGGGAGACTTGAACGAAACGCTCAATTCGCCGTAGGCGGTTCCGGATCTTCGTAGCGAGGGCCTTCCATAAATAGACTTAAATCCTACGATTGTCTTTCGCAATCGTGTGGCGCGACTGTTCCGCAGCAAGTGAACTTACTATGCCTTCTCTGTTGAGGTCAGCGTCGGCGATGCGCCCGGAATTCGAGTTGCTTGTCCGCTCGGCGCGCATTTCCACAAATGATGAGGAGGCGCGCGAGCTCCGCGCGCTTCTGCAATCAAGCATTGATTGGAGCTACCTCCTCCAGGTTACCAATGACCAGGGAGTCATCCCCCAGTTGTATCGCTGCGTCACGCGTTTCCCCGAGGCTGTTCCCGCGGATGTGTTGAGTTCGCTCCGAGAGGAGAGTCTTAATAATAGTCGCTCGAACCTCGCGCTCACGGGTGTACTGTTCAAACTCCTTGACCTGTTCGAGGCAAACGACATTAGCGGGATCCCGTACAAGGGCCCCGCTCTTGCAGCGTCTGCTTACGGCGATATCTCGCTCCGCCAGTTCGCTGATCTGGACTTGATCCTTCACAAGAAGGACGTCCTGCGAGCTAAGCAGTTGCTTGTCGCGCGTGGATGGCGGCCGGAGTTCGAGCTGACCAGCGCGCAAGAGACAGCATTTCTCGAGCACTACTACGACTATGGATTCGTCAAAGAAGGCGTGCTCGTTGAGATTCATTGGGCGCTCACCGAGGGCTACTTCAACTTCCCAATCATCGTCGAGCGGCTGTGGGATCGTCTCCAACCGATCAGTATTGCCGGTCGTCGGATCTTGACGGTTTCTCCTGAAGATTCGCTGCTGATTGTCTGCGCTCACTCGTCGAAGCATCTCTGGTCCCGCCTCGGATGGATTTGCGATCTCGCCAACTTAATTGAAAGCCACAAGGATATGAACTGGGACGAGGTCTTCCAACACGCATCACAACTCGGAAGTCGCAGAATGCTTTCGATCGGTTTGCGATTGACGATCGATCTTTTGGGGGTCTCGCTACCAGACCATATTGCAACTGAGGTTCAATCGGACTCCCCGGCAGAGGCCCTTGCGCAGGAGTTGCGAGGGCGACTGTTTGAGGAACGAACCAGTCGCCCAGGGGTCATTGAGACGGCGAGGCTGCACATGAGGATGAGAGAACGATGGTGGGACCGAGTGACGTACGGCTTGCGGCTGTCGCTGGGTACTACAGTTGGAGACTGGACCTCACTGAAGATGCCCAGATCCCTTTTCTTTCTCTACTATCTGCTTCGACCGGTTCGTCTTGCGGGAAAATTTGGCAAACGGTTTTTGGATCGCCTTCTTTCGAGAAGCCATCTCAAAAATGGATAGCAAAACAACCGGTTTTGTCGTTTGCGGCTTTGGGTGAATTTGGTTGCAACTGATTTTTGAGGTAGCTGCGAACTTTTTTCTTGATTTCTACGACACGCCTGCGTAATATATGCACCTGAGTCCTGAATATTTTTAGCAACAATCTCCTGGGTGAACTATTTCAGTCGGCTATGGAAGAGGTCTTTGATCCCTTTCAAGGAACCACTGCGTCGGTCTGTGTGAGCGGACGCTGTTCCCAGGAGCGGCTCGTATGTTGTCATCCAGGCGGTGTTTTGATGAACCCGACGATACTCGATTCGCGGGCGGTATAAGAAGAGCAGGTTTCTTACTGGCAGCAACCCTTTGCACGCTGGTGATTGTCACGTCAACAAACGGACAAATACCGATCCTCTATTACGACTTCGAGAACAACGCCTCCAGAACGACGTTTGAGAATTTGGTCGAACAGGCCGTAAACAGCGGCAGCGCGGCCTTAACCAGAGCTGGCAACACCACAACTATCAGTTCGGTCGCCGGCGCCGGGACATTCAATGGAGGGGCGGCTACCGGTCAAGCCGCAACCGGAAGCAATTGGGATAGTTCAACCTCGGATCCCGGATCGGCGGCAACTAATTACTATCAGTTCGTCGTCAACACTTCCGGGTTCTCGCAAATCTCAATCGCCGTCGATCAACAAGCATCGGCTAGCGGGCCGGCGCGGGTAGGAGTTCTATTCAGTATCAATGGGAGCAGTTTCAGCAGCGCTACGACAACTCTAACGGGAAACGCACTGTTCTCGGCAGCGACCTTCGACCTGAGCGCAATCTCAGCGATTGACAACCAGGCCGCTGTCACCGTCAGGCTCTATTCGTTCGCCGGGTCTGCAGCCGATCGAGCCGGCCGAAGCGCATTCGCATCCGGCGGCACGTTCCGGATTGACAATGTGGTAGTCCTGGCCGCATCCATAACCGCCTCCAAAACCTTGCTGGATTATCCCGCAATCGGTTTAAGCATAAAGTCCGGGACCCCATTTACTCCCGCATATTCAAATTTCGCGGTGAACGGAGCCGGCATAACGGTCTCATTAGCAAGCGAGTTAAGGATCGCGGGCGCGCTTACCGTTTCCAACGGCATGCTCAACTGCGGAGCGAACATCGTATCTGGAACAGGCTCGTTTACAGTCGCACCTGGCGCAACGCTCGGGGTCGGTTCACCCTCGGGAGTCACTGCGTCAGGTGCGACTGGAAATATTCAAACGGCCATCAGGAACTTTGACCCGGGCGCAAACTATTCGTACATCGGCGGCTCGACGCAGATCACCGGCAACGGCCTGCCCTCGACCGTTCACGATCTGACCATCAATAGCGGCGCAGGCGTTTCGCTCAGCTCGGGCGTGGCCGTCAACGGTTCGCTCATCCTGACGGCAGGGACATTCACTCTGGGCGCAAACTCGCTAACCGTGATGAATCCAATCGGCGGAACGCCGGCGAATCTGAATGCCGATGGCACGTCATCACTGACCATTACCGGCTCCGCAAGCGGGATAGACATTCCAGGCAGCATTTCTACGCTCAACAACCTGACGCTGAACAACTCCAGCGGCTCGAGTCTTCTGGGTAATCTTACAATCATCGGAACGCTCGGTCTGATTAACGGTGACCTGGCGACCGGGTCGTTCACGCTTATCATGGGCAACGGCTCGATGTCCTCAGGAGCAGGCGACGTCGTTGGAAATGTGAATCGAGCGGACCTCAGCGGAGCGTCAACTCGAAGCTTCGGAAATCCTAACGTTCAGATCACGATCACTGCCGGGACAGTTTCATCGATGACGGTGAATCTCATAAAGGCATCGCCTGCGGATTTTGGAAACGCGGCGAGGCGTACCTATACCCTCAAAGATGTTGTGGGAACCCTGGGGACGGCGACTGTGCGCTTGCATTACCTTGATAGTGAATTGAACGGCAACTCGGAAGCGTCACTCGAGCTCTGGCGAAAGGACGGGACTTCGTGGGTCTCTCAAGGCGCTACCAATCGAGATTCGACCGACAACTGGGTAGAGAAGACGCTGAATTCCAGCTTCTCACCCTGGACGATTTCGGGGCCTTCGGGACCGACTTACGTCGCGATGATTGGCTACAGTGCCGTGCAGAGTCGAGACGGCAAGTTGTTGTTCCAATGGGAGACGGGCGAGGAAGTGAATAACCTGGGGTTCAACATATATCGGGAGACGGGCGGATCGCGAACGCGAATCAACGAGTCACTGATCATTGGATCGGGTTTGACGGCCAGGCCGGGGACGGTAATGACCGCCGGGAGGTCATATGTGTGGCAAGCCGAGAGAACGGCGGACGATGACTCATCATATTGGATTGAGTCGATCGATCTGAACGGCAGCACTGTATGGCACGGGCCGATCTTTAAGCGCATTCCAACAGATGTAGTGTCTGTGTCGGTGAGTGAACGAGCGATCTCGGTCCAGACCCTGACTCTAAAAGAGCTGGCGATCGAAGGCGCGCTAGCCGGGGCTACCGTCCCCGTGTCTACAACTACTCGTCCAGTCGAAGTAACCGCGGGTCAAACGAACGTTCAACTCGGCCTGGCCTCACAGGACGCGGTCAAGATCTCGGTAAAACACGAAGGGTGGTATCGTATTGGCAAGACGGAGTTGATGGCAGCCGGCCTCAGTTCAAAGGCGGATCCGCGCTCATTGCAACTCTATACCGACGGAGTGGAGGTGCCCCTCACGATTACACCTGATCCTCTGAAGTTCGACTCGACGTCCTCGATAGAATTTTACGCACTAAGCCTGGATACGCAGTCAACCGATCAACGAGTCTACTGGCTCATATCAGCGAAGACCGCAGGCAAACGAATACCGACTCATTACGGAAGCGGTGGCACGCCCCAAGCTAACGCGTTTCTCTCCACTGTTCAGAGAAGGGACAGATCAATCTATCTGTCCGGGATTCAAAACGGGGACACAGAGAATTTCTTTGGAGCCCCGGTTGGGAGTGTTCCCGTCGATCAGGTTATCACCTTGAAACACATAGACCGGACGGCCCCAGGGTACGCGACTCTGGAAGTTGGGATGCAAGGCTTCTCTCTCACGCCGCACAGCGTAAGCGTCAGCTTGAACGGTAATGCCCTTGGGGTAATAAACTACCAGGGCTCCGCGCTTGGAGTGATGCAGTTCACAGTCCCTAACAGGGCGCTCTTTGAGGGTCAAAACGTGGTGACCCTGGCAGGTCAACAGGGCGTCGTGGATGTATCGCTTGTAGACCACATAAGGGTGAGCTATTGGCGCATGTATTCAGCCGACTCCAATACGATCAGATTCACCGCGCCAGGAAATCAACGAGTGACAATCACAGGATTCACCCGTGGCGACGTGCGGGTGCTTGATCTGACCAATCCTTCTGATCCTTCGTTTGTGTCAGCCGCGGTGGTGGACGAGAACGGTGAATACTCCGTGACTTTCGGAGTACCCGGA
>Ga0134127_10002856_pt1 | contig 12380 bp, 13 predicted proteins | sample KB31753_FD_96459 | JGI IMG/M metagenome (GOLD analysis project Ga0134127, IMG submission 96459) | Terrestrial soil microbial communities with excess Nitrogen fertilizer from Kellogg Biological Station, Michigan, USA - KB3-175-3 | ecosystem: Environmental > Terrestrial > Soil > Unclassified ...
GCCCGAGACCAGCTTCGATGCCGGCACGATTTGCGTGGCGTCAATGCCGGTGTCGCACGGGAACACATCCTGGCGCGTGCGCACGGCCATCACGATCTCCTCGAGCGAGGCGTTGCCGGCGCGCTCTCCGAGCCCGTTCACCGTGCACTCCACCTGGCGCGCGCCGTTCAGCACCGCCGAGAGCGAATTTGCGACCGCGAGGCCGAGGTCATTATGGCAATGCACCGACCAAATCGCCTTGTCCGAGTTGGGGATGCGTTCGCGCAGCTTGCGGATCAGCGGCCCGAAATGGTCGGGCAGCGTGTAGCCCACCGTGTCCGGCACGTTGATGGTGGTGGCGCCGGCCTTGATCACCTGCTCGATGATGCGGCAGAGAAAATCGAGGTCGGAGCGGCCCGCGTCTTCGGGAGAAAACTCGACGTTGTCCGTGTATTCGCGCGCCCACTTGACCGCCTTCACCGCGTGCTCGATCACCTGCGAGGGCTCCATGCGCAGCTTCTTCTCCATGTGGATGGGGGAAGTCGCGATGAAAGTATGCACGCGCGGGGAGCGCGCTCCGCGGACCGCCTCGCCGCAGCGGCGCACGTCCTTCTCGTTGGCGCGCGCAAGGCCGCAGATGGTGCTGTCGCGGATGATGGAGGCGACCGCCTTCACCGCCTCGAAATCGCCGTCGCTCGAAGCCGGGAAGCCGGCCTCGATCACGTCCACCCGCATGCGCTCCAGCTGCCGCGCGATGCGGATCTTCTCTTCCTTCGTCATGGACGCGCCCGGGCTCTGCTCGCCATCGCGCATCGTGGTGTCGAATATGATCAACTTTTCCTTGGCCATGGGCCTCTCCAGTCGGTTCGCGGCCGCCCCCGGCTCAGGCGGCGGCGCGCATGCGTTCTACACGTCTTCCCTTCGCGGGATTCGCCGCGGGGGTGTGACAACAGATTGTGGGGAAAAGAGTCTATGCGCCTTGGGGGCGCAGCAGCAGGCCGGCCAGCAGGAAGCTGGCTGAGAGAAGCAATGTGTTGGCCCGCACGGTGCAATACATGTTACGGAATATATAGGCTTTTATGGCCCCGTGCAAGCCGGGAGCTCACGCGCCCGGCGGCGGCGGCGTCTTGCCGATAGTGCGGCTGCGGATCTCCTCGTAAGCCCAGATCACGTAGCCGGATACGCCGTAGCAGAAGAACAGGAGAAACAGCATCTCGGGCAGCGTGCTCGAGAACATGAACAGCAGCATCATGCCGAATGCAATCGCCACCACCATCGAGAACGACACGCTGCCCCTCAAGTTGATGTCCTTGCCACTGTAGAACTTGAAGTTGCTGACCATCGTCAGGCCCGCGAAAGCGGTAAGGCCCCACGCGAGCCACTTTACGTCCTGCCCCCTGATCTGGTACTCGTTCAGCGCCCATACCAGGCCCGCAACCAGGCACGCCGCAGCCGGGCTCGGCAGCCCCTGGAAGAAGCGCTTGTCCGCGACGTCGAGCGTGGTATTGAAGCGCGCGAGCCGCAGCGCCGCGCACGCGCAGTAAATGAAAGCGGCGATCCAGCCGAGCTTGGTGGTGAGCCACGGCCCGAGCCATTCCACGGTCTTCATGCCGGCGAAGTCCTGCAGGGCCCAGACATAGACGACCAGAGCCGGTGCGACGCCGAACGACACCATGTCGGAGAGGCTGTCGAGCTCTGCGCCGAACGCGCTCTGGGTGTGGGTGAGGCGGGCAACGCGGCCGTCGAGACCGTCGAGCACCATGGAAACGAAAATCGCCATCGCGGCGCTCTCGAAACGACCGTTCATTGCCTGCACGATCGCGTAGAAGCCGAAGAACAGCGAAGCGATCGTGAAAAGATTGGGCAGCCAGTAGATCCCGCGCCGGGCGAAACGGGACTTTATGAAGAGTTTGTTCTCGCGGGGTTCGTACATCGCAATCCTGTCCTCGCGCCAGTCCGGCTACGGCAATACGGCGAGGATCGACTCCGTGGCGTAGACCTTGTCGCCAACCGCGGCGACCGGGCGGCAATCCAGCGGCAGGTAGACATCCACGCGCGAGCCGAAACGGATGAAGCCGTAGCGCTCGCCGCGGGCGAGCCGCTGGCCGGCCTTCGCATAGCACAGGATGCGGCGCGCGATCAGCCCCGCGATCTGCACGCAGGTGACGTCCGCTCCGCCCAGGGTGCGGATCCACAGAGCTGCGCGCTCGTTCTCGAGCGATGATTTCGACAACTCGGCGTTGAAAAACTTGCCCGGGTGGTGCCAGGCCTCGCGGATTTCGCCGTCCACCGGGCTGCGATTGGAATGCGCGTTGAACACGTTCATGAACACCGAGAGTTTGAGCGCGTCGCGGTCGAGGTAGGGATCGTGCGCGCGCTCGACGGCGACGATCCTGCCATCGGCCGGGGATAGCACCGCCTTGGGTTCCTGCGGAACCGTTCGCGGCGGATCGCGGAAGAACTGCACCATGAAGGCCACGATGAACCACAGCGGGGCGGCCCACCCCGCTCCGGCGAGCCAGTGCGTCGCGAGCGCGGCCGCTACCGACGCGGCGATGAACGGCCAGCCTTCCCGCGCGATGTACGGGTGCGGGTAGGCGCTCACGCCGGGGAGTGTCTCTGCCAGGCTTTTGGACTCATCACCCATTACTCGTCGCTCAGTTCTTGGACTGGTCCACGAGCCGGTTTTTCTTGATCCACGGCATCATGTCGCGCAACTTCGCGCCGACGGTCTCCACCGAGTGGGCCTGGCCGATGCGGCGCATCGCCTTTAACGTGGGAGCGCCGGCGCGGTTCTCGAGAATGAATTCCTTCGCGAACTGCCCGGTCTGGATCTCGCGCAGAATCTTTTTCATCTCGGCGCGTGTTTGCTCGTTGATGATGCGGGGCCCGCGCGTGAAATCGCCGTACTCGGCGGTGTTCGACACCGAGTAGCGCATGTTGGCGATGCCGCCTTCGTAGATCAGGTCCACGATGAGCTTGACCTCGTGCAGGCACTCGAAGTACGCCATCTCCGGCGCGTAACCCGCTTCGACCAGCGTGTCGTAGCCGGCCTCGATCAGCGCCGTCAGGCCGCCGCACAGCACAACCTGCTCGCCGAAAAGGTCGGTCTCGCATTCCTCCTTGAAGGTGGTCTCGATCACCCCGGCGCGGGCGGCGCCGATGGCCGCGGCGTAGGACAGCGCCACGTCGCGAGCCTTCTTGGACGGGTTTTGCGCCACCGCGATCAGCGAGGGCACGCCACCGCCCTGGGTGTAGGTCGAGCGCACCAGGTGGCCAGGGCCCTTGGGCGCGATCATGATGACGTCCAGGTCGGCGCGCGGCTCGATCTGCTTGAAGTGGATATTGAAGCCGTGGGCGAACGCAAGCGCGGCGCCCTGCTTGATATTGGGCTCGATCTCGTCGTGATAGACCTGCGCGTGGTGCTCGTCCGGCAGCAGGATCATGACGATATCGGCGCTCTTCACCGCGTCCTTGACCGATTTGACCGCGAGGCCGGCCTTCTTCGCCTTGGACCACGAAGCTCCATCCTTGCGCAGCCCGACGGTGACCTTCACGCCGGATTCCTTCAGGTTGTTGGCGTGTGCGTGGCCCTGCGAGCCGTAGCCGATGATGGCCACGTGCTTGCGCTTGATGAGGGACAGGTCGGCGTCTTTATCGTAGTAGATCTTCATGGTTTCCCCTGCGTGGTGCGTGAAACGCGTTGTGAAAAAAGTGCGGGCGCGGCTAGACCCGAAGGACGCGATCGCCGCGGCCGATGCCGGAGGCGCCGGTGCGCACCGTTTCCAGTATCGCGCCGCGATCGATGGCCTTCAGAAATGCGTCGAGCTTGGCGCCGGTGCCAGTCAGCTCGATGGTGTAGTCCTTGTCAGTGACGTCGATGATGCGGCCGCGGAAGATGTCAGTCGTGCGTTTCATCTCCTCGCGATCCTTTCCCACCGCGCGCACCTTGACCAGCATCAGCTCGCGCTCGATGTGGTCGCCGTCGGAGAGGTCGATCACGCGCACAACGTCGATCAGCTTGTTCAGCTGCTTGGTGATCTGCTCCACCACCTCGTCCGAGCCGGTGGTGACGATAGTCATGCGCGAGAGCGTCGCGTCCTCGGTCGGCGCCACCGTCAGCGATTCGATGTTGTAGCCACGAGCGGAAAACAGGCCCGAGACGCGCGACAGCGCGCCGGCCTCGTTCTCGAGCAGCACGGAGATGATGTGTCTCATACCAGGATCATTTCCGACAGCCCCTTGCCCCCCGGCACCATCGGGAACACGTTCTCGGTCTGATCGGTGATGAAATCCATGAACACCAGGTCGTCCTTGCGCTTGAACGCTTCCCTCAGCGCCGGCTCGACGTCGCCGGGCTTCTCGATCTTCATGCCGACGTGGCCGTAGGATTCCGCGAGCTTCACGAAGTCCGGCAGCGCGTCCATGTACGACTCGGCATAGCGGTTGCCGTGGAAAAACTCCTGCCACTGCCGCACCATGCCCATGTACTTGTTGTTCAGGTTCACCACCTTGATCGGCAGCCGGTATTGCTTGCAGGTGGAGAGCTCCTGGATGCACATCTGGATGCTGGCTTCGCCGGTCACGCAGGCAACGGCGTCCTTCGGGTGCGCGAGCTGCACGCCCATCGCGGCGGGAAGGCCGAAGCCCATCGTGCCGAGCCCGCCGGAATTGATCCAGCGCCGCGGCTTCTCGAACTTGTAGAACTGCGCCGCCCACATCTGGTGCTGGCCGACGTCGGACGTGACGAACGCCTCGCCCTTCGTCACCTCGTAGAGCTTCTCGATCACGAACTGGGGCTTGATCAACGCGCTGGCGCGGTCGTACTTGAGGCAGTCGCGCGAGCGCCACTCGTCGATCTGCGCCCACCAGGCCTTGAGCGCCTCCCGGTCCGGCTTGCCGTTCGAGGCCTCGAGCTGCCGGATCAACTCGCGCAGCACTTCGCGCACGTTGCCGACGATGGGGATGTCCACCTTCACGCGCTTGGAGATCGACGACGGGTCGATGTCGACGTGAATGATGACGCGTTCCGCGTTGAAAAAATGCTTGGGGTTGCCGATCACGCGGTCGTCGAAGCGCGCGCCAATGGCAAGCAGCACGTCGCAGTGCTGCATCGCCATGTTGGCTTCGTAGGTGCCGTGCATGCCGAGCATGCCGAGGAACTGGCGGTCGGACGCCGGGTACCCGCCCAATCCCATCAGGGTGTTGGTGCAGGGAAATCCCAGCGCGCGCGTCAACTGGGCAAGCTCCTCGGAAGCATCTCCCAGGATGACGCCGCCGCCGGTATAGATCATCGGGCGCTTCGCCTGCATCAGCGTCTGGATCGCCTTCTTGATCTGCCCGCCGTGTCCCTTGGTGACCGGGTTGTAGGAGCGCATGGTGGCCGTCTCGGGATAGCGAAACTCGGCCTTGTGCGCGGTCACGTCCTTCGGGGTGTCAACCACCACCGGCCCAGGCCGGCCGCTTGCGGCAATGTAGAACGCCTTCTTCATGGTGAGGGCGATGTCCTTAACGTCCTTCACCAGGAAGTTGTGCTTCACGCACGGGCGCGTGATGCCCACCGTATCGCACTCCTGGAAGGCATCCAGGCCGATGGCGTGCGTCGGCACCTGGCCGGTGATGATCACCATCGGGATGGAATCCATGTACGCGGTTGCAATGCCGGTTACCGCGTTGGTCACGCCCGGCCCGGAGGTGACGAGCGCAACGCCCACCTTGTCGGTGGAGCGCGCGTAGCCGTCGGCAGCGTGGACCGCGCCCTGCTCGTGCCGCACCAGGATGTGCTTGACCTTGGTCTGCTTGAAGAGCTCGTCGTAGATGAACAGCACGGCGCCGCCGGGGTAGCCGAATATGTGTTCGACCCCCTCTTCCTGCAAGCAGCGCACGACGATTTCAGCGCCAGTCAATTCCATGGCCAAGTCCAACAAAGGCGGAAACCGCCAACGTTACCGGTTGCGGTGACATAGGTCAAGCAAAATCTCCCTTTAAACAGCAGGATAGAGTCGAAGTCTGCGACCGGCCCGGGCTTGCTTGCGCGGGTCATTTGATTTGTTAAGATGCCCCGGACCCCGGCGCGCGGGAGCGGAGGAAAGCGAGTAAGCGCCGCCGGGTGCCGTGTGGCGGGCAACCCGCAGCCACCCGTACTAAAAAGGCGAGTCCACTGGCCACCCAGAAGGAACTATCGGATTTCTTCATTGAAGTGGAGCGCCGCGCCTACAAGCAGGCGTTGTACGCAGTGCGGGACGACCATCAGGCTCTCGATATCGTGCAGGATGCGATGCTGAAGCTCACCGAAAAATACGCCTCTCGCCCCCCCGCGGAGCTGCCGCTGGTGTTCCAGCGCATCCTGCAGAACACCATACGGGATTTCTACCGGCGCCAGAAAGTACGCGCATTGTGGACTACGCCCATATCGAGCCTGTTCGGGCCGGATGCGGAGGGCGATTCCGATCCGCTTGAAACTTTGGAGGTGCAGGATGACTCCAAATTCTCAGAGCCCCCGGCCGAACAATTAGAGCGCTCGCAAGTGCTTGCTTTAATTGAAAAAGCGCTACAACAGCTGCCAGCCCGTCAACGCCAGGCCTTTCTGCTGCGTTACTGGGAGGAATTGGATGTCGCGGCGGCGGCGAAAATCATGGGATGCTCGGAGGGGAGCGTGAAAACGCATTGCTCCCGGGCGGCCCATGCCCTCGCTACGATACTGGAGAAACAGGGGATTAAGCTATGAATCTGCCGGAGCACGAACTGGCGAGGAAACTCGTACAACACCTGGACCAAGGCGTGGATCGCCTCGGGCCGGGCGTGCGCGAGCGCCTGGTGACGGCGCGCAACGCGGCCCTGTCCAAGTACCGCGAACAGCCGGCACCGGTGCTCGGCCTGGCATGGGCCGGGCAGGCGGCGGCTCGGATCACGGAACCCGGCTTCTACGACGCCCGCAATCTGATCGCAGTCGCGGCGCTGGTGCTCGCCCTGGTGGGCGTCGGCTATTGGCAGATCAGCGCCCCTGGCAACGATGTCGCCGACATCGATACGAACCTGCTCACCGACGAGTTGCCAGTCAGCGCCTATCTCGACAAGGGCTTCGATTCATGGTTAAAACGCTCGCCGCGTTAACCGTCGCGCTATGTCTCGCGTTCCCCGCAGTCGCTGCGCAAAGCAAGTCGGATACTAAGAAGCCGGTCCGGCCCGCCTGGTCGGAATTGACTCCTGCGCAGCAGAAGGTGCTCGCCCCGCTCTCCACTGAGTGGGACGCAATGGACGCGACCCGGCGCAAGAAGTGGGTCGCCATCGCCGAGCGCTACCCGAAGATGAAGCCGGCGGAGCAGCAGCGGCTGCAGAAGAACATGTCCGACTGGGCGAAGCTGACGCCTGCCGAGCGCAAGGCGGCGCGCGACAAGTACCAGACGATGAAAAAGCTGCCGCCCGACAAGCGCCGGGAAGTCGCGACCCAGTGGCGGCAGTACCAGCAGTCGCTCGCCGCGCAGCCCGAACTGTCGTCGTCGGACCCGTCGGCGCCGCCGGATCCGGCGGAAGCGCCGGCAGCCGCGCCTTCGGCCCCGGGCACGGCAACCGCCGGCTCCCCGGCGACCGCCACGCAATAATTCCGGCAAGTTCCGAATCGATGCGCCCTGCCCCTGACGACGGGGCGCTGCCCGCGACAATTGCGCGCCGCGCGCTCGCGCTGGTCTACGAGGCGCTGCTGCTGATTGCCGTCGTGTTCATCGGATCGCTGCCCTTCGTCATGTTCGTGAACGTGGCGGACCATGGCATCGCGCGGCTGCTGTTCCAGCTCTACCTGGTCGCGCTCACCGGCCTTTACTTCACCTGGCAGTGGCTCCGCGGCGGCCAGACCCTGGCGATGAAAACCTGGCGCATGCGTGTTGTCACGCGCGCCGGTTCGCCGCTGACCTGGGGACGTGCACTAAAGCGCTTCGCCTTCGCACTGCCGGGAACGCTGCTGTTCGGTGCGGGCTTCCTGTGGGCGCTCGTGGACCGCGAGGGGCTGTTTCTCCACGACCGGCTGGCGGGAACCAAGATCGTGAACAGTGTCCCGTGACGGGTCACCGATCACCGGTCACGCTTTATCTTCTCTCCTGCCACCACATCATCCCCACGGCGATCGAGAGGAAGATTGCGGTCGGCGTGAGCGCGGCTGCGTAGGGCGGCCAGTCGTTCAACAGGCCGATGTGCGAGAACAGGCGGTTCAGGAAATGGAACCCGAGCCCGAGCATGATGCCGGCGAAAATCTTCGCGCCCACGCCCGCCTGCCGGCCCTGCACCTGCGCGAAGGGCAGCGCGAGCACCATCATCACCATCACGGCCAGCGGGTACGACAGCTTGGACCATAGCGCTATTTCGTAACGCAAGGTTTTCTGGCGGTTCTCCTTGAGATGCTGCGCGAACGAATAGAGGCTCAGCGCCGACATCTGCTCGGGCTTCACCAGCAGCACGTTTAACAGCGCCGGGTCGAGCACCGACCGCCAGTTCGCCTCGGGTATTTCCCGCACCGCTGTTTTCATGTCCTCGAACCGGGTCTCGCTGACGTCGCGCAGCAGCCAGCGACGGTCGCTCTGGTAGCTGCCGCTCTTCGCGTAACTGATCGAGCGCAGACGGTACTGGGAGTCAAACTCGTAGATGCGCACGCCGCGCAACGTGGCGTCGGGCAGCACCTCGACCACGTTGATGAAATTCTTGTCGTCCTTGATCCACAACCCGGAGCGGAATTCCTGCGCCACCAGCCCGGTGATGGCCCGGGAGCGGATGCGCTGCGCCAATTGCTCCGCGGGCGGCGCGACGAACTCGCCGACGAGGAAAGAGACCAGCGCAAGTACGATGCCGATCCCGGCGAGCGTCGTCGCAAATCGCGCCGTCGACACGCCGGAAGTCCGCATCACGGTGTACTCGGAGCCCGCCACCATCTGGGCCAGTGCGAACAGCGTTCCGATCAGCGCCGCCGGCGGGAACAGGGCGTAGACCCGGTCGGGCACCTGGAGCACCACGTAGGCGGCGATCCAGCGCAACGTGTAGGCGCCGCGCCCGAGATCTTTTATCTGCTCGACCAGGTCGAAGAACGCGAACAACATCACCAGCGCGACGAATACCAGGGCGGTGGCAACGAGGATCTCGGTAGCCAGGTAATTCCTCAGAGTTCTCATGGCGTGCTCACGGCACCAGGCGAAACAGCGAAAACACGCTGAGCCGACGGTAGAAGAGCGCCGCCAGGATCACCAGCATCGCGGCGTGCACCCCGAGCACGGCGACGACGAACGATATCCGCGACTGCGCGATGGAAGCCTGGGTAATCGAGAGCAGGTTGTTGTACGCCATGTAAATCAGCAGTGCCAGCAGCAAGTTCATGGAGCGCCCCGCCCGCGGGTTGACGAAGGACAGCGGGATCGCGAGTAGCGACAGGATCAGCGCCGAGGCAGGCAGCCCGATGCGCCACGACAGCTCCGCGAGGTTGGCCGGGACCGGATCGCGCAGCAACTCGATCGTGGGCGACGTCTTGGTGGTGGGAGCGCGCGGCGCGCGCGTCTCCCTGGTCTCGATGCGCATCGCGTAGCGTTCGAATTCGTAGATCTTGTAATCGGCCGCGCCGGGCTCGCCCTCGTAGCGCCGGCCGTTTAGCAGCACGAGGAAATGGTCGCCGTTTTCCGCGGTTTCCTGGAAGCCGCGAGCCGCCACCATGACGCCCTGCCTCTCGCTCTGGACCGAGCTTACGAACACGTTAGCGACCTCGTTCGCGCTGCCGGAGACCTCTTCCACGAAAAAGACCCGCTCGGCCTGGCGCGACTCGCGAAATACGCCCGGCGTGATCGCCGCCACGTCGTCGCGGCTGTCCATCTGCCGGCGCAGCTCCTCGCTCTTGGTTACCGCCCACGGCGATACTCCCAGCGAGAGCAGCGCAATCAAAACCACCAGCGGGGCGGCAAAAGAGAGAACCGGCCGTATCCACTGGTTCAGGCCCATGCCGCACGAGAACCACACCACCATCTCCGAATCGCGGTAGCTGCGCGTCAACGCCATCAACACCGAAACGAACAGCGTGAGCGACAGCAGGATCGGAAGGTAGTTGATCAACGTGAAGCCGAGCAGCGCCACGACGCCCGTGGAAGTGATGGCGCCCGCGGCCGCCTGGCCGAGCAGGCGCACCAACTGCATCGTGATGACGATACCGAGCAGCACGAAGAAGGTAGCCACCGCCACCGTGGCCAGCTCGCGCAACAACGATCTTTGAAAAATCATTTACCGGGAGTCCGGAGTGGAAATCCGCTTTGACTTTTTGGCAAGAATGCGCAAATAATCAGTAATCTAACTCGATACGGAGCCACCAGTGGAATTTAGCATAAAAAGCGGCGCGCCGCAGACCGGCGCGAGGAGTTGTCTGGTGGTCGGCGTGTACGAACCGCGCAAGCTCTCCGCGGCAGCGGCGGGCATCGATCGCGCGGCAAAGGGATATCTCGCGAGCGTCGTGCGCCGCGGCGACATGCAGGGCAAGCCCGGCTCGACGCTCCTGTTGCACAGCGTGCCCGGCGTCGCAGCCGAGCGCGTCCTGCTGGTGGGACTCGGGCGCGAGCGTGATTTTCTCGAAAAACGCTACCGGGAATCCGTCGCGGCCGCAGTGCGGGCGCTGAATGCGACCGGCGCGGAAGAAGCCACGCTGCACCTGACCGAGCTGACCGTCGGCCGGCGCGACTCGGCGTGGAAGGTCGCGCACGCGGTAACGGTGGCGGGCGAATGCGGTTACCGCTTTACGCAGATGAAGAGCAAGGTCGAAGGTGATGGCCCCGCGCTGCGCCGGCTGGCGCTGAACGTCGACCGCGCCGCCGAAAAGCGCGCCGCCGCCGGACTCAAGCAGGGGCTCGCTGTCGTGCAAGGCATGGATCTCGCGAAGGATCTCGGCAACCTGCCGCCCAATATCTGCACCCCCGCCTACCTCGCAGGCCGGGCGCGCGAACTCGCGAAGCGCTACCGCATGAAAGTAACCGTGCTCGAGCGCGCGGACATGGAGCGTCTCGGCATGCACTCTCTGCTGTCGGTCGCGCAAGGCAGCGCCCAGCCGCCGAAGTTGATCATCCTCGAATACCGCGGCGGGCCGAAAAAGGCGAAACCGGTCGCACTCGTCGGCAAGGGCGTCACCTTCGATACCGGCGGCATCTCGTTGAAGCCGGGCGCCGAGATGGACGAGATGAAATTCGACATGTGCGGCGCGGCGAGCGTGCTCGGCACGCTGAAGGCGGTGGGCGAGATGAAGCTGCCGATCAACGTGATCGGCGCCATCCCCGCCACGGAGAACATGCCGGGCAGCCGTGCCACGCGGCCCGGCGACGTCGTGAAGAGCATGTCGGGCCAGACCGTGGAGATTCTCAATACCGACGCCGAGGGCCGGCTGATTCTTTGCGACGCGCTGACCTACATCGAGCGCTACCAGCCCGCAGCCGTCATCGATATCGCAACGCTGACCGGCGCCTGCGTGATTGCGCTCGGACATGTCGCAAGCGGGCTCTTCGCCAACGACGATGCGCTCGCGCGCGAAGTCAATTCCGCGGCCGACACCGCGCACGACCGCGTCTGGCACATGCCGCTGTGGGACGACTACCAGGAGCAGCTGAAGAGCAATTTCGCGGACTTCGCCAACATCGGGGGGCGGCCGGCCGGCTCGGTGACGGCGGCGTGCTTCCTCGCCCGCTTTACCGGGAAATTCAAGTGGGCGCATCTCGATATCGCCGGCACGGCCTGGAAGAGCGGCAAGGAAAAAGGCTCGACCGGCCGCCCGGTTCCGCTCCTCACGCAGTTCCTGGTGAGCCGCGCCCAAAGATGACGCAAATCGACTTCTATACCCACGTCGAAGACAAGCTGAAAACCGCCTGCACGCTGGCGGGCAAGGCGTGCGCGCACGGGTTGCGACTCACCGTTTGCTGTCCCGACCCCGAAACCGCGCAGCGCCTCGACCGCTTGATGTGGACGACGCCGCCGACCGGCTTCGTGCCGCATTGAGGCCCGGACGACCCGCTCGCCGCCGACACGCCGGTCATCATCGACTGCGGCGGCGACAACCTGCTGCACGATGAGGTGCTGCTTAACCTGCGGCCGGAATGCCCGCAATACTTCAGCCGCTTCCGGCGCCTGATCGAGATCGTCGGCGTGGAAGACGCGGACCGCGCCGGCGCCCGCGAGCGGTTCCGTTTCTACCGCGACCGCGGCTACGAAATCCGCACCCACGACCTGAGCAAAGGCCGCGAAGCCTGATGGCGGAGAAGCCAACCTCGCGCGAAGACGGCGACGCCCTGCTGCAGCGCGCCGACGCCCTGCTCTCGCGGCTCCGCGCGGCGAAGCCTGCGCCCGCAGCACCCGACGTGCCGACGCTGGTGGAGCCCGCAACCCCGGCGGCCGCGGACGAC
>Ga0134127_10002857_pt1 | contig 12379 bp, 10 predicted proteins | sample KB31753_FD_96459 | JGI IMG/M metagenome (GOLD analysis project Ga0134127, IMG submission 96459) | Terrestrial soil microbial communities with excess Nitrogen fertilizer from Kellogg Biological Station, Michigan, USA - KB3-175-3 | ecosystem: Environmental > Terrestrial > Soil > Unclassified ...
CAGCGCCGCATGGCCCGGGGCATGCGCTTGATGCTCGATGATCCGGACTCGAGGACCGTCCCATGGAATCTGTGTCGCCTCGGCGGGCAGGCCGGTGATGAGGCCGAACAGGTCCAGCGGTACCTGCTCGGCGATGTCAGGTGGTATCAGTGTGGCGACGAAGTCCTGCCAATGCGGGTCCGATAGCCGAGCTTGGATAGCGGCCGCGCAGCGGGCCGTGCCGTAACGAGGCGCCGCGCCGAGCCGGGCGTGCCAGAGCAGGTGATCCCAATGCGGATGCGTAGAAAACCCGGCCACAACGGGCTGGCCCAACTCGCGAAGGTCGTCCGCGAGGGCGACCATTTCGTAGCCGAGTATCCCGGGGTCGATGAGCAACACGCCGGCCTGGCCTTGCACGACAACCGCGTTGCTCTGCATGAACTCGCTCTCGTGGATCAGTACACCCTCCGCGACCTGCCTCAGCACGTGGCTCCTTCTGCTTGTGGTTTGCAACCGCGTGTCGAGACCGTAGTAGCTGGCGGTAGTAGATTGCAAGCACTATGGGTGACGCGAATGAGCCGCGGTCGGAGTGCCCGATCAACGCCGCCATCGAGGTGTTCGGCGATCGCTGGAGCCTGCTCGTCCTCCGCGACATCGTCTTCGGAGACCGCCGCTATTTCCGAGAGTTGCAGGCCAACTCAATCGAGGGGATCGCCTCAAATATTCTCGCCGACCGACTCAAGCGACTCGTCGAGTCGGGACTGCTCACCCGTGCGGACGCGCGACCCGGCCAGCGGGCGCGCTACAGCCTGACCGAACCCGCGATCCAACTCATTCCCGTGTTCGCGCAGCTCGGCAGCTGGGGACTTCGCCACCGGCCCACGAGCTCCGCGCTGCGCGTTCGCGCCGAGCTGCTCGAACAGGGCGGCCCCGCGCTCTGGCAGGAGTTCATGGACGAGCTTCGCCGCGAGCACCTTGGCTCCAAACTCCCAGCGCGATCACCGAGCGTTCGCGAGCGCCTGAACGAGACATACCTCGCTGCCACCAACGCCTCGTAGCTGCCACGCCGTCCCGCTAGCCCGACGACGGGATGTTTCGTAAGACGCACCAAACTGCGATCTATGCGAACATATGTTCGTGTCCGATACGGGTCACATCCTGCACGCCGACCTCGACGCGTTCTACGCATCGGTCGAGCAGCGTGACGATCCACGCCTGCGGGGCCGACCGGTCATCGTGGGCGGCGGCGTGGTCCTTGCCGCCAGTTACGAAGCGAAGGCCTTCGGGATCCGCACAGCGATGGGCGGAGTGGCGGCTCGCCGACTGTGCCCCGACGCAATCGTCGTGCCGCCACGCATGACGGCGTATTCCGAAGCCAGCAAGGCCGTATTCGCGATCTTCGAAGACACCACGCCCCTCGTCGAAGGAATCTCGATCGACGAAGCCTTCCTGAACGTCGGCGGACTGGCCCGGATCACTGGTACGCCGGTGGACATCGCCGCTCGGCTGCGCCACCAGGTCCGTGATCGGGTAGGGCTGCCTATCACCGTCGGCGTGGCCCGGACCAAATTCCTGGCCAAGGTTGCGAGCCGCGTTGCCAAACCCGACGGGTTGCTCTCCGTCCCGCCGGACGGTGAGCTGCGTTTTCTGCACCCGCTGCCGGTCGAGAGCCTCTGGGGCGTCGGCCGGGTCACTGCCGTCAAGCTCCGAGACAGAGGCATCTTCACGGTCGGAGATGTCGCGGATCTGGATGAGCGAGCGCTTGTCTCGATGCTGGGACCCGCGTCGGGCCGGCACCTGCACGCTCTGGCCCACAATCGCGATCCGCGCCCGGTTCAGGTTGGTCGTCGGCGCCGGTCGATCGGGTCGCAGCGCGCACTCGGCCGACGTCGGTTATCCCGGGCCGAACTCGAGGCCACCCTGGCTGGGTTGGTGGACCGCGTCACGTCACGGCTGCGCGCGGCTCATCGGGTGTGCCGCACCGTCGTTCTGCGGATGCGATTCGACGACTTCACCCGGGCGACGCGATCGCACACCTTTCCGGCGCCCACGGACAACACTGCGACCATCCTCGCCGCGGCGCAGACCGTCCTGGTTTCGGTCCGGCCTTTGATCGCCGAGGCCGGCTTGACCCTGATCGGAATCACGCTGGCGAATCTCGACCATGCGGACGCTATCCAGCTCGAGCTTCCCTTTCGCACAGCACTTCTCGCCGACCTCGACCACGCCATGGACCGGATTCGCGACCGCTTCGGAACGGCCGCGCTCACCCGGGCGGCCCTGGTCGGCCGCGATTCCGGCCTCACGGTCCCGCTCCTGCCCGACTAGCAATTCTCGGGCCGGACCGGTATCGCCGAGCGATGTGAGAGTTCCTTCATTATGTGACGCGCGCTGTGGAATGGCCGATCGCGCCCTGCGGCATACTCCGGATAGGGCGGCCGCGTGCGGACTTCGGTGGGGGGAGCGTCATGGCGGACTACGCGCTCGCCGTGGACGTGAGCGCCGAAGTGACCGCTGCGATCAGCGATGACGAAGGCCCCCGGGTCATCCCCATCGGAGACGCCGACCAGCTGACCATGCCCGTGACTGTGGACGCGGCCGGCCGATTGCTGGTGGGCAACGCAGCCGCTAGCCGGGCCGGCGAAGCAGATCTGCGCTGGTGGCAGGCACAACCGGCCGACTCGACGCTCGCACCGGATGACGCCGCCGAGCACGTCGTCAGCGAAGCGGAACGGCGGGTCAGTCAGCAGCTCGACGGACGGTTCGCTGCGTTGGTCGTGACCACGCCGACGGCCTTCCCGGCCGACGCCGCGCCCCTCCTTGTCGCCCGGCTGTCGCAGAGATATGGCGGACGCCGAATCGACACCCGACCGGCGGTGTGCGCGGCCGCGGAGTTCGCCCGGCAGACCGGGGCGCTGACCCCGGACAGCCGGGTGCTGGTCGTCGACTGGCGCGCGGGCCGTCTGGATCTCGCGGTGGTGGAATGGAGGGAGCCCCAGTTCGAGATCGTCAGTCCGCCGTTCTCAAGCGAATCGCTCCCCACCGGGGCCATGCTCACTGCCGGCTTGGCCCAGATCGATCCGGTCACGCTGCGGGCTGCGTTCGCCGTGGTCCTGTCCGGTGCGGATTCGCCGGTAGCCGCTGCGCTTCTGGTCGGCTCGGCCGCATCGAGAGACGAGGTCCGGAATGCGATCTCTGCGTCCTGGCCGTCAGCTCGAATCGCAACGGTGGCCGACGATGCGGTCGTCTTGGGGCGGGGCCGGCCGGGCCGCCCTTCTTGTTCTGTCACCCCGCGAGTCGCCGTCCGATGCGCCGGACGTAACTGCGCCGGTCGTCGACGACGACGTGCAATTCACCGTCTACCGGCCGCGCAGCGTCCATCCCGAAGAATGGCGGAGGCTACTTGTCTTCGCTCACAAAACTGAACCCTTTGAATCGCACGGCGTGCGGGTAGATCCTATTCAACAGGTGGCGCAAGAGGCCGACGCGTTGCTCGGCCAGGACGCCAGTTCGTACGTGCAAGTCGCGCAAGATAGCGATGCCGATCTGCCGCGCGGTACGACGATCCGATTCGTGCCGGACGTCGAGGGTGTCGAGTTCAATCCACCGGTCCGGGAGTTCAGCTGGCAGCTTCCGGTCCACCGCGAAGAATTCCTGTTTCGCGCCGCCCGACGCCTGCAGGGACGGGTAGCACACGGCCTCCTCTCCGTATACGTGGGCACGGTGCTTATCGCCGACGTCCGCTTGTCGATCCGGGTCGACAGCGGATCGAGCGAGTCCGATCCAGAGCCGGTACCAGCCTCTCGATATCGGAAGATCTTCGCCTCCTACTCGCATCTTGACGCAGCGATCGTCGAGAACGTCGGCCAAGTGATGGCCGCGATCGGCGACGAGTTCATGCGCGACGTCGACACTCTTCGGTCCGGACAGATCTGGAGCAGCCAATTAGAGGGTTACATCCGGGACTGTGACGTCTTCCAGCTCTATTGGTCATCGAACTCGATGACCTCTGACCTGGTCAGCAACGAATGGCACTACGCGCTTGCGCTCAACCGGCCGGGGTTCATCCGGCCCGTCTACTGGGAGAAGCCGCGGCCCGTGTCTCCCGAGCAGAATCTCCCGCCCCCGGAGCTGGATCGGCTTCATTTCAGCTACCTGCCGGTGCGGGTCGAACCCCTCATGCCGGCCGAGCCGAGCTATCCAGCGCCTCCGTCCGGACCGGTGCCCGTGACTGCGCCGACTCCGTCGCCCGTCGCTCCGGGTGAGACCGGTTCCCCGGCGATGAGCCAATTGCCTCCCGCACCGCCAACCTCGGTCGGTCGCCCGCCGCCTCCGCGGCGCCGGCGTTCGACGCGGGCCATCCTGGCCATGAGTAGCGCCGCGGCCGCGGTATTGGTAGGTGGATCGCTCCTGGTCGCGAATCTGGGCTCCAAGGGAGCGCAGCGGAACGATGCGGGGCGCGCGACCGCTACACCGGGGACGAGCATCGCGACGCCTGCCTCCCCGGCGCCAGGCAGCTCCAACGCCGCGATCCTCCCGCCGCAGATCGGATCCCAACTCGTCGTATCGGAGTTCATCAGCAACGTCAACGCTCGCGATGTGGCCGGTGCGACGTCCCTTGTATGTCCGGCTCTACAGTCCAGCTACGCCCGAGGATTCGTCGATCCCAACAGCGCATTGTCCTACCGATGGACCGAGGTCGTGCTTCGGGGGACCAGTGAGACCTCGTCGTCACTCAATCTGACGTACTCGGTGACGCTGAGCCGAGCCACCCAGCCGCTGCCGCGGACAGCGACCTTCCGAATGATCGAGCAATCCGGAAGGTCGGTCGTGTGCGGTCTTGTGGTCGAGTGAAACGGATCAGCGAACTGCTGTGCGGCGAAAGACTCGCAGGGCCAACACAAGGAACAGGATGGCGTAAGCGACGACCACGGCCGTGCTCAACGCGGCCATCACGGTGGTATTGGTCATTCCCCAGATGTCGCGCAATCCGGCTCCGTGTCGATCCAACAATCCGTAGCGCATCAAGGCCAGTACGTGAGTGAGTGGCAACGCTTTGGCGATGGCGGTGAGCCCGGCCGGTAGCGCACTGATCGGGAACAAGGAGCCGGCGATAAACCAGGGCACGATCGCAACCGCCGGCACGGCACCGACATACTCTTCCTGGCTCGGAATTCGGTTGGCCATGATCTCGGCGATGGAATACATCGCGACGGCGAAGCACCCGGCCGCGGCGACAAACCAGCCGATACCTGTGGCGGTCGCGTTGAAATGCGCCCCTCGCAGGTAGGTCGCGAGAAGCAAGGCGCCGAGCTGCAGCCCGCTTACGAGCACGGCAACGAGCAGATTGCCGAACACGATCAAGCCGCGGGGAATCGGTGCCGTAAGCAGCTCCCGTCGGGCGCCACTTTGCCGGTCGACAACAACGCCAAGGCCGGCGAACATGCATGCCAGCGGTACGAGTAGGCCCGCGGTGCCGATCGCGAGGTAGGTCCGGTAATCCAGTCCGGGCGCGCTGCGCACCAGCGTTGCCAGGGCCGGTGCGATGACAAGTGCGAACAGCAGCGGGGTGAGCAGTGGCACGAAGATCTCGCGCGGGTTGCTCGCACTTAGCGCGAGCCTCCGCCGCGCGAGAGTGAGGAGGGCGGAGAGATTATCTTGCCCGGCGCCGGGGCGGCGCCGGGTTCGAACGGGGATGCGATCAGTGGCGGTAATTGTGGTCATTGATACTCCTCAGGCGGCCAGGCGGTCGCCGGTCAGGCGAAGGTAGACGTCATCGAGGGTTGGCGGTCTGGTGCTGATGGCCGTGGTGGCGACGTTGAGCTCGCTGATCTGGGCCATGGCCTCACCAGCGGTCCCGTTCCGCAACGGGATGGTCAGCGTCGAGCCGACGGCGAAGGTGTCATCGCCCGCGATGCGATGCGATCGCAACAGCCCAAGAACCTGCTGCGGATCGTGCTGCACCCGTAGCTCGATGACTTCGCGGCCGAGGCCGGCGAGCAGGGCGCGAGGGCTGTCGAGGGCGACGATCCGCCCGGCCGAGATGATCGCCACCCGGTCGCACAACCGCTCGGCCTCGTCGAGGTAGTGCGTCGTCAGCAGGGTTGTCATGTCGTTCTCGTCCCGCAGGTCATCGATGAGATCGAGCAGCTCGTAGCGGATTCGGGTATCCAGACCAACCGTCGGCTCGTCGAGAAACAACACGGACGGCTGAGAGATCAACGCCCGGGCAATCTCCAGTCGACGTACCTGTCCCCCGCTGAAGCTGGCAACTGGCCGGTCTATCACGTCACCGATCCCGAATACCTCGACGATGTTCTGGATCCGTCGGGCCGCCGCCCCCGGATCAACCGACCAGAGCCGGGCGTGCAGGATCAGATTGCGCCGTCCGGTGAGCGCCCGGTCGACGACCGGTTCCTGAAACACGACGCTGCTGACTCGACGGGCCTCTCGCGGTTGCTTCGCAACATCGAAGCCCGCCAGTCGCGCGTTACCGCTCGTCGGCTCGATCGTCGTGGTCAGCATGCCGATCGTGGTCGACTTTCCCGCACCGTTCGGCCCGAGCAGGCCGAATACCTCGCCTGCTCGTACTTCGAAGTCGACCCCTTTGACGGCCTCCACGCCGCCGGGATACGTCTTACCTAACTGGGTTACCTCTATCATCGTCAGCCTCCTTGGGTGGATCCCGAAACAAGGACGCGAACGCTTCGAGGATTGTGACCGTCACATCTCCGCCGGCGATTTCGTCTATACGATGTGGAAATCACCCAGGAGCCGGAGTGGCTGGCGGCGCAGTTCGAGCGCCATCGCCAGCATCTGCGCGTTGTTGCTTACCGCATGCTCGGCTCACACTCCGAAGCTGACGACGCCGTTCAGGAGTCGTGGTTCCGGCTTACTCGTGGGGATTCGTCAGCCATCGACGATCTGCGTGGGTGGTTGACGACAGTTGTAGGGCGAATCTGCTTGGACATGCTGCGTTCACGTCGCGCGACCCGCGAACAGAGCGTGGGTAGCTGGCTACCGGAGCCGGTGGTACAGGGCGATGGGCCGGAGCAGCAAGCAGAGGTTGCCGATTCGCTGGGCTTCGCGCTGTTGGTCGTGCTCGACACACTTACTCCGGCCGAGCGGATCGCATTCGTCTTGCACGACGTCTTTGCGCTGCCATTCGACGAAATCGCTCCGATTGTCGAACGGTCTCCTGACGCGACCCGGCAGCTGGCCAGCCGCGCCCGTCGTCGGGTCCGGCTTGCGCCGCAGCCGGACCGTGACCTAGCGCAACAGCGACGAGCCGTCGCTGCCTTCCTCGCCGCTGCCCGCAGCGGTGACTTCGAAGCACTGCTCACCGTCCTTGACCCCGAGGTCGTCTTCCGGGCCGATCTCGGACCGTCGGCTCCCGGCTCGCGGCCGCCAATCCGGGGTGCGCGGGCGGTGGCTACAGAGGTGCTTGCCTCGGCCCCGCGCTATATCGCTCGGGTGCGTGCGGCAATTGTCAACGGCGCGGCCGGCGCGGTGTTCGGCGACCTGGACCATCCTCTCGGAGTCATCGGCTTCACGGTCGTCGACGGCCGAATCGTCGCCATTGACCTTGTCGCCGACCCGGCCAAATTGCCTCGGAGCTAGTGTCCGGCGCTAGCTCCCCCGTCGACGAGGCGTCGGAGAACAGTGCTTATCTGGCGGCGGCTACCGTGGCGTTGAGGTAGACCGCGAGAAGAGGAGCGCCGGATGAGGGTTGGGCTGCACATAGCGAACTTCACCTGGCCCGGTGGCCCACCCGCCCTGGCGCGGGACCTTCGTCGCATCGCGACGACGGCGGAGGAGGCGGGCTTCGCTCGGCTGAGCGTGATGGACCACGTATGGCAGATTCACGCCATCGGGCCGCCTGAGGACGAGATGCTGGAGGCATACACGACATTGGGTTACTTGGCGGCCTGCACCTCACGCATCGACCTGGTGTCCTGGGTAACCGCCGTCGTGTATCGCGAACCTGGGTTGCTCGCCAAGGAGGTCAGCACCCTCGACGTGTTGTCCGACGGTCGGGCCTGGCTCGGCATCGGAGCAGCTTGGAACGAAGCGGAGGCGCGCGGACTCGGTCTACCGTTCCCGCCGACCGGCGAACGCTTCGAACGACTCGAGGAGGCGCTACAGATCTGCTTGCAAATGTGGAGCGACAGCGACGCGGCGTATCAGGGAAAGCACTACACGCTCGAGCGCACGCTGAACTCCCCTCAGCCACTGCGACGTCCGCACCCGCCGATCATGATCGGTGGCGGCGGGGAGCGAAAGACGCTAAGGCTGGTTGCGCAGTACGCCCAAGCGTGCAACCTGTTCGCTGGTCCGGAGCTCGAACGAAAGCTCGACGTCCTTCGCGAGCACTGTGCGACCGTTGGACGTAGCTACGACGACATCGAGAAGACAGTCATGCTGCCGTTGGACGTCGGTCCGGACGGACGGGACGTCGATGTGCTCCTCCGCGAACTGGAGCGGCTCGCCGGGCTGGGCATCGCACATGTCCATGGGCGGGTCAACGAGATGGAGACCATCACGCCGCTAGAAATCATCGGTGAGCGCGTCATCCCGGTCGCTGCTTCGTTCTAGTCCTCCGGTCGCTGCTTCGTTCTGGTCGCCCGGTCGCCGCTTCCTCGTAGTCGCCCGCCGACCAACCCGGGATGATCTTGAGCTTATTGTCGCCGGCGGGCGCAAGTCCACGACCACGACCGATCCGGCCCTACTCCACACCTCCCGGCCGAGCGGCGCCGGGTGGGATAGTCCTGCTGGAGGGGTGGTGGGACTCATGGCCGACGTGATCGTCGCCGTCCAGCGACCAGCGGTGAGTCGACCCGTTTCCAGCGCGAATGCCGGGCGAAACCTCGGCTTGCTGGTTGTCTCGTTCGGCGTGACCGTCGTGGTGACGCGCTTGTTTCTAGCGCTGTCGGGCTATCCCCAGGTGGGTGGCAGCACGTATCACATCGCCCATGCCCTGTGGGGCGGATTGTTACTCGTCATCGGCGCGATGCTGCCGCTGGTGTGGGCCAACGGATGGATCCTCACGTTGTCGGCGTTGTGCTCCGGGATTGGCGTCGGCCTGTTCATCGATGAAGTCGGCAAGTACATCACGACGAAGAACGATTACTTCTTTCCGCTCGCGGCGCCGATCATCTACGTTGCGTTTCTGGCTGTCCTGGTCATTGCCCGATTGGTCAGCCGACCCCGCCGCTACGACGCGCGTGGCCAAACATATTTCGTTCTCGACGGTTTGTCGAAGGTCGCCGATGGCGCGATGGGAGCGAGTACGAAGCGCGACTTGCTGAACCGGCTCGGCGAGATCGAACAGTCCACGGACCGTCCGGATCTGGCCGACCTCGCCACCAGCATTCGGCCATTCGTTGCCGGCCTGGCACCGACGTCGAAACCGGAGATGCATCCGCGTCTGGCGAGGCTCATCGACATCGCCGGCCGGGTCGAACGGATCCTGCTCCCCCGATTTCTTCACCGGATCCTGCTCATCATCGGGTCCCTGATCGTCGGATTCTTCTCGACGCTCGGCCTGTTGGTGTTCCTCGCCCTCGTATCCAACGACCCAGAGAATAAGGTAGTGATCGATGACAAGACTGTGCCGCCGGGAACGCATCCACCGGCCCTCATGATCGCCGCTTTAGGCGAGACCATCGTCGGACTTCTCCTGATCAGCGCCGCGGTGCTATTGCTGTTCGGACGGGATCGTAAAGGTATCGCAGCGCTACGTGCCGGCGTGATCTTCGGGCTTGCCGCGGTCAACGTCGTTCTCGGCTATGTGAGCGCCGAGCTAGTCCTGACCGTTGTCCTGTTCGAGCTGGTTGGGTTCGCGCTCGCGCAGCGATACCGAACCCGGTTCCTCAGCCAACCATCGCCGGCCTGATCGGCTCGACGCCCCGGGGACAACGACCGAGTCGGACTACTTGTGAGGAGTGCCACGAGTAATGGCAGATCAGCTGGCGGGCCGGGTTTTGTCGGTGAACGTAGGTCAGCCGAGGGACGTGATCTGGCAGGGCCGAACCGTGCATACGGCCGTCTGGAAGGACCCCGTGGACGGTCCACAGCTCGTGCGACGACTCAACATCGACGGAGACGGGCAGGGCGATCTGGCGGGCCACGGCGGCGAGCAGCGAGCGGTATTCGTGTACCAGATCGAGTCTTATCGGTACTGGCAGGACTATCTGAGCCGCGACGACTTCAGCTACGGCCAGTTCGGGGAAAACCTCACCGTGCAGGGTCTGGCCGACGACGATGTGTGCATCGGCGATCGCTATCGGATCGGAAGTGCGGTCTTCGAGGTAAGCCAGCCTCGGGTCACGTGCTATCGAGTGGGCATCCGAATGGATGACGCGCGCATGCCGGCTCTCCTCATCTCCCATCACCGGCCCGGGTTCTATTTCCGGGTACTGCGGGAGGGCACGGTGCAGGCCGGTGACGACATTGTGCTGGTCACGCGCGGACCGGAAGCGATGACAGTAGCCGATGTCGACGCGCTGCTATATCTTCCTGGGCACTCTCACCATCAGATCTCGCGCGCCCTGCTGATCCCGGCCCTGTCGCCCGGCTGGAAAGTGTCTTTCGAGGCGATACTCAGCCAGGGAGCAGGGCTCGACGCGACCGGTAACGCCGGCCTGACCGCGGTGAGCCCTCCGCCGGCCTGGGCTGGGTTCCGCCCGCTGAACGTCACGGACATCGAACCGGAAAGCGAATCCGTGATCTCGGTCTACCTCGCCGATCCGGACGGCACTGGCGTGCCACCGGCCCAGCCAGGACAGTTTCTGACGCTGCGCTTGCCTACCGACCAAGGCCGGAAGTCGATCCTGCGCAGCTATTCCCTTTCCGGAGCCCCGGGCGCGAGCACGTATCGAGTCAGCGTAAAGCGGGAGCCGCACGGCGTAGGCAGTCAATTCGTCCACGACCGAGTACGGCGAGGCGATCGCCTGGACGTTGCTGCGCCGCGGGGCACCTTTATCCTGCGGCCGGCCGACGCGCCGGTCCTTTTGCTGAGCGCAGGAGTGGGTGCGACGCCGGTGCTGGCGATGCTCCATGCGCTGGCCGGCACCCAGTCCGGCCGAGATGTCTGGTGGCTGCACGGCGCCCGCAACCGGGCCGAGGAGCCCTTCGCAACCGAGTCACGGTCGCTGCTACAGGCACTGCCGAGCGCCCACCGATATGTCTGTTACAGCCGCCCCAGCCCTGACGATGCTGCTGGACGCGACTACCAGAGGGCTGGGCGCCTCACTGCATCGGTCCTGGCCACACTCCACCTGCCCCGTGACTCCGATGCGTCTATCTGTGGCCCGGCCGAGTTCATGACGGAAATGGCCAGCGCACTACGGAACCTCGGCGTCGACGCCAGCCGGATACGCACCGAGATCTTCGGCCCGGCACCGGCGATCACGCCCGGTGTCATGCCGACCCCGACTCGCTCGCCGCACCATCCGGAGAGTGAAGCGACCGACGGTCCGCAGATCGGCTTTGCCCGCAGCGGCCTCACCGTGCACTGGGATGCGCGCTATGCCAGCCTGCTGGATCTCGCGGAGGCGTGCGACGTACCCGCTCGGTGGTCCTGTCGGACTGGTGTCTGCCACACCTGCGAAACAAGCCTGCTCTCCGGGACGATCGGCTACGCTCCGGACCCGGTTGACAACCCAGCTGATGGCAATGTGCTGATCTGCTGTTCCCACCCGGTGGCTGACACGGTCTTGGACATGTGACAGCCTCTGGGTATCGGGAGGGTTCGCCCAAGAAGCATTCGGCCACTGTCAATTCCCAAACACGACCTCGATGGTGGACGCGCCTAATGCATGCGCGCAGCATCGCTCTATCGGGTTGAGGGCCGAACGAGGTAACGCTTGAATGCAATGATCGGTTGATTGTTCGCCGGGGCAGCCAACTCGGTCGCGCTACTGCGGCACGATCTCGGAGGCCTTATCTGGGGGCTTTCATCAGCCAGGGCTTCGGCGATGACTTCATCTGGAGGTGTGCGATTGGCGGTGTTGGGTGGCGCACACTAGGCATCGGCATGCGCATCGCCGGGCTGGGGGCGGCTTTCTCTTGAGCATTCTCGTCTGGTTCAGCTTGTTCCCGCCGAGCGGCAATCCGGTTATCGGCGAAGAACATATGGCGTTCGCCTTCAGCCTCCTGCTGTTTGATGTTCTTGCATACTGGCAATCGATTCGGCTGGGCCGCTGGTTGGAGGCACACACCCGTCGCTGCTGCACTGAACAGTGCGACCACGATCAAACTGCGCCCAACCTTCCGGGCCGGAATTCACAGATTTTGACCGTGGCGTCGTGCCCGAATGCCCGGTACCGTTCGGCGCGTGAAGCAAACCATCACCCAGCTCATCGATGACATTGACGGTGGCAAGGCGGAAGAAACTGTC
>Ga0134127_10002858_pt1 | contig 12378 bp, 9 predicted proteins | sample KB31753_FD_96459 | JGI IMG/M metagenome (GOLD analysis project Ga0134127, IMG submission 96459) | Terrestrial soil microbial communities with excess Nitrogen fertilizer from Kellogg Biological Station, Michigan, USA - KB3-175-3 | ecosystem: Environmental > Terrestrial > Soil > Unclassified ...
CGGCCGGTGCGCTCGTGGCCGCGCTGCACATTGCGCCCGGCAAGGTGGAGCAGGCGCTCGATGCGCTGCGGAGGTTCCGTGGCGTCGGCCGGCGCTTTGAGCGGCTGGGCGAGTTCAAGGGTGTTGAGATCGTGGACGACTACGCTCATCACCCGTCGGAGTTGGCGGCGACGCTCGCGGCTGCCCGGCAGGCTTTTCCCAGTCGGCGGCTTGTAGCAGTTTTCCAGCCGCACCTGTTCTCGCGCACCGCGGCGCACGGCACGGCAATGGGAGAAGCGCTCGCCGAAGCGGACGTCGTCGTGGTCACCGAGGTATACGCGGCTCGGGAGGAACCGATTCCCGGAGTGAGCGGGCGGCAGGTAGCTGAGGCGGCGGAGCGGGCCGGCGCGGACACCATCTTCGAGGCGGATCGGCTAGCGGTCGGCCGGCGGGTTTTGGCGTTGCTTCGGCCGGGCGACGTGGTACTCACCCTGGGGGCCGGCGACATCACCCGAGTAGGCCGCGAGCTGGTGCAGTGGCTGCAAGCCGCCTGAGGCTCGGCTGGAAGGTTCTAGGCGCCCTGGCTCTTTTGGTTGCGGTATGGTGGGGTGGCCCCCAGCTGCTTCGGCAGCTCGACTACTTCCGGGTCCGCCGGGTCGAGATCAGCGGTGCCCGCTACCTCGCGCCCAAGACGGTCACTGCGGCGCTCGCGCTCCGGCGTGAGGCCAGCGTGTTCGACGACCTGAATGCGATGGAGCGCCGCCTCCGGGCCCTGCCCGGGATCGTGACGGCCGGAGTCGGGCGGCGCCTCCCCGGCACGTTGACGGTCACGGTGTCGGAAACGGAGCCGGTGGCGCTCATTCCGCGCCGGAGCGCCCTCACGCCGGTGGACGACCGCGGTCGGGTGTTGCCGTACGATCCCGCGCAGGTCGCACCTGACCTGCCGGTCGCCACCAGTGCCGACTCCGGGCTCACGCGGGTGCTGGCGACTCTGCGCGCGGTCGATCCTGCCCTCTTCGGCCGCGTAGCGAGCGCTTCTCGGATTCAGGACGACGTGGTGCTCGATGTCGATGGACGGAGCTTCTGGTTCTCGGCCAACGCAACACCGGAGGACGTACGAGCGGTGACCGCGGTCGCACAGGATCTGGCCCGGCAGCAGCGCGCATATCGGGAGCTGGACGGGCGGTTCGTGGGGCAAGTGATCGTCCGCTGGGCGGGCGCGTGAGCCCGCAACCCCAGCGGCTGATAGCCGGCCTCGACCTGGGGTCCACCAAGGTGGTCGGAATCATCGCCGAGGTCGCGGGCGACGGGCGCGAGGCTGGCGCCAAGGTGCTTGGCCTCGGTGTCGAACGCACCCACGGCATTCGCCGAGGTGTGGTGCGCGACATGGAGGAGACCACGCGCGCCATCGACAAGGCGATGCGGGACGCCCAACGTATGGCTGGCGTCGAGGTCGGCACGCTGTACTGCGGAATCGCCGGCGAGCACGTCTCCGGCCGAAGCTCTCACGGGATGGTCTCGGTCAACGGCGACGAGATCCGGACCGGCGACGTGGCGCGGGTCAACGACATGGCCAGCAACGTCTCCTTCGGCCGCGACCACGAGTTGCTCCACGCGATTCCCCTCGACTACATCATCGACCAGCAGGGAGGAATCAGCGAACCGATCGGGATGTCGGGATCGCGGCTCGAGGCAGAGGTCTATCTCGTGACCGTGCTCTCGAGCGTGCTCCAGAATCTCCGCCGCTGCGTGGAGCGGGCCGGCTACCACGTCGGCGAGTTCGTGCTCGAGCCCCTGGCGGCATCGCTCGCGGTGCTCACGCCGGACGAGGTGGAGTTGGGGTGTGCGCTGGTCGAGCTGGGCGGCGGCTCGACCAACGTCGCGGTCTTCCATAGCGGAAAGGTCCGTCACACCGGGTCGCTGCTCTGTGCGGGCGGGCACGTGACAGCGGACATCATGCACGGCTTCCAGGTCACCCAGCAGGAAGCAGAGCGCCTGCGCGAGCGGCACGGCGGTGCATTCGAGGCGCTGGTGCCGGAGGCCGATCTGGTCGAGTTGCCGTCGACGCCCGGTCAGGGAGCGCGCACGGCACAGCGGTACATGCTCGCGCACGTGATGCGGATGCGGTTTCAGGAGATCCTGGAGTTCGCGTTGGACGAAATCAGCCGCGCGGGGTATCACCAGCGGCTACCCGCCGGCGTTATCTTGACCGGTGGTGGCGCGCTGACGCCCGGAATCGTCGAGCTCGCGAGAGACGTTTTCGCGATGCCTGCCCGGGTCGGGGTGCCGGGTCAGCGCCTCCGCGGACTCGCGGATAGCGTGGAATCTCCCAGAATGGCAGTCGCGGCGGGATTGGCTCTTTATGGCGCCCGTCAGGTAGCCTTGGGCACGGGGTTCGGCTCGGGTGGCCGGCGCTCGCCTGCAGTTGAAAAGGTGTTCGGTCCCGTCAAGCGCTGGCTCCAGGACTTCTTCTGAGTCGAACCGAGGGAACCCGCCATGATCTTTGAGCTGGAAGACACCGGCGTCCCGCAGAACGCCAAGATGAAGGTGGTCGGCGTGGGCGGTGGCGGCGGCAACGCCGTCAACCGCATGATCGACGAGCGCTTGCTCGGGGTGGAGTTCATCTCGGTGAACACCGACGCCCAGGCGCTGCGGATCTCCAAGTCGGACATCAAGATCCAGATCGGCCGGAAGCTTACTCGCGGCTTGGGCGCAGGGGCCCGGCCCGAGATCGGCCGTCAGGCGATCGAGGAAAACAAGGACGAGGTGGCCCAGGCCGTGCAGGGCGCCGACATGGTCTTCGTGACCTGCGGAATGGGAGGAGGGACCGGCACCGGCGCCGCCCCAATCGCCGCCCAGCTCGCACGCGAGGCCGGAGCTCTTACCGTCGGGATTGTCACCAAGCCTTTCCTGTTCGAAGGCCGCCGCCGGATGCGTCAGGCGGAGACCGGCATTGCCGAAATGCGGAAGAACGTCGACACCATGATCGTGGTGCCGAACGAGCGGCTCCTCGCCGTGGTGGGGAAGGGCATTCCCTTCCAGGACGCCCTCAAGAAGGCCGATGAGGTGCTGCTCCACGCCACTCAGGGCATCTCGAGCCTGATCACCTCGACCGGAATCATCAACGTGGACTTTGCCGACGTCCGCACGATCATGCAGAACGGCGGGGCAGCGTTGCTCGGGACCGGGATCGGACGGGGCGACAACCGGGCGCTGGAGGCGGCGCAACAGGCCATCTCGAGCCCCTTGCTCGACAGCGTCTCCATCACCGGCGCGCAGGGCGTGCTCATCAACATCATCGGTGGCGAAGACCTGACCCTCGGGGAGACAACGCAAATCAACGACGTCATCCACGACGCCGTGGGCGACGAAGCGGAGATCATCTTCGGAGCGGTCACCGATGCGGCGATGCAAGGCGAGATACGAGTGACCGTCATCGCGACCGGGTTTGATCGGGCAGTCACGGGTGAGATGCCGGTCCTCGGCTCGCGTCCCAGCCGCCCCGGTGTGCTGGACTTCGCTCGGCGGGCCGCGGCCCAGCAACCGGCTCAGCCCAAGGCGCCTCCGGTGACTCCCAAGCCGACGCCTCCGCCTGCGGCCGCTGACGTTCCTGACATGGAAATTCCAACCTTCATCAGGCGACAGATGGACTGATGCGCCGGCTGCGGCTGCTTCTCGCGATCCTGGTTGTTGCGGGCGCCGCCGCGGCCGCACGATCCCATCATTGGCCCTGGCCGCGCCTCAGCGACAGGGGGCCCGCGCTCGCGGCTGCCTCGGTTCTTCCTACCGGTCCGACTCAACCTGCTTTTATCGAAACGCTAGATACGCTTCGGCGAGGGGAGACGTTCGGCGCTCTGCTCAACCGCCACCGCATCACCGGGCTCGACCTGTCTCAGTTCGGTGAGGCGAATGCGCTGGACCCGAAGCGGCTGCGGCCCGGCCTCGTTTTCGCCATCGGCCGGACCAGGGTCGACACCGATCCCTCGCGCATCCAGGTGCAGGTGAGCCCGGAGCGACTAGTGACCTTCGTGAGATCGGATACCGGTTGGGAGGCGGCCGCTCAGGAGGTCCCCTGGACCGCCAAGGCGGTTCGGCTCGAGGGACAAATCGACAATTCCCTCTACGAGGCGCTCGATGCCCAGGTACCGGACGACCAGTTCGACGCCGGTAATCGGGTGCGGCTCGCTTGGGCGCTGGCCGACGTCTTCGCCTGGCAGGTGGACTTTACCCGCGACATCCAGCCGGGCGATCGGTACGTGGTGCTCTGCGAGCGTCTCGTTTCTCCCGACGGCCAAACCCGCCTGGGCCGGATCATCGCCAGCGATCTCGTGATCAGTGGGAAGCGGCTGACGGCGATCCGCTTCGACTCCGCCGGCCCGTCCGCTTACTTCGATGCCGACGGCAACTCGCTCCGCCGGGCCTTTCTCCGAGCGCCGGTCGAGTTCCGCCGGATCTCATCCAACTTCGCGCGCGCGCGTTTCCACCCGATCCTGGGGACGTGGCGACGGCACGAAGGAACCGACTACTCTGCGGCTCCCGGGACGCCGGTTATGGCGGCCGGCGATGGCGTCGTCCTCAGGGCGGGCTACGGCGGTGGCTACGGCAACCTGATCGAGATTCGCCATCGCAACGGGATCACCACCCGGTACGGTCACCTGCGCGGGTTCGCACGCGGCATTCACGCGGGTGCGCGGGTCTCGCAAGGACAGGTGATCGGCTTCGTGGGCTCGACCGGTCTCGCCACCGGTCCTCACCTGCATTACGAATTCCGTGTCAACGGGGTGGCGCAGGACTCCCGCCGGGTCAACCTCGGGACCGGCGCGGCGGTTGCCACCGCTCTCGGGCCAGCCTTCGAGCGGGAACGGGATCGGGTGCTGGGGCTGCTCCGGCCGCAGATGGTAGCAATTCAGTAGGCGCTATCCGCTATCCGCTATCCGTAATCCGCGATGACAGTTGAGATGGGCTTCTGCTCCGCGTGCGAGATGGTCGTCGAGCCGCCTGCGGCTAGCTGATAGCGGATAGCGCCGATGCTTTTCCTCCCCGCCATCGACATCCGCCACGGCCGCGTCGTCCGACTGGCCCAGGGCCAGGCAGAGCAGGAAACAGTCTACGGCGACGACCCTGTCGCTGTCGCAGAGCAATTCATCGCTGAAGGAGCCGAGTGGCTGCATGTGGTCGATCTCGACCGCGCGTTCGGCGAAGGAGACAACGCCGCCCTGGTTCAGCGGGTCGTGGCCGCGGTCGGAACACGGGCCGGAGTGCAGCTCGGTGGGGGCTTCCGATCCCTTCCCGCGATCGAACAGGGGCTCGACGCCGGCGCTGCCCGGGTGGTCATCGGAACCGCGGCTGTACGCGATCCGGAGCTCGTCCCAGCCGCCCTCGCCCGTGCCGGAGTCGACCGGGTCGCCGTCGGCATAGACGCCCGGGAAGGCGTGATTGCCATTCGGGGCTGGCGCGAGGCTGGTGGCGAGCGGGCGGCGGAGGTGGCAAGCCGCGTGGTCGAGCAGGGCGTCCGAACGCTGGTGTACACCGATGTCGCCCGAGACGGGATGCTCCGGGGTCCCGACATCGGCGGCGCGATCGGGCTCCAGGCGCCCGGGGTCGGCATCATCGCGAGCGGCGGGATCGCGTCGCTCGACGACCTTCGGCGGGTCCGCGATGCGGGCCTGGCCGGCGCCATCGTCGGGCGAGCGATTTACGAGGGCAGGATGACTGTCGGAGAGGCTGTGACGGTGGTGAAGAATGAAGCCTGACGTTTCTTTTACCCGATGCGCGCCATTGTCGTCGTCCTCCTCGGCGCCGCTCTCGCGGCGTTTACGTACCTCTATCTCGAGCGGCTGGGACGACGGGGGCTAGTTCCGCTAATCTGCCGCGCGATCGCCTGGAGCGCGCTGGGACTCCTTCTCCTAAACCTGAGTTGTCCGGTGGCGAGCCCGTCTCGCCGTCCCCTGGTGCTGCTCGACGGATCACTGAGCCTCACGGCCGCCGGCGGACGCTGGCGCGAGGCCCGCGACTCGGCCGCTCGTTGGGGAGATGTGCGGCTGTTCGGGGATGAGCGTAGCGGCACGGACACGCTGCCGGACCGTGGTCGCTCGCTGCTCGCGCTGGCCCTCCGTGCCGCGTCGGCAGCGGACCGGCCGGTCATCGTCGTAACGGACGGCGAGATCGAGGACGCCCGAGACCTGCCGGCAGACCTTCTGGCCCGTACCACGGTCCGGGAGTTCCCCCGCCGGGCGCAGCCGGACGTCGCCATTACTCGGGTCACGGGCCCAGCGCGCATCACGAGCGGTGATTCGATCATCATCGAGGCCGAGGTCGCGGTGGTCGGCGGCACGAAATCCGACAGCGCGATCGTTGCGCTGGAGGACGGCTCCAACCGTCTGGCTCGGCGCACTGCCCGGCTCAACCCGGGTCAGCCCGCTCGGGTTCGCCTTTCGGCGTCGTCCCGAGGGTTGCCAGCGGGAGACCATCTCCTACGCGTCCTGCTGGTCGGGGAACGGGACCCGGAGCCCCGAACCGACCTGCGGCTCCATTTGCTCAGCATTGTGCCCACGCCCGGCGTCGTCTTGCTGGCCGCGCCGGCGGACTGGGACAGTCGTTTCCTCTATCGAACGCTCAAAGACGTCGCTCAGCTGCCGGTGCGAGGCTACGCCCGGCTCGAGGGCGGTCGCTGGCGGTCGCTGCTGGATCTCTCCGTCGTGAATGGTGACCTCGTCCGACAGTTCACCCGTCGGGCCGATCTGCTGGTGTTGAAGGGCGACGTTGCGGGAGCGGCCCAAAGCAGTCGGGCTCGCGGAATCTGGCGCTGGCCCACCGGTGAGGGCGGCGAGGCAGCCCCCTCTGCGGGGGACTGGTACCTCGAGCCCGGCAACGCCTCGCCGCTCGAAGGGGCATTTGCCGGCTTTCCCGTGGACTCCTTTCCTCCTGCCATCCAGCTCACAGAGGTGCGCAAGCCGGCCGCTGACTGGATCGCGCTCACCGCACAGGACGGGCGTCGAGGTCCCCAATGGCCTGCGGTGTTCGGCCGTGACGACGGCCGTGTGCGGGAGATGACAGTCGCGGTTGACGGCCTGTGGCGGTGGGCGTTTCGAAGAGGCTCGAGCGAGCAGAGCTATCGGGCCTGGGTGGCCGCGAGCGTGAGCTGGCTGCTGAGCGGAGTAGACACGGTTCGGGGGGTTGCCCGGCCCGTGCGCGCGGTCGTATCGAGCGGGCGGCCAGTCGTGTTCGAGTGGCTGGGGCCCGGAGCCGTGAAGCCGGTTGGCGTGCAGTGGACCGGCGGCAACGGGCCTGATACCCTGCGTTTCGACGGCGCTGGGCGCGCAACAGTCTGGCTGGCGCCAGGTCAATATCGCTATCGGCTCAGTCCAGGTGGCAACGGGACCGTGGCGGTCGAGGAGTACTCGGACGAGCTGCTACCCGCCCCGATCACTGTGACGGCGCATGAAGCTCGCGCGCCGATTGCCTCCGCAACTCGCTCCGCCCGGGAGTGGCCGTGGTTCTTTGCGCTGTGTGTTTTGGGACTGGCGGGAGAGTGGTTTGCCAGGCGGCGACTTGGTTTGAGATAAACGGCGTGAACAGTGAACAGGGAACTGGGGGGTCTCCGTGCAAAGATGCCCCCCGTTTACTGTTCACTGTTCACGGTTCACGCGGTTACCTAATGTCTTCGCGTCTTGGCGATACCAAAAAATCTCTCTGGTCCCGGCTCAAGCGCCTGGCGTTCACCGATGTCAACGCCATCATCCGGGGCCTGAATGCCGATGATCTGGAGCAGCTGGAGCAGCTCCTGATCGAAGCCGACTTCGGCGTTCCTGCCACCGTCGCCCTGACTCAAGCGCTGGAGGACGAGGTCCGGAAGGGCACGCTCAAGACTGAAGCTGATCTCAAAGGATCGCTTCGGGCACGCATCGCGGCGATGCTTGCCAGCCCGGGCGACAACGGTTCCCTTGCTCGGGCGAGCGACGAAGGCCCGACCGTGATCCTGATGGTTGGCGTGAATGGAACCGGAAAGACGACCACGGTCGCCAAGCTGGGAAGACTGCTCGCTCGCCAGGGTCGCAAGGTGCTGCTGGCGGCCGCCGACACCTATCGGGCGGGGGCGGTATCGCAGCTGCAGATCTGGGCGGAGCGACTGGGCTTGCCCTGTGTGGCCGGGGCCGCAGGCGGAGACCCGGCCGCAGTGGCCTTCGACGCCATCGATGCGGCACGCTCACGCGGGGCCGACACGGTGATCGTGGACACTGCCGGTCGGCTCCACACCCAGGAAAACCTCATGGACGAGCTCCGCAAGGTTGTGCGCGTGATCTCCCGCCGGGTTCCCGGTGCGCCGCACGAGACGTTGCTCGTGCTGGACGGCACGGTGGGTCAGAACGCCATCCAGCAAGGTCGGCTTTTCAGCGAGGCTGTGTCACCCACCGGGATCGTCGTCACCAAGCTCGACGGCAGCGCGCGGGGCGGAGCCGTCGTCGCGCTTACGAAGGAGTTGGGACTCCCAGTCCGCTTCGTCGGCCTGGGCGAGACCTTCGACGACCTCGAGCCGTTCGATGCCGAGCGGTTCGCCGCGAACCTGGTCGGCACCTCATAGCGAAAGCGACAGCATGCGTCCTGCGTCCGCACCGCCGATCCGCCTCGATACGCCAGTCAAGTTCCTCAAGGGCATCGGTGAGCGGCGGGCCGAGGCGCTCGCCCGACTCGGCATCCGAACCGCGCGCGATCTGCTCTGGCACCTTCCTCATCGCTACGTAGACGCCTCATCCGTGACCCCGCTCGCGAGCGCGCGGGTGGGCATGGAGGTCGCCTGCGTAGGCCGCGTGATCAGCAAGGGTGTCCTTCCAACCAAGAAGGGGCTTCGGATCTTTCATGCAGTGCTTCGTGACGCGAGTGGCGTGCTGGAGTGCGCGTGGCCGGGGCAGCCGTTTCTCGATCGGACCATCGAGGTAGGCCAGACGCTGCTCGTATCGGGGCCGGTTCGGTTCTATCACGGGCGTCAGATGGCACCGCGTGAGTACCTGATTCTCAGCGAGCCGGGCAGCGAGGCCGACGGCGATGCGGACCCTCTCGGCGCCGGCAAGGTCTTGCCGGTGTACCCCGCCACCGAAGGTCTGAGCCACAAGGTGATCCGTGGACTGATCGATCGGCATCTGGATGGGCTCATTGCGGCATCGCAGGATATTATCCCCGAGCGACTGAGGGTTGCCGCGGGCCTCCCGATTCTGGCCGACGCCCTTCGGATGGTGCACCGACCGCTCACGGTCGAGGGTGCGGAGCAGGGACGCCGACGCCTCGCGTTCGACGAGCTGCTCGATCTACAGCTCATGCTCGTCCGGGCCCGGGCACTGGCCAAGCGGGCGCGATCTGGGGTCGCATTTCAGGTGAAGCGGGAGTTCACCACCCGGCTCAAGCAGAGCCTCCCATGGTCGCTCACCGATGATCAACAGCGGGCGCTCAGGGAGATCACCGCGGACATGACGGCGGCGGAGCGGATGCACCGCCTGCTCATGGGCGACGTCGGCACCGGCAAGACGGTCGTCGCGCTCTTCGCGATGCTGCTCGCGGTGGAGAACGATTTCCAGGCGACGCTGATGGCGCCCACCGAGTTGCTGGCCGAACAGCATGTCGCCACACTCTCCCGGCTGCTCGAGCCATTGTCGCTCAGGCCCGAATTGCTGGTCGGACGACTCACCTCAGCGGAAAAGACCGCGGTGCGAGAGCGGCTTGCCGCCGGCCAGGCCCGACTCGTCGTCGGCACGCACGCCTTGCTGGAGGAGACCACGGCGTTCAAGCGTCTGGGCCTGGTGGTGATCGACGAGCAGCACCGGTTCGGCGTCGAGCAGCGCGCCGCGCTGATCGGCAAGGGAGCGACACCCGATGTGCTGCTCTTGTCGGCGACCCCGATCCCGCGGTCGCTCGCCCTCACGCTCTACGGCGACCTCGATGTGTCCACCCTTCGCGAGCGTCCGCCGGGGCGGGGCGACGTGCGAACCGCGATTCGAACCGCCAGCCAGCGGGAGCGAGTGCTCCGATTCGTCGAAAAGGAGTGCGCCGAAGGCCGTCAGGCTTACGTCGTCCTGCCGGTCATCGAGGAGTCCGAGCGGGCTGACCTCCGTGCCGCGACAACGATGGCTGCAAGCCTGCGGGGTCGGTGGCCGACGCTGGACGTTGGGCTGGTGCATGGCCGCCTCAAGCCGGACGATCGGGACGCTGTCATGCGGCGGTTTCGTGCCGGCGAGGTACGGGTCCTAGTGGCGACCACCGTCATCGAAGTGGGCATCGACGTGCCCAACGCCACGATCATGCTGGTCGAGCATCCCGACCGATTCGGGCTGGCTCAGCTGCATCAGCTCCGCGGCAGGATCGGACGAGGCACCGGCGGCGGCTACTGCATTCTCATGGCCGACGGGTCGGTCCCCGAGCGGCTCAAGGCGTTTGCGGCCACCGAGGATGGGTTCCGTATCGCGGAGCTGGACCTGGCGGAGCGGGGGATGGGCGACCTGATCGGGGCGAGGCAGTCAGGAGGAGTCGAGGTGCGGCACGCCCGGCTGCCCGAGGATAGCGATCTCCTGACGCGTGCGCGCGACCTCGCAACTGAGCTGCTCGAGCGCGACCCGACGCTTCAGCGACCTGAGAACCGGGCACTTCGGGAGCGGGCCGTGACCCGGTATCCTCGCGCCGTAGAGCTGTTCCGGGTGGGGTAGTGGAGTCCGGGGCGGGGGTTCTGGGGTTGGCTTGGCCAGCGCCACCCAGCCCGGCTCCCCACCTCACCCGGCCGGGATTACTCGTACCGCAGCGCCTCGATGGGATCGAGTCGGGCCGCGCGTCGGGCGGGCCAGAGCCCGAAGATCACCCCGACCGCGGCGCTGAAACCGAAGGCCAGGATCACCGAGTCGAGCGACACCAGCGTATTCCAGTGGAGGAAAGCGGTTGCCGCGGTGGCAAGGCCGGCGCCGAGAAGAATCCCCACGGTCCCACCCAGCGTACACAGCACCAGCGCTTCGATGAGGAACTGCAGCATGATGTTCCGCCGGCTGGCGCCCAGGGCCATGCGCACCCCGATCTCGCGGGTGCGCTCGGTGACCGAGACCAGCATGATGTTCATGATGCCGATGCCGCCGACCAGCAGGCTCACCGCCGCGATGCCAGCGAGCACGTAGGTGAACACCTGGGTTGCCTGCTGTTGGGTTGACAGGATGTCCTGCTGGTTGCGGATCTGGAAGTCGTTATCGGCCCCGGGCCGAATCTTGTGCTCCCGGCGCAGCACCCGCTCGATGTCCACCATGCCGCGCTCGAGCGGAATGCCGGGCATGATCTGCACCGTGAGCGCCCGCAACCGGTCGGTACCGAAGAGCCGGTATCGAGCCGTCTCGAGCGGGATCAGGATCTGTTCGTCCACGTTCACGAACGATCCGGACGACCCCTTCTCGCTCAGCACGCCGATCACCTCGAAGGACGCGCCGGCGATCTGAATCTCCTGTCCAATGATCGCGGCCTGGTTTGCGCCCAGGAGATCGGGCACGGACGCGCCGACCACGGCGTATCGCTGCCGGGCAGCGTCATCTCCGGCGGAGAACATCCGGCCAAACTTGATGGTGGAGTTCTGGACCGCAGTGTAGTTGGCGGTAGTGCCGATGACGGCCAGGTTGGCATTGTGGTTGTTGAGCTTCACCTGAACCTGCTGCTGGATCTCCGGCACCACGGCGGTGAATAACCGGCCGTCACGCTCCAGCGCCTGGGCATCGTCCAAGGTAAGGCTGACTCGGTTTGCGCTCGCGACGCCGCCCTGAAAGCTCTGGCCAGGAAAGACCCGCAGAAGGTTCGTCCCCAGCGCGCTGATGCTGGCCTCGACGGCTTTTTGGGCCCCGCTGCCGAGCGCCACCATCGCGATCAGCGCGGCAACGCCGATGATGATGCCGAGCGCGGTCAGGCCGGCGCGGAGCAGGTTCGCCCGGATGGATTGAAGCGCGGTGACGACCGTCTCGCCGGGGAGCAGCATGTTATTGCTGTCGCTGGCGACCGGCGCCGCCAGTCCCGGCCGCTGCACCAGGACCGGCCCCGCCCGGTCCGGCACCGCCCGGACCAGTCGCTCCTGGCTGTCTCATGCCGGGAAGGCCGCCGCCACCCGTCAGGTTGGTGATACGCTGGCGAAACTGCTGCTGCGACTGCACCAGGCTTGCGCTGGGCAGGACATAGACTGAGTCGCCAAGCGAGAGGCCGCTCAACACCTGGCTGTAGTCGAGGTCGGTAAGGCCGGTTCGGACCCAGGTCGCAGTGGGCTTTCCGCTCCGCTGGACGAATACGATGTAGCGGCCGCCCGAGAGTGCATCGAGTGACCTCCGCCGCGGCGGCCCGCTGCTGTCGGAACCCTCTGGGCGGCGCCGCCGAGCCGAGTCTCGGCCCACAGGCAGA